>JAABUZ0100007180.1_pt1 | contig 13554 bp, 18 predicted proteins | sample 5562091 | NCBI WGS metagenome assembly JAABUZ01 (sample SAMN12813069, study PRJNA571459) | rock metagenome | isolation source: Antarctica rocks | place: Antarctica: Victoria Land, Linnaeus Terrace sud | collected 2015-12-21 | reverse complement strand
CCAGACCAAGCGCCTTCTGAAACAAGTCGACATCGTGCACGCGAGGCTCCCATCATCGAGGATCAGAAGCCCGGCAGGCAACCAGCCGGATCGGACGCTACCCACTCAGAACGTGGAGGAGCCCTCTCAGGCCGCTCTCAGGCCGGCGTCGTCTCCAGCGCCTTCCAGCGAAGCTCGGGGTGGTGCACCCCGGCGGGGTTGCTGAGGTACACCTGCTCGACCATCTGTGCCAGCCGCGCGTGCAAGACATCGCGTTCTCGAAGTCACGAGCCTCGACCGGAGGGTGAACGCGGATAACCGGTCGCCATCTATCACGGTTGAATGAGAGGAGCACGACGATTGCCCCGGCTCGGTGCGCCAGTCGCGCGGTGCCCGAGTAGAGCCCAACAGTCGTCCCATGATCTGCGTCGGCGTATTTCCGCTGACGTCGAGTGCATCTATGACCGTTCCCCCCCTCTGAGTACGGACAGCAACCTCTTGGCGCTTTCAAATTCCGCCGGCACCGGGGTCAGGGATGCCGCGTTCATCGCGCGGATCGTCTCGCGAGCGAACAAACCGAGGCGACCTTCAAGCCATCAAGCCGCCCTGCGAGGATAAACGGCGCCACAGTGACCACGGTCGGTCGCAGCTCGGCGTACTGCTTGAGAGCGATCATCGAAGGAAACGCGCCGGTGCGGACGAAGCCGACGACAACCGATCCGGGGTGATTCACGGCGGTCTCGAGATATTCTCGGCCCTCGGCAAGCGCCCGCGACAGCAACCAGGGCGCCAACATCATCGTCACGGTGATCGCATGTTCGATGGCATGATCTCGAGCCACCCGGTCTAGCTCGACGGCACGCGGTGTGTGCTCCACGAGCAGTCGCATGGCTTCGCGGTGGTAGACGCGTGAGCGCCCCCGGAATCGATAGTCGAGGCCGCCGAGCAGCGCGCCGGTCAGGATCGCGATCGGATCCGGTAGTAGCCGGTGGACGCGCAGGCTCATGAGCAGGCGGTCGAAGGGTGCAGCGTTGCGAACCTCCGGCGGACGCGTGCCCGTCTCAGCAAACGACGAAGGTCCCCGGTTCGCACCACGTCGGCGAAGCCCGAGGCCGGCGAGGGAACGATTCACCCGAAGAGCCGGGTCACGCTTCACTCGCCGATCGAGATGGCCCCACCCCGGCTGGCGTTCGATCCCCACGACGTCCGGCGCCAGCGTGCCCGAACTCGATCGTCGCCCGCTCACGGGGAAAGAAGCGCTCACGGCGCCCGAACCAGGTCTCGAAGTGGCGCGGTGAATCTGGCTGACCACCACCGATCTTGAAACGTTCGGTGGGACGGCGCAGGAACTGGACGGGATTCACGAAGACCAGATAATTGTCGCGGTAGGCTCGCGAGACGATCGGCCGGACCGGACGACGCACCGCCAGTCCTGCTCTGACACCGCTCAGCACGTCGACCAACGCACCCAGTACCCCGATGCCGTGCCGCGCGGCCCCGAGCAGGACATCCAGGCACATGTGCCCCAGTGCCGGCACCAGATCACGCCACTGCATGAGCTTGGTCGCCGTATAGGCAAAGTTGCGAAAGTGCGTTCGGTAGCGGTCCAGGCTGAACTCGAGCGGTGCTTTCATGTGGACAGAAGTCACTTCAGGTAGGAAGGTGTGTCGAAAGCCACGGTCGAGCAGCCGCATCGTGAACTCGAGCTCGTGCGGCCAGAGGAAGATGCGTGGGTCGAACCCGCCGAGAGCCTCGACGGCATCCCGGCTGATCAACGCCGAGCACCCCCAGAAGCCGAGCATGCCGGCGCGATATTCGTCCTCGTCGAAGTAGTAGTCGTCGACCTCGGAGCTCTTGACCCGGAACGACACCAGATCCGCCCGATCTTCCTGAGCGGCGGTGATCGCCCGCGAGAGGTCGCCTCCGCTGATGTAGCAGTCGTCGTCGAGGACGAGGAAGTAGTCGCCCCGGCCGAGCGCGAAACCGCGGTTCCAGCCACTGACCCCGACGTTGTCATCCATCCGGACGACGCGGACGCTCGGAAAATCACGCTGCAACATCTCAGCAGTTCCGTCGCTCGACGCGTTGTCAACCACGATCACCTCGAGCCGCTGGGCCGGATAGTCGAGGTCGAGTATCTCGCGCAACGACGTGCGTAACGCTTCTCGCCGGTTGTAGGCGAGGATGTTCACCGTGACGAACGGATGCTCAGCCGTCAAAGCTTGAGCAGCGCCGTCTGCTCGGGGTAGTAGCGTGACCGCTCGCTCCCGTAGCGCTTCAGGCGAGCCTCAGCTTCCTCCTCGGACCTGACCGGATCTCTGCCGTGCCGAAAGTCGGCCAGCCGCTTCGCAGGGGACCGAAGGAAGTTCAAGGGATTGGCGAAGCTGACGAAGTTGTCACGATAGAGTGAGGACACTTGGGGACGTACCGGGCTCTCGCGCCCGCAGCCCGCGTTGAAAGCCTTTGATGATCTCCGGTAAGGTGCGGGCCGCCTGCGGCGCAGAAGGCGAAGACGTCGAGCATGACGGTCAGCAGCAGTCTGCCGAGCACGGTCGCGGCGTCCCTCGGTGTCATCAGCTTCGCCACCCCGTAGGCCCAGTGACGCATGTTCGTCCGTGTGGCCCCGGATGTCGAAGTTCGGCTCGGGAGGCGCCTTCATGTGCACGGCGACGACCTCCGGCAGGAAGAGATGGCCGAATCCGGCGCTTAGCAGGCGCATCGTCAGCTCGGTCTCGTTGCCCCAGATAAAGATGTTGGGGTCATAGCCACCAAGCTGGTCAGTCCCTGGCGGCTGATCAGCAAGGCGTCACCCCAGAAGCCCGAGCAAACCGGGGCGGTACTCCTGAATGAAGTAATAGTCACTGCTCTCCGAGCTCGTGACCTGGAAGGAGACGAGATCGGCCTCTGTCTCCTCGGCGGCGGCGACTGCCCGCCTTCAGGGCGTCGCCGCCGATCCAGCAGTCGTCGTCGAGGCTCAGGATCCACGCGCCCTTTGCGATCGCGAACGCGCGGTTGACCGCCGAGACGCCGACGTTCTCCTCCAGGCGCAGCAGCTTGACGGTCGGGAACTCCGCCGCGAGCATGCCAGCGGTGTCGTCACTCGACGCGTTGTCGACCACGATCACCTCGAGTGCCTCCGCAGGATAGCCCAGCTCCGACAACACCTTGCTCAGGGTGATGCGCACCGCGTCGCGCCGGCTGTAGGCGAGAATCGCCACCGTGACCTGGGGCCAAGACATCGGTTCGCGAGCCGCGACGGCCGCGCTGGCATCGATCGTGTCAGGCGCGCCGGGCATCGAGACCAGAGCAGTGTAGATCGTCGGTCCTCATCGGTCTCGATTCGGGGCTCGCCACACCCCGCGCGCCAATTGCCCGGCGGCGGAGCGCGCGGACCCGGCGACGATCTCCGGCACCAACCACAGCTTCTCCTTGGGATGCCATCCGCGGCTGGTGAGCATCGCGGCCACGATGCGCGCATCACCGAGCGGGCCTTGGTCAAGCCAGCCAGACGCGACCCCGTCCGGCACGTCGCGGACCTCGGCGACGCTGGCGGGCGCCAGATAGCCGAACCCGCTCCGCAACAGGCGGGCGGTCCATTCAAGGGCGGCAGCGTCCGCCGGTAGCTCAGCCCGTGGACCTGCCGTCAGCGATACAGCATCGCTTCTCACAAGCAGCGACGCGGTGTACGCAGCGCGCACCGGCAGCATCCGGCGGCTCACCGAGAGCATCGTGACTTGGGTTTGGCCTCGCCGAAACCAGGGGGCCAGGCGGACTTCCAGCGTCCCGTCGGGACGCACGACCTTGCTCACGAGTAGGACGGGCGGCGGTAGCGGCGGCACGACGTCGAGCGATCGCAGGAGCTGCTCCAGCGCATCCGCGCGCGGCCTCGTGCGCCCGTCAAGCAGCCAAATCCACTCACAGCGCTGCGCGCGCACAGCCGCGAGGCCACTACCGAGGAGCGCTGCTGCGCGCACGACGGCGACCGGCTGATGCGTTTGCGCAGCCAGCGAACGTTCGAGCCGCTCATCCCCTTGGGGAACGACCGCGCACACGCTGTCCTCTGCCAGCCGCTCGCTGCGTCCTGGGGCGACCACCGTGCCTAAACTGTAGATGGCGAAGGCGGGCGAGCCGAGGCGGGTGACCTCGCCGGCAGGGCGGCCGACCCAGATGAAGATATTCGTAGTCCACGCGTGGAAGGTCCTGACCGACCACGTCGCCAACGGCGACGGGCTCGCTGCCTGGGGGCTGCTGTGCGGGTTGGCCGAGCGGGGCCATGAGCTTCATGTTGCTTGCCGCACCGTCGAGCTTCGCTCGGCTCCGCCCCCGGGAATCGAGCTGTACCGACTGAGCAGTGATTCAGACCATCTCCGCGTCGCTGAGCGGCTGCGCTACATGTCCAGGCTCCGCGGCCTCTACGACTCGCTTGCTGCCCGCGAGCGATTCGACCTCGTCCATCAGACGAATCCCGTCGACCTCGGCGTGACGCTGGCACTACCGAGGACCATCCCACCGCTCGTGCTGGGCCCCTACTGGTCGGACTGGCCCCACGACGCCGATGGAGCGCTCACCATCCGTCGGCGACTTGTGGGGTCCGCGAGTGACCAGTTCCGGGCTCTCGTCCGCCGGCAGGAGCAGCGACGAGCGGCGGCGATACTGCTGACGACTCCAGCCGCGCGCGAGAAGGTCAGCGTCGATGGGCGGGACGGCGCCATCATCGAGGTCCTTGGTTCCGGCATCGAGCTCGACGCCCTCGACCGCGCGTGGCAAAGTGGCGATGGCGCGCCGGAGCCCCAGAGCGTCCTGTTCCTGGCGAATCTACGCTTTCACAAGGGCATCCACACCCTTCTCGATGCCTTCGAGCGCGTCGTCGTGGAAATACCCGACGCCCGGCTCATCGTGGGGGGCTCCGGTCCCGAAGAAGACGCGGTCCGGGCGCGGGCGGCAGGCCCCGCGATGTGCGGCCGGGTCGAGGTCCTCGGCGCCGTTCCGCGCAGCGAGATCCCGTCCCTGATGCGACGCGCCTCCGTGTTCTGCCAGCCGGCATACAGCGAACCGTTCGGGACCAGCGCCGTCGAGGCGATGGCCTGCCGCCTGCCGGTCGTGGCCACCAACACAGGAGGCCTGCAGTTCGTCGTTCCTCCCGACGCCGGCGTCAAGGTCCCCCCGAAGGATGCGCCCGCGCTCGCGGCTGCCCTTGTCAAGTTGCTGACCGATCCGACCGCCCGAGCAACCCTCGGCGAAGCCGGTCGGCGCACGGTTGAGGAGCGGTACGCGTGGCCGCGGGTGATCGATCGCCTCGACGCTCTCTACCGCGACGTCCTTGTGCGTCGCTCGCGTCCCGCGCCGGGAGTCCTATGAGCACCACGACCGTAGCCACTCGCCGGCAGCCACTTCGGTCGGCCGGCCTGGCTTGGTGGCCGCTGATGGTGATCCTGTGCGGGGTGACAGCGCGGGCGACGATGTCCTCCCTGCAGCTCGGCTGCTCTCTCGCCCTGCTGGTGCTCACGGTGGGGGCATACGTACGGTCTCGCTCGGCCGGCTTGGCCGCTCTGTTCGCGATCTGGCTGATCACCCCGTTCGTTCGCCGGGTCCTGGCGATCGATGGCGGCTACCCGCGCGCCGATCCGCTGTCGCTGCTGCCGTTCGCGGCGACCGCGATCCTGATCATCCTGGACCTCCGTCGCGGCAGGCTGAGTCGCCGCGCCCGCAGGATGTTGCTCCTCGCCGCGCTCGGGTACCTCGTCGGTGTGCCCATGGGGCTGCTTGCCGCACCGACATCGATGGCGTACGCATTCTTCACCTACCTCATCGCAGTCGGGGCGTTCGTGCTGGGCTATCGGGAGCCGTTCGACGAGCGTCGTTTCACGCTCGGCCGCGTACTCACCCTCACGCTGCCTGTCATCTCGATCTACGGGATCAGGCAGTACTTCCCGCCCCTGCCCCAGTGGGACGCCACATGGCTGCAGGTGACGAACTTAGTCACGGCGAGCTCGCCGCAGAGCGGCCACCCGCGCGTCTTCAGCACCCTCAACTCTCCGGCTACCTTCGCCATGGTGGCGGGGGTGGCGATGATCGCCCTGCTCACCACCCGACGTTTTGACGCCCTGCGGATCCTCGGGCTCGTGCTCGTGGCCGTCGCGCTGGCGCTCAGCTACGTCCGCGGCGCCTGGCTCGGTGTCGCCGTCGCGCTGGTGGCACTCATCTTCGCCGGTCGCGGACGGGCGGCCCGCAGGGTCGGGTTCGTGCTCACGGTGCTCGTCGTGACGGTGCCCGTGCTCGCGGCGCACAGCACCACCGGCTCGGCCGTGCTCAGCCGCGTCGACACCTTCGGAGGCCTGGGATCTGACACCTCAGCCAAAGCGCGCATCGCCACCCCGTCGCAGATCGTCCCAATCGCGATCTCGAACCCGCTCGGCGTGGGCGTCGGCCAGGCCGGTGAGGCGACGAAGCTTGGGGCTTCGCAGACCTTGCGCTACAGCGACAATGCCTACCTCGCCCTGCTCTACCAAACCGGCCCCTTCGGCTTCCTGCTCGTGCTCTGGTCGCTTGGGGCGGGAATCCGTCGCGCCTGGCGCAACGTTCGGCGGACCAACGGGAATGTAGATTTGACGGTCTTCGGATCGATCGTGATGCTGCTGGTGGGGATGCTCACCAGCGATCTTCTCTACGGTGTAACGGGGATCATGCTCTGGTACTTGATTGGCGTGGCTGTGCGCAGGGACGAAGCGGGCGTAAGCGCCCGGCCGGGCGCCAAGGCACAGGTGGAGTCGGTATGAGGCGCCTCGACCTGCTGATATCGGCAGCTCTGGTCTTGATCGTCGCGGCGATCGCCGGTGGAGCCGCGTTCGGGTTCTCGAAGAGCCAGCCGATCCAGTACTCCTCCACGGCGGAGCTCTACTTCGGCGGCAGTCAGGGGCTGGAGGTGCTAGGCGCGGGCTACACGCCTACCGGTACGGACGTGCCGACGCAGATGGCGAGTGAGCAGGCGCTCGCCACCTCGTATGACATCGCCCGGGCAACCGCCGCAGCCTCGCCGAACCTTCACCTGAGCGCTGATCGGATCGATAGCGACATCACCGCGAGCACCATCGCCGGCACTCAGCTGATCCAGCTGAGTGCGACCGGAGCGACACCGATCGCGGCGCAGCAGCTCATCTCAAGTTACATCGTCACCTATCAGCGCCTTCGGCGCCAGCAGGAGCAGACGCAGGCGACCAAGGTCGCGGGCGTGCTTCGTGCGCGCTATGCCGCGCTTCCCATCCGGGAGAAGGCCGGAGCGCTCGGGTCGACGCTGCGCTCGCAGATCGGGGCGTTGAACGTCCTCCAGGGTGTCGGCAGCGGGATCCCGTCGGTCGCCCAAGCGCCCCGCGTCGGCGCCGCTCCTTCGCAGCCTAAAACGTCCCGAAACGTCCTCTACGGCGTCGTATTCGGGCTGATTCTCGGAGCTGGGCTGGTCGCGCTGCGTTCGAGTCAGCCGCGGCGACTGCCGCAGGACTCGGCGGCGGTCGACGAGTTCGCTCCCTGGGAGCTCCCCAGCGCGCCCGACCCGGAGACGGAGCTCCCCACCGCGCCCGACCCGGAGACACTGCCGGCGCACGCGGAGCAGGAAACGCGGGTTCGCTGAGGCGACGATCAGTCAGCGGCTCCAATGGTCGCGACGGCCAGCGCCTTCCACCGCCCGCCGCACCTCTTCCCTCAGACGAGCGTGGAACACTGCCGGGGAAAAGCTCTGAGCGTGCCGCGCTATCGCGTCGTGGTCGAACTCGGCGATGTCGAAATCACGAAGTAGACCGGTTAACCCTGGAACATCGTCGGGCACGAAGAAGCGTCCGGTGACGCCCTCCACCACCGTCTCGAGCGCTCCGCCGGCCTTCGCGGCGATGACCGGTCGGCCAGCTGCCTGCGCTTCGATTGCCACAATGCCGAACTCCTCGATGTTGGGCACCAGGACGGCGAGCGCGCTCCCGTAGAGGCTCTCGAGCGTCGCGTCGTCGACCCGGCCGAGGAACTCGACGGTGGGGTACAGCGCGCGGAGCCGATCGAGATCCGGACCGCTGCCGACGACCTTCAGGCGCTGCCGAGCGGCGACGGCGGCCGCCGCCGCGATCTCGATTCGCTTGTGGGGCACTATCTCCGAGACGACCAGGAAGTAATCCCCGGCAGCGGCAGACCGGAAGCGCCGAATCTCCACGGGCGGGTGTATCACCGTCGAGTCTCGCCCGTAGATTTGGCGAATACGGCTTTGGGTGTGCCTTGAGTTGGCGATGTAGTGAGTTACGCGGGCAGCCGCGCTGAGGTCCCAACGACGTATCGCGCCGAGCGCTCCCGCCAGCGCTGGCCTCAGCGGCCGCGGAACCTCAGCCGCGGCGCGCTCGCGCTCAAACCAGGCGTAGCGAAACGGGCTGTGGCAGTAACAGATGTGGATGGCATCCGGTCCTGGTCTGACGCCGTGAGCAAAAGCGCTGCTGCTGCTGACCACGACGGGAAAGTCGGCGACCGGAAGTCGCGAGACGGCGAGCGGAAAGAACGGCAGAAGCTTGCGGAAGTTAGTCTGGTCCGCGCCGGTGAGCTGTAGATGAGAAGTCTGGATTCGGTGTCCCGCGAAGCGGTCCTCGGTGCCGTATCGATCGAATAGGAGCGTGTAGATCGGCGCCCTCGGCCACAGATCGGACATCGCTGCGAAGGTACGCTCCGCACCTCGGAGGACGAGCAGGTAGTCGTGGACGAGGGCGACGTCATCGCTGGCGACTCCAAGGGCCATACCTGATTCTGGCTCATCGGCCGAACACAAGCGCTGGGCCGCCATCGAAGTCGGGCGCGCGGGTTCATCGCTGAGGTCACTGAGGGGAAAACTCTTGTAACCAGATCGCGGCGGCTGCCGTCTGAATAGGAACAGGAGCAGCAGCCCGGATCGACTTGAAGGGAGGCATGATCGCATCAATTCAGGATCGCCCAGAGCCTGCAACGCGCACGCAGACCGGCCAGGATCGCGCGGAGATGCAGGCCGATCAGGCCAGGCGCCGCGTGACCGGATCGGCGCTCCGACGCAGAGCTACTCCCCTCCCGGGCCGGCGCACAGCGTCGCTAGCGTGTCAAATACCAAGAAGGAGATATGAGCCATGCCCGAGATGACGGACGCGTACCAGTGGAGAGGCCGTACGATCGTCGGTGGTGACGGCGAGAAGATCGGCGAGATCAGCGACATCTACGAGGATCCGCAGACCGGTAAGCCCGAGTGGGCCACGGTCAATACGGGCCTGTTCGGCATGAAGTCGCATTTCGTGCCGCTGGCCGGAGCCACGCCGGACGGCAGAACGTTCGCGCGCAGGTGACCAAGGACCAGGTCAAGGACGCTCCGAGCGTCGATTCCGACGGGGAGCTGAGTGAGCAGGAGGAGACGCGGCTGTTCGAGCACTACGGCGTCCCCTATACCCAGGAAGGTTCGGTCACCGCGCAGGGAGCACCCGCCGGGGAGGGCGCCTCCAGCGGAGGTTCCGCCGGCACCGGGGCTCAGGGCGAGGTCGGTTCGAGGGCCGACGACGCAATGACCCGCTCCGAGGAGGAGCTGCGGGTCGGCAAGGCCCAGCGGGAGAGCGGCCGCGCGCGTCTGCGCAAGTACGTGGTCACCGAGCAGGTGCAGACGACCGTCCCCGTGCAACGCGAGGAGGTTCGCCTGGAGCGCGAGCCGATCACCGACGAGAACCGTGACCAGGCGCTCGGCGGTCCGGAGATCTCCGAGGACGAGCACGAGGTCGTGCTCCACGAGGAGGAGCCGGTGGTGGAGAAGCGCGTCGTGCCCAAGGAGCGGGTGCGCCTGGGTACGGAGTCAGTTACCGAGGAGCGCGAGATCTCCGAGCAGGTGCGCAAGGAGCAGATCGAGACCGAAGGGGCAGATCACACCCGCGAGCGGTAGCGCGCAGGCGGTTCAGTACTGAGTTGGCCACCACACGAGAACGGAGCAAGCAGATGGCAGATGCATCAACACAGCAGGGCGGCACGACCTCGCAGAGTCCGCAGGGCAACCGACCGGGTGGGCAGGGCGCGGGACTGGCCCGCCAGGACGAGCAGCCGGGCGGCCTTCAAACCGATAAGGGGCAGACGACGATCGCCGATCCCGTGGTGACCAAGGTCGCGGGCATCGCCGCCCGCGAGGTCGGTGGCGTGCATCAGCTCGGCGGCGGTATGGCGCGGGCGCTGGGCGCCATGACGCAGCGGCTGCCGGGGGGTGATAGCACGACCCAGGGGGTTTCGGTCGAGGTCGGTGAGAAGGAAGCCGCGGTCGACCTCACCGTCGTGGTCGAGTACGGCGAGTCGATCCCGCGGGTCGCCCAGCAGATCCGCGACAACGTGATCCGGCGGATTGAGGGCATCTGCGGGCTGAAGGTCACCGAGGTCAACGTCGCCGTCAACGACCTGTACCTGCCCGGTGACGATCAGGACGACGAAGGCAGCCGGTCCTAGGGCCTCAACCCGCGCCGCCGTCGATGAGCCAATCAGCTGACATCTCCGTGAGTGCACCGGGGCCGGGCGGGTCAGAGCGTGTTCGCCTGGCCCGCCTGGCCCGGGAAGCGGCGCTGCGCGTCCCGGGCGTGATCGGGACCGACGCCGGGCCGGTCGGCCTGTTCGTCACCGCGGGGGGCGGTGAGCGTCTGGAGGGAGTCATGTGCGTCGCCACCCAGGACGGCGGCTACGAGGTCACGCTGCGCCTGGTGTGCGGGCTGGTTTCCCTTCCGGAGCTCGGCGAGTGGGTCAGAGCCGCGGTCACGTCGGCAGCCGCCAGTGCCGGGCTCCCGCTGGAGAGCGTCGGCGTGCACGTGGCCGCTGTGGCTGAGTGGGGAGAGCAGTGATGCTGCTGCTCAAAGCTCTCACGCGGCTGGTGGGGATGATCTGGATGCTGGTGCTGGCGCTGGCCGGCCTGGGCGTCGCGCTGTACTGCCTGGACGGGATCATCAGTCTGGGCTCGGTGCGGCCCGACCGGCTGCTCGGCCTGCCGGGCATCCGCCATCACGTGGGCCGCTTCCTTGACCAGCTCGCCGCGCATGGACCGACTGCCGCCCTGGCGCTGCTCTGCGGGCTCGGGACGATGCTGATCGGATTGCTGTTGCTGCGCGGCTTGCTCGGGTCTCGCAAGCAGCGCCTGGCGGTGCTGCAGCACGACACCGACGAGGGCACCTTGGCCGCCCGGCCGGGCACGCTGCGGGATATGGCCCGGGCGCTGGCCGAACAGGCTCCCGACGCGTCCGGCGTCAAACGACCCAAGCTGTCGCTCTCCAGGCGCGGGCGGCGCGGGCGCCTCAAGGTGACCGTATCGCGCCCGGCCACCAGCGACCCGCGTGAGCTGCAGAACGAGCTGAAAGAGCGCCTGGAGCCGATCAGCGAGCCGTTTCACCTCAGGCCGCGCGTCACCGTGCGGGTCGGCGAGCCCGGGGCGAGGGTTCTGTGATGCGCCAGCGGATCAACCTGCGCATGCCGGTGGCGGCCTACATCGTGCGCGCGCTCACGCTTGCGCTCGCGCTGGCGCTGCTGTGGTACGGGTTGATGGTCGTGCTGCTGGCGGTCAAGGTCTCCCCCCACACCGTCAATTCGATCAGCGCGTACCGCACGCTCTATCACGACGTCGAGAACCTCAAGCAGAGTGACTTCAGCACCGTCGTGCGGCTGATCGCCGGCCTCGCCGGCCTGATCGCGTTCCTGCTCTTCATCCTCCTCGCCCTCAAGCAGATCCCGCGGCCCTATCTCGCGCGCGGTGAGGTGGCAGTCGGCGAGCGAGAGCTCGGCCGGACAGTCGTCAAGCCCCGCGCGTTCGAACGCGTCGCCGAGATCGCCGCCAGCGGCAACCCCAATGTCACAGCGGCCGCCGGACGGCTCGGCGATCAGCATCTCGATGTCGATATCAGCGTCCGCCGCGCCGCCGCCGTGGCCGACACGCTCAGCGACGTTCGCCGGCGGGTCAACGCCGACCTCGACCGTCATCAACTTCCAGACCTGCCGGTCAACGTCACGTTGACCGGCTATTACCGCCAAACGAAAAGGGAACTGTCATGAATCCCCCACAGCTCGCAGCCCTGCTGGGCTTCCTGTTCGTCGCCGCTTGGGCGGCGCTCGATTTCGGCGATGCAGTCCTGTGCCTGATCGGCGCTGCCGTCTTCTATGGCGTCGCCGCGTTCTACCGCGGCGAGCTCGACCTCGCGGCGCTGCAGCAGCGCGCGTCGCAGCGCAGCTCTTCCCGTCCGCCACGCTGATCACACTTACGCCTGAACACGTAAACCACAGAGGGAGAACCCATGGTTAGAGGAATCGTTGGCCTGTTGATCGTCGTGGCGATCGCGCTGTTCCTGCTCAAGGTCGCCGTCGTGGGCGGCGTGGTCGGAGTCATCGCCCTGATCCTGCTCGTCCTGCTGCTGCTCGGGCGCATCTGAAGGCCGCCCACTCAGAGGGTCCAAGCGCGCAAACGGGGGTACGCTTTACGTCGATGATGCAGACGTTCGTACTCGACCCCGACACCTCCGGCTTCAACGAGCTGCTGGAGCGCCGCCGTCGCGCCGGAGCCGATCGCTTCGACGAGGTGTGGGAGGGTGTGCTGCACATGGCACCTGCGCCCAGCGGGGAGCATGCGGACCTGTCCCAGCAGCTGGCTGAGCTGCTGGGCGCTCCCGCCCGAGCCGCGGGCTTTTTCCCGACGATGGCGGAGTTCAACCTCGGAGAGGCCGAGTACGACTACCGCATCCCCGACGGCGGCGTGCACCGTGAACGCCCACGCGGGGTCTGGCACTCCACCGCGGCAATGGTGGTGGAGATCTGCTCACCAGGCGACGAGACCTGGGCAAAGCTGCCCTACTACGCCGCCCACCGCGTCGACGAGGTGCTGATCGTCGATCCGCAGGAGCGTCAGATCCACTGGCTGGCACTGGAGGCCGGGGAGTACCGCGCGACGGAGCGCAGCGGGCTGATGGACCTTGGACCGGCGGAGCTGGCCGGTGACATCGACTGGCCCTGAGGCCCCCCGGTCGCCGCTCCGCTATCACCAGAAGTACGCTGCCCAGCATGGTGCGCCTTGAAAGCTGCGTCAGGCCAGCCGGTGAGAGTCCGGTTCGGGTAAGCGCCGGAGCGCCCGGTAGCAGGCCCCGGCTTGAGGGAGAGATCCTGATGGTTGAGCGGGGTGTCGAGAGCCTCTTTGGAGGGAGCAAGCGCGTGGGCTGCGACTACAGCCTCGTCAAAGTGACAATCGGGGAGCCGAGCCGCTCATGTCACGGTGAAGGCCATGTCCGCCAGTCCTGGTTCCGGATCGGGTGCGGTGGGTCCCTGCGGGGTAGGGGGAGTTGCACGCGTGCAAGGTCTGTTCGCGGAACAAGGGAGACCCGTCTGCCTGGCCTGTCAGGCGAAGACCGTTCGTATGAGCCGATGGCGAAATCGGGCGGAGGGCAGCGGGAGTCCGTGGGGGTCGTAGTAGTGATGATCGGCGTCAAGCTAAAGGCGTCAGGAGCGAAGGACCCCTGCTTTGATCGTGCGTGCGGAGAAGGTAAGCGTTAGGGCATGACCGTGAGTTCGCGGTCCAACTACCCCGGCGGGCTCTCG
>JAABUZ0100007179.1_pt1 | contig 13555 bp, 15 predicted proteins | sample 5562091 | NCBI WGS metagenome assembly JAABUZ01 (sample SAMN12813069, study PRJNA571459) | rock metagenome | isolation source: Antarctica rocks | place: Antarctica: Victoria Land, Linnaeus Terrace sud | collected 2015-12-21 | reverse complement strand
ACGGTGGACGGGTCCATGTCGCCTGCGCTCCTGGTCGTGTGAGCAAGACACGCCTAGCTTCAGCATGCCGCACGCGACCCGTCCGTGCCATAGGGCATCCTCTTCCACGGTTTAGTGGGGTGGTACCTTATACTATACTACACGTATCAAACAATCCACGGTCATGGGCAGCCTCTCTTGCACTGACGTTTTGATATAAGGGCCAAATGCTCTGGAGCGACGAACAAATTGCGGTTTGTATGGCGGCTCAGGCTGGTCGATTGCGCTTTGTCGGGTGACATCACCCGGCCCATGGCATTTTGTCGTGCAGCCTATTGTGTCCTGCATGGCAATACAGCCGAATCTGCTACGGCAGCGACTTGACCATAACCCTTATATCAAAATATCAGGTAGCAACAAACCTATTGACAAGCGGTCGATGTTCATGATATATTTGTGGAACGTTAAACAAGCGATGTTTAACGTTCCACAGAGGAGGCAACGGTGCCATGGATTTTTCCGAGAGGATCGCCCCGTGACCGCGACGCTCAAAGAGGTGGCCACGCGCGCGGGTGTGTCCGTCCAGACGGCCTCCAACGTCGTCAACGGGCTCGCCGCGCGCGTGGCGCCGCCCACACGCGCGCGCGTGCTCACCGCGATCGATGCGCTGCACTATCAACCGAATCTGCCGGCGCGCCATCTCCGTCGCGGGCGTATCGGCGTCCTCGCCCTGGCTATCCCCGACCTTACCAACCCCTATTTCGCCGACATCGGGAATGCCGTCGTCGCCGCCGCCGCCGCGCACGGGTACACCGTCTTGCTGGACCATACCCAGGGCGACCGCGCCGCCGAGACTCTCGTCGCGAACGGGCTGCGCCCGCACCTGATCGACGGCGTGATCCTCAGCCCGCAGGCCCTGGAGAGGGAGGACCTGGACCTCGATCGCGCGACGTTCCCCGTCGTCCTCCTGGGCGAGCGTGTCCTCGCGACGCCATGGGACCATGTGGTGATCGACAATGCGGCGGCGGCGCGCCTCGCCGCCGTCCACCTGCTGACCCTGGGACGGCGTCGCATCGCCGCCATCGGCGTCCCCACCGACCGTGGGGGCGAAACGTCGCGGCTGCGCCTGTATGGCCTGACCGAGGCGTTCCTGGAAGCGGGGTTATCCGTCGATCCGCGCCTCCTTATCCCGGCCGCGAGCTTCCATCGGCCGGATGGAGCCCATGCGCACCGCGTCGACGGGGCCCATGCGATGCGCCACTTGCTCGCGTTGGATCACCCCCCGGATGCCGTCTTCTGCTTCAACGATCTTCTCGCCATCGGGGCGATGCGCGCCCTCCACGAGGCGGGGCGCCGCATCCCCGACGACGTCGCCGTGGTTGGGTTCGACGACATCGATGAAGGTCTGTTCGCGACCCCGCCGCTGACCACGATCTCCCCTGATAAGGGGGAGATCGGACAGCAGGCTGTCCGTTTGCTGCTTGAGCGCATTCAGGGCACGCGCATGGGGCCGCCTGAGCGGGTTGAGCTGCCCTTCCGCCTGATCGTGCGGGAGAGCACGCGAGGTCGGGGGGCGACGCTCGACGAACGGCGGTAGAGCCCCGGTAGCCCGATCCCGCCCGACGGATGACACGCAAGAAAGGAGGCGCCTATTCCCTACTGTTGTCGCCATGGTCGCGCGGAGCGAAACGGGCCTAACGCGTCCGCTAGAGCCGTGGTGGACGACCTGTACAAGCTGTCTGTCCGTCATCGCCAACGCTGTCTATCGCGGTTTTCATTCTTTGTTCTGTCTCAGTAGGAGGTATCCCGTGGACGATTCTCACATCCCAACGCGCCGGCCCTCGCTCTCGCGCCGCGCCTTGCTCACGACCGGCGGCAAGGTCGCGGCCGGGGTCGCTGCGGCGGGCGCCCTCGGCGGCATCGCGGGCGCGCCGCGCGTCCTGGCCAGCGGTACGCCCGCGTCCGGCCAGACCCAGATCACGTTCTGGTTTTTCGATCCCTGGGTCCACTACGTCATCGACGCCTTTCATCAGAAGAACCCTCATATCAAAGTCAACTTCACCCTGTTGGGCTACGACGATCTGCACAAGAAACTGCTCACGTCGCTCGCGGCGGGCTCCGGCGCCCCGGACCTCTCCGGCATCGACCTCGGCTACATCGGCACGTTCACGTCCAAAGGCGGCTTGGTCGACCTGCGGCAGGCGCCGTACCACGCCGACCGTCTGAAAGGGGACATGGTCGCGTACAAGTGGGCGGAGGGCTCGACGTCCGATGGCCGGCTGGTCGGCTTACCGTGGGACGTGGGGCCGGCCGGCCTGTGGTACCGCGCGGATCTGTTCAAAGCCGCCGGTCTCGAGACCAATCCGGTCATTATGCAGACGCGGATCAAGACCTGGGACGCCCTGTTTCAACTGGGTTTGCAACTCAAGAAGAAGACGCCCAAGACCGCGCTCCTGGCCGATCCCGTCAACGACATTTTTTTCCCTATGGTCGATCAGCAGGGGTACGGGTGGTTTAACGGCGCCAAAGTGCTGATCGTGCAGAAGGCCACCCGCCCCCTGCAGATGGCGGTCAAGGCCAGCAAGCTGGGGATTACCGCCAACCTCTCCGCGGGGAGTCCCGAATGGGTCGCCGGCTTCAAGAAAAACGCGTTCGCCGCGCAAATGGCCGCGTGCTGGTCGCAGGCCAGCCTCACGCGCGATCAGCCCCAGACGATCGGCCAGTGGCGCGCGATCCACGCCCCCCAAGGGGACTACGCCCAGGGTGGCTCGTTCCTCGCGATCCCGGAGCAGAGCAATAATAAGGTAGCCGCCTGGGCGTTCGCCACGTTCATCGGCGCGGACCCGACGGGGTCGAACATCGGGTTCAAGAAAGCCGGCGGCGTGTTCCCCTCCTATAAGCCCGCCTGGAAGGATCCGGTGTACGACGCGCCGTCGCCCTACTTCGGGGGGCAACGGGTCAACCAGCTCTGGCGCGATGTCGCGGAGCATGTGCCGAGCAATAGGGTCAGCCCCTACGAGCGGCAGGCGAATGATATCGTCTTGAACGAAGTGACCAACGCGCTCACGCAAGGCAAGGACCCGGTCCAGGCCATGAAGGACGCGCAGCAAGCGGTCTTGCAGCGCATCCCCGGTACCACGACCTAGACGGCGGCCAGCCCAGCCGCCGGCGGCTGGGCTGGCCGTTTCTCTCTCCCGCGGGCCCGCGGGGACAACGACGTGGGCGGGGGAATACGCCCGTCACCACGGTCCGGCTCCATGAGCGGCGCGTGATGAGGGCGCGCCTCGCGCGGCGACCGGACGGAGCAGGGAGCGGTCGGGGCGGCACGCACGCGACGCACGCGACGAACGCGTCAGGAAAGGAGGCGGCTCTATGGCATCGACAACGTTACGCGCCCCACGGACGGGCCGGGGCCGCGGGCGCGCGCTCCGGCGCGGTTTCTGGCCCTATGTGTTCATCTCGCCGTTTTTCATCTTGTTCACCATCTTCAAGCTCTTCCCCTACCTGTATGCCTTTTTCCTCAGCTTCAACCAGTGGGATGGCATCAGCCCGATGAAATGGGTGGGGCTGGGCAACTATCAGCGTCTGATGGGCGATGCCGTGTGGTGGCAGTCGGTGTACAACAGCATCTGGCTGTTGGTGGTGACCAGCATTAACCTGGTGCTCGCCCTGGCATTGGCGTTTATCCTCAACAGCGGCCTGATCAAGTTCAAAGAGCTCTATCGCGCCGCCTTCTTCGCGCCCATCGTCGCCTCCTCGGTGGCGGTCGCGCTCCTCTTCACCGCGCTCTTCGGCCTCCATTACGGGCTTCTGAACTACGTGCTGGGCTGGGTGGGCGTGGGGCCGATCGACTGGCTGGGGAACCCGCGTTGGGTGAAGCCGTCCATCGCGCTCGTAGTCATCTGGCGCACCTTCGGCTGGAACACCGTCATGTACCTTGCCGGTCTGCAGAGCATCCCCACCGATCTCTACGAGGCCGCGCGCGTGGACGGCGCGCGTTGGACAGACATTTTCCTGCGCATCACGATCCCCCTGTTACGTCCGGTCATCACGTTCACGGTCATCCTCACGATCATCGGGGGGTTGCAGTTGTTCGAGGAGCCGCTCATGCTCTGCGGCGGCACCACGGTGTCCGCGCCGGGGTGCACGAACCTGTCCGGGCTCACCGTGATCGTCAATCTCTACAACACCGCCTTCAACTACGTGCAGTTCGGCTACGCGGCCGCGATGTCCGTGGCTCTGTTCGTGATCATCATCGTCTTCTCGGCGGTCTACCAGCGTACGTTGGGCCGCACCACCATTGAGTAGCCCCCGCCCGCGGCGGTAGTCCGCGCCCCACGGGCAGGACGGGGGCGTCCCGTAGCGGGCCGGCGCGTCTTGTCTAAGGAGGGATGAACATGGCCATCACACCGACGGCGGTCCCGCCGTCACAGACGATGCGGCAGCGCGCCGAGGCGCGCGCGAGCGCCCGGCGTGGGATGCGCGACCGGCTGAACATGGCATTCCTGTACCTGATGCTCACCGTCGTCGCACTCGTGGCGATCTTCCCCTTCTGGTGGATGATCGTCGCCGCCACGCGCCGGTCGGCCACGATCCTGAACTTCCCGCCCCCGATCACCCTCGGCAATGCGTTGATCACAAACTACAACGAGCTGCTGCAGAGCGTGCCAATTTGGCAGGATGCGTTCAACAGCCTTTTCATCGCGGGTGTCGAAACGATCCTGGTGCTGTTCTTCTGCTCGCTCGGCGGCTACGCGTTCGCCAAGTTCGCGTTCCCAGGCCGCGACGCCCTGTTCGCGCTCATGCTGGTGACGATGATGATCCCTAATATCCTCGGGATCATCCCGTCGTTCATCCTGTTCAAGTACCTCGGCTGGCTCAACACGTATCTGCCGCTCATCGTGCCCGACGCCACCAACGCGTTCGGTATCTTCTGGATGCGCCAGTACATTGGCAGTGCGGTTCCCAACGACCTCACGGAGGCGGCGCGCATCGACGGCGCCCACGAGTTCCGCATCTACTGGAACATCGTCCTGCCGGTCGTCACGCCCGCGCTAGCCGCGCTAGCCATCTTCACCTTCATGGGCAAGTGGAACGACTTCTTCTTCCCGCTGATCATCCTCAAGGACCCGGCGAAGTATACGCTGCCGGTGGCGCTGGCCAGCTTGCAGGGCAGCAATGGTCAGCAGATCGGCGTCCAGATGCTGGGCGCGGCCATGGCCATCCTCCCGGTCATGATCGTCTTCCTGCTCTCGGCGCGCCAGTTCATGGCCGGCCTGACGGCGGGCGCGGTCAAAGGGATGTGATGTAAGGACAAGCCGTACGCTGTACGTGAAAGAGATAAAGGAGGACACACGAGGTGGACGCATCCGTCCCACGGCCTGAGTATCCCCGCCCGCAGTTCGTGCGGCCAGAGTGGCTCTCCTTGAATGGCGCCTGGGAATTCGCCGTCGACGACGCGGACGAAGGCCTGCGGCAGGGCTGGCACGATGGACGCCCGCTGCCCGGACGGATCACCGTCCCCTTCCCGTACCAGAGCGAACTCTCCGGCATTAACGATAAGGCGGTCCACGAGGTCGTGTGGTACGTGCGCTCCGTGGACGTTCCCGCGTCGTGGACGGGCCGGCATATCCTGCTCCACTTCGGCGCGGTCGATTACCGCGCGACCGTCTGGCTCAACGGCCAAGAAGTCGGCCATAATCAGGGCGGGCATGTGCCGTTCTGGTTCGACATCACGCCCTATCTGGGCGGCGGTGAGCACCGGCTCGTCGTGCGCGTGGAGGATCGCCAGGACCCGCATCAACCGCGGGGGAAGCAGGCCGTCGATGGGCTGCCGTCCGGAATCGATTATTACTGCACGACCGGGATCTGGCAGACCGTGTGGCTCGAGCCCGTGCCCGCGCTCCGCATCGACGAGGTGAGTATCACGCCGCGGGCGGAGGAGCGCGCCTTTGACGTACGCGTGTCCCTGCACGCCCCGGGTGGGGCGTGGACGGTGGCGGTGGAGGCGCTCGATGGCGGGGTCGTGGTGGCGGCTGCGGAGCAAGAAACGGTGTGCGCGACGGCCTGGGTGCGGCTCCAGATCCCCCAGGCCACGCTCTGGTCGCCTGAGTCCCCCCACCTGTATGATCTGCGCGTCCGTTTGCTGCGCGCCGATCGGGTCGTGGACGAGGTCGGGTCATATGCCGGGCTCCGCAGCGTCGCGTTGCGGGACGGGCGCGTGCTCCTGAACGGACAGCCCACCTACCTGGTGATGGTGCTGGACCAGGGCTACTGGCCGCGGAGTCTGCTGACCGCGCCCTCCGACGACGCCCTCCGCGCCGACGTGGAGTGGGCGAAACGCCTCGGCTTCAACGGCGTGCGCAAGCACCAGAAGGTGGAAGATCCGCGCTGGCTCTATTGGTGCGACCGCCTGGGTCTGCTTGTGTGGGAGGAGATGCCGAACGCACGGGCCTGGTCGGCACAGGCAGAAGAGCGCCTCGTGGCGGAATGGGAGCGTGCCGTGCGCCGCGATTACAACCACCCGTGCATCATCACTTGGGCGCCCTTGAATGAGAGCATGGGCTTCCCGGGCCTCCGGGAGGACCATCCGGGGCAGTACGCCTTCATCGAGCGCCTCGTCGCCCTCACGCGGCGGCTGGATCCATGGCGGCCCGTCATCGACAACGACGGCTGGGAGCACACCGACGTCACGGACATCTGCGCTATCCACGACTACACGCCGACGGCGGAGGGCCTGCGCGCCCGTTATCGGGAGACCCTGCGGGGAGGGCCGTTGCCGGCCACCCTGTGGGGCGAAGAGGGAGCGGGGACGCGGCTGTTCGCGCGCGGGTCTAGCTACCACGGCCAACCCGTGATGCTGACGGAAGTGGGCGGCTTTCTGATGCTTCCCCCGCATCTACCCGCGGGGCAACGCGACCCTCTCGACCCTCTCTACAGCTATTATGCCTCGTTCCGCACGCCGGACGAATTACTGGAAAAGTACCGCGACCTGATGCGTGGCCTACGCCTACTGCCCTTCGTGACGGGGTTTTGTTACACGCAACTGACGGACATCGAGCAGGAAATCAACGGCTTGCTGACCGACGACCGCCAACCCAAGGTGGCGCTGGAGCAGATCATGGAACTCCACCAGGCTTTGTTTGCGGGAGAGCCGCATGTGCCTCGATAGAGGATCGGCTACGACCAAGCGCCAGTTATCCCACACAGGGGGACGTCATGTGACAGCGGCGCTCCGCGTCAGGGAGCGACACCTAGGCGGACGAGCGTGGCGAGCAGGTCGTCGAGGTCGAACGGCTTGGCGAGCGCCGCGCAACCCGGCCGGTCGAGCATGGTAGCCTGTTCCCGCACGGCCCGTTCATCGCCCGTGCAGACCAGCACGGGTAGCGTGCGCAGCGCCGGGTCCGCCCGCAGGTGTGCCAGGAAAGTCCAGCCATCCAGTGGGGGCGGCAGCCGCAGGTCCAAGATCAGGGCGTCCGGCGGGTGGCCGCCCAACGCCGACAGGGCCGCCGCGCCATCGGCGAACACGAGTGGCTCGTAGCCCTTGTCGGCAAGCACCTCGGCCAGCAGGTCCTGGATCGCCCCATCGTCGTCGATCACCGCGATCCGCCGCGCCATCGCCCCTCCTTAGTCTGGCCCCAGAAGGCACCGGGGAATAATGTTGGTTATTGTTCGCGGCAACCGGCTCCTGCGACGTCACTTGTAGGCGTCGCACGCGCGATTCCACTATGTCACGGAGCGCCCATGTGCCGCGGTCTCGTCGCGCAGCGCCTGCTCCTGCTGATATTGGCCAGCGCGCGTGCGCAGCCAACCCTCGGTCAGGCAGCGGACGCAGAGGAAGCGGTCGCCATACCGCTCACACCGTCGCGCATACGCGTGCGGGGCCAACGTGAACGGGGCCGCGCAGGCCGTACACACCACCGGCACAGCAGTCGCTCTTTTTGTCATGGGGCTTGACACTCCTTTCCTGACGTAAGCGCGGTCCTCGGCGACGCGCGCCCGAGGACCGGCTACTCACTCACTCATCGCGCGCCGTGAACGTGACGCGCCCCGCCGCGTCGCCCCGGTTCCCGCGCCCGTCGCCGGTGGGGGCGGTCCCGCCCCGCGTCGCCTTCTGCTCTCCCCCCGCGCCGCCGGATCGTCTGTTCGCGCTTCCCTGGCCACCTTTGGTCGCCTGATCGGCGACGGGTGTCTCCGGCGCCGAGGCCGCGCCCACGACGCGGGCGTAGAGCACGGCGGCGACCACGCCGCCCAGCAGTGGTCCGATGATGTAGAGCGCGACGGCCGTGTACGTGCCCGAGATAATCTCGGGTCCCAGCGCGCGCGCCGGGTTGCCGGCGCCCCCGCTCACCGGACCGCCCAGCAGTACGCCCGCGGCCAGGGCGAAGCCGATGGACAGCGGGGCGATGCCGGCCGGCGCGCGCTTGTCGGTCGCCACGGCCATCACGGTGAAGACAAGGAGGAAGGCGATCAGCGCCTCGACCAAGACAACCTGGAGATCGCTCGCGCCGTGGGCCGGCGTCGGCGTGCCCAGGTGGGCCTTGTCATAGGCCGCCTGGCCGTAGGCGACCCAGACCGCCAGCGCAGCGACGATGGCGCCGACGATCTGCGCGACGATATAGGCCGGCACGTAGCGCCAGGGGAACTTGCCCACCACGGCCAGACCGATGGTGACGGCGGGGTTGACGTGCGCCCCACTCACTTGTCCGAGTGCGGCGACGATGGCGACCAGCACCAGGCCGAAGCTCAACGCGATGGCGAGCGAATCGTAGGCCGGTCCCGCCGTGTTCTTGCCCAACGTGGCGGCCGTCGCCACCGCCGTCCCCACCAGCACCAGCAGGAACGTGCCGACCGCCTCGGCCGTCGCCGCCCGCGCCATGTTGCTCCCGGTCGTCAAGCTACCGTCGCCCCGCGGGCCACGCTCATCTCCCTTGTTAGCCATGCGCACTCCCTCCGCGCGCCCCTTGCCGGCGCGCTGGTATCGCCGTCCCTTCCCACGTTCGCGCGGGAAAACAATCATCCGCGCGCCCGCGTCCCTCGACACGGCCGCGCTCGCCGCGTCAGTTGCCGTCTTTGCGGACCGCCCCCGATGGCTGCGCCCAGTCGTGACGCGCCACCGCGTCTTTCGTGATGGTGAGGTAGACGCCGTTATCGTCGTCGCGTCCGATGAAGTCGACCGGGATGTACACATTCGTCTGCCAGAAGGTGCCCTTCATCACGTCGAGATAGCCGTCCACCGTGTGGTGTTCGCCCACGTCGCCCAGGTGCTCGCCGTTCGCGTCGCACACCGGTGTCCCAGATACAAAGTACCGCTCTGTCATGATATCCTCCCCCCTTATCACGTATCACGCGCGCCAGACCCCTCGGCCTGCTCGGCCCCGTTCACCGCCGGTAGCCGTTGCCACGGACGACCGCCGCGGCCACGCGCCCCTACCCCTACCTCTCGGAACCCCGCGCGACGGGTCGCCGGCCGCGGCCACCCGTCGCCTGTTGTTGATACCGATCGAGTGGCCCGGGCATGGCGCGTTCAGCCTCGTCCTCCAACCGCTTTTCGTTACGTCGCACCAGGATGACGCCCGCGATGATGACAATCACGGCGAGGACGACCAGGACGATGCCCACGGGCCCCTCGACCCGGTGGACGTTGTTGCCCAGTAGGTAGCCGCCCAGCCTGTAGATGGTGGCCCACACGACGCCGCCCGCCGCGTTGAACAGCAGGAAGCGGGGCCAGCCCATGCGGTTCGTACCGGCCAGGAAGGCCGCCAGGGCGCGCAGTACGGCGACGAAGCGCCCGAAGAAGACGACCTTGCCGCCGTGTGTGCGGAACAGGTATTGGCCCAGTTTCATCTTGCGCTTGTCGATGCGGATGTAGCGGCCGTAGCGCCGTAAGAGACGGTAGCCGCCCTCCCGTCCGATCCAGAAGCCCACGTTGTCGCCCAGGATCGCGCCAGCAGCCGCCGCTGCGATCACGAAGGGGATAAAGAGTTGATGCGTTGTGCCGGCGTAAATGGCGGCGGCGAGCAGATGGTCTCGCCTGGGAAGGGGATACCGATGCTCTCGATGGCCACGAAGAGCAGCACGGCCCAGTAGCCGTAGACGGCGAGCAGATGGGTGAGATCGTGGGTGACAAAATGCATGACGCGTCTACCAGAGTTCGCCGCCGCCGACGAGGATGTACAGGATGGGGCCGATGCCCCAGATGATGCTCACCACGCCCCACACGACTTTTTGGACCGCGCCGAGATCGGACCGTCCCGCGATGTTGATCCAGGCCAAGACCATGGCGACCGGGTGCAGCACCACGGACACGACAAACTCCAACAACCCCTTCATGACCACCTCCACTGCTAGACATTAATAGAAAAGGTGGGAGGATGGCACATATCCATCCCCCCACGCCCAATGTTCGGGTCACGCGTCACCCGTTATGACCCCGTGGCTAGCTTCGCTTCGACGTGCCCCGCCCCGCCGGGGTAAGCTTCCCGGTCTCGTCCACCCCCTCGACGACGACGCGCTCCTTGCGCACCGTGTCGCTGACCTGCCGCTGCTCGTCCGTCGCTTGCTTGTGCAGGCGCACCTCTTCGGTCTCATGGAGTTGCTTGCCGACGACGGCCTCCTCGCCCATCACCACCATGTCGATATCCTGGCCCTGGAAGGCGTTCTGGATGTCGGCCTGGTTCGCCTGACCCGTGAACGGAACGCGCTCCACCGTGACCTCTTCGTGGCGCAAGTTCACCGACGCTGTCGCCTGCTCGGTCACGACATCTTTATGCAGACGCACATCCCCGATCTGCTCCTGTCGCTTGCCGACAATCAACTCCTCCTCGAACACCGGCACATTGATGGTGTCGTCGCCCTTGGCCGTCGCCTGGGCCTGACGCGGCGCCGGTGGGGGCGTTGTCTGCCGCGCGCGTGTCGTCGTCGTGGTTTCGGCCACCGTCGCGGTCTGCGCGTAGCTGTCGTCGTCCACTATGGCGCTCGTCGCGCCGCCCAGGGGCGGGTTGTCGTAGCGCTCGTCGGCCAGGTCACCTTTGTGCAGGTTCAACTGCACGTTGCCCTCGGCGTCGGTGTTCTGGACGGCGCTCACGGGAATATAGAGGTCCTTGTGGAAGAGGAAGCCCTTCTGCACCGTGATGTACCCGCCCTGCGGGTCGTAGGCATGCAGTGTACCGATCTTCTCGCCGGCCATGTCATTGACCGTCGCGCCCTCGTAGAATTGTTGTCCCGTCATCTGTCGTACTCCTCATTTTTTATCATGTGTCGGGAGGCCAATAGGAGACCTCCCGATTCGTCTCATGGGTCGCCCGTCCTAGTTGGCACGGCCCGTCGTCTGCGTCCCACGCGCCGCGTGGCGCGTGCCGAGGGTCCCGCCCAGGGCAGCGGCGCCGCAGCCGAGGATCAATCCGATCAGCGTACCCCAGGCCGTGTTGCGCGCCGTGTCCGCCGCCTGCTGCGCCTGCGCCGGCGTGATGCTCTTGGCCGCGCCCGTGGCCGTGTTGCCGAGTTGGCCCAGGTTGATGCCCAGCCCGCCGGCGATGTTGCTCGCGTTGCCGATGATCGCGCCCAAACCCTGGCTGGCCAGCCACAGCAGGATGGGCAGCGCCAGCAGGAAGACGAGTGCGCCGTTGAGGGCGGCCCAGCCGCGCTCGTGGACCGCCGCCGTGCGCCCGGCCACGTAGCCGCCGGCCAGGAACGCGAGGATCGCGGTGATCCCGGCCCAGATCGCCGAGTACTGTCCCGCGTTCTGGTTGACGCTGCCCTGGGCGGCCTGCCCCGCGTTCACGGTCGACGCGCCGATGGCGAGCCCGAGCAGGCTCAACACCAGCAGCGTGAAGAACGCGGCGAGCAGCCCGGCCCAGATCGGACCCCAGCGCACGCGATCACTCGGCAGATTCATCACCTGCGTCACGTTGCGCGTTTCCGTTTCGCGCGTCTCCCGCCCGTAGTTCACGGTCTCGACAGGGGCCACCGTCATGCCATTGCCGTCCGCCGGCGCCCGTCCGAGCGCCGCCCCGCGCGTGCGGGTTTGATCGTTGTTCGCCATGTCCGTCTCCTCCTCGATAGATCGTCGCGCCCGGCGGTATCCCGCCCGGTCGCCGTCCCTTGTTCCTCGTCCCATACATGTGGGTACATCATGCAGTCTAGGGCCACTTCCTGAGATGAACCTGAGAACCCCCATCATAGACGACACGCCGTTGGCACGGTGAGACAGGGACGCTAGAGCGACACCGGCATGGTATAGTCTCATGTGGCTACTGTGGTAGCGTCGTTGCCAGGGTTGGGTCCCGCCGCACGCGGATCGGCAGGTATACTGTGGCGACGGTTTGTCTAGCGACAGTAAGAAAGAGGGATCGCGGTGAATCAAGGAATCGAGGCGTGATGGGGCAGATAATGGTTATCCCCTCGTGGCTCATGCCGGGCGGGCCTGGCGGGTCGCGCTCCCCGGCGACCCCATCGCCCCTCAGTCACGCCGCCAGGCCGCGCTGCGCCGCCTCAATCGCGCCCAACTCCGGCGCCCCGCGCTGATCCCGACCCTACTCACCTTCGGCGCGCTCGCCGCCGCCGTGGGCGCGCGTGGCGATCCCGACCCCACCCGCGCGCGACGCGGCCCTGTCGGGTTTGGCCGGCACGTACAGCGTGGGCGCCCTCACCGTACTCGCGCTCCTCGCCGGCATCGTGACCGGCTTCACCTTCGTCACCATCGATAGCCCTGGTGATCACGTCCGCTCCGACCCGGCCGCGCGCGACTCCCTCGACGCGGTCGCCGCCCCGCTGTGACCGGCGAGGCCGGACGACATGAGCACGGCGTCGTAGCGCTGGGTCGCGCCACGAGGCGAGGGATGGCCGCATATAGGGAGGCCCTACAACCGTACCGGATCGAGCGTGCGTCGGACCCCTAATCGGCGCTGTGTCCTCCGGACGGGCGTCGTGTTAGGGCGCGACCGACGTCGCGCCAGGCCGCTCGTGCGCCGCCCGCTCCGCGTCGATGGCCTGCGCCTTCTCATGCACCACGGCCTGCGTCACGGCCTGCGCATCCCCCCCGCGCAACTCCCGCCACGCCGCCAGGCCGACGGCCTGGAGCAGGCCCGCCAGCGGCGCCCCGAAGAGGGCGCCCCAGAAGCCGAACAGTTCGGTGCCGGCCACCAGCGCGAGGAGCGCCGTCGCCGGGTGAATGCCCACCGCTTTGCCCATGATACGCGGGCCGACCACGTCGCCCTCGATGATGTGCACGACAGCGAAGTAGGCTAGGACCAGCAACGCCACCACCCAGCCCTGGAAGAGGGCGATGAGGACGCACACCGCGCCGGAGATGAGCACACCGATGATGGGGATGAACTCCATGAAGAAGGCGAGCACGCCCAGCAGCGCGGCGTAGGGAACGTGCAGGACGAGCATCCCGGCGCCCACGAGCACGCCGACGAGCGTGACCAGCGTCAGCGTCCCGCGGATGTAGCCGCCGACCACCTGATTCACGATGGCGATGAGCAGGCTAGTACGCCAGCGCTGGGCGCCGGGGGTCTCGCGGCGCAGCCGCCGGGCGATGGTCGGCCCGTTCGCGGTGAGGTAGACGCTCGGG
>JAABUZ0100007178.1_pt1 | contig 13557 bp, 13 predicted proteins | sample 5562091 | NCBI WGS metagenome assembly JAABUZ01 (sample SAMN12813069, study PRJNA571459) | rock metagenome | isolation source: Antarctica rocks | place: Antarctica: Victoria Land, Linnaeus Terrace sud | collected 2015-12-21 | reverse complement strand
GGCCGCCGGCCCGAACGCGGGGTCGAGCAGCGACGAGGCGACCCACCCGCGGGTCCGCATCGGGACGACCAGCCCCGCCATCCCGCCGCTGTCCTGCGTGAGGGCGAGGCGAAGGCTTGCGCTGCCCAGCAGTGTCACGACGTCGAAGCCGCCGCTGGGCCGCAGTGTGGCCCCGGCGGGGCGTCGTCGGTGGCCTGCCGGAGTTTCCGCACCTGCCGCTGCCGCAGCCGCCGCCCGGCCTGCGGTTCGCCCCGCGGCTTCCAGGTGCCCCAGCAGCTCCGTCCATCGGCTGGGCACGGCGATGCCGACCGCCTCGAGGGCCTCGACCGAGACGGGTACCGGCCCGGCCGCCGACCCGTCACCGGTCGCGCGGGGCCCGTCCGTGCCGATCGCGTGCCCGCCGAGGCCGGCAACGGCGACGCCGAGATGCAGCGAGTCCCCCGGCACCCGCAGCACCGGCCAGTCGGGGCCGGGGTGCATTGGGGCGTCGGCCGGGCAGCCGACCACGGTGACGGCTGCCCGTAGCAGGCCCGGCGGCAGCACCTGGGCCATCCAGCGCAGCCGGATCAGCTCGGCGACGCGCCGCCGGCCCGTCGCGCTCTCGGGTGCGTGGCCGCCCAGGGCAATGTGGACCTGCTGCCAGGAGAAGTCCAACGGCTGCGCGCCGTGCAGCGTGACGCCGTGCAGCCCTGGCTCGAGGTCGAGGTCGTGCAGCACGGCGACGCCGAAGACACAGCGGCGCAGCGCCGCCAGCTCCGCGACGGAGGGCCGGTCCATGGTGCCCTCCAACCTGTGTCCGCGTCACCGCGTTCACAGACTTCTCGGCATGTCGCAGGGCGTGGATGAAGCGGCGGCCGCAGGTGCGCGTACCTTCACCCGCACGATGGTGACGCAGCGTCCTTGCACCCGGGGTTCGCAGTCGGCGCCAAGAGCGGGCAGGAGAAGCAGACATGGCCGGCCTACTGGGCAGGGAGCAGCGATGAGCGAGACGGACGACAAGCCGGTCCGCTACGAGGTCGAGGACCGCGTCGCGCTGGTGACTTTGTCGCGGCCCGAGCGGCTCAACGCCTGGACCCCGGCGATGGAGAACGACTACTACGAGGCGCTGGAGCGTGCATCCGCCGACCCCGACGTCCGCGTCGTCGTCCTAACGGGCGCCGGCAAGGGCTTCTGCGCCGGCGCCGACATGGACGTGCTCTCCAGTGCCACCGTGCTCTCCAGTGCCACCGTGCTCTCCAGTGCAACCGTGCTCTCCAGTGCCACCGAGCACCAGCCGGGGGCCGACATCGGCTTCGCCTCGCGGCCGAACGTGTCGGCGATGTCCTTCGACAAGCCCCTGATCGCGGCGATCAACGGCGCCTGCGCGGGCGTGGGCTTCGCGCAGGCGTTGATGGCCGACCTCCGCTTCGCAGCAGCGGGCGCCAAGCTGACGACCTCCTTCGCCCGCCGGGGGCTCGTCGCCGAGTACGCCAGCTCCTGGCTGCTGCCCCGCATCGTCGGGCGGTCGCGGGCGCTCGACCTGCTGCTGTCGGGCCGGGTGGTGCTGGCCGAGGAGGCGCTCACCTGGGGCCTCGTCGACCGCGTGCTGCCCCCGGACGAGCTTCTTCCGGCGGCGATGGCCTACGCCCACGACCTGGCGGTCTGGTCCTCGCCCGCGTCCATGGCCGTGATGAAGCGGCAGGTGCTGCTCGACGCCGACCGCCCGCTCGACGCTGCGGCCGCCGAGTCGACCGAGCTGATGCGTCACAGCTTCACCGGCGCCGACTTCGCCGAGGGCGTCGGCGCGTGGGTCGAGCGCCGCGAGCCGAACTTCGCGCCGCTGGGGAAGGGCACGACGTTCGACTGACGGCACGGCGTTCCTGCCGGTTACTGAGGTGGCAAGGCGTATGGCACTACCGCGGCGCCATCCGCAGCGCGCCGTCGAGCCGGATGACCTCACCGTTGAGCATGGGGTTCTCGAGGATGGCAGCGGCGAGCCTGCCGTACTCGTCGGGGTCACCGAGCCGCGCGGGGAACGGCACCGCCGCGCCCAGTGCCTGACGGGCGGGCTCCGGCAGCCCGGCGAGCAGAGGGGTGTCGAACAGCCCCGGGGCGATCGTCATCACGCGGATGCCCAGGGTCGACAGGTCACGGGCGGCCGGCAGTGTCATCCCGACCACGCCGCCCTTGGACGCCGAGTAGGCGAGCTGACCGATCTGGCCGTCGAACGCGGCGATCGACGCCGTCTGCACGACGACACCGCGCTCGCCACCGTCATCCGGGTCGTTGCCCGCCATCGCTGCGGCCGACAGCCGCAGCGCATGGAACGTGCCGATGAGGTTGACGGTCAGCACCCGCACGAAGGGCTCGACCTCGTGCGGCCCGTTCCGCGACATCGTGCGCTGGGCTGTCCCAATCCCGGCGCACGCCACCGTGGCCCGCAGGCCACCTGGCCGCTCGGCCGCTGCGGCGACGGCTGCCTGCAGCGAGTCCGGGTTGGTCACGTCGGCGACGACGCAGTGGCCGCCGATCTCGGCCGCCACCGCATCGCCCCGCTCCTGCTGCAGGTCGGCAATGGTGACATCGGCGCCCATGCCCGCCAGGCGCCGGGCCGTCGCCGCCCCCAGCCCGGAGGCTCCACCCACGACCAGGACGCTGCTTCCGTCGATTCGCATGGCCGCACGCTAGCCGACGGCTTCCCAGCTGACTCCGGCACCTCAGCCTGCTGGCGGTGGGCACAATTGCACGGCGCTTCGCCATGGACGGCGAACAAGCGGCACATATCCGGCCGCATCGGCTGGTTCCCGAGGAAGCACCGTGCATTGGTGCCCAGGTCGAGCGCCCTTGCCTCTTCACGGGTCTGGCTTGGCCGCCTCACGTAGCCTCCCGCCGGTGACCGCGCGCCACTGCCCCGACTGCGGCACCGGGCTCCAGCCCGCCGCCGACCGGCGGATGAGCTGCCCGGCCTGCGGCGCCGTGGTGCATCCCGACGCCAAAGTCGCGGTCGGCGTCATCGTGATCCACGAGGACCGCTTGCTGCTGGTCAGACGGGCGATGGACCCGTGCCGCGGTGCCTGGGCGCTGCCCGGGGGCTTCGTCGACGCGGGTGAGGACGTACGGGCCGTGGCCGCCCGCGAGGCGCTGGAGGAAACCGGCCTGACGGTGTCGGTCGGCGCATTGCTCGAGGTCTTCTCGGGTGGCGCGGCCGTGTTCCTGCTGTTCGAGGGCCGCCTCGAGAGCCAGGTCGAGGGCCGTGCCGAGCCGCGAGCGGGCGACGATGCCGACGAAGCCCGCTTCTTCACCGCCACCGACTTGCCCATCGACCTCGCCTTCGACAGCACCCACTGGGCCGTCCAGCACTGGCGGCTGACCGAAGCGGGCGGCACCCGTGGGTCTTGAGATCGTTCGCGCGTCCTACGCGCAGGTGCAGCCGCTGTTCGTCGAGCTCGACGCCGACCTCGACCAGCGCTACGGGGCCGGCATGCCTGTGCTGGTCGACGAGGCAGAGTTCGAGCGCCCGGGCGGTGCCCTGTTCCTGGCACTGCTGCCCGAAGCCGAGGGCGACGACCCGGTCGCGGGCTGCGCAGGGGTCCGCCCGCACACGGAGGAAGTCGCCGAGCTCAAGCGGATGTACGTCCGGCCGGCTGCGCGTCGGCACGGGGTCGCGCGAGCGCTTCTCCTGGCCTGTGAACAGTTCGCCGCCGCCGCCGGCTACGCCGAGCTCTGGCTCGAGACCGGCATGGCGCAGCCCGAGGCGCTTACCCTCTACCGCTCCGCCGGGTACCGCCCGGTGCCCCGCTTCGGGCAGTACGCCGACGCCCGCGACGCCCGTCACCTGGGGCGTCGCCTGGGCAGCGCCCCCGGCACCAGCACGGCGGACGCCGGGGTGACGCGTCAGACGTGACTCGTCCCCGCGCGGAAGTCTGACTCTCGCAGGAAGGGTGACACTAAGGATATGAAGCGTCGGCGGTTCGGCTCCCAGCCTGTGACGATCACCAGCCTGGCCGGCTCGCGCTCGGACGACATCCGTCGGCGCGAGCGCCGCTACGTGCAGGTGATGCTGTTCCGCCTCGCCGCCTTCATCGCCGCTACCGTGCTGTTCACCGGCTGGGCGCGCTTCGTCGCCATCGTGCTCGCGCTCATCCTGCCCTGGCTTGCCGTCGTCGTCGCCAACCAGCCCACGGAGCGCAAGGCGGCACCGTCGCTGAACAAGCCCACACCCCGGCCGGCACCGAGCTTGCAGCCCGCGCGCGAGCATCAGGTCATCGACCAGGACTGATGCCGGGCTCCATCCGCATCGAGCGCCCCAACGATGCGCGCCTGGCCGACTACCGCAATTTGACTGACACCGCACTTCGCCGCCGCACCGAGCCCGAGCACGGCATGTTCATCGCCGAGGGCGAGGTGGTGCTGCAGCGCGCGGTCCGCGGCGGCCACACGGTCCGCTCCCTGCTGCTGCTCGACTCGCGCCTGCCGATGCTCGACGAACTCGTCGCCCTCGCCCATGCCGCAGGCGCCCCCGTCTACGTCGCAGCCGCGGACCTGCTGCGCGCGGTCACCGGCTTCCACGTGCACCGCGGGGTGCTCGCGGCAATGGCACGGCGGCCCGAGCTGGCCGCGCGCGACCTGATCGCCACGGCACCGCCGGCAAGCCGCATCGCCGTCCTCGAGGACCTCGCCAGCACCACCAACCTCGGCGCCGTCATCCGCTCCGCGGCCGCCCTGGGCATGGACGCCGTGCTGCTCTCACCGACGTGCGGCGACCCGCTCTACCGCCGCAGCGTGCGCGTCTCGATGGGGGAGGTGTTCGCCCTTCCCTGGGCGCGGCTGGCGCCGTGGCCGGATGCGCTCGACCTGCTCCACGAGGCCGGCTACCGGCTGCTGGCCCTCACTCCCGACGCGTCCGCCACCCCACTCGACGCCCTCACGGTGGGCGCGGACGAGCGGATCGCGCTGCTGCTGGGGGCGGAGGGTGCTGGTCTGTCGTCCCCCGCGCTCGCCGCGGCCGACGAGTGGGTGCGCATCCCGATGGCGGCCGGAGTCGACAGCCTGAACGTCGCCGCCGCCGCCGCGGTGGCCTTCTGGACGACCGGCCGGCGCTGACGGCCGCCCCGGCCCGTCATCTCAAGGGACCAGCGGATGCCGCCGATGCCGTAAGCCGGTAGCGGGCTTCCTGCCTGCCCGGACGGAGGCACTGTGGAGCAGACCAACGGCCAGCTGCCGCCCCGGGCGGAACAGCGGCCGGCCTCGTCGAGCACGCCCCCCGGCTGGGAGCCGCGGAACGATGCCGAAGGGGTCGCCGGATCAGGGCCGCCCGCCGCTGTTCCCGGTCTGTCGGGGCCGGAGCCGGTTGGCGTCGAGGAGCCGTTGCGTCTGGCTCCCACGGTGCAGCTGGCGCCTCCTGCGTCCCCGCTGGGATGGCAGATGCCGGCCAACCCGAGTCGCCCGGAGCCTCAGCGAACGCTGCGCCCGGAGCGGCTGGAGCGCCCGCAGACGGACACCGCCCCAGGCGTGGACGTCCCGCGGCTGCAGCTCGCCCCGCCGCCGGCCGGGCAGACACCGCAGACACCGCAGACACCGCAGACACCACAGTCTCCGCAACCTCCGCCCGCACACGAGCAGCAGGCCCCGGGCGTACCCGCCGCCCGGCCGCTGCTGGCTCCGGTACCGCCGAGTGCGCCTCCTGTGGGAGCACCCCCGCACATGGCTCCCCCGCAGCTGGCCCCGCCCCTGCTGGCGCCACCGGCCGCTATGCCGCCGCCGACGGGTCTAGCCCCGCCGGCTGCTGCGCCCGCGCCCCTCCGGACAACCGCACCAGCACACGAGGGGCGTCCCGCAGCCGCCTTGGCCGAGCCGCCTCCGCCCCCGGTCACCGACACGAGCGCACCGGCGAAGGCAGACCTCCGACTGAGCCGTGGCACGGAAAGCGACACCGGCGACGAGAACGCCCTGCTGTTCGACCTGCTCGTGCAGGTCCTCGAGCGCGGCGCCTCCGACCTGCACCTGACGGCAGGCTCGCCCCCGGTGATGCGCACCAGCGGCCAGCTGGTCCGGATGGACGGTTACGAGAACCTCACCCCGCAGGTCATCCAGAAGATGGTCTACGCGATCATCACGCAGAAGCAGCGTGAGCGGTTTGAGGAGGCGCTCGAACTCGACTTCGCCTACTCCGTCCCCGGCAAGGCCCGCTTCCGTGTGAACCTGTACAAGCAACGAGACTCCGTGGGCGCCGCGTTCCGGCTCATCCCGTACGAGATCAAGAAGCTCGACGACCTCGGTGTCCCACCGTCGGTCGCGAGTTTCGCGACGCTGCCCCGCGGCTTCGTCCTCGTCACCGGGCCGACCGGCTCGGGCAAGTCGACCACCCTCGCCGCCATCATCGACATGGCGAACCGCACCCGGCGTGAACACATCATGACCGTCGAGGACCCCATCGAGTTCCTCCACCAGCACCAGCAGTGCCTGGTCAACCAGCGCGAGGTGGGGGAGGACACCCACTCGTTCCAGAACGCGCTCAAGCACGCCCTGCGCCAGGACCCGGACATCATCCTCGTCGGCGAGCTGCGTGACCTGGAGACGATCTCGGTCGCCCTGACCGCGGCCGAGACCGGCCACCTTGTCTTCGCCACCCTGCACACCCAGGACGCGGCCCAGACAATCGACCGCATCATCGACGTGTTCCCGCCCGCGCAGCAGCAGCAGGTCCGGGTGCAGCTCGCCGGCACGCTCCAGGGCATCGTCTGCCAGGATCTTCCCCGCACCGCCGACGGCAAGGGTCGCGCGGCGGCGTGCGAGGTGCTGGTCGCGACCCCCGCCATCCGGAACCTGATCCGCGAGGGCAAGACCCACCAGATCTACTCAGCGCTGCAGGCCGGCACCAAGTTCGGGATGCAGACGATGGACCAGCACCTGGCCGATCTCGTGAAACGCGGCCGCATCACCTACGACACCGGCATCGAGAAGTGCCACCACGCGGACGACTTCAACCGGCTGTGCGGGCGGAACTAGGCGGACGCGAGAAGTCCTCCACAGACCGTTGCGAAGCAGTCGCCTCGAACACCGTGACCATCTAGGATCGGGATGTCGAGGAGGAGAAACGTGGCGGCCGATGCACACCCCGATCCAATCGCAGCACTCACTGAAGCTGTGGCGGGGATTCACTTGGATCTGCGTGAGATGAAGTCGGACATGCTCGGCATGAAGTCTGACATCGGCGAGATGAAGTCGGACATGCTCGACATGAAGTCGGACATGGGCGAGATGAAGTCGGACATCCTTGGCCTCAAGGCCGACATGCGCGAGGTGAAATCCGAAGGCACCACCCTGCGGTTGGAGATGCGCGCGGGCTTCGCCGAACTCCGCAATGATGTGCAGGATGTCCGGCGCGATGTCGGCACTGTGATCGACAGCCTCGCCGACTTCCGCCGCGAGTACAACGAGCACACCCACCGCGACGACTGAACACAGCGCTCGCTGCGGGTCAGTTGTGTTTGGGGTCCTCGGGCGCGGTCGAAGCGAAGGCGATCCGCCCGCGCTGGCGGCGTAGCACTCGTCGCCACAGAGACGCGGCCTCGGTGTCGAACGGGTCGGCTGGTTCGGCGTCCAGGACGTACCACCCGCCGGCGTCGATCTCACCCTCGAGCTGCCCGGGCGCCCAGCCTGCGTAGGCGGAGAACAAGCGAACGCCGGCAAGCCCGGATGCCGCAGGATCCTCCTCGGCGTCGACGGTGCGCCAGCCCTGTGACGTGCGACCGAGGCAGATCAGCGCATCCGGGTCGACGGGCCCGCCGCGGAACACGACTCCGGGTGCGGCGGCCAGGTCCGCCCATGCCGGCAGCACGGCCTCAACGGGTGCCCGGCTCGGCCGATTGAGGACCAGCCCCAGCGCCCCGTCGTCTGGGGAGTGGGCGAGCAGCAGGATCACGGTGCGCGCGAAGGTGGGCTCGACCATGCCCGGGGTGGCGAGCAGCAGCTTCCCGGTGAGCGATGGGGGGACCACCCGTCCATGGTGCCGCGTACGTGGACTCGACGCAGGGGCTGGGTGCCGCCATGTCCGTCTGCGCGTCGGCTCAAGGTGCCGTCCGCAGACGACGACCGGTAGGAAGGGCCGGGTCTCGGTTCTGGGACGGACGGGGTCGATCGGCATGCCAACGACGTACGCGTACGCGGTGCGCGACCGCGCGGGCAAGACGGTCAACGGCACGCTCGAGGCGGACTCGCAGGCGTCGGTGGCCAGCAAGCTGAAGGGGATGGGCTACGCGCCCATCTCGATCAGTGAGACCAACACAGGGATGAAGCGCGAGCTCAAGATCCCGGGCTTCGGCGGGGACAAGGTCAAGCTCAAGGACTTGGCCATCATGTCCCGCCAGTTCGCAACCATGATCAGCAGTGGGTTGTCCTTGCTGCGTTCGCTCACCATTCTTGCCGAGCAGACTGACAACAAGTTGCTGGCCAAGACGCTGAGCGATGTTCGCAACGATATTGAGACTGGCTCGGCTTTGTCCATCGCGATGGCCAAGCACTCCCCGCAGGTGTTTCCACCGCTGATGGTCAACATGACGCGCGCGGGTGAGGTCGGCGGCTTTCTCGACGCCGTTCTGCTGCAAGTGGCATCGAACTACGAGGCCGAGGTCAAGCTTCGCGGCAAAGTGAAGTCGGCAATGACGTATCCAGTCGTGGTCTTCATCATGGCGATTCTTGCTGTTATCGGGATGCTGCTTTTCATCGTCCCGGTCTTTGCGGGCCTGTTCAAGTCGCTCGGTGGAACACTGCCGCTGCCTACGCGCATCCTGGTTCTGCTCAGCGACATCCTGCGCCAATGGTTCCCGATCGTGCTCGTGCTGTTCATCGCTTTGGTAGTGACCTGGCGCAAGATTAAGTTCAAACCCCGAGTGCGCGAGATCGTGGATCCGCTCAAACTCAAGGCGCCGGTCTTCGGTCCGCTCATCAGCAAGATCGCGCTGGCCCGATTCGCCCGCAACCTCGGCACGATGATGAAGTCGGGCGTGCCCATCCTCCAAAGCTTGGAGATTGTCGCTGGTACGACGGGCAATCTCGTCCTCACCCACGCCCTCAATGATGTGCAGGACAGTGTCCGGTCTGGCGAGTCGCTTTCGCGGCCACTGGAGAACCACAAAGTATTCCCACCCATGGTGGTGCAGATGATGTCCGTCGGCGAGGACACGGGCGCTCTCGACACGATGCTCGGGAAGATCGCTGAGTTCTACGACCAAGAGGTTGAGGCCACGACAGAGGCCCTGACCGCCCTTATTGAGCCCTTGATGATTGCCTTCCTGGGCGCCGTAGTCGGGTCGATGATCGTGGCGATGTATATGCCCATCTTCAAGATCTTCGACCTCATTAAGTGACAGCTCGCAGTCGAGCGTGGCCTCGCTCCCGCCTCTGCCGTATGACCTGTTCCTTCGGCACCTCGAGCCTGGGCCGGCCTCGGCGTTGGGTGCGCTAGTGCAGTCGGGTGACCCAACTGCGAGTGACTCAAGCCGGGCGGCGCACGCGTCGAACACAGGACTGTCAGAGAGCCGTACCGGACCCCCTCCGCCGGAGAGAGTCCGAAGTCGTGACCGGAAGAGCCGGAAGCGACTGGGTACGCCGGTCGGCCTCGTCTCGTCATCGAGAAAGGAACGCAGATGCTTGCACGCATCCGCAAGGCGATGGACGAGCGCGAGGAGGGCTTCACCCTCATCGAGCTCCTGGTCGTCATGATCATCATCGGTATTCTGGCGGCTATCGCCATTCCGGTGTTCCTCAACCAGCGCAAGAAGGCGGCCGACAGCGCCGCCAAGGCCGACGTGTCGACGATCGGCAAGGAGGTCGCGACCTACTTCGTCGACGGCACGACAGCTCCTACCCTTGGAATGGGATTGGGCACCGAGACTCCTCCAATTCCCGTTAATCACTACACGCTGAACGGTGGCGATATCGGCAAGCAGAGCAGTGGAATGGGGACACCGGCGCTGACGCCAGCTGCTGGTGCCGCGACCTCTGCCAACTGGTGCGTCACGCTGCCTGAGACCGGCGGCAGCCAGAGCAACGTCTACTACTCCGCCGCCAACGGTCTGTCCACCACGGCCTGCTAGCCAGCAGCGCTCCTTGGCAGAGGAAGCCTTAGACGAAGCAGTCCCGCTCAGGCTTCCTCTGGAAGCGCACCGTTTGTTGAACGCCTTGGCAAGCCGCGCAAGCGGGGAACTGTGCTTGCCCGACTACCTGTAGGGCTTGCACCGGGGTTGGACCAGGTCACTGCCGAGGATAAGGACGAGAGGCGCATCCCCGATGTTCTCGCACCCCTCGTCTTACCGGCTACCACAGCAGATGCTGAGGCGCCGGCATGGCAACGCCGGCTTCACGCTCGTCGAGATGGTCGTCGCCATGCTGGTCATCTCGGTCGGGCTGTTGGGCCTGATGACAGTGCAGATGCGCTCCATCGCCACAGTCGGCCTTGCCGGGCAGCGGCAGAACGCGACTGCGCTGGGCAACCGTGCAATGGAGCAGATGCGTGCACTGCCGTACGGCACCGTCACCGGCGGCATGGCCTGCAGCGACCTGTCCACCACCACTGACGCAAACCTCACCAACATCACCCCGGCGACTGGCAGTAGCCCGTGCTCGGCAACCTTTCACCCCGCGTATGACCTGACGATCAGCGAGCCTGTCGTGACGACGACGAGCACGTCCCAGGTCCCGCCCTTGAACCCGCACATCCAGCCGACGGGAACCTCAGGCACCACGGTCGGCAACGTCACGTACGACGTCCGCGCCTACATCACGCGGGTCGACCCCAACATTGCCGTTGACGCCGGCTACTGGCTCACCGTCATCGTTGACTGGACGAGCTCGGCGTCCAACAACGTCACGAAGACCATCGGCACCCGGTCGCAGTTGTTTTCTCCGAAGGGGTGCCTGGCGACGACGACGCACCCCTTCTCCGGGCCTTGCCAGGCATTCCACTACAGCGACGCAGGGGCGACCCCGGCCAGCATCGCCGTGCAGTCCACCCGCTCCGGGCAGGGGATCGTCGACGGCGTCGACGTCCTCTCGGCAAGCTCGATTCTCGTCAACAGCTCCGCACGGGTGCAGAGCGAGCAGACGGTGTCAGCGCAGTCCGACGTCACCCCGTCCGCGATCAAACTCGTTGCCTCGACCGGCACTTCGACGGGGGGCGGGGCGGCGGCCGCCTCCGCCGCAGACACCGACCCGGCTACCGGCGTCGCCAACTCACCATCAGCCGCCGCTGCCATGACCCAATCCGGGCCGACGAGCCTCAGCTCGAGCGCAGGCACAAGCCAGTTCTCCATCTCCGACTCCGACGCCGACTCCGGCTCCACCTACAGCACCATGACCGCGGGACCGGTTCCGCCGTGCAGCGACAGTGCGGCTGCCAGCGTGGCAACGGGGCAGGCCTGTTCGAGCGCGACCGCGACCCAGGCCGGGAGCAATCCTGCCGGGAGCACTCCCACCGCCAGCCTCACGCTCGACTCGCTGGGCACGCGCAGGATCACGCTCGCCGACGTGAGTCCGGGTTCCGCACCTGCACGGGCCTTCGGGGCTCGGTACCTCACCGGTTCAGGAGGCCACTGCAGCTCGGCAACGGGGGTCGGCTGCATCGCGGCCGGCGTGTCCAGAACCCTCGGAACGGCCCACGCGGGCGGCCTGGCATCGCTCAGCACTGGGGACAAGCTGTACGACACCTCGGGCAGCAGGGCTGTCGACGTCACGGGCGCACTGGGCGCGAACCCGCTGGTCACCGTCACTGGGTACACCGACCAGGCGACCGCTGAGTCGGGCATCGGGGCCGGCTCGTCCGCGGGTGCCCGCACCGGCACGGTCTCGTACTGGACCGGCGCTGGCTTCAGCACGCTCAACCTTGCGACTGCCGCTGCGGGCACGTACGGCGTCTCGCAGGTGACTGGTACGTACGGCACGACGACAGTCACAGTGGCAGGCTCGTTGGCTGTTACGGCGGCGGGCGCCCCGAGCAGCGGAACCGCGCCGTGTCCGACCGCATGCGGGGTCAAGGCATCCGGGGGCACCGCCGTCGTGCAACTGACCTATGTACTAGCAACGAACGGGACGCAAATCGGAGCGTTCACATTGACGCTCGACCTTGGCAGCGCTCTGGCGCAGACGACGTACAAAGCGGCTCCCAGTGCGTGAGCTGGTTCGCCGGCGGCTGGCTCAGTCCGAGCATGACAACGGGGTCAGCCTGGTGGAGGTACTGGTGACCATGCTGATCTTCGCGGTCATCATGGTCGGCGTCTACAGCGTGCTGATCACGGTGCAGCGCCAGAGCCGGGACATCAGTGGGCGCGAGGAGACGGTCGGCAACGCACGGCTGGCAACCGAGCAGATGGACCGCCAGATCCGCTCCGGCAACGTCCTTTACGACCCGGCCAAGGAAGCGCTTCCGCTGTCGATGCGCGTCTACACCCAGGCCAACGGTGACGACCGGTGCATCCAGTGGCGGGTGCTCGGTACCCAACTCCAGATGCGCGCCTGGTCCCCGGGGTGGCGGACCGATGGCAAGGTGACCAGTTGGGGCGTCACAGCGCGCGGTCTGCAGAACACGTCCGCGACTCCGCCTTTTGCCCTCGAGGGCGGCTCGACGGCGTACGGGTCCCGGCTGGTCGACATCGACCTGCGGGTGAAGGACCCCGCCAGCAGCGGCAACGTGCTGCAGATCAAGACCTCCCTGTCCGGGCGCAACACCCTGTATGGGTTCGACCCGGGCATCTGCAGCGACGTACCCACCCCTTAGGAGAACCGATGGCCAGACGACCAGGTCCGCGCCGCGGGCTCAGAGGTGAGGACGGGAACGCGCTCATCATCGCCGTGATGGTGACCGCGGTGTGCCTGAGCCTGGCCCTCATCGGGGTGCAGACCGGCCTTACCGCCGGCCGGAGCTCTGGCGTCGACCGACAGCGGCTGCTGGCAATCAATTCCGCGGAGTCCGGAGTCGACAGCGCGTACGCCGCCATTCAGATGGGTCTGCTCAACCCGCCGTGCAGCGCATCCTCTGCCAACGTCCGGTCCGGACCCGACGTCGCCTCGTACACGACGACGATCACCTACTACGACGCCAACGGGGCCAGCCTGAACGCCAGCTGTAGCGGCACGCCTCCCGTGCTGCCGAGCAGCGCGATACCCGCTCGTGCCCTGATCACGAGTGCTGCCACGACCAACACGCTCGGTGGCGGAACAACCAAAGGCAACCGAACAATGCAGGCGCTCGTCAACCTGTCGCCTGTCAACGGCAACAGCATGAAAAAGGCCATCTTCGCTCAAGGCACCATGAGCTTTTCCCAACACACGACCATCACAGGTAGCTCCGGCGCGGACGCGGACCTTTACAGCAACACCAGCGTCAGCTGCGCCAACAACGAGAACTTCGCGGGGAGCGTCTACAGCCAAGGCAGCATCAGCATCGCGAACCAGTGCAGTTTCGCCGGCAACGTCTGGGCCGCCGGCAGCGTCACCACGAACCGCGGTTCCAATGGCTCGATCGCCGGTTTCGTCAAGGCGGGAAACGGCGTCATCAACCTGTCCGGTGTCAGCGTCACAGGC
>JAABUZ0100007177.1_pt1 | contig 13557 bp, 14 predicted proteins | sample 5562091 | NCBI WGS metagenome assembly JAABUZ01 (sample SAMN12813069, study PRJNA571459) | rock metagenome | isolation source: Antarctica rocks | place: Antarctica: Victoria Land, Linnaeus Terrace sud | collected 2015-12-21 | reverse complement strand
CGCTCATGCTGCGCGCGCTTCTGAGCGGGAGCTACGACGTCGTCCACGCCTTCTCCGCCCCGGACGCCCTCGCCGCCCGACTCTGGCGCCGGCGAGTCGGAGGCCCGGTCCTCTTCACCTGCGCCGAAACGCTGGTTCGTGACCGGCTGTCCGACCGCCGGCTGCGGCTACGCCTGCTCAGCTCGGCCGTCGAGGACAGCGACGGCGTGCTCGTCCCTACCGAGGAGGCGCACACGGCGCTCTGGCGCTGGCTCGCTCTAGAGGCGCCCGTGGTCGATCCGCGGGACGGAGCGGCGCACGAGCGGCTCTACCGGCGCCTGCTCGCCTCCGCGGACGCCTGACCGCACGCCCCCTGTCCGGCCAAGGCCCCGATGTTACGGTGGCCGCGATGGCCCACCCAAACGCCGAACGCTTCTGGGACGAACGCGCGCGCGAGAACGCCTTCTACTTCGTCGACAACCGACTCGATTACCGCAACTCCGACGCCGAGGCCTTCTGGGCGGGCGGCTATGAGGTGCTCGCCCGGATACTCAAGATGGTGGAACTGGAGATCGCGCCCCGTGAGACCGTGCTCGACATCGGCTGCGGAGTCGGTCGTATGACGCGAGCGCTCGCCGCGAAGGCGGATCGCGTCATCGCGATCGACGTCTCGGGTGAGATGCTTGCACGCGCTCGCGAGATGAATCCGCAGTTGGCAAACGTCGAATGGATCCACGGCGATGGGCGCAGCCTACGACCGGTTGACGATGCCTCGGTAGACGCATGCTTCTCGTGGGTCGTCTTTCAGCACGTTCCGGACAGAGAGGTCATCTTTGCCTACATCCGCGAGATGGCTCGCGTCCTGAAGCCGGGAGGTTGGACTGTGTTCCAAGTCTCCACCAGTCCCACCGTCCACGACGCACGTCCCGGGATCGGGCAGCGCCTGAAGGGCGCACTCCGGATCGGTCCACGCGGTCAGGCCGATCCGGCGTGGCTGGGTTCCTCCGTGGACACGAGGGCGCTACGCCGGGTCCTGAAGACGAGCGGCCTCGACATCGAGGCGATGCTGGAGCCGAACACCCAGTTCACCACCGTCCGCGCCCGCCGTCGCGCCGATGCGGGCTGAGATGCCGATCGTCGCCCGACCAGCCTGGACGCCACGCGCCTCGTCGATTCCTTGACCGGTTGCAAGCTGCCTCCGGCGGATCGCTTCCACGCCGGCCGACCGACTGATCTGCGCAAGCCGACTCCGTGGCACCGCCTGGCGTTTATCATGAACGCCCTCCCCGCGGGGCTCGAGGAGCTTGCGCGCGACTTGCGAGTGCCGCGGAACGGCCGGGTACTCGATTATGGATGCGCCGACCAACCGTATCGGCGGTTCTTCCCATCTTCGGTTCAGTATGTAGGCGCCGATCTCCCGGGGAATCCCCTCGCCACGGTTGCGATACAGCCCGACGGCACGGTGGTCGAGGACGACGCCAGCTTCGATGCCGTCCTTTCGACACAAGTGCTCGAGCATGCTCAGGATCCGACCGTCTACCTGCAGGAATGCTTTCGCATGTTGCGCCCGGGGGGCCGCCTGCTCCTGTCTACCCACGGGATCATGGTGTACCACCCGGACCCCGTCGACTACTGGCGGTGGACGAGCGCAGGGCTCGAGCGCGCGGTGTCCGGCGCGGGCTTCGAGATCGAGCGCTTCGAGGGGATCATGGGCCTCACGGCGACGGGGCTGCAACTGGTTCAAGACGGATTGTGGTGGCGGCTGCCGAGGCTTCTGCGACCGATCGCGGCGCTGGTCTTCCAGGCTCTCATCGGCCTCGCGGAACATGTTCAAGGACCGGGCGGGCGGAGACAGAATGCCCTTGTCTTCGCGTTGGTGGCCAGCAAGCCGTGACCGTGGCCCAGCCTAGTGCCCTAGCTCGCTCCCTCCGGTCGGCCTTCGACGCGCACTTAGGGGAGCTCCGACGCCGGCGCTTCGAGCGACGGCTCGCCGGACCAAAGCTCATCAAGGCGTTCGCGGACGCCATCCCGCATGCGTTCTTCGTCGAAGTCGGCGCGAACGATGGCGAGCAACATGACCACCTCCGGCCCTTCATCCTCTCTCGAGAATGGAAAGGCATCATGGTCGAGCCGGTGCCGTACGTGTTCGAACGGCTGCGCCATAACTACGCTGCGGTCGACGGAGTCATCCTCGAGAACGCAGTCGTGGGTGTCCGCGACGGCACGCTCCCCTTCTACCACCTCGTCGATGCGACCGACGACGAGCGGCGCCGATTGCCGGGCTGGTACGACGGTATCGGCTCCCTCTCGAAGGAGGCGGTGCTCAGGCACGCCGCGCACATCCCCGACATCGCGGATCGTCTGATCTGCAGGACGGTGCCGTCCCTTACGTTCGAGTCGCTGTGCACGAAGCACGGGGTCGAGAAGGTCGACCTGCTGGTGATCGACACCGAGGGCTACGACTGGGAGCTCATCCGGCGCATCGACTTCTCGACCCGTCGTCCGCAGGTGCTGGTGTACGAGCACTATCACCTGAGCCCTGAGGATCGCGTGGCGTGCACCACCTATCTCACCGAGCTGGAATTTCGGATCGTCGAGGAGGGCTTCGACACCTTCTGCCTCGACGTGCACGCGGACTCCCGGCTCCAGACAGCGTGGAGCCGGGCACGGCCGGCAGTGTCCGGAGTATCGGTGCATGAGGAGGGCTCGTGAAGCCGTCGGTAGGCGCGCTTACACGTCGGGTCGCGCAACTACGCCGCCCGGCGCCGCGGCCCGAGGCCGAGCCGCATCCCGACTTGATCCAACTTACTCCGGAGGACCGGCGCTACCTGACATCGTTGTACGACGACAGCGTGGCCCTACCGCCGTCAGCGCTCGAGCAGCTCTCGCGGAGCAGCCCCCGCCTTCGCGACCTTCGTACGCGCTACGCCCGACTGGCGCTGCCGGCGGTCGCGGCCTCACGGTGGAGCACGGAGGCCGTCGAGTCGTTCCTCGACCTCCGGTACTTCCGGGGCGAGACCCTGATCACGTGGCACTATCGCGAGCTTCCACGCATCACCGCGCTCAAGTACTTCGTGCTCGTTCGTTATATCCAGGAGCGTGATCCCCAAGGCCTCCTCTCTCGGCTGCGGGAGGACGGTGCCTTCGGTTGTTGGACCTTCGAATATCCGGGCTATGGCCGATTCAGCAGGGATCTGCTCGAATCGGTGAACGAAATCGCCTTCTTACAAAGAGAGGGAGTGGTTTCGTCGCACGACGACCTCAGGGTTCTTGACATCGGAGCCGGATATGGACGACTCGCGCACCGGATGGTCGAGGCCTGTGCGCAAGTCAGCGACTACTGCTGCGTCGATGCGGTGGCGGAGTCGACGTTCCTCACCGACTACTACCTCGAGTACCGCGGCTGCAAGCCGCGAGCCCGTGTGGTACCGCTGGATAGGGTCGACACGGAGCTGGCCGCCGGAGCCTTCGACCTGGCAATCAATATTCATTCGTTCTCCGAATGTACCTATGCCGCGGTTGAATGGTGGCTCGCGCTGATTTCCCGGCTGAAGATTCCGCAACTGCTCGTGATCCCAAACGAGCCGATCGATCTTCTGTCCCTCGAGCCGGACGGCAGCCGTCGCGACCTCGCGCCCTCACTGGAGCGCGCGGGCTACCACCTCGTGCACCGGGAACCTGTAGTGATGGATCCAGCGGTCCGTGAGTTGGTCGCTCTGCACGACCATTTCCACCTCTATCGTCTCGAGAGCGATCGGTGACCACACTCCACGTAGCCTGCGCTGCGGAAGGGGAGTACGACGCACACAGCGCTGCGATGCTCCACTCCGTTGCTGTCCACGCGACTCCTCATACCGTCGAGGTGCATTACCTGCATGGTCCCAGGTTTCCGGCACGCTCGGCGCTGCGGATCGGCCGCATGCTCAACAACCTCGGGGCCTCTGTGACGTTTTACGAGATCGCGTCCAGCGAGGTCGCCCAACTCCCGGTCTCAGGCCAGTTCACGTCCGCGATGTGGTATCGCATCTTTCTGCCCGAGCTCGTCACCTATGCGGATCGGGCGCTCTACCTCGACGTCGACACGGTGGTCGTCGGCTCTCTCCAACCGCTGTGGGACACCGACCTCACCGGCCACTATGTCGGAGCGGTGACTAACGTCTTTCAGCCAAACCACATGCACCGTCCCGCGACGCTCGGTCTTTCAGGCCCCGACGTCTACTTCAACAGTGGGGTCCTGCTCATGAACCTGGCGGAGATGCGCCGGCATGACTGCACCACGGCGCTGTACGACTACGCCGTTGCGTCGGGCTCGCATCTCGAGTGGCCGGATCAGGACGCGTTGAACGTGGTGCTCGGGCCAAGACGCCTCCCTCTGCATCCTCGCTGGAACGTCATGAACAGCCTTCGCTTCCCATGGAGCAGCGAAGTGTTCGGTGTCGAGGCCGTTGAGGAAGCACAGCGTCGCCCGGGCATCCGCCACTTCGAAGGACCGGGCGACAACAAGCCCTGGCACCACGGGTGCGAGCGCGAGGGCCGTGAGCTCTACCACACGCATCTCCGCCACACGCCTTGGCGCCGGCACGGGAACTGGACTGCTCGCTCCAGCCGGCTCAGACGCGGGGCTCGCGCGTAGCGACCATGGCGCGTCCGAGCGCTCGCCTTCGGGTCAGTGCTTGATCCCAACCCGGCCGGTGTAGTCGATTCGGTTGAGCAGCACCGGCTCCGCGCGGTGCCCGAAGTACTCGTCGACCGCGCGCCGCGCCCCTTCCCAGTGTCCGTAATCGTCGATGATGAGCACACCGCCGTCCGACAGCCGGGGGTAGAGGCACTCGAGCTCGTGTCGGGTTGACTCATACCAGTCCGTGTCAAGCCGCAGGAGCGCGAGCTGACCAGGAGCGCGAGCGGGCAGCGTCTCCTCCACCGGTCCACGGACGAAATGGATTCGCTTCTCCGGGTAGCCGGTTGACAGCACCGTCGCACGCACCGTGTCCTCGCTGAAGAGACCGGGGTCGAACAGCTCCGCCCAGGGGCGCTCGTTCCGCTCCTCAGCCTCGGTCCAAGTGGTCAACGCGGGTGGCTCGAGCGAGGAGATGTCGTGCTCGGTCGGCGCCGTCATGCCCTCGAAGGTGTCATACAGATAGATGTCGCGGTCGCTGCGTCCCAGAGCCTGAAGCGCGTGGATGGCGGCGAGCACCGAACCGCCGCGCCACACGCCGCATTCCACGAATGCACCCGGCACGCCGCGCGAGACGCAATAGCGAACGGCGTCGATCAACGCCTGAAGACGCGCGGCGCCCGTCATGGTGTACGGCGATGCCTGCTCGACGATGGCACGGTCTTCCGGTGACATGTCCGCTGGAGCGTCGTCCGCCGGCGCCGCTGCACACGGTGATGGCACCTTCGCCGGCCGCAGGATCGGGTGCAACGCAGCAGGGACCCGTCGAGGTGTCACCGAAGCGGGGCGCTGTAGATCGACACCGTCGCGGTCATCGCCTCTCGCGTAAACCGTTCGAGGCGATCTGAGATCGTGTAGGACGAGGATCGTGCGGGGCACGGGGAATCGTTCGGAGGCTCCATGTCGCGGATATGACGTTCATACATATGCGCGAACCGCCCCCCGCAAACCGCGCCAAGGACCGCCGCTCGAGAAGGGCAGCTCGAAGGGCTCCGCCGGCTCGACCCGTGAGAAACCGGCCGCCCGAACGATCCGGATCAAGCCCTCGAGGTTTGTCGTCCACCACTCGAAAGCGTTGATCCCGTCGAGCTCGGCCATCGCGCGCTTCTCCTGGAAGCGAAAGCGCTTGATGACGTTCGCGATCACGGCACTGCCGGTGCAGACGCTTCGAATGCACTCGATCGGGGTGATCGGATCCTTGAGATGCAGCAGCAGGTCGCCGCAGAAGACGAAGTCGAAGGTGCCGAGCTCGGGGCTCAGGTCGTAGGCCGACATGATCACGCGCTCGACGCTCGACCCGAGCGCACGCTTGGCGAGCACAAACCGATCTCCCTTCGTCTCGTCGAGGCTCTTGTCGTGCCTCGCCCGGAGCGACCCCGGCCAGTCGAGGTCTTCGGGATCGTCGAGGTCGATCGCTGTGACCGACGCCGCCCCGCGCCGCTCCATCTCGAATGCCCAGAACCCGTCCATGGTCGCGACATCGAGGCACCGAAGACCCGTCAAGTCCGCCGGCAAAGGGTAGCGATCGAGTACGCCGCGATGGTCGAACATACCCTTGGTGACCACGCCGTCGCCCAGATCAAGCGTGTGATACCAGGGGTAACGCTCGATCTCGGCGCGGAGCTCCGATGCACTTGGACCCCGGGCGCTCATCGCGGGTCGATCGTAGCCTGTCAGCCTTCGTGCCGCCTAGCTTCTACATCTCTCTTCAGCGACTGGTTCGAGATCGCGAGCGTCCGCTGCGCGGTTACAGTGCCGGCGGTGCCGGGAGAGACGCCAGGCCTCACGACTGATCGACCGGAGGACACAGCCATGAGCGTTGACCGCGACGAAACCACGGAGTGCCCCTCGATCACCCTCGTCTTCCTCGTCTACAACCGCCGCGAGGAGCTGCGCACGAGTCTGCACAAGATGCTCGCCGATTCCGACTACGAGCCCGACCGGGTCGACGCGATCGTCGTCGACAACGCGTCGACCGACGGCTCGGCCGACATGGTCCGCAAGGAGTACCCGCAGGTCCAGCTCATCGTCCGAGAGAAGAACATCGGCGTGAGCGGGTGGAATAATGGCTTTGCCGCCGCGCGCGGCGAGTTCGTACTCGCGCTCGACGACGACTGCTACCTCCCCCCGGATGGGCTACGGCGCGCGATCGAGGCGGCGCGCGAGCACCGGGCGGACCTCGTCTCCTTCAAGGTCGTCAACCCTCACGATCCCGGGCGAGTCTTCACCGACGAGTATCGCACCGGCCTCTTCATGTTCTGGGGGTGCGCGATCCTGATGCGTCGTCGGATCATCGAGGTGCTCGGCGGCTATGACCCCGAGATCTTCGTGTGGGCCAACGAGCTCGAGTTCACGATCCGCTTCTTCGACCACGGGTTCCGGCACCTCCATTTCCCGGAGGTCGCCGCCCAGCACATGAAGGAGGTCGTCACGGACGAGAACGTGCCGGTGGACTGGCGCCCGTACCTGCTCAATGCCCGCCACTGGGGCTACATCGCGGCCAAGCTCCTGCGCCCGCGCGACGCGGTCGAGGCGCTCGTGGCCCTCCTGACGTGTTACGCGCGCGACGGCGTGAACGGCAATTCACCGGTGCTCGGGTCGCTACGGGCCGCGCTGGCCGGCTTCGTCCACGGGCTTCGCCATCGTGCGCCGATCGCCAACGCGGAGATCTCCCGCTTCTACCGTCACAACTTCGAGACCTTCGCGAGCCCCTGGTGGCTCTCCCGCCCGATGGGCGAGATGATTCGCGCGCTCCCGCGCGAGCTCTCGCGCGGCGGGCGTGGGCGCGCGACCCGTCCGGAGGGCCTCGGTCGCCGGGAGCAGTACTTCGCGGATCGCGCGCGGTTCTATCCCGACGAGCCGGCCGTGCTCGAGTTCGTGCCCGAGCCGGCCCTAAGTTGAAGGGCACCATTGTGAGCGAGCGCTTCGACACCCTCGTGGTCGGCGCTGGCTTCGCCGGCTCGGTGATGGCCGAGCGGCTGGCCTCGCAGTGCGGCCAGCGGGTGCTCGTCGTCGATCGCCGCCCCCACATCGCCGGCAACGCCTACGACGAGCACGACGAGCACGGCGTGCTGGTTCACCGCTACGGACCCCACCTCTTCCACGCCAACGCGCCGCACATCGTCGAGTACCTCTCGCAGTTCACCGACTGGTGGCCCTACGAGCACCGCGTGATCGCCAGCGTCGAGGGCAAGCTCGTGCCGCTGCCCATCAACCGGACGACGATCAACGAGCTCTACGACCTCGACCTGCGCACGGAGGAGGAGGCCGAGCGCTTCTACGCCGAGCGCGCCGAGCCGGTCGAGCACATCCGCACGAGCGAGGACGTCGTCGTCGCCAAGGTCGGCCGTGATCTCTACGAGAAGATCTTCCGCGGCTACACGCGCAAGCACTGGGCCCGCGACCCCTCCGAGCTCCACGCCTCCGTCTGCGGTCGGCTGCCGACCCGCACGAACACCGACGACCGCTACTTCGGCGACTCGCACCAGGCGATGCCCGCGGAGGGGTACACCGCGATGTTCGCGCGGATCCTCGAGCACCCGGGCATCGAGGTGCGCCTGGGCACGGAGTGGGAGGAGGTCCGCGACGACGTCGAGCACGACCACACGGTGTTCACCGGCCCGATCGACGAGTACTTCGACCACCGCTTCGGCAGGCTGCCCTACCGCTCGCTCGAGTGGGACCTGCGCACGGAGCCCACCCCCGACGGCGGCACGATCCAGCCCGTGGCCTCGATCAACTTCCCGAGCGAGGACGTCCCGTACACGCGGATCACCGAGTTCCGCCACCTGACCGGTCAGGGGCGTCACACCCACTCGACCCTGGCGGTGGAGTATCCCCGGACCGAGGGCGACCCGTACTACCCCATTCCGAGCGACGAGGCCCGCGCGCTCTACGCGCGCTATGCGGCGCTCGCGGCGGAGCTTCCGGAAGTGACCTTCGTCGGTCGGCTCGCTCGCTACCAGTACCTCAACATGGACCAGGTGGTCGGACAGACCCTCTCGGCGTTCGCGAAGCTCGTGCGCTCGGGTGCCGTGGCCCGCCGCGGCGAGCCCGTCGAGGCGAGCGTGCGCTCCTCGGAGGCCTGAAGGTCGGGGCGGCTCAGCTCCCCGCCCGCTTGCGCTCCTCCTCGCGCAGCTCCACCCGGCGGATCTTGCCCGTCAGCGTCTTGGGCAGGTCGTCGACGAACTCCACCAGCCGCGGATAGGCATACGCCGAGAGATGCTCGCGCACGAAGGACTTGATCTCCTGGGCGAGCTCGTCGTTCGGCTCGTGGCCCTCGGCGAGCACGACGAACGCCTTCACGACGCTGCCCCGCTTCTCGTCCGGTGAGGCCACCGCCGCGGCCTCGCGCACCGCTGGGTGCTCGATGCACGCGGACTCGACCTCGAACGGGCCGATCCGGTAGCCCGCGGAGATGATCACGTCGTCGGCGCGGCCCGCGTACCAGAAGTAGCCGTCCTCGTCCTCCTGGGCGGCGTCCTTGGTGTGGAACCACTCGCCGCCGAAGGTCTCGCGCGCGTCCTCCTCGTTCTGCCAGTAGCCGAGCGGGTAGTGGGGGTTCGAGCGCGCGCGCAGGCAAATCTCCCCGCGCTCCCCGCGCGAGACCGCGCGCTCGTCCTCGTCGAGGATCTGCACGTCCCACCCCGGCATCGGCTTGCCCATCGAACCCTCGCGGACCTCCATGAACGGAAAGTTCGCGCACAGCGGGTACGACTCGGTCAGCCCGTAGTAGTCGAGCACCGTGAGGCCGTACTGCTCGCGGAACCAGCGGATCGCCTCCGGGTTCAGCGGCTCCCCCGCCGAGCACACGATCCGGAACTTCTGCGGGAAGCGCTTGCCCGCGTCCTTGACGCCCATCATCGCCCGCATCGCGGTCGGAGTAGTGAAGACGTTCGAGACCTCGTGCTTGGCGAGCACCGCGAGCTGCTGCTCGGGGTCGAAGCCGCCCTTGCGCGCGAAGACCATCTGCACGGCACCGAGGCGCCACGGGCCGAGCAGGGGCGCGATGCCCGCGGCCCACGCCCACTCGCCCATCCCGTGGAAGAGCTCTCCGTCCTGCACGTCGTGGCAGTAGGAGAACTCCTCGTGGGCGAGGAGATAGCGGTGCGCGTGGAGGATTCCCTTGGCCAGGCCGGTTGTGCCGCTCGAGTAGTAGAGCTGAGCGGGGTCCTCGGCGGAGGTCTCGACGCGTTCGAACTCCGGCTCCCCCGCGGCGAGGAGCTCGTCGTCGAGGACGAGGATCTCGTCGACCAGGGAGGCCTCGACGCGCTCGGCGTTCTCGGCGTTCGTGACGAGCACCTTGGCCTGCGAGTCGCGCAGGCGGTGGCGGATGCCCTCGTCGCCGTAGAGGACGGACATCGCGAGGAGGATCCCGCCCACCTTCCAGGTGCCGAAGAACGCCGCCGCGGTCTCGGGCGTGGCGGGAAGGAGCATCGCGACGCGGTCCCCTTGCTCTACGCCGTGGGCGCGCAGCACGTTGGCGAAGCGGTTCGAGAGGTCCTGGAGCTCGCCCCAGTCCACGCGCCGTTCGTTGCCCTGCCAGTCCTCCCAGACCATCGCGAGCTTCTCGCGCGGGTGTTTGTCGCACACGTCCTGGGCGATGTTGTAGCGCTCGGGCACGTTCCACGTGTGCTCGGCGCGCGCCTCCTCGTAGGTCACGTTCTCGAGCGCGGCGAGCGTCATGGCGGGCCTCCTCAGGGGTCAGGTCGAGTGCCGGTCTGCTCGGTGTACCCGGATCGGGGCGGGCCCTCCCTCGCACCGCTTGCCGCTAGCCAATGCGCTTGCTAATCTGCTAGCACAGCGTTTCCGCCCCGAGAAGGAGCACACCATGGCCACGCACACCACTTTCAACCTCGATGACCTGAGCGAGCGCATCCGCTCCTCGAGCAGCCAGGCTGGCCACACCGTGCTCGACACCTACGAGAAGTCGTTGAAGAGCGTCGCCGACCTTCAGGACAGGGCCGCCGACGCGAGCCAGCTCGAGTGGGTCGCCGCCATCGGCCACTCCCAGGCCCGGTTCACGCGCGACTTCGCCGCCTCCTACACCTCCGCCGTCCGCAACCTGCTCCCCTAGCTCGGGGAGTCAGCGAGCGGTCCAGCCCAGGTCCATCGTGACCGGCGCACCGGAGAACGAGCGGCCGCTCGGGCCGAGCAGGAAGGCGACCACGTCGGCGACTTCCTCGGGCTCGATCAGCCGCTTGACCGCGTGCGGGGCGAGGATGACCTCCTCGAGCACGCGGTCCTCGTCCATCCCGTGGGCCTTGGCCTGCGAGGCGATCTGCGCCTCGACCAGCGGTGTGCGCACGAAGGCGGGGCAGACCGCGGCCGTGGTGATCCCCTGCTCGGCGCCCTCGAGCGCGAGCGTCTTGACGAGCCCGAGCACGCCGTGCTTGGCCGAGACGTACGCCGACTTGAACGGGGAGGCGACGAGCCCGTGGGCGGAGGCGATCGCGACGAAGCGTCCCTCCCCGCCGGCGACGAGCGCTTCCCACGCATACCGCGCGAGCAGAAACGGGCTCGTGAGCAGGAGGGCGATGATCGCGTCCCAACGGTCCTCGGGGAACTCGGCCACGGGCGCGACGTGCTGGAAGCCGGCGTTGGCGATCACGGCGTCGAGCCGGCCGAAGCGCTCGAGCGCGGCCTGCACCGCGGCCCGGTTGCCCTCGCGGGTCGTGAGGTCGGCGGCGAAGGGCTCGCCCGGGGCCCCCTCAGCGGCCTTGAGGTCGACGGAGAGCACGCGAAAGCCGTCGGACTCGAGCTGCGCGGCGATCGCGCGGCCGATCCCGCTGGCCGCGCCGGTGACGAGGGCGCCTCTCTGCTCGGAAGCGCTTGACATCGCGCGAGCCTACCTGCCGCTCCTGCTTACAACGCGTCAGTAGCCGATAGGATTCTCCCCATGCTCTCCCCCACCACCTGTCCCCCCACCGTCTCCCAGCCCGCGCTCACGAGCGGCTTCGAGGTCTGGAGCGCCGTCCTCACCGGCGCGACCGACTACTGGACGCAGGCAGTGACCCGTCAGGCCACTCCGCTCGACGTGGCGCGCGACGGGGTGAAGTGGTGGACGGAGATGCTCCGTCGCCGCGAGCCGACCTGGAGCTCGCCGAACGAGATCGTCTTCGAGACCCCGGTGCTCCGCCTGCGCGACTTCTCAGACGGTACGCGCGACCGCGTCGTGCCGACGCTCGTCCTGCCTCCGCAGGCGGGGCACTCTTCCTGCATCGTCGACTACTCCGAGCGCCAGAGCCAGATGGAAGCCGTCCGCGCCGCCGGGCTCACGCGGGCCTACGCGCTGGACTGGGTGGGCGCCACACGGGCCACCAAGCACTCCACGGTCGACGACTACCTGGCGGGCATCGAGCGCGCCGTGGAGGAGATGGGCGCTCCGGTCAACCTCGTCGGCGACTGCCAGGGCGGCTGGCTCGCGACGATCTACGCCGCGCTGCACCCCGAGCAGATCCACACGCTGACGATCGCCGGCGCGCCGATCGACTTCCACGCGGGCGACGCGATGATCCACGGCTACGTCGAGCTCTTCGACCAGAGCCTCGACATGGCCTTCTACCGCGCGGTGGTGGCGATGGGCAACGGGCTCATGAAGGGCGAGTTCATGCTGAACGGCTTCATCACCATGAAGCCCCAGGACGAGGTGGCCAAGCAGATCGGCCTGCTCTCCCATCTCGACGACCCCGAGCACCTCGAGCGCTACCGGCCCTTCGAGGACTGGTTCAAGCACACCCAGGACATCTCGGGCGACTTCTACCTGTGGATCGTCGAGCACCTCTTCCGCGACAACAAGCTCATCAAGGGCGAGCTCGAGATCGGCGGGGAGCGTGTGGACATGAGGCGTATCTCCTGCCCGGTCAACCTCCTGGCGGGCGCCACCGACCACATCACTCCGCCGGCCCAGGTCTTTCGCGCCGCCGACTTCGTCTCGACCCCGGCCGAGCAGATCACCGAGCGCACCACGAGCGGCGGCCACCTCGGGCTGTTCATGGGCCGCGAGGCGCTACGCGACTACTGGCCGCCGATCCTCGCCGACGTGGCCGTGCGCTCGAAGCAGGGCGCCCAGCGCGCGCCGGGGCGGCGCCGGGCCAAGGCGGCCACGCCCCGCGGGCGCGGCCCCGCGATCCCGGTCCCGTAGTCGCTATCAGTCGCGGTCGGGATCGACCTCTCGGGCAGTCGACGAGTGCTCGTCCTGGGCGCTCCGATGGCGCTCGGCCTCCTCGCGGCGGCGACGAGCCTCCTCCTCCGCCTCCTGCGCCCTCGCCTCCTCGAGCTCGGCCGCCTCACCACGGCGGTCGGCCTCGGCGTCACGCGCCCGCGCCTCCACTCGTCCCTGCTCCTGGCGCTTGAGCCGCCGACGCTGACCGATCGCCATGCCACCCGCGAGCAGCAGAACCACGACGACCGCGATCACGATGATGAGAGTCGTGCTCATCGGACCTCCCCATTGGGTAGAAGAAGGCACGGACCATAGACCTCCGCGCGGCATTTCGGTTGCGTTCGGGCGGATGACGGGTACCCAGAGACCGGGGGAAGGCGAGCCGCTCGACGGCTGGTCGTCCGAGAACGCTCGAGAAGGGAGTCGGGATGCAATACGACATCGGCACGGTCGCGGAGTGGCGCAAGCGCAAGGTCATCGACCGCGACGGCGACAAGATCGGCCGCTTTGAGGCGATCTACCTCAGCAGGGGAAGCCAGCGGCCGGAGTGGGCGGCCGTGAGCACGGGCCTGTTCGGGCTCAAGCACTCCATCGTGCCCCTGCACGACGCGCAGGAGGTCGGCGACGAGATCCAGGTCCCGCTCGAGGCCGCGCAGGTCAAGGACGCACCGAGGATCGATCCCGACGGCGAGCTCTCGCCGGAGGAGGAGGAGCGCCTCCACTCGCACTACGGGCTCGG
>JAABUZ0100007176.1_pt1 | contig 13558 bp, 7 predicted proteins | sample 5562091 | NCBI WGS metagenome assembly JAABUZ01 (sample SAMN12813069, study PRJNA571459) | rock metagenome | isolation source: Antarctica rocks | place: Antarctica: Victoria Land, Linnaeus Terrace sud | collected 2015-12-21 | reverse complement strand
GTGAGGTGCGGCACTTTCGTCTGTGCCCGGTCGTTCGACGTGCCCCCCTCGGCGTCGAACCGTTGATCTTCGAGGCGCGTGGCGGTGGGCCGCTGAATACGGTCGGCGAAGGCGGTCCAGAAGCCGTCACGCACATCTCCAACGGCCACGCGATCCTGTGGACGGCGGGGTCCGGCGAGGCTGGGTTCAACGGTGGAGAGGTCCAGTTCGACCAGGGAACTGAACACCGGATCGGCCATATCGTCGGTGCGGAACAGGCCCTGGGCTTTGGTGTAGCGCTCGACGAGGTCAATGAGATCGGTGCCGCGACCGGTCATGCGCATGTAGCGGAGCGTTTCGTCATCGACCGGGAAGAAACCGGCGGTGGCGCCGTATTCAGGGGCCATATTGGCGAGCGTTGCGCGGTCGGCGAGGCTGAGGGAACTGAGCCCTGGTCCGACAAACTCGACGAACTTCCCGACGACACCGTGCTTACGGAGGAGTTGTGTCACGAGCAGGACCAGGTCGGTTGCGGTGGTGCCTTCCCCCATTTTGCCAACAAAGCGGAACCCGACGACATCGGGTGTGAGCAGGTAGAGAGGCTGGCCAAGCAGCACTGCCTCGGCCTCGATGCCGCCAACGCCCCAGCCAAGGACGCTGAGGCCGTTCACCATCGTCGTGTGCGAGTCGGTGCCGACCAGCGTGTCGGGGTAGGCGACGTTGGAGCTATCTTCAGGGCGGGTCTGGACGACGCGCGACAGGAATTCGAGGTTGACCTGGTGGACGATACCGGTGCCAGGAGGCACGACGCGGAAGTTATGGAATGCCTGCTGCGCCCAGCGGAGCAGCGCGTACCGTTCTGCGTTGCGCTCGTACTCCTTCTCTACATTGCCACCGAAGGCGAAGGCCGAGCCGAACAGATCGACCTGCACCGAGTGGTCGATCACCAGATCGGCTGGCACGAGCGGATTGATGCGTTTGGGGTCACCACCGAGACGACTCAGGGCGTCGCGCATGGCGGCCAGGTCCACGACGGCAGGCACGCCAGTGAAATCCTGCAAGACGACGCGGGCCGGGAAAAAGGGGAACTCATCCTGAGCGCCAGTGCCAGGTTTCCAGTTGGCGAGACGCAGCACATCGTCAGGGGTGACAAATTCATTGCCACACTGGCGCAGGAGATTTTCGAGCAACACCTTGATGGTGAACGGGAGGTGGTCGACACCGCTCACGCCGTGGTCTGCCAGGGCAGCGAGGCGGTAGTAGGTGACGTTGCCGTGTTCGAGTGACAGTGTGGCCCGGGCCGCGAGCGGATCGTTGCGGTTTGGCATGACTCCCTCGTCTTCTCTGGTGCCGCCCGACGCGAAATCTGGCCGGGGCCGGGTGGTGCGCGACCGGGCAGATGCGATGGACAGCAGGGTGCGACATCGCTTGCAGATTGTATGCAGAGTATATGTCATACGCAGGAGGGGAAGCGCGCGGAGCAACAGGCGCACGCGGAGTGGGCGGCCACAGGAGGAAGCAGTCAAACATGGCATAATTTGTGCTTGACATGTAGAACATATATTCTATATTTAGAGCAAGCGTGAATCGTCTATCAACAGCCAGCGGGAGTTTCCTGATCGATGAGCAATGCACAATCTCTCCAGGACCTCCGAAAGAAGATTGCGCAACGGTGGGGTCCTGGCATCATCTTCCCCGCAACCACGCATGCAACGTGGGGTGGAGGGGCAGTGCAGGAAGCCGTATCAACAGGATTTTCTACCCTGGATCATGCACTCGGCACGGCTGGCTTTCCTCGTGGCCGCATTGTCGAGTTGTGTGGCGAGCGATCTTCGGGAAAGACGAGTCTGGCCGCGCGCGTGATCGCACAGGCGCTTCAGGGTGACGGACTGGCTGCATATATCGACCTCTCAGGGACGTTCCACCCTCCCACCGCGGCAGCCACCGGTATCCATCTCCCATCGCTGGTGCTGATCCGGCCACAGACGGCTACCGAGGCATTAGAAGCCACGTCCACCTTGCTCCAGAGTGAAGGCTTCGATGTGATTGTTCACGATCTCTCAGAGAGCACGGTGCTGCCTGACACATCATCTCTGGCGCGTCTTGCCACGATCGCGAGCAAAACGCGCACATTGCTGCTGTTCCTGACGTCGTCCAGACGTCGTCGCTCACGATGGGCGGCATCTGGCATCGAACCGACTCCACTCGACTTCTTCGCGACGGTGCGTCTCCAGGTCCAGCGCCGTGGTGGCTTCTGGTACGGCTACGACGATGTGCATCCGCCCGTTGGGTATCTGTCGCCGCTGCCGTATCACCACGAGGATGCACATACGCATCTCGCGGCGTTGCCTGGTGTTCTTCCGCGTCTGGAACTGGCGGGTTATCGCCTTGCCGTGACCGTTCTAAAGAATAAGCTCGGGCCATCGGGAGCAATCCTCGAACTCGAGCTTTCACCATGGGGAGCTGGCGTGTATGCCCATGATGAAGATCGCCTGTCTCTGGATACCACAGTTTCCGATATGGGCGGCGCGGCAGCGCTCCCCGGAGCTGCTGGGGCAACCGGTAGTGATTGGCGGCGCGCCGTTTGAATTCCACAAACGAGCAACGGCATGTTCAGATGAAGCGCTGGAGGCTGGCGTGGCGGTGGGCATGACGGTACGACACGTCCAGGCACGCTGCCCGAATGCGAGGGTGCTCCCGCCAGATCCGGATCAGGATGCCACGGCGTTTGAGCCGTTCCTGGCAATTCTCGATCAGTTTAGTCCGGTCGTCGCGATGACCGAACCGGGACTGGCACACGGTGATATCACACATCTGGAGGCGATCTCCGGTTCCAGCGAGACGCTGGCCAACGCGGTCTCTTCCGCCATCCAGGACGCCACCGGCGCCGACGTGCGGATAGGCATTGCCGGGAACCGGTTCTGCGCCGAGATGGCCGCGAAAGCTCCCTGCACGCCGACTGAACCGCCAGACGACCGCGAGCATCGGGGGCATGCGCGTGTCATCCTGCCGGGGGGTGAGCGTGCGTTTTTGCACCCCCTCCCGATCGATCTGCTTCCGGGCCTCACGCCTGATACCTGTGCTCGGCTGCGCTTCCTTGGGGTACAGACGATGGGCGATTTGACACGCCTGTCCCGCCACGCGGTGATCACCCGGTATGGCAAGATGGCAGGCGCTGCCCATGAGCTTGCCAGCGGTGTCGATCGCTCGCCACTACAGGCACGGACACAGGCTATGGAATTGTCCGAACGGGAGGAGTTCGATGAGCCCATCATGCGCATGGATCATCTGGTCTTCCTGGTGCGCAGGCTGCTCTCTCGTGTGGAAACCCGGCTTCAGGCCGATCTGCTGCTCTGCAGGGCGTGCGATGTTGTGCTGGAGATGGAGCGCGATGAGCCCTGGTGCTTCCGGGTGAACCTGGCACAGCCGACGGCATCGGCCACGCAACTGACCGATCTCGTTCGCTGGCAACTCGAACGGCGGAAGATTCAGCGGCGAGCCGGAATGAACCGCGTGTCGTTCGGTATCGTTGCCCTGGAAATCCGTGTCATGGAGGCCGTCCCGCAGGGGGACCTCCAGTTAAGTCTGTTTCGCAGCCGTGCACAGAGTCAACACGTCGTGCGGGCACTGGAACGGCTGCGTGCGCTCCTGGGATCCGAGGCTGTGCGGCGGGCCAGCGTGCTTGCGGATGCGGCGCTGTGGAGCCGCCGACCCGAGCGGGCCTTCGCGTTTGATGATTATCGTCTTCCCGACCAGCGAACCGAGACCATCGTACCACCGGTTCCACTGGCGCCCGTGCCCGTTCTGCGGTTTCTCGGGCTGCCACGGCCTATTCACGTGAGCATGCGCGATGGCAAACTCATCAACCTCCACGCCTTCCAGCGGCGTGAACTGGTCATTGCCTGCGCTGGACCCTGGCGTCTGGCCCAAGAGTGGTGGGACGCGACGTGTGCCCTTCACGTGGGGGGCGTGGCCGCCGTGCTACCCGGAGGGGAAGCATCAGCACGCATACCAGGAGTATCACAGGGAGTGGACGGAGCAGCAGTGACAGCACGCGTGGACGGAGCAGCGGTACTGCCTGCCCCACACCCTGCGGAGAGAGCAGGAGCCGTCGCAACCGTGGTGCCAGTAACAGAACCCGTGGTGATGCGAGCGCGGACAGAGGGCGGCATCGAGCGCGACTACTACCAGGTCCTGACGGAGCATCAGACGGCGTATCTCATCTTTTATGACCATCGGGACGATCACTGGTATCTCCAGGGGCTCTTTGATTGACTGCCTACGCTGAACTTCACTGCCACAGCAACTTCAGCTTTCTCGATGGGGCGGCGCACCCCGAAGACCTGATCGCTCGCGCCGCGGAACTCAGGCTCCAGGCCGTGGCACTGACCGACCACAACGGGCTGTATGGCGCGGTGCGCTTTTGCCAGGCAGCACGTGACAACCCGGTGCATGCCATCACCGGCGCGGAAATGACACTGGAGCATGGAGCGCATCTCACACTCCTGGTGAAGGATGAGCGCGGGTATGGCAACCTCTGCCGCCTCATTAGCCGTGCTCAGATGGACCACGCCAAAGGGCAAGCGGCACTGACGTGGGATCTCCTCACCCGGCACGCCGAAGGACTCATCGCTCTTTCTGGCTGCCCGCTGGGGGACGTGCCACAGGCGCTGATACGTAACGACGATACGGCGGCACAACAGGCAGCCGCCCGCTATCGCGACCTGTTTGGCGCTGATGGCTTCTGGCTCGAAATGCAGAACCATCTGCTCAAGGAGGAAGGGTATCTCAATCTAGCACTCGCGCGCCTATCAGCGCAGACTGGCGTTCCCTATGTCGCAACGAATGACGTCCATTATGCTCGAAAGTCTGGACGGGACCTCCACGACGTGCTCGTCTGTATCCGGAACCATACGTCGCTGGATCGTGCGGGTCTGCTTCTGCGTCCCAATGCGGAGTTCCATTTGAAAAGCGGAGATGAGATGGCGGCACTCTTTGCTACCTATCCAGCGGCTGTTGATCAGACCATCGCCGTCGCCGAGCAATGCCAGTTCGACCTCACCGCCATGACGTATCCCCTCCCGCGATGTGATGTGCCGCCGGGTGAAACAGCTTTCAGCTACCTGTATCACCTGGTTCACCAGGGGGTGCGCGACCGCTACCATCCCACCACACCGGCGGTAGCTCGTCAGGTACAGCACGAACTCGACGTCATCGAAAAGCTGGGACTTGCGCCGTACTTCCTGGTGGTGTGGGATATCACCCGGTTTTGTAAGGAACAGGGCATCCTTGCGCAAGGGCGGGGATCGGCGGCCAACTCGGTTATCTGCTTTGCGCTGGGTATTACCAACGTCGATCCGGTGAAGCTTCATCTCCTCTTTGAGCGATTCCTTTCTGAGAACCGGAGTGGACCGCCTGATATCGACATCGATGTCGCAAATAATCGACGCGAAGAGGTCATCCAGTACGTGTACGCGAAATATGGACGCGAATACGCGGGAATGGTCTGCGAAGTCATCACCTATCGGGCGCGCTCGGCGGTGCGTGACGTTGGGAAAGCACTGGGCCTGCCACTGGAACAGGTTGACCGTCTGGCAAAAAACATGGATACCCACCATGCCAGCGATGTCGCCAGTGAAACAGCATGTGCCACGGTCCAGACCATCGCTCCTGATAGCCAGATGGCCCGAACACTCTTCGCCCTCTGCCGGGAAATTGATGGATTTCCCCGCCATCTGGGAATTCACGTTGGTGGCATGGTGATGACCGGGAAGCCGCTGATCGAGATGACGCCGTTGGAGTGGGCAACGATGCCCGGACGCACGGTGATTCAGTGGGACAAAGACGACCTCGATACCCTGCGCTTCGTCAAGTTTGATATTCTCGGACTGGGCATGTTGTCGCTCATCCAGGAAGCCATGGTGCTCGTACGCGAGCACGAAGGGCGGCAGATCGATCCGGCGCGTCTCAGTTATGCGGAACCTGCGGTGTACGACATGATCTGCGCCGCCGACACGGTTGGCCTGTTCCAGATCGAATCACGCGCACAGATGGCGACCCTCCCACGCATGCAGCCGCGCTGCTTCTATGATCTCGTCATCGAGGTTGCCATCATCCGTCCGGGTCCCATCCAGGGAGACATGGTGCATCCCTATCTCCGCAGACGCCGGGGCGAGGAACCAGTGACCTATCTGCATCCATTGCTTGAAGACTGCATGAAGCGCACCCTGGGAACGTGCCTGTTTCAAGAGCAAGGCATGAAGGTGGCAATGGTCGCGGCAAGTTTCACGGCTACCCAGGCCGATCAACTCCGTAAGGCGATGGGGCATAAGCGGTCGCGTGAGCAGATGGAGCGGCTCCATGCCGACCTGCTCGACGGGATGGAGCAGAACGGGATCAGCCGGGATGTTGGCACCCGCATCTATAAACAGCTTGCGGCTTTCGCTGAGTATGGCTTTCCAGAGTCACACGCGGCGTCGTTCGCGCTCATTGTCTATATCTCCGCGTACCTCAAGCTCCATCACCCGGCCGCGTTCTACTGCGCGCTGCTGAACTGTCAGCCGATGGGCTTCTACCAACCGGCTGTCATTACGAATGACGCGCACCGGCACGATATCACGATCTTGCCGGTAGATATCAATCACAGCCGTAGCCAGTGTGTTGTGATCAACGCCTCAACCGTCCGACTCGGATTTCGTTATATCCGCGGGATTGGCGAGGCAACCTACCCGCTGCTGGACGCCGAAGCTGGCCGGGGGGGGTATCACTCCGTACTCGAATTTTGTCGACGCACCAAAATCGACCGCGTAGCGCTGGAAGGATTGGCCGGGGCGGGGGCATGTGATAGCCTTGGCATCTCACGCCGTGACGCGATGTGGCAAGTGCAGGACTTCTTCCGAGTGAGTGCGTTGCCGGTACTGATCGATGCGATTGAAAGCGCGTATGAATCGGCGGTCTTCGCACCAATGACTACGGCGGAGACCACCGTGGCCGACTACCGCACTGTCGGCCTCTCCACGAGCCACCAGCCCATCTCCCTGTACCGCGACACACTGGACCAGCAGGGTGTGATCCGAGCGTCGACTCTCCCAACCCTCCCACATCGGCTCATTGTTCGAGTTGCTGGATTGGTTGTCATACGGCAGCGGCCAGGAACTGCAAAGGGTGTGGTCTTTTTTACGCTCGAAGATGAGACCGGGCTCATCAACCTGGTCATTATGCCGAACGTCTATCAGCGCTACCGTGCCATCGCACGGCACGAGTCTATGATCGTGGTGGAAGGACTGCTCGAAAAGCAGGATGGGGTTATCAATATCCTTGTACGCAAGTTCTGGCCACTGGGCCACCAGACCCTGACACCACCGCTGGAAGCCCGCAATTTTCGATAACTGCTTCCCGTTATCAACCACGTTGAGCGAGCCCGGGCAACGTCACAACGAGCGCCATCCCACACGACGTTCGATTTCCGAGGAAGGACTCAGTTCATCCGGCGGTATCCACCGGTCAGCTGTGCAGATGCTGATACAGCACACGGATGTCGTCAAGACTGGTGACGGTGCGCAACCGTTGGACGATGGCTTCGAGGACGGCCACATCTTCGATTTGCCGAATCTCCTCAAAAGCATACTCGCCCGCTTCTCCAAACTTTATGGATAAGAGTGGCTCGATGCCCAGCAGTAGGCCCTTTCGTTCCCCCAGATGCAGCCCCTCTTCACGGCCCACTTCACGGCCTTTCCGCTCACCGTCCTCCAGTGCCAATCGCTCATAGCTCACGACAGAGGGCATGTGTGCTTCCTCCTCAAATGCGTGGACGTCCGTCAGAAACGCCTGCTCTGCCTCCCGGGGCAACAGCAGCAGCCAGTCGATGAAGCGGACGAGGCGACGAACCTCCTCCGCTTCATACCCCCGGCCATACAGCCACCGCACCAGCGCCAGTTTCTCCTGCCGCCGTAGCGTCGCATTGCCGCTGGTCTCCAGTGCTCGCAGGTGTGCCATCACCACCCCAGCAAACGGATTGTCGCACCAGTTCACCTCGAAAGGTGTGGTCTTTTTTAGACAAGATGAGATCGGCCCAATCCATCTGGACATGATGCCAAACATCTCTCAGTCATACCGTGCGATAACACGGTACTCATCCGATTGACTGTTCCTCCGTGTATAGTTGACATGAGTGAACGACGAACGAAGACGCCTTACAGCTACCCTCTCTGCAGACTACAAGGAGCAGCGCAACCGATGCATCTGACCGTCGGCAAAATTCGAGGTTTGCAACAGATTTCTACCTCCCGTGGCATTTTCACCATGACCGCCATGGATCAACGTGGATCCCTCCAGGAGATGGTCAACCCCACAGATCCCGACAGCATCAACTACGAAGCCATGAAACGGTTTAAACTCGAACTGGCCGACGTCTTCAGCCCCCTTGCCAGTGCTATTTTGCTCGACCCTATCTATGGAGCAGCTGAAGCTATCGCGCATGGAGCACTTCGGGGCCAGTGCGGCTTACTGGTGGCGGTAGAAGAGTCAGGCTACACCAGCGACGGGAGCGGACGACTGACCACCTTTATGAAAGGCTGGGACGTTCGCAAGATTAAGCTCATGGGGGCAAGCGCCGTCAAACTGCTGGTCTACTATAACCCCGACGAACCGACATCAGCACAGCATCAGCGGGACGTGGTACGTCAGGTCGTGGCCGACTGCACGACATGGGATATTCCCTCTGTCGTCGAGGCCCTTGCCTATCCATTAGGAACGATGAACAAGAACTCTCGCGAGTTCGCGGACATCAAGCCCGATCTGGTCATCCGCTCTGCAAGAGAACTTACCCCCCTGGGCTTCGATCTATTTAAAGCGGAATTTCCAGCGGATTATACCTACGAACAGGACGAGCAGAAGCTCGCGGACTGGTGCCAGCAACTCGACGCGGCCACACCCATGCCCTGGGTCATTCTGAGTGCCGGCGTGGATATTGGAACGTTCCGCAAACAGGTCGAGATCGCCTGCAAGAACGGCGCGTCGGGTTTCCTTGCCGGCCGGGCCATCTGGAAGGAAAGCGTCGTCATTCCCGATCGCGCGGCACGGCTGCGCCATCTGCGAAGCGTATCCACGGGGTATCTCACGTCGTGTATTGAACTTGCGGAGAAGTATGCCACGCCGTGGCAGAAGAAACTGGGCCAACCACTTGCCGAGAAGGCCGCTATTCACGAGGGTTGGATGCACACGTACGCCCAGGAGCCATGAGCCAGCGAGCACAATGGTACACTGAAGTATAGCGATAAAAAGGACCAACACGTGTCCGTGTCCGCTCCCTATGGCAGGAGACCTGCATGCAACGTATGACGACCCGAATGTGGGTCGCTCTCATTGTCCTGACCGTCATTGTCAATCTGTTGTTTTATTCACCAGCGATTCTTATGGCGCTGAACGGTTCCCGGCCGACAACGGCCGATCTTCCGTATTCAGAGTTCCGGGCTCAGGTAGACCAGGGTAATGTCGCGGAGGTGACGCTTCAAGGGGCTCACATCAACGGCAAATTCAAGAAAGCCATTACCTGGCCACCCCAGGGCAAGATGGCCGACTATTCTCGCTTCACCACGCTTGCGCCTAATACCCCGCTACGCGACGATACGCTCGTCACTTCCCTCATCGCCAAAGGCGTCATGGTCAATGTGAAGACAGAAGAACCCCCCGCCTGGGCAGGTGTCTTGAGCGGGCTGATCAATATCCTGCCGCTGATTTTCCTCGTCGGGTTCACGGTGCTTCTTTTCCGCCAGGCGCGGCAAGGCCAGCAAACGGCTATGGGGTTCGGCCAGAGTAAAGCCAAGCTGTACTCATCAGAACGTCCCGGCATCACCTTCAAGGACGTCGCCGGTGTCGAAGAGGCGAAGCAGGAGCTCTCCGAGGTCGTTGACTTCCTGAAGGAGCCCATGCGCTTCCAGAAGCTTGGCGCCCGTATCCCACATGGGGTGCTCCTCGTTGGCCCTCCGGGCACCGGGAAGACACTTCTGGCGCGGGCCGTCGCGGGCGAAGCGGGAGTGCCGTTCTTCAGCATCAGTGCCACCGAATTTGTTGAGATGTTTGTGGGTGTGGGTGCGTCTCGCGTCCGCGATCTGTTTGACAAAGCGAAGAAGGCCGCGCCTGCCATCGTCTTCGTGGACGAGATCGACTCCGTGGGGCGTCAGCGTGGCGCTGGCTACGGGAACGTCAATGACGAGCGCGAACAGACGTTGAACCAGTTGCTGGTGGAGATGGATGGTTTCGAGCAAAATCAGGGCGTGATCGTCATCGCTGCCACCAATCGTCCCGATGTGCTCGACCCGGCGCTGCTGAGACCCGGCCGGTTTGACCGGGAGGTCACGGTCGAACGACCCGACCGCAATGGCCGCGAGGCTATTTTGAAGATCCACAGCCGCAACGTGCCACTCTCAACCGACGTCAACCTCACAGACGTGGCTCGTGGCACCCCTGGCTTTGCGGGCGCGGATCTGGCCAACCTCGTGAATGAAGCGGCGCTGGTGGCGGCTCGCAAGGGCAAGTCCGCGGTGGATAGTAGCGACTTCAGCGAGGCCGAAGACAAGGTGCTGCTCGGCGTTCGACGCGTCATTATGCTCAGTGAACACGACCGCAAGGTGATCGCCTACCACGAAAGCGGTCACGCGGTGGTTGCTGCCAACAGCAGCTACTCAGACCCCATCCAGAAGGTGACCATTGTGCCACGCGGGCGCTCGTTGGGTGTCACGCAGATGACGCCGGAGCAAGACACCCATAACTACACCCGCAGTTATCTCCTGGACCGCCTGGCGGTAGCGATGGGTGGGCGGGCCGCTGAATCCATGATCCTGAAGGAGATTACGACCGGCGCGGAGAGTGATCTCAAAGAGTCGGCGAAACTGGCGCGCCGTATGGTGACGGAATGGGGCATGACGAGCAGCCTGGCGCCTGTCGCGTTTGAAGTCAGCGGTGGCGCGCCTTTCCTGGGCCGTCAGCTTGCGATGGGGGAGCGCCAGTACAGTGAGGAAACCGCCGCCACCATTGATCACGAGGTGGAACGTCTCATTGCCGAGGCCTACGAACGAGCAACGCGGCTGATCGAAGCACACCGCGACCAACTCGAGGCACTCGTCCAGGCGCTGTTGAAAGACGAGGTCGTTGAGGGGCGGATGCTCGTGGAGATCTTCGGGCCACGTCCGCAACTGGAAGCAGCCGCGAGCTAATCCGCTATGTGCTACAACGGGTGATCGGCACGAGGGGACATGGACCTGATCACCCGTTTCTTACCTCTGAATGCTGTTATCCAGATCGACCTGCGCTATGGACGTGTCGCGAAGCCTTCGGAGTGCCGTGCTGAAGTGAACGGGATACGCCGATGCATCTTTTGTACTCCGGTAGATCTCCGGTAGGGCTTCACGTTGTTGACGCGCGAAGGCGTAGATATCCTCCAGCGATGGCATGCTCGCCGCCACCAGTCGTCCTCCCCGCAGGACAGGCTGTAACAGCGGGACACTTCCCACGTCCCGCTTTTCCTCCATCAGAGCAATCAGGTCACGTTCAAAGACGCCATAGCGATACACCTGCTTGCGACCGGGCCACGTGCTTTTAGCGCCAGCAACTTTCACCTTTGGGATGGACGCGCCATGCTCATCGCGGTACTCCACGAGTTTATACACGCCGCCAAGCGCGCCACCGCCTACTCCATGCTCTTCAGCACCCGCTCCCACACCGATGCTGGTTCCCACGCCGTAGCCGTCGATGGGCGCGCCAGATGCCTCCAGTTCGGCGATGCTGAACTCGTCCAAATCCCCGCTCACGAGGATCTCAACGCTATCCAGGCCCGCACCGTCCAGAACGGCACGTACGTAGCCAGTATCTGCCGCCAAGTTCCCGCCATCAAGACGAACCGCCGTCAGCACGTGTCCATTCCGTGGCTGCGTACGCACTGCTACTCGCGCTGCCGTGTGAATCGCATGGCGCACGTCATAGGTGTCCAGCAAGAGGGTATAGCGGTCAAAGCTGTCAGCAATTGCCTGGAATGCGCCTTCTTCTGTGGGGAAGAGTTCGACCAGTGCGTGGGGCACGGTTCCGGTGGCACGGAGATTGTAGGCATGGGCGGCAGCCAGAAATGATGTGCTGATGCATCCTCCGATCCGTGCCGAGCGGGATACAGTGAACGGCTCCTGTGCCCGACGGTAGGCAAAGTCAGATACACGCTTGCCCCGTGCGGCATACGTGACGCGTGCTGTCTTGGTAGCAATCAACGTCGCCAGATTTACCGCTTGCAACACCCCCGACTCGACCAGAAGCGCCTCCTGGTAGGGGGCGGTGATACGGAGAAAGGGCTCATGAGGAAACGCGATCGTGCCTTCTGGCAGTGCATCGACATCCCCCGTGAAGCGGAGTTTTCGGAGCATGTCCAGGAACGCCGGGTCAAAGCTCCGCTGCTCCTGAAGGTACGCAATTGCCGTGTCATCGTATCCAAAGTTCATGAGAAATTCGAGCGCGGTCTCCAGACCGGCCACCAGCATAAACGCTCCGGAGAAGGGTGCGCGCCGGGCATACACGTCAAACGTGGCAAGCCCGTTCATACCGGTACGCCAGCTAATATACGCGGAGTCCGGATGATACAGGTCGGTGAGCAAGCCCGTGTGTATGGTGCGCGTCAACGTGCCACATGGAGGTGCAGGAGCCGATGAGCGAGTCTCAGTCATTCCTTCCTCCGTTGACATACGACGCCATGCGGTCCATCTTCATGTTTCACTCTGTGCGCCATCACGCGCATGCGATAGCTGGTTCGACGATAGTCGGTCGCCTCCTTCGAGGCAGGGCACGACAGGCCGGTGCCTGTGCTACGCGTCTCGTGGCGCACGTGACGGAAACGCGTGAAACGCAACGCGGTGCTCAGACGGAGAAGCGTGAGTATCGTGGCAGCATACCAAGTGCCGAGACGTGTGTGCCAGGGTGGTGTTGCGACGGAGCAAACGTGCTATGATGTGACGAGGTCACCGTGCCAGTTTTCCAGAGCCCGGGCGCCACGGTCCATCGGGGAGCGTCAGCACGCAGAGATGGTGTCGTACGGGACCCCACGGATGGCAACGATCGGCACGCCTGTCTGGCCGCGGCAGTCAGGCATCCAGGAGAAGGGAGCATGTACGTGGCGCGAGGTCGCGTTTTCCTCATTCTGGGAGTAGTGCTGGCTCTCCTTGCTGGCGCCGCCGTGTACGTGCTTGCCAGTAGATCCCGGCCGCAGCCGGTTCCGCAAGTCACGGTCATCGTGGCTTCGGCAGATATACCGGCTCGCACATTCATAACCGACGACAACGCCAAGACGCTCTTTGCTACCGCTCGGTGGCCGGCAACCATTGTTCCCCCGGACACGATACTCACGACCGGTGATGTTCTCGGCAAAGTCGTTGTTGACCACGTCGCCAAGGGAGCGCCGATTATGAAAGCGAACCTGTCAGCGAATAAAACAACCGGTCAGACGGGCCTCTCGATTGAGATTCCAATGGATTACGTCGCGGAGGCCATTGCGATTAGCGATGTGAACGGTGTCGCTGGAGCACTCTCGCCCGGTGACTATGTG
>JAABUZ0100007175.1_pt1 | contig 13559 bp, 12 predicted proteins | sample 5562091 | NCBI WGS metagenome assembly JAABUZ01 (sample SAMN12813069, study PRJNA571459) | rock metagenome | isolation source: Antarctica rocks | place: Antarctica: Victoria Land, Linnaeus Terrace sud | collected 2015-12-21 | reverse complement strand
CGGTCACTCCTCCGCGGCGCAGCGCCTCGTTGCGCAGCGGACGGTCGAGGGCGCTCGTTCCCTCTCGCGCGAGGCCGGCGAGGTCACGGTGCTCGGGCTCCTGGACGGCGACCGCGACGGCGGGCAGCACGTCGGTGACGAGGTTGACGGCGAGGATCTGACGGGTGCTGAGCGGAGTCGGCAGGCCGAGGACGCTCGCGCCGACCATCAGGCCGAGCTCCCCGAGGTTGCCGCCGAGCAGCAGCGCGAGCGCCCGGCGGACGTTCTGCCAGAAGCCGCGTCCCTCGATCAGCGTGTCGACGAGGGTGCGGAAGTCGTCGTCGGCGAGGATCACGTCGGCGGCCTGGCGCGCGACCTCGGTGCCGCCCGATCCCATCGCCACCCCCACGTCGGCCAGACGCAGCGCCGGGGCGTCGTTGACCCCGTCGCCGGTCATCGCCACGGTGTGATGGCAACGCTGGAGGCTCTCGACCACGCGCAGCTTGTCCAGCGGCGTGATGCGGGCGATCACCGCGGCGTCCTCGAGCCGCCGGTCGAGCTCCTCGCCCTCCAGCTCGGCAACCTCGTCCCCCGTCATGACGGCCCGCGGATGATCGGGGAGGCCGGCCTCGCGCGCGATCGCCCGGGCGGTCAGGGGATGGTCGCCGGTGAGCATGACCAGGCGCACGCCGGCTTCCTGGCAGCGCCGCACCGCGCCGGCCACGCCGGGACGCAGCGGATCTGAGATGGCCACGAAGCCGAGGGCGACGAGATCGCGTGGATCGTGGACGTCGGTGCCGTTGGCATCCCGGGCGACCATGAGCACCCGCAAGCCCTCTCCGGCCAGGCGATCCGCGACGGCCGCGATCTCCTCACGCGCCTTCGCGTCGAGCGCAGACTCGCCCGAGGGTCCCGCGACCGCCGTGCAGCGCGGAAGGAGCACCTCGACGGCGCCCTTCACCGAGGTCCCCTCCGCGGTGCGTGAGGCGTGGTAAGCGCGGGAGGGCTCGAACGGCGCCTCCGCCTCACGCTCGGCGGTGAGCTCGTCCCCGAGGCCCCCCTCCTGCGCGGCGCGCAGGATCGCGACGTCGGTCGGGTGGGCGGCGGCGTCGAGCGCGTCGGGCCGGGGGCTCGCGAGGGCCGAGCCCAGCAGCACCTCGCGCAGAGCGGGGGACAGCGAGCCGGGCAGCTCCTCCTCCTCGTGCAGGGCGGCGATCCGCCTCACGGCGAGCCGCCCCCGGGTGAGCGTGCCCGTCTTGTCGCAGCAGGCGACGTCGACGCGACCGAGCGCCTCGACGGCGGCCAGGCGCCGCACGAGCGCCCGACGGCCCGCGAGTCGCCGGGCGGCCGCGGCCTGAGCCGCTCCCGCCAGGAGGGGAAGGCCCTCGGGCACCGCGGCGATGGCGATCGTCGCGCCGAGCGCGAGCTGAGAGCCCAGCGGACGTCCCCAGAGGAGGCCCGAGACGGTGACGAGCGCCCCGCCCACCGCCACGACGGGCAGGCCCTGCACGAGCAGCCGTCCGAGCCGCTGGCCGAGGGGGCTCTCCCTCGTCTCGTCGTAGGCCAGAGCGGCGGCGGTGGCTCCGAGGCGGGTGCCGGCGCCGACCGCCACCACCACCGCGCGACCGGCCCCCACGGTCACGTCGCTGCCCTCGAGCACCACGCGCGCGATCTCGGTCGCGGCGTCGGCGGACTTGCTGACGGGCAGCGACTCGCCGGTGAGCGTTGCCTCGTCGATCTCGAAGCCCTCCGCCTCGAGGATGCGGGCGTCGGCCACGACGCGATCCCCGGCGGCGAGCAGCAGGACGTCGCCGGGCACGACATCCGCCGCGGAGACGCTCAGCGGCTCCCCTTCCCGCAGGACGCGCGCCGTGGCCTGACCCATCTGCTCGAGCGCCTGCGCCGCCTGGCCCGCCTGGCGCTCCTGCCAGGCGCCGACCGCCACGTTCGCGGCGAGGACGGCGCCGAAGATCGCTATGTCCCCCACCGCCCCCACGGCGAGCGAGACGCCCGCTCCCACGGCGAGCACCCCGGTCAGGGGGGAGCGGAGCTGGTCAAGTCCGGCGGCGACGAGCGCCCCGCGCGCCCGCGCAGCCACGCGCGGCGCGCGGCGGCGGCGCTCCGCCTCCGCCCTGGAGAGACCCTCGGGCACGCTCTGGAGCGCGGCGAGCGCCTGCTCGGGCGTCTGCCCTCCCCATCGCTCGGGGCGCGGGTCGACGAGCCGGGCGGTCACCGAGCGCGACCGCTCGCCGCCGCGCAGTCGAGTCCAGCCCGTCCCGATCGCGGCCAGCGCCGCCGCGTAGGTCGTGTAGGAGGCGCGCCGCACGCCCGGAGCGCCGCGGGCCCCGAGCACCACCCCGGCCGCGTTGGCCACCACCGAGAGAGCGACGGAGGCGGCGGCGCTCTCCTCCCGCCGAGCGCCCGCCTCCACGATCGCGGCCACGGCGCTGAGATCCGGCGCGAGTAGATCCGCGCGGGCGGGAAAGCGGCCGCTGCGGCCCGAGGTGAGGGCGATGCCGAGGTCGGACGCCTCGAAGGCGTGGGCGCCGTTCGCGCGGTCCGAGAGTACGGCCACGCGTGCGCCGGCGGCCTGGCGCTCGCGGATCATGTCCACGAGGTCGGCCTCGACGATGAGCGGCACCTCCGCGCGGCCGGCGACCGCGCGGGAAGCTCGGCGTCCACCCCGCTCGAGGACCGCGATCTCGATTCCCCGCCGGCGGCATGATGCGACCAGCTCGGCGGCCCCCGGGGCCAGGCGCGGCCGGAGCGCCACGAGCGCGAGCGGGCGCTCGCTCTCCGCGTCCCTGAGCACCAAACTCTCGTCCCCCCGGTCGAGGGAGCGTCGCGCCGCGGGATGATCCTCGAGCTCCGCCACCGGGCCGAGCGAGAAGCGCCGGCCGGCGATCGTCGCGCGTGCGCTCGCGCCGTCGAAGTCGCCGTCGTCGTGCTCGCCGGGATGGCCGCGCTGGCGCAGCGCTCCTCCCCACGGCGAGCCCGCGGCCACGGCCACGGCGGCCGCCAGCGCGCCGAGGTCGCCCGCCTCGGGCTCCCCCAGCGCGACCACGCGCGAGAGCTCGAACCCATCCGTCAGCATCCGCGGGCCGTCGACGAGCACGAGGTCGGGCTTGCGCACCGTGCGCTCGGGCCGTGTCCCCACGACCGTGACCCCGGCGCGGAGGACGCGCGCCGAGGCGCCGGTGTCGGCCGACTCCGCGCCGATCAGGCCGGGCCGCGGATTGACGAGGAGCAGCGCCGCGAACGCCCGGCTCGCGGAGCGGGTGAACGCCAGGGTGAGTCCCGCGTAGCCCAGGGAGAGCGGTCCGATGAGCTCGAGGTAGCGATCGAGCGAGGAGGGGGGAGGAGGCTGCGGTCGCGGCTCGGGCGCGAAGGGCGCGGCCCCGTGGAGCTCGACCACGAACGGGCCGCCGTAGACCCGGGCGCCCGCCTCGATCTCGCTGCCGGGAGCGAGCGCGTCGGGCAGGCCGTCGCCTGCGATGGCCGTACCGGTGCCCGACACGACAAGCGCGCGCAGGGGCGCGCGATCACCGGAAGAAAGGCGGGCGGTGGCGCCAGGCTCGGCCGTGGTCGCCTCCTCGAGGCGCGCCTCGTAGTCCTCCCACGCGGCGCGGCGGGCGCGGACCTCGGTGACGAGGCGCCAGGCAGTCGTTCCGCTCAGAACGAGTCCGAGCGGCGAGCCAGAGAGCGACAGGGAGGCGATCGCCGCGCCGCTCAGCGCGAGCTGAGCGCGGTCGCGGCCCAGCAGGCGCCGCAGCCCGGAGCGCACCGGCGGCAGCCCCTCGAGGATGCCCACGGTGGCCGCCACCTCCGCCGGCCCGCTGCTGCCCACGGGCGGCCCGTCGCTTCCCAGCGCGCGCCGCACCGCGAGCAGCCCGAGCCCGAGGACCGAGCCGACCACCCGCGTCGAGCTCTGCACGAGGGGCGCGCGGTCGAGCGGATGCGCGGGCCGGTCCTCGCCCGGAAGATCGAGAAGCTCGAGGGAGGAGAGGTCGGCGAGCAGGTCCTGCAGGTCCATGGCCCGGTCGGAGAACTCGACGAGCACCCGGCCGGTGATCGTGCTCGCCACCGCGCGGTGCACGTCGACGCGGGCGTTCAGCCGCTCGACGACCCGGCGCGCGAGCTGCGGGTCGCGGTCGATCCCGCGCACGGCGATGCGCGCGCGGCCGTGGGGCCCCGCACGCTCGCGGACCACGGCAGGCGGAAGGCGCTTCGGCTCGTGCGACTCCGCCTCGCTCGCGCCCGAAGCGACCTTCGCCCCGTCCTCGCTCGCGCTGATCTTCTCCAGCGCGGCCAGGAGACCATCCTGGTCGAGGATCTCGGGGTCGAACCGGACGAGCACGTTGCCGGTCGCCGCATTGGCCTGTGCGCCGGACACACCCGGGATGGCGCCGAGGCGGCGCTCGAGCGCGCGCGGAGCGTGCGTCCAGCGCGGAACATGCACGCGGACGCGACCCGGCGAGCCGCGAACGACGCGCGGAGCGGTGAGCGCGCTCATGCTTCGCCGCTCGTGGGCCACCCACCGTCGGGCAAGCGGGTCAGGACCGCTTGGTCGCCTGGGACTCGCCGCGCCTGACGCTCTGGGCGTCGGCGACGATGTCCTCGGCTTCCTCGCGCACGCGACCGGCGAAGCGGGAAACCGAACGCCGCACCTGATCGCTCACGCGCTCGAAGAGCTCCTCGGCCCGCTCCTCGGCGGGCCGCTCATCCGTCCTGCTCTCCGATGTGCTCACGTCGTCTGCGCCTTGGTCGCCCGGCGGGACCGGCGTGCCGGCGGGGAGGCCGCGGAGGACTCCGATTCATCGGCGCTCGCCTCCTCCTGGCGCACGCCGCGGGCCGCGCCGCGAGCCGCGCCGGTGGCGACGTCGGCCGCCTTGAGCACCCCGGCGACCCCGTAGACCGCTCCCTGGCGGAGCACTCCGCGCGCGCGGGGGGAAAGAGCCGCCGCGGTTGCCGCCACCGCCACTGCCACCTGCGATTCGACGTAGTCCTCGATCGCCACGACTCCTCCTCATGCTCGTCATCCAGGTGGGCGTTCTCGCCCGCCGAGCGAGCATTCCCGGCACGTTGGCCTTCCAACCTAAACAGCAGCGAAAGGCCAGACGTGCCCCGCGTCGCGCCGGTTACTGTTCGTGAACCAGCGATGGAGGAGGTACCTGATGGCAGACACGAGGCAGCCCTCAACGAACGGCGGGAGTACGAGCGGACTCGAGGTGCCCGTCATCGACGTTCGCGTCTCCCGGCCGAGCCGGCAGTCCCTGGCGTGGCTCGCCGGCCTCGGAGCCATGGCGGCAATAGAGGTGATCGAGTGGCCGCTCGCCCTGATCGTCGCGGCGGGCCACGTCATCGCCACCCAGAGCGAGAGCCCCGCGGTTCGCGAGGCGGTCGAAGGAGCGGAGTCGGGCCTTTAATCAAGCCGCTAGCCTGCGCGCGGTGCGACGGTGTGGCGCCCAGGACGGTTCTGCCGCTCCGCGCTCGGGGCTTGGACAAAGGCGATCGCGGCGGCGCTTGTCTGCGCCGGCTGCGGCGGGCAGGGCACGCACACGGCGCGGTCTCCGCGCCGGTCCGAGCAGCCGACCGGCGGCTACGCCCAGGGGACACCATACGTCTCCGCGGGCGAGTCCCCGTGAGCGACGAACCCTCGCGGGCCTGGCCGCCGGAGGCAAGCCCGTGTTCTGCGGAGGACCTCGCGCGCACGCCGCGCTGACGTTCGACGACGGGCCAGGGCTACACGCCGCTCGCCCTGCGCATCCTGCGCTCCGCTCAGCTGCCGGCGACGTTCTTCCTCGTCGGTCGCAACCTGGGGCGCTTTCCGGGGCTGGCCCGAGACGAGGCGCGCTCTTACGCGCTCGGCGACCACACCTGGACCCATCCGTACCTCCCCGGGCTCGTGCCCGCCGCCATCCGCGAGCAGTTGGACACCCACCCGTACGCCATCGAGCGCGCAGCCGGTGCGCCCGTGAGCCTCTTCCGCCCTCCCTACGGGGAACGAACACCGGTGGTCGACGCCACCGCCCGCGCGCTCGGGCTCGTGCAGGTGCTGTGGAGCACGGACAGCGCCGACTCTCGAGCGGGCGTGCAGGGCATAGAGCCAACCCATGCCGACCAGCTCGACGGCGTTGGACGCAACTGCGGTGAGCGGGTCGGCGGCGGTTCCGAACAGCAAGAGGCGCTGCGCCGCGGAGGAGTGACCGCCGTGCCGGCCCTCGCCGCGTACGTGCTGGCCGCGCGGATGGGAGGTCAGGGCCAGACCGTCGCCTTCACCAGCATCGTCGCCACCCAGCTCACCCAGACGGTCGAGCTCGGCCGCTCCGAGGGCCGGCTCGCCCCCTCGGTGGCCGGGGCGGTCATCGCCTCCGCCGGCCTGCTCGCCACCGCCGTGCTCGCGGCCCCGCTGCGGAGCTTCCTCGGGCTTGCGGCGCCCACTCCGGCCAGCCTGTTGCTCATCGGCGGCGCGGCCGCGGGCGCGGTGCTGCTCAGTCGCGTCCTGGCCCGCCTCGCGCTCCCGGCGATGCCGTCCCTTCCGCCTCCCGCGCCGATGCCGGCGGCAGTTGGGGGCCGTTCGCTCTGATGCTCGCTTCTTTTTCCTGGTCCGCTTGGTGCGTGGCCGCGGAGGACGCCGCGCGTAGGGCACGAGCAGAGGGGGAGCTTTCGATATCGAGGCATGGATCGGCGGAGAGCCCGCCACCGGATTGCGTGCCGATGTACTACTCGCCCGGCGTTGCGGGTGCACGCCCATGAGCCGGAGCTCTGCTAGCGCCTGCATGGCGCGGGACCCGCTCCGTCGCGTCCGGCGAGCTCGAGCTCGCCGTGGAGGTCAGGGAATGGCGGCGGCGAATCCCGAGAGCCCGACCGGTCTACGCTGGATTGGTAGCTGATCCATGACTCCTGGTTTCCTCGCCCTACGCGGCTCTCGCTGCTATTCGCCGCACTTGAGCCGGCGGCCCGGAGGCCAGCGCGGATGAGCGATCGTGCCCCGCCAGGAGGCAGTCCTTCTCAGGATCGCCTGTTGCCGTTGATCGCCGCCGAGCGGGCCCTGCGCGCGATCGTGCTCATCGCCGTCGGCGTCGTGCTGGCCTCTCACGTCCACGCCGATTGGGGCAAGACGGTGACCGACGTGGCGCGGCACGTGGGCTTTGATCCCAGCCGCAACGGTATCCAGCGGCTGAGCGGCGAGGCGCACGCCCTGAGCCCGCGCAAGCTCATGGTCTACGGGCTCATCGCGATCTCCTACGGAGTCCTCGAAGCGGTGGAGGGATACGGCCTGTTTCGGCGCAAGCGCTGGGGCGAGTACCTCACGATCATCGCCACGTCGCTGCTGTTCATCCCCGAGATCTCCGAGCTGACCAAGAAGCCCACACCACTCAAGATCGTTGCGCTGATCATCAACGTGGTCATCGTCGCCTACCTCGCCTACCGCCTGCGCCGGCGCGGCGGATAGGAGCGTACCGCCGAGCGCTGAGCGGGCGTCACGGAACGAGAGGTCGATCCTGTTCCGGCTCGGTGACGAGGTCCTCCTGATCCTCGGCGGTGAGCTGACGAACCGGCATGTCGTACTGCTGGGCGGGTTGCTCGGTGGCCGGCGCGAACCGGGAGAGCATCTCCTTGTGCATCCGGCCGACATCCTCCTTTGCGGAAGCGCCGTAACCCGGAGCCGGGCAGCTTGACCGCCTTGAGCTGCCCGCGGCGCTCAAGGTTACGCACGGTGTTCTCGTGCACGCCGAGCTGCTTGGCGGTACTGCGAACGTTGAAGAGCTCTTCTGCGGCGCTCATGGCGTCGACCGTCCCCGCCGACGACGCCGGGCGATGCCGTCCGGGTGCGCGTAGCTGCGATGACCACGCGATAGCTGCCGACGCGGTTCGACGCGGTTCGAAGTGGTGTAGCGAGCTTCGCGGGCCGGTTGGTCGAGCAGCTCGGGATCGCGGGGATGACTCAAGTAGACCAGGTCCTGAGGCCTTGCCGTTCTTGCGGTTTCCGACAGCCAGGCCGGGATCCGATCAGTGGAGAGGCAGGAGGCCGCCGACCGCGTGGCCGATGCCGCCTACCGTGGAGCCTGCCTGGCCGCCGGTGTGCGCGATCGTGTCACCCGCGCCGGGGCTGACCCGCCCGACAGCTCCGCCGAGGCTCCCGCCGGTCTTGTCGATGGCGGTTCCGACATGTCCGGTGATGTCGGTCACGCTGCCTCTGACGACGTCGACCGGGCGCGGGAGCCCGATACGGACGGCAGCGGCAGCAGCGCTCGGCGGCGGAGAGACGGCCGGCCTCCCTGCGGCACCGTGACCAGACCGCGAGGAGCGTGATGGACTGGCATCACCGCCACCTTCCGCGCCGGCGGGTGACCGCCGCCGCCCGGGCGCCCGACCGGTCCGGGCGCCGTCGCCCGCGCCGGCGCGGGCGGTCCGCGGCGCTCGAGCGACTAGCGCACGGCCGCCACTGAGCGAAGAAGCGCCCGGCCCCCGCGATGACCGACGCGCACCGAGTCGCCGCCACCACCGACGCCTGGGCCGCCCGACCACCCGAACGCGAAGAGGGTCGCGAGCACCAGTACGCACACCACCGCGGCCGGCAGCGAGCCGGAGGTGCCGAGGCCGGCGATGCTCGCGCGAGGAGAACGCATACCCGTAGAGGTCCTTCGGCGCTTCGGGCCGATCCTTGAGCGCGGCTGCCGTTGCTGCGTGCGCGCGACGCGGGGCGACGGCGACTGCCGGAGCCCGTCGCGGATCGCCTGCTTGCGTCACGCGGTCGCCGACCAGGGTCTCCCAGCCGCTTGCAGGCACCTGAGCGCGCGGTGGACCGCCCGCCGGTACGCGGCGCTACTTCAGTCGGTACGACGGAGATGTGTCGGGCGCGGCGGTGGGTCGCTACGGCCTGTTGGTCACACATCGCCGCGACGCGTCCCGGCCATCGGGCGGGTGTGGGCGGCCGAGAAGCACACGGCGTACGTGCGCACGGAGTGCACGAGCGCCAAGGTGCGGCGGATTGCGGCAAACTCGGAAGGAAGTTCTTCTGGCGCCGTGCCGGCCCGGGTGCCCCGCCTGGCCCGTCGGCCCCGCGAGGGCGCACACTGAGGGTTGGCGGAGACGAAGCAGAACGCGCGAGCGGCGTTCATCGCTCCGTCTTCGCTGTAGTCCTATGACGGTGGGAGCGTATGCGGGGAGGTTCGGCGCCGGTTACGACGAACTTGTTGATGGTTTGAGAACGATGGTATGAGCGGGCGGTGAGCCGGATGCGTACCCGACAGGCGCGGGTTTGGCGGTGAGCGCGGTGCCCGAGGAGAGTGAGCGTCAGCGGGTCAACCGCGAGCTGATCGAGCTGCTCAACGAGCTGCGGGTCGCTCTGCCCGGAGTGCAGGTGCTGTTCGGCTTTCTGCTCGCCGTCCCGTTCCAGCAGCGCTTCAAGCTCGCCAGCGCCTATGAGCACGGTGTCTATTTCGCGACGCTCTCGTGCACGCTTTTGGCTACCGCCTTGCTCATCGCTCCTTCCGCGCTTCACCGGCTGAACTTCCGCCGTCATGACAAGCTCCAACTCGTCCTGACCTCCAACCGGCTGCTGCTCGCCGGGATGGCGATACTCGCCCTGGCGATGGTCGGCGTCATGATGCTCATCAGTAGCGTCATCTTCGGCGGGGCGCCGGCACTCGTGGCTCCGCTACTCGCAGCTCTCGTCTTCATCGTCTTGTGGGCGGTTCTTCCGCTGAGAGCTCGGCGCCAGGCAACCTAGCCTAGGGCCGGCTCCCATCCCAGGGCCGTCTCCATTCGACACCCCTCGGTTAGGCGCCCCCTGGCTGCTGGATGGCCGCGCTCGCCTCCAGCGGCTCGAATCCTCCAAGCGTGCCGGGCGACCCTGTGCGCGCCGCCCCGAATGTATTTCGGGGTGGTGCGTATCCGGTTGGCTCCATTCGGTGGGTGACGTGGCTTCGCCGGGGTGGCCCGCCCCGCGTACCCTCGGTCGATCTTGGAGTTCCAGGAGCGCTTCGCGACCGAGGAGGCCTGCCGCGAGTTCCTGTTCGCGTCGCGCTGGCCGGAGGGGTTGGTCTGCCCGGGATGTGGCGGCGGGCGCGCCGGCGGCCAGACGCGCCGGCACTTGTGGATCTGCACCGCTTGCGGGCACCAGGCGTCGGTGACGGCGGGCACCGTGATGCACGGCACGCGGACCCCGCTGCGCACGTGGTTCTGGGCGGCCTACCTGGTCGCACCCACCATCCCGGGATCTCGGCCAAGCAGCTGCAGCGCCAGCTGGCTCTCAAGCGCTACGAGACCGCGTGGCTGATCTTGCACAAGCTGCGCCGCGCGATGGTCGCTCCCGAGCGCAAGCCGCTCAAGGGCGAAGTCGAGATCGACGAGTTCTTCCTCGGCGGCCACGAAGAAGGCCTCCGGGGCGGGCGCCAGCGGGGCAAGAAGGCGCTGGTCGGCGTGGCGATCGAGGTCCGCGGGCAGGGCTCGGGGCGTCTGCGTCTGCAGGTGCTCGCCGACGCGTCGGCGTCGTCGCTGCTGGCCTTCACGCAGACCACCACGGCGCCGGGCGCGGCGGTCCATACCGACGGGCTGCAATCCTACCGCGTGCTCGCCAAGCACGGCTACGACCACCGCCGCCGCTCCCAAGCGAGCGCCGCGCCCGGCGAGCAGCTGCTGCCCCGGGCACACCGCGCGGTCTCCAACCTCAAGGCCTGGATGGACGGCACTCACCGCGGCGTCAGCGACCAGCACCTACAGGTCTATCTCGACGAGCACGTCTTCCGCCACAACCGCCGCCTCACCCCGATGGCCGCCTTCCAGACCCTGCTCGGCCTGGGCGCCGTTCATCAGCCCACCACCTACGACCAGATCACCCGCCGAACCGCCGCCTAACCCCACTCGGAGCCAACCGGATACGCACCTTCGGGGTTGCTAACTTCGTTAGCGGACAGGTCGCGCTGCGCGTGCGACGGCGATCATCTCCTGGTTGCTCAAGCTGTCGGTGAGGGTGTTGATGAGCCAGTAGACCGCGTGTGGCGTGCGCCATGCGATGAGTCGTAGGTGGCGGCCGGAGTAGAAGTACTCGAGCACGCGGTTGCCGTAGTTGTGCAGCTCGCTGGGCTGCTTGACGATGGGCGGGTTGGTCCAGTCCATCCCCTCGATGCCGTAGTAGTCGCCGACCAAGCCCTTGGAGACTACGACGCGGTAAGCGGTATGGCGATGGCCCTGCTGATCGCGGATGCCGTAGACGCGTAGCGCGTCGGGCATGCCGCCGACCTGTACCCGGCCGACAGGGTAGTAGAGCGGGAAGCGCAGACTCTGACGCCGGGCCTGAGCGTCGGAGAGCTCAGAGAAGGTCGCCGGCGTGAGCGAGATACCGACGCGGGAGCCTCCGTTGCCGGCTTCGCTCGCGTGACGGCGCAGCCCCTGATCCCCGGCGCTGGTAGGCCGGGGCGGTCCGGCGTTGGCCCGCAGGAACTCCCGGACTCCTTGGCGTATCTGCCCGGGAGTGGCGGTCACGTAGGACGGTCCGAGCATGATGTCGAAGTGCACCTGACGGACAGGACGGGAGAACGAATCGACGAGCAGCTTGAGGATCTGCAGGATCTCATGGCTGGAATGCACGTCGGTCGAGACGTCGCTCCCGAACACGTGCTCCAGCGCGAGGCGCTTGTCGAGGAGGCCCTGGACGCCGAGCTGGTCCTTGACCTGGCGCAGGAAGTCTTGCTGGCGCGCCTCACGCACGATGTCGGTGTCGGTGTGGCGGTAGCGGACGTAGTCGAGCGCGTCCTTGCCGCACAGCTTCTGGTAGCCCGGCTGAATGTTGATGTCGGCGAAGTTCGTATCCGGGGTGCCGATGTCGTGATTGAAGTAACGGCGATCGATGTCGACGTAGACGCAGCCCAGGACGTCCACCACCCGCTTGAAACCGGCGAAATGCATGTCCACGACGTGGTTGATCGCCAACCCGGTGACCTGTTCGACGGTCTTGACCGCGAGCTTGGTGCCGCCGTCCGCGAAGGCCTGGTTGATCTTGGCCACCACCGGACCGCTGCGCTCGCGGATCGTGACCCTGAGATCACGCGGGATCGAGAGCACCGAGATCGCCCCGGACCCCGGATCCAGGCGGACGAGCAGCATCGTGTCGGAGTGCGGCGCATCGCGCGCTCCCGACCGCGCCCCCACACTGCGCTTGTCCGACCCGATGATCATCACCGTCTGCGGTGCGCCCTCCCGAACCCCGGCCAGCAACCCACCCAGCTTCAGCGGCTTGCTCTGATGAAACGCGTCAACCACGTTCTGGACCTCGAGCAGACCGGCGGTCGCGGTCGCCGCCGCCGTCAACGAGATGACCAGGAAGCCACCCAGCACGAACCGCTTCCACATCCACCACACCTCCGACGAACCAGAGCGGCACCAGCGAGACCGTGTCACGAGCGACGGCTCCGAGGGGGACCGAGCGGAGCCGGGCGAACACAGCGAAGGAAAGTCGTGGGACGGCCGACTGTGCCGGGCGCCAAGGCGCACGGGTCAAGGATGGTCATCGGCGTGCGGGCGTAAGCAAGACCGAAGAGGGCGCGGACGGCGGGGAGAGTACAGTGCAGCTCGGCTGGCGCGAGCAGACACGGGATCTGAGCGACGGTCACAATCGGCTAGGAGCCGTTCGCGGCGGAGCCACGCTCGTACGGGCAGACCATTGACCCCTCGAGTCGGTGGGAAGAGCCATGCCGCACGGAACGTGCTGCGCACCACGCCGGCGCGGGCGTGTAGCGGTAGAGTGCTCGGCATGGGTCTTGGGCTCCAGAACCCGCTTCACATCCTGCTGATCGTCGTGGTGGTGCTCCTGATCTTCGGCGCGAAGCGCCTCCCGGAGATCGGACGATCCCTTGGTCAAGGCATTCGCGAGCTCAAGGGCTCGCTCGCCGGCGACGAGGACGACGCACGCGAGCTCCCGGCCGATGCAGCGGCCCCCCAGCCATCCGCTGAACACCGCGAAGCCACGCCAGCCGCAGGCGCTCAGCCGCAAGCGGCAGCGGCTAACGGACCGCCGGCCGGCGAGCCTGCGACCCGCAGCTCGCGCGCCGGGTCCTCAAGCGGCTGAACGCCCGCGTCGACGTGCACCGCGCGGTGGCGAGCGCGATGACCGGCGGGGTGCTCGTCGAGTTCTCCGGCCGGGCCATGGACCTGGGACCTGCTCGTCGACAAGGCGCGCATCGCCGGGGTGACGGGCCCGGCGCTGGGTCGTCGAAGCCGTTCGCTCCTGGCTGAACGGCAACGAGGCCTGCTCATCCGCGGTCCAAGAAGGACGAGAACCGCCTCGCCCTCCTCCAACTCGCCAGCGGCCTGATCGCCTTCAAGAAAGCCCGCCGAGCAACCCTCGCCGCCGTCCAACCCGGATAGGTCCTTTAGAGGATCGGGTCGCGTGAGGCGGCTCGCGGCCGGCGGCCGGAGGCGTTGGTGTCTGCGTGCTCGTCTGGATGGGTGTGGGTCATCACAGTGCGAAAGACGCGTCCGGCTCCGAGCGCGAACGCCAACGCCTCGAGCGCTGCGCAGAGGAGCATTCCCGCGACCGCAGCAAGCCCGACGGCCTTCACCGGCCCATACCTGTG
>JAABUZ0100007171.1_pt1 | contig 13563 bp, 8 predicted proteins | sample 5562091 | NCBI WGS metagenome assembly JAABUZ01 (sample SAMN12813069, study PRJNA571459) | rock metagenome | isolation source: Antarctica rocks | place: Antarctica: Victoria Land, Linnaeus Terrace sud | collected 2015-12-21 | reverse complement strand
ATCCCCCACCCGAATGCGACGTACTTCGGCGTGGATAACTACCGGGTCGGGCTGGAGGCGGGTGACACTCTGGCGGCGCACGCGGTGACGCACTGGAATGGAAAGGTCGACTGGGTGATCGGGCTTGACCTGCCCGAGGCGGGGCAGTTGGTGCAGAGCCGGATCACGGGCGCCTTTGAGGGAGTTCGCCATGCGATTCCAGATATCCCCGTAGAGTCATTCGTTCGGATCGATGGTCGAGGGATGCGCGAGAAGAGCAAAAAGCTGATCTCCGATTTTCTGGAGCGCCACCCTAAAGATCGGTTCATCCTGATTGCGGCAGCGACCGACAGCAGCGCCCTGGGCGCCGTGGACGCGGTGGCCGAGAAGAGGCGGGAGAGGCACGTCGCCATTGTGGGACAGGACTGCATTGAAGAAGCTATCGCCGAGATGCGGAAAAAGATCTCGCCGCTGATCGGCTCGGTGTCGCACGAAGCGGGGCAGTACGGACCGAACCTGATTCATCTCGGTCTATCCCTTCTGCGCGGCCAAACTGTGCCGCCATACAACTATGTCACGCACCGCATGGTACGACGCGAGAGCCTGCAGGTCGAGCCATAGAGGGATGCGTGTCTCCGGGCCCGCGTTCGGCAGAAGGGGGAGCGGGTCTCTGACCAACGCGGATTTCCTCATACGAAATTATTGCCGTATTGGTGTTGATTGTGGAATGATGGACCGGCGAAATCTTTGACAAAAGAGGCAGAGCATGGCGAAACAGACCGAACTTCGGTTTTTGGAAGATCGTTGGGATGAGGCAGTCGCGGCGAAGCTGGACCCCCCGGAGCTGTTGCGGTACCGGTCGAACCTTCTTGGATCGGACCTCCGCATCACTAACTTCGGCGGTGGCAACACCAGCTCCAAGCTGGACATCGTGGATCCGCTGGACGGACAGACCAAGAAGATCCTTTGGGTTAAGGGCAGCGGGGGCGATCTTGGAAGCATCAAGCGAACGGGCTTTGCGACCCTTTACCTCGACAAGCTGCTTGCTCTTGAAAGTGCATACGGTGGAGTTGATCTGGAGGACGAGATGGTGGAGATGTATCCGCTGTGCACCTTTGGGAACAATCCAGTCGCGGCTTCGATAGACACGTCGCTGCATGGGTTTCTTCCATTTGCGCATGTCGACCATCTCCATCCGGATTGGGGTATTGCTCTGGCCGCGTCTGCGAACGGCAAGATCAAGATGGAGGAGTTTAACCGGGAGTTCGATCATCATCTGGCGTGGCTGCCGTGGCAGAGGCCCGGCTTCGAGTTAGGCATGATGCTGCGGAAGATCGTCTCCGAGACACCTGGTTGCGATGGTGTGGTGCTGGGCGGCCATGGTCTGTTTACGTGGGGAAAGACGCAGCGCGAGAGCTATCTGAATACCATTACGATCATCGATCAGATCGGGCAGTTCATTGAGCGCCATGCAAGCTCGAGCGGATACAAGCCGTTCGGTGGACGGATCTCTGAGCCGCGCCCTGATCGCAAGGAGATCGCGGGAAGCATCATGCCGTATCTGCGCGGCGCGGTCTCAAGGAAGCAGCGCTGGATCGGAAGCTTTTCGGATTCGCAACAGGTCCTGAATTTTGCGAACTCGGAGAGCGCACCGCAACTGGCGCACCTTGGAACGAGCTGCCCTGACCACTTCATCCGCACAAAGATCCGTCCCATGTTTCTTCCATGGTCGACGGCTGACGATCCGAAGGCGCTGAAGGAGCTCATTGAGCAGGCGCTTGAGACGTATCGGGCCGAGTACGCTGAGTACTACAAGAAACATGCGCTGCCGGACTCGCCGGCAGTTCGCGACGCCAGCCCGACTGTGGTGCTGGTGCCGGGTGTTGGGATGTTCAGCTTCGGGAAGAACAAGACCGAGGCGCGCATCACGGGCGAGTTCTATACGAACGCGATCGGTGTGATGCAGGGGGCGGGTGCGCTTGGCGCGGGGGTTCAGTGCAGCGACATCCCGCAGGCGGGTCCTGCGGCGGCGGCCGGAGAGTTCAGCATGCACGAGAACTATGTGGCTCTGCCGCCGAGCGAGGCGTTTCGAATCGAGTACTGGAAGTTGGAGGAGGCGAAGATTCGCCGGCAGCCTGCTGAGAAAGAGCTGAGCCGCCGGATTGCTCTTGTTGTGGGCGGCGGAAGCGGCATTGGGCGCGAGGTTGCGCTGCTGGCTGCGGAACGCGGCGCTCACGTGGTGGTGGCGGACCGGGATGTTGCCGGGGCGGAGCGGGTGGCGGAGGAGGTGAAGGCGATCTCAGGAAAGGAGGCGGTCAGCTGGACGAGCATCGATATCCGCGACCGAGCTTCAATCCGGGCAGCTCTGGCGGCGACCATCGAGCAGTTCGGCGGAATCGATATTTTGATCAACACGGCAGCCCTGTTTCCCTCGTCGCCGGACGGAGTTGTCAGTGACGCGCAATGGGGGCTGACGCTGGAGGTCAATGTGACGGCGAACTACCTGCTTGCGGACGAGGCCGCAAAGATCTTCGCGGAGCAGGGGATCGATGTGAGCATGGTCCTGACGAGCTCGGCCAATGCGGTGGTCGCGAAGCGCGGAAGCGAGGCGTATGACGTCAGCAAAGCGGCGCTGAGCCATCTGGTGCGGGAGCTGGCGATCGGGCTTGCCCCCCGGGTTCGTGTGAACGGCATCAGCCCCGCGACTGTGGTGAAAGGGTCGACGATGTTTCCGCGCGATCGTGTCCTCGCCTCCCTAACGAAGTACAACCTGCCATTCGATCCTGCAGATACGGACGATGGGCTGCGGAATATTCTGGCGCAGTTCTATGCGAAGCGGACACTGACTCACCAGCCAATCGATCCCAAGGACTGTGCGCAGGCGATCCTGTTTCTCGCCGGGCCGCATGCGCGATGCACAACGGGACATCTGATCCCGGTAGACGGAGGCCTGACCGAGGCGTACCTGCGATGATCCAGGGGCAAGGTGGCGTCCTCGCGCCGGAGGACAGGCGTGCATTGATCGCGGTCGATCTTGGAGCGGAGAGCTGCAGGGTTTCGCTGCTTCGGTGGCATGGCTCCCGTCCCGAGATATCGGTGGTCCATCGGTTTCCGAATGCTCCGCGGGAGATTGACGGACATCTTCGGTGGGATCTGGCGTGGATTGAGGCTGGCCTGGACGAGGGTTTGAGACGATGCGCCGCGATCGCGGAAGAGGGGGTTCGGTCGATCGCAGTCGACGGTTGGGGTGTGGACTACGTCCGTGTTGGAGCCGATGGCCGACCGCTTGGCGATCCGTTTTGCTACCGGGACGAGCGGAATTTGGCGGCGCAGCAATCGCTGTACGCGCGATGCAGTCCTGATCGGCTGCGGGAGCTGACGGGAGTCCAGTTGCTACGCATCAACACGGTGTACCAGCTTCACGCGGACGTGCTGATGGGGTTGCCGAAGGGAGAGCAATGGCTCCACCTGCCGGAGTTCATGCTATCGCGATGGGGTGGGGCGCGGGTAGCGGAGCTAACGAACGCGACCCACACCCAGATGGTTGAGCTGTTCGGGCGGACGTGGTGTCCTGAGATCTTTGACGCCGCCGGGGTCGACCTCAAGTCCGCGGCCAAAATCGTGCCGCCGGGCACCCTGGTGGGCAGGTTGACCGGCGAACTTGCAGAGCTCCCAGCGCTGCGTGACGGAGTCCTGATTGCTCCGGCGTGCCACGACACGGCGTCGGCGATTGCGGGCATCCCCGCCTTTGGCAACGATTGGGCGTACATCAGCTCGGGAACGTGGTCGCTCGTCGGCACGCTTCTGGAGCAGCCATGCAACGGGCCGGCGACTGCGGAAGAGAACTTCACGAACCTGGGCGCGGTCGGGGACCGAATCTGCTTTCACAAGAACGTAAACGGCATGTGGCTGATCCGGCAGTGCATTGAGGCGTGGACGCTGGCGGGGCGTACCTGGGCCGTGCCAGAGTTGGTGGCGGCAGCGGAGCAGGTAGAGCGACCGCATGGCCTGCTGGATGTGGACGAGGACGACCTGCTGCTTGCGGGCAGGATGCCCGAGCGGATCAACGCCCAGCGGCGAAGGAGGGGGTATGAGGCGCTCGATGAATCGCCTGAGAACGCACCTGCCTTCGCGAGCCTGATCTTCCACAGTCTCGCCTCCCGCTATGCGAAGGTGCTGGAGCGGATCGAGTTTCACAGCGGCAAGCGATTCAAACGGCTGTTCATCGTGGGCGGCGCGAGCCAGAACGAGTTTCTGAATCGCCTGACCAGTGAAGCGACAGGTCTCGAGGTGTTTCGCGGCGCCGCGGAGAGTTCGACGGTCGGGAACTTCGCTGTCCAACTGGCGGCGCTCGAGGGTAGCCGGGACGCGGTGACGGGCGTCTTTGCAGAGCAGGTGTCTGCGTGGGCGGGACTATTTGTAACTGCTCTGGGGTGACCGCGAGGTGCGGGAAGCGTTGCCCGGAGCAGAGACAGGAGGCGACCGTGGTAGCCTCTCCTTTGCATGCCCCAAAGCTCATTTGATTTAGCAGCCTCCGCAAAGGAGGAGATGGTCCGTCAAGGCTTCCGGCTCGACCCACCTTCGGGTGGCGATGAGCAGGTCTCACAGATACGGACAGCTTCGAGTGCGGGGCCAGGCCTCGACGTTCGCGATTTACGCGAGCTGCCCTGGTCCTCCATCGACAACGATGCCTCTCGCGATCTGGACCAGGCGGAGCTGGCGGACCGGTCTGAGCAGGGCATCTGCGTCCGGGTTGCGATCGCTGATGTGGCGGCATATGTTTCCCGGGATAGTGCCCTGGACCGGTTCGCGGCGGATCAGACGCAGACGGTCTACACGGCCGTGCGCAACTTCCCGATGTTGCCCGTACAGCTCTCGACCGACCTGACCTCGCTGAATGAAGCGAGTGACCGTCGTGCCGTGATCACGGAGTTTACGGTCGGCGCTGATGGCGAGGCCAAAGATACCGCGGTCTACGAGGCTCTCGTCCGCAACGGGGCGCAGCTTGCGTACAGCAAAGTGGGACCGTGGCTGGAGGGGCAGGCGAATGGCGCCGCAAAGATTGGATCCTCGCCTACGCTACAGGAACAGCTCCGGCTTCAGGCTGAAGCAGCATCGGCTCTCCATCGCCGCCGGCTTCAGGATGGAGCTCTCGACTTTACACGGGTCGAGGCCGATCCCCTGGTCGTCGATGGCCAGGTGCAATCGCTCGGAGTGGCTCACAAGAACGCGGCTACCGAGTTGATTGAGGAGCTGATGATTGCCTCGAACGAGGCTATCGCCCGTACACTGCGGACAGCGAAGCGGTCCTGCATACGTCGTGTGGTCCGGTCTCCGGAGCGCTGGCCGCGCATCGTAGAGCTGGTGAAGCGATATGGTGTCGATCTGCCGGCAGAGGCAGATTCGGCGGCGCTGAACAACTTCCTCATCGCGCAGAAGAAGAGCGATCCCGATCACTACCCGGAACTTGCGCTCTCGATCATCAAGCTGATGGGACCGGGTCAGTATGTTCTCTCCACTGCGAATGATGCGGAGCAGTTGGGCCACTTCGGTCTGGCTGCGCGAGACTACGCTCATTCGACCGCGCCCAACCGTAGGTACCCAGATCTTGTGACGCAGCGGATCGTGAAGGCGATGATTGCGAGGCAGCCTGCGCCCTACACCGATGAGGAGCTGTCTATGATTGCGGCTCATTGCAATGATCGGGAGTCGGCGGCACGCAAGGTGGAGCGGGCGATGGGGAAGCGTGAGGCGGCTGTTGCCCTGTCAAACCGTGTGGGCGCAACGTTTAGAGGGGTGGTCACGGGTGCAAGCAGCAAGGGCACCTACGTTCGAGTCTTCGATCCCCCTGTGGAGGGCCGAGTGATGCAGGGGGAGCAGGGGCTGGATGTCGGCGACCGGGTGGAGGTCATTCTGCTGCATACGGATCCACAGCATGCGTTCATCGACTTCAAACGGGTCTGATTCCGACATGAATCGTCAATGATGGGCTAGTTTGGCTCTCCGAAGGGAACGTCCTTCTTCAGGCCAAGGTCCCTGTCGAAGGAGAGTTTCGTTCCATCCGACGTGTGGATGACGTTGTCTTGCATGCTCCAATTCTTCGCGTCAGCAACGTGGCCCGCGGTGTCCGCCTGGATGTCGAGGTGATCCAGGCGAAAGTTTTGCAGCGGAGCTTCCGGATAGGCACTGACTTCGAATGCGGCCTTGGCGCCAGACGCATGGATATTCCAGATATGGATGTCGCTGAAGTGCGGTAGTCCCTTGTCTTGGGGTACCGGGGTCGTGAGGACGACCCAGTACGGCGGGACATCCTTTGCACCGGACGGCAGGGTGGCGTAGCTATAGCTCGGGTTCCAGTTCATCGTGATGTGAATGGGGATGGCGACGCCCTCAAGCTTCAGGTCATGGATGCGGATATCTGTCGCAAATCCGCCGCGGGTGTGCGCGGACTTGAACAGGACACCGGAGGGCACACCACTGAGTGCGGTGAGGTTGTAGGCTTCGATGTTCCGGAAGCCGCCCGAGGTCTCGCTTCCGATGGTGATGGCTGCGGCGCCGCGCCGGATGATGGAATCGCGAAGGACGACATCTTCCGTAGACCTATTAACGCGGAGACCGTCGGAGTCTCGACCGGCCTTGAGACAGAGAGCGTCGTCATTGACGTCAATGTCTGCGTGCGCGACGAGGATCCTGCGGGAAGAGTCGATATCGATGCCGTCGGTCGATGGGCCCTTGCCGCCTTCGTTATGCGGATGATGACGCCGTCGATGGTGATGTCGTGCGAGTAGAGCACCTGGATGGTCCAGAAGCCGGACCGCTTCAGCAGCAGACCTCCACCGACGTGCACGTCAGAGGCGTTCTGCAGCAGCATGAGACGCGGCCTGCGCGCGTCGTAGTCCGAGGCCCAGCGCAGCCCCTTGGGCTCGTAAATTTTACGGAGATCCCAATAGCTCTTCCACCAGATGGGCCCGTCACCGTCGATGGTTCCTTTCCCGGTGATGCTCACGTTATGCACGTCACGCGCATTGACGAGAGCCGCGGGCCATGACATCTCGATGCCCGCGATCCGCGTGGGGAGCATTGGGTAGTCCTCCAGATGTTGAGAACCGATCAGGGTGACCCCTTGAGGAACGTCCAGAGTTGTTCCAGATTTTATGAAGAGGGATCCCGTCAGGTAGAGGCCAGGCTTGAAGGTGACGATGCCGTGGGATACTTCGGCCTGGTCCAAGGCCTTCTGGATGAAGGAGGTGTTCAGGGTCGTGCCGTCACCCTTCGCGCCGAGGTCGTTCGCCACGACGGTTGCGGCGAACGACGCAGAGGCGTAGCTGACGATGAACGCAAAGAGGAGGCCGAGCCGGTGGGCTGGAACAGCGATGCTAAGGGATCTCCGATACGGTTTCACTTTGCCTCAATCTTTGCGGAGCTTCCGCTCTGCTGAAGGATCGTAACCGGACCCAGTATGCCGGAGGGGAGCGGTTGAAGATGATCCATATCCTGGGGTACGAAGCGGCGACCGTACCTAGCCTCCAGCGCGGAGTAGTCGCGAGGGGGCTGCCCGGCGAGCTCGTTGATGGCGGTGTTGAAGACGTGCACCTCGATCCGGTTCTCTCCATCGTGGACGAACTTCGAGATGTCGATCTGATAGGGAGGGTGCCAAAGCGAACCGGCGCGCTGCCCGTTGATGAAGATGGTGGCCGCTTCTCGAATGGGTGGATCGAGGTTGGCGTGGATGCCAGGAGCGTTGGAAGGGCGCGTGTCCGTGGTTGGGGTTCCGGGGCCGAAGTCGAGCAAGGTCTGTCCGGCCCTAGAGCGACCTTTTGCGATGAGCAAAGTGTGCGCATAGACGGCCTCGCCGGAGAAGAACTGTTCCTTTGGCAGCTTGGTCCAGGAGCCTAGACCGGGCAGTGTCTGGGAAGCTTTCCCGGGGAAGGTGACACTCCAGTCAGTGTCGAGGGTTGCGAGCGGCTGTGTGGCTTCGGCACTTCGAGAGATGGATGGCTCTGAACCCGACGAGTTGAGACTTGAAGTTGCTGGGCGTCCAGGCTGGCCATCCCGTTGAGGTTGTTGACTGGTGATGCCCGAGGCTCCGGGGCGAGTGCCGCCCATCGAAAGGACGATGGCAATCGACTGGTAAGGGGCAAGGGTGAGCGGAAGGGGGCCTGAGCCACGCGTGGCAAGAAGCTTGCCGTCCTCCAGACTCCACTCCTGAAGCACCTCGTGCCGCGCGCGGAAGGTGAGACTAGTGGACATGGGCTGATTGGTCGAGTTCACGACGAAGTAGACGTCTGCATTGGGGAGCTTGCGGTGGATAAAGCCGAGGCCTGCGCCCGGGTCTGTAGCTGAAGTAGACGGCTTGCTCACAGCTTTGAGATCGGGCGCCAGGGCATGGTGGAGTGTGTCTGGAAGCTGGTCGAGGGATGGTATGAGCACGGCCCTATGGTCGGGGCGTGCGAAGAGGTCGTGCATCAGGGCGGAGACCTTGGCAGACTCCGACTGTTCCCGAAGACCGGGAGCGAGAGAGGGTCGCTTTCCAAGGGCTACAACATATCCACCACCACTAACGTATTCCGTTAGTTTTGTTGCGGTTGAGAGTGGAATGCGATCTGTTGGTGGAAGGAGGAGAATAGGATGGTGCACCCCTAATCGGTTGATCGTTGCAGCATCGGTGTAGTCCACGTTGTAACCGGCATCGAGAATGGTGGACATCAGTTCTGGGGTGATGCGCTTTTTCATCTCGTCGGTGACGGAGACGTGACCTGGTGTGAAGGCAGCTTGAGCGTCGTCCTCGGGAAGGAGGATGGCAACGTCGTTGGCTGGCTGCCCTTGGCGGAGCAGCCAGCTTGCGCGGTGTAAGTAGCTGACAATGTCTGGCATAACCGGCCACCAGGGGTTGTGCGCGTTGAAAACGGCGGCGGCATAGAGGCTCCAACCGGGGTCGGCGACTTTGGCCGGGGAGTAGGGCCAGCCGTGGCCGACGATCTGATTGACCCCTAGAAGAAACATGCGATCCGCTTCAACTTTCATATCGAGCGGGGTCGCCCGAAAGGCGGGTGAGTGGAGCCAGGTCCATGTCTCTGCCGAGGTTATGTTGCGGCCATATAGATGGCTGGCGGAGGAGGCCCAGCGGGTAAAGGAGAAGGTCCTCCATTGCGGACCCTCGCCTTCGGGGAGCGCGGGCGTGGATTCATTGGCGAGCGTAACCGCCGGCTCACCATAGGTTTGAGAGCGAAAACTCGTGTGATGTTGCTGGGCAAAGCTGTTGATGATGGCGAGGTAGTTCTCGTTGATGAGCTCGGATAAGGTGAGTCCCCAATCGTGGCGGACGGCTTCTGCCTCCTTTGAACCGCCCTGGTCCAACTCTGGGAGGTGCGGAAGCAGGTCATAGCCTCGACGCCGCTGAAATTCGGTGAGGAGGTTGGGCGTCCAGTCCGCCCCGTAGACCTCGAGAGAGTCGGAAAAGACTGATGTGGGCGGAGTTGTGCCGAAGGCGGAGAGGAGTGGGGTGGCGACCTCGGTGAGGTGGGCGTTTATGGCCGCGCGGGAGAAGTGATCGAGGACGAGTCCCTCCGCACCCACTGCTGGACGCTTAACCGTTTGCTTTGTATGGCTTGCAATGAAGAAGAGGGCGGTTTGGCCGGGAGATGGAGTGGATACCACTGTGGAGGTGTTGGGGGCCAGATCGAGGCGTTTCGCGGTGGCAGCGTCGTAGGCCTTAGGTGTTCCGGAGACCTGGAAGGCGGCAATAAACGACTCGCCTTCAGCAAGTTGCGGTAGATTGACGGAGGCGACGGAGATCGGGATTGCAACGACTTTGAAGCGGCCGGCGGCGTTGGCGAGGGTGGTATGGGGGCCTCCATAAGGCCAGCCGCTGCCGAGGGTGATGTCGACGCGCATGCCGAGCGAGCGGGCTTTGGTGTTGGCGAAGGTAACGGCGTCAAGAAAGGGTGGGGAGAGGTAGGGTAAGTTCTTGATTCCTTTGGCCGGATCGTCGACGGAGAGCGGATAGACGGGCTGGATTTCGACGCCGCCGATGCCTGCGCTGTGCATCTGTTCCAGCTCCCGGGCGAGTTCGTCATCGGTCACGGCAGAGCCGAACCACCACCAGCGCATCATGGGGCGGGAGTCGTCTGATGGGTTCTGGAAGTTCTGGTAGAAATCCGGGGTGGGACTCTGAGCAATACAAGCACTTAGCGGGGTGATAGAAAGGGCGCAGGCAAGGAGGGAATGATGGCGAAAATGGTGGTGCGAGCGTGGTCTTTGGGTGGTGCGCGCTGGCATAAGTGCTTACTCCTGCTTGCTGGTGGTGGTATCGATGGCGGGACCGTTGAGGATGGGATGGTCAAGGCCAGAGACGACTGAGGGAGAGGCGGGTGGGAGGAGATCGAAGAGGATGATCTCGTTCGCACCTTTTCGAAGCCAGGGGCCGGGGACGTAGAGGGTCTGTTGGGGGCCGATGTTCCAGAAGCGACCGATGGGGTGACCGTTGATCCACAGGGCACCCTTGCCAAGGTGGGTGATGTCGAGGAAGGTGTCACCGGTCCGGGCAAGGTTGAAGGTGGCGTGGCGGAAGAGGGGAGCCTGTGCGCCCTTTACCGGATCGACGAACGGGTTTGGGTCTCTTCTCTGGGGGGAGGGGGATGCCGGTGGGTGCTCGGACCAGATACTGCCGGTGCCTCTCTCCACCGCGACGCGGAGACGATCGGGTGTGAAGTGCGTCGGCAGGGTGGACATGGGAAGCGGGAAGATCTGCCAGCCGGTGAGGGCCTGGCCGGCGAGGATGATGGGGCCGGTGAGGCCCTTGGATTCGGTGCGCATCATGCCAGTCGAGTTGATGCGGCCGTCGTCTGCGACGAGTATGTCGAGGCGAGCGGGGCCGGAGATTTGCATGGGAAGACTGAGCGGGATGGGTCGGCGATCGGGGCCGAGGCGGACGGCGCGGCGGTCCAGGGTGCCGATGCGCTTGCCGTCGAGGTAGATGACGGCGAAGTCGTGGAGGCCAGGGATGGTGAGGTCTCCGGTGACGGAGGTGGGGAGCTCGGTGCGGTAGAGGATGTAGCCGTAGGTCTGGTTGAGGTCCTCCATGGGTCGCGGGGTGTCGGAGGCGATTGGTTTGGGGAGGTTCTGCCAGAGCGGGGTGGAGTTAGCGAGGCGGATGATCGGGATGGCGATGGTTGGTGGGGTAGGTGGGATGGGGGGGAGGCAGGAATCGGTGGGAGAGCGGTTAGCGGGGCTTTGTTCGTCCCACCCATCGCGATGGGGCTGCGATGGATGGGGCACCCGGGAGTTGGGCGGGGGCGAATACGGGAGGGGCTCTACTGCGCTCCGCTCGGGTCGAGATGATGACGATGCTTCGATAGCTTTGGTTTCGGGCTGCGCGGAGCCCTGGCTTGATCTGCTGTGTTCCGGGTGGGAGAGGGACGAGGATGTGGGGCAGGGGGTGAATTGGGCGAGGAGTTTTCGGTAGGCGAAGAACTTCTCGGTGGGGCGGCCGGACTCGTCAAGTGGGGCGTCGTAGTCGTAGCTGGTGACATCTGGGAGGAATTGGTTGTTGGTCCAGCTTGAACCGGCCATGAAGCCGAAGCTGGTGCCCCCGTGGAACATGTAGATGTTTATGCCGGCGCCGCGGCCGAGGATGTAGCTGACGTCTTCGAGCTGGGGCGGGACGGGGCGGGTCTCGTGGGGGTGACCCCAGTGATCGAACCAGCCGGGCCAGTATTCGGAGACGAAGAGGGGTTGGTTGGGGCGTTCGCGGGCGAGGGCGTCCATGCCTCCCTCGTGGTTGCCGATGCCGAAGTTGGTGGCGGCGAGGAGACCGGGGAGATCACCCTTGGGGATGTTGCGCCAGTTATCGGCGGAGTAAAGGAGGGAGGCGGTGAAGCCGGAGTCTTCGAATGTGGATTTGAGGTGGGCCATGTAGGCCTTGTCGGCTCCGAAGTTGCCGTACTCGTTTTCGACCTGGGTCATGAGGATGGGGCCGCCGTTGCCGATCTGGAGGGTGGCGATCTCCTTCCCGAGGCGATGGATCCAGCGATCGGCTGGGACGAGGAAGCGTGGGTCGGTGGAGCGGAGGGGGGATGGTGGGATGGTGGTGCGCCCAGCATTTGTAGATACAGGGGTGTCTGCACTCCGCTCGCTTCGGTCGAGATGACGGCGTTTTGGGAGGTAGAGAGGTGGAGGGGGGGCGGCCGGAGGAATGGCCGCGGAGTTGGGCGGGGGCAAATGCGGGGGTCTCTCCTCTCCGCTCCGCTCCGGTCGAGATGACGGCACTTCCGTGTTCGGTCGAGATGACGCGGATGTTGGTTGGGGCTGGAGGCGGAGGGCGAGAGTGTTGCGTCGTGGGCTCCGGGATCTTTGAGGAGCCATGCGGGGAGCCCGCCGAGATCCCACTCGGCGCAGGCGTAGGGGCCAGCGCGGAGGATGACGAAGAGGCCTTCCTCCTGCGCGGCGAGGAGAAAGCCGCGGAGGTCGGCGTTGCCGCTGAAGTCGTATCTGCCGGGGGAGGGTTCGTGTACGTTCCAGAAGACGTAGGTGGCCACGGTGTTGAGGCCCATGGCCCGGGCCATCTGGAGACGGGCGTGCCAGTATTCGCGGGGGATGCGGGCATAGTGAAGCTCGCCGGAGATGACTTTGAAGGGCTTGCCATCGAGGACGAAGTGGTCGGCCTCCACGGCAAAGGTGTGGCGCTGCTGCGTCGATGGTATCGACTGCGCCCGGGGGAGTTCCGCTGCGATACCGCGGGAGGTGGTGAAGCAGGCGGCACCGGCCAGAAAAAGGGTTGGAAGGAGGCCGGTGCGATGCAAGCAAATGCGGAAGCGGAGGGAAGGAGATGGCGTCATGAACGGGCTGTTAAGGGACGCAGCCACGTTAGTTCATTTGGGAGAATGTTTCAAGACGGAAACGGGCCACTCCTCTGCGCCGGCTGCGACTTGTACTCGTTGAAGTCCACACGAATAATGGTGCGGACCTCGACGGGGGTTCCGTTCTGGGTATAGGGCTTATAGCGCCAATCGCGGACGGCGTCGATGGCGGCGAAGCGGAGTGCGGGACTGCCACCGAGGACGTGAACATCCTCAACCTGTCCCGTGTTGGAGATGTTGGCTTCCATCACGACGATGCCTTTGAGACCGGAGTTGGCAGGGACACGGGGTTGGCTGGGGGGGGGAGCGGAGATGAGGCGGCCGTCCATGACGGATGACGAGACAAAGGTGCCGGCCGGTCGGAAACCCCCGGCGGTGTTCGGCTCTTCGGCAGCCTGCCGGGGAGTGAAGGCGCTGCGGGCGCCGAGGACCTTGTCGTTGGATGCGTCGTACCCCTTTGCTGCCGAGGGACGGGAGGGATTTGCGGTGAGCGGGCCCTGGCTGGGAGGAGTGCTGACGCCGGACGGGTTGGGCGCCGGAACGGGCGTGATGCCTGTGGAGTTGGCCTGATCGTTATCAGAATTGACGCTGCGCATGTAGAGGAAGCCGGCGCCGCCGACCAGACCGAGGAGGATCAGGATAGTGGCGACGAGGGCGAAGCGCCGGCCCTTGCCGGGCGAGGGATCGGCGATGGAGTCGACGGGGTCGATCCTGTCCGACTCGGGTA
>JAABUZ0100007170.1_pt1 | contig 13563 bp, 13 predicted proteins | sample 5562091 | NCBI WGS metagenome assembly JAABUZ01 (sample SAMN12813069, study PRJNA571459) | rock metagenome | isolation source: Antarctica rocks | place: Antarctica: Victoria Land, Linnaeus Terrace sud | collected 2015-12-21 | reverse complement strand
CCCGCCCACCACCTGCGTGAGAATAATGACCCGTCGTTGTGCCTGTGCATTCACCACCATGTTCTCCATGGGATGACAGTTTCACAGAACACTTACTGGGTGTCAGAATCATAGAACACCGACAGGCGATCTGCCGCATATTGACACGCAGCGGCAATGCCGCTATCTTATAGGTGTATACGCACGGATTACGTTTTCGGTGAGGACGTAGGCATGACAAAGGTGGATGAAATGGCGGTAGCGCACTTGTGCATGTGCGCCAGTGTACGGCGAACGGGCCAGGCGCTCACGAATCTGTACGATGAAATCCTCACCCCCAGTGGCCTGCGGGTGATGCAATTCTCCCTCCTTGCCCACCTCGCCGTCGTGGATGAGGCGACACTGACGCGCCTCGCCGAGGTCCGCGTGATAGATCGGACGACGCTGACGCGCAATCTCGCTCCGCTGGAACGGGACGGATTGGTGACGGTCACTGCGGGCGCGGACCGGCGCACGCGCGTCGTGCGGATCACCGATGCGGGGAGGGCGGCGATGAAGCGCGCCTTCCCATACTGGCGGGAGGCGCAGCAGCAGATGATCGCCGGGTTGGGCAGCGAGCGGTTCGGCGCGCTGCTCGGAGAAATGGAGGCGGTACGCGCGCTAGCGCGTTGATCCTCTTTTTCTTCCCCAATACGTGCATATGCACGTAACTCGACGTCGCAGGTCACCATCGGCGATTCGTCGCATCGCAAAGGAACAGACTCTATGATCGGGCGTATTCCGTACAAGTGGCTCGTCGCTGCCGTGTATGTCCTCGGCATCTTCATGAACCTTCTCGATCTGACGATCACGAACGTCGCCTTGCCGGTGATGTCGCACGCTTTCGGGGTCTCGGCGACCGGCATCGCGTGGGTGGCGACGAGTTACCTGCTCAGTGTCGCGGTTTGCATCCCGGTGAGCGGCTGGCTCGGCGACCGATTCGGGACGAAACGGGCATTCGTCTTCGCCCTGGCGATCTTCACGCTCGGCTCCCTCCTTTGTGGGATCGTCAACGGTCTCGGCCTATTGATCCTCTGTCGCGTGTTGCAGGGAGTCGGCGGCGGATTGCTGACGCCGGTCGGCGCGGCGATGGTCTTCCGGGCCTTCCCGCTCGCGGAGCGGTCGCGCGTCTCCGTCCTCGTCACAATCCCAGCCGTTGTCGCGCCGGCGCTCGGCCCGGTCGTCGGGGGCTTCCTCGTTCAGTACTGGACGTGGCACGCGATCTTCCTCATCAATGTGCCGATCGGCGTGATCGGTCTGATCGTCGCGATCATCGGGTTGCGGGAATATCGCGTCGCGGGGACGGCATCGCTCGATCTGCCGGGGTTTGTGCTGGCGACGGGTGGGTTGGCGAGCCTCGTCTATGCACTCGGCGAGGTCGGCCCGCGCGGGATCGGCGACGGCCGTGTGCTGCGATTCGGCCTGATCGGCATCGCCGCGCTCGTCGGCTTTGTCATCGTCGAACGGCGCGTGCGCTCCCCGATGATTGATCTCGGGTTGTATCGCGACCGTTTGTTCGCCGCCGGGAACCTCACGCTCTTCCTCGTCAACGGCGCGTTCTTCGGCACCGGGTTCATTATGCCGCAGTTCTTGCAGTCCGCGCGCGGCCTCTCGCCGCTGACCTCTGGCCTGACGACGTTTCCCACGGCGGTCGGCATCATGCTCGTCGCGCCGCTGATCGGGCGGCTGTATCCGATCATCGGGCCGCGCCGCCTTGTGATGGCTGGCGCGCTTCTCGCGGCGTGCGCGGCGTTCGCGCTGCGGTACGTCGGCCTCGATACGAACCTCTGGATTGTGCGACTCCAGATGCTGCCGCTCGGCATCGCCTTCGGGCTGGTCTTCATCCCGTTGCAGACGAGCAGTTTCGCCCGCATCAGCCTCGCGCAGACCGGGCGGGCGACCGCCGCCTACAACGCCGTCCGGCAGGTGGCGACGAGTTTCGGGTTCGCGCTACTCGCGACAGTTCTCGCGAGCCGGCTCACGACCTATGGCGCAACGCTCGGCAATCCGACGACGCGCGACAAGGCGGTCGCGGCCTTCCATGACACGCTGCTCGTGCCCGCCTTGCTCAGCGCGTTCGCATTCGTCGCCGCAACGCTCCTGATCCGCGACCATCTGGCGGCGGAGACGATGCGGAGCGTCCCTTCGGAGGGCGATGCGACCCCCGTACTCGCACCCTCCCTGGCAATGGAATGCATGGGAAAGCCCCTTCTCCGTGCAGGGCAATCGCATCTCAACCGGCGATGACCTTCAGCAAATAACGCTCATCCCAACCGGCCTTGAGGCGCTTGTTCTTGATCCCGACCTTTGCGGTCGCCTCTTTCTTCAACAGATTGAGCGCGATATGCTGCAATGCCCCGAGGTTCTCCGCGCTCGCCCCCATCCGTGCTCGGCTTTCATCTTCGCGGCAGGCGATGTCCAGCACCCAATGCAGCCCATTCTCGATCCCCCAATAGGCGCGCACCGCCCGTCCAAACGTCGCTGCATCCGCGAGGCTCGTCAGATAGTACCGTGTCTCGCGGCTGACCTTGCCCTTTTCTTGCCGCTCCGCTTCAACCATGCCGATACCGCGCAAGCCCGCCCATACCCCTCGGGATCAAGATGCGCCAGGGTCACGGGATCGCTGATCGTCCAGTAGCGGCGGATTTCCACCCGCCCGTGCCCGCCATCCACCGTTTCGGCGGCGTCATGGTCGTCGTCGGCGAAGGCGGTGGCATGAGCATCAGTGAAGAGATGGACGACCGCATGATAGATCGTCTCCTGATTCTCCTTCAATGCGAGCACGTCGTCCGCCTCGCGGTCGATGATCGTCTGGGCAATCGCCGTCTGGCAGCCCATCGCATCAATCGTCACGATGCATCCCGTGAGCATCAAGAGGTTGAGCAGAGCAGGTAGGGCGGTGATTTCATTCGATTTCTCGTCTACGGCGATCGGGCCGAGGACAAGGCGACTGGCACTCGCCCAAGCACGGACCATGTGAACGGCGCTCTTTCCTGCTCCCCGATCATGGGAGCGGCGTACCGTCTTGCCGTCGCAGGCAACCACCGCCCCGTCGGTCATCGTGACGGTGGTGCGCACCCAATCGAGGAAGCAGTGCGGGAACTGATCGGGATCGAGGGCGGCGAAGACGCGCCCAACGGTATCGTGGGAGGGGATGCCGTTGGGAAGATCGAGAACGGTATCGAACCCCTCCCGTTTGGCCTTGCCGTACGCTTCCATCGCCACCCATTCGTCGGTGCCACTGATGATCGCGCACAAGGCGATGGTGAGCAGATCGAGGAGGTGGTGACGCTTGGTATGATCAATGCGCGGATCGGTGAGGGTCACGAAATGCTCAGTAATCGTGGAACCGGGTGACACCGCCATAACAGCCTCCGGGTAACGAGCGATCAGCCGATTGCTCATCCTTCCGAAGATCGCTCTTTTCAGATGCCATTGCCCTGCGAACCGGGGTAACTCTATGGACGCGCATGGCGACCTTCATGAAGGAAACTACTCTCGTCAAGGGCATCCGAAAAGGGAAGAGATGTATTCCACGAAGTTCCTGCCCTGAGCAGACCGGCTGGAGTAATGACGGGCCCCGGAGCGGGCTGAAATGGGGTCGATACTGCGAGGCAGTATTGTCCCTTGCGGTCAACTCCGACCCCGATCCCACTACGCCTATCCGATGGGGTCGTTTCACCCATCAAGTTCGGCGCGCGTTGCATGTCCCTCCCTACCCCGCTATGATGATTGCGAGACGCTGCGCAGCTTGCCCCTGTACGGCGCGAATAACCGAATACAACAACCGCAGGGGGAGCGAGTAGCTGAGAGGCGGTATCAAGACCACCAACCCCTCGAACCTGATCCGGCTAGTACTGGCGTAGGGAATGCGGTGCGGAAACCCATCTGAGGCATGCCTTCGCGCGCCCCGTATGGCGATCACGCGCATGGCCGCATTTCCCCTCGTCCGAATACGGGCGGGGGCTTTTCTGTCCCGCGCCTGCCACGAACGTAGCGTAGGAGGCGAGCGAGGCCAATGCATAGCAATGCGGCGACGATGCAGGCGGTCCGGTACCACGGGCCCGGTGAGCGATTCCACCACGACGAGGTCCCCATCCCGGAGCCTGGCGCTGGGCAGGCGCTGGTGCGCGTCGGCGCGGCGGGGATCTGCCATACCGAGGTGCATCTCCAGGACGGCACGCTTAACATGGGGGTTGCCCCACTCGTGCCGGGGCACGAGATCGCGGGCCAAGTCGTGTCGCTCGGCACAGACGACTCCAACTTCAAAGCGGGAGACCGGGTCGCGGTCTATTACTACGTCGGCTGCGGCCAGTGCAGGTGGTGTCGCCAGGGCATGGAAAACCTCTGCCCCAACATCATCAACCAACTCGGCTTCACAGCGGACGGCGGCTACGCAGAATACGTCGTGGCTCCGATCCGCAACCTTGTCCATCTACCGCCGACACTCTCCGTGGAGCAGGCCGCGTCGCTCGGGTGCAGCGGCACGACAGCACTACACGCCGTCCGCTCAGTCGCCGAGGTGCGGCTTGGCGAAACCGTCGTTATCTACGGCACAGGCTCCGTCGGCTACTCCCTCATCCAACTGAGCAAGATGGCAGGGGCTCGCGTCTTCGCGGTCGGGCGTACCGAGGAGAAGCTGCGACTCGCTCAGGAACTGGGTGCGGATGCAATCATTAATGCCGATCAGCACAACCCGGCCGTCGAGGTCATGCGCCTGACCGGCGACGAGGGCGCGGACGTGGTGTTCGAGTTGGTCGGCATCACCGAGACGATGGAGCATAGCGTCACCATGCTCCGGCGGCGCGGGCGGCTGGTCTTCATCGGCTACTCCCAGGACCGGCTGCTGCTCAATCCCTTGCAGTTCGTCGTCAAGGAACTCCAGCTACGCGGCTCAGTGGGGAATACCTATACCGAACTCGCGGAGGTCGTCCGGCTTGCCGGGGAAGGACGCCTGCGCGCGGTCATCGCCCGTACTATCGGCCTCGATGATGTGCCGGATGCGCTCGCGGACCTCGAAGTGGGGCACGTCAATGGGCGCATCGTGATCGTCCCCAGCCATGCGAGCGCACCGATAGAGGAGCGGACGGAAGCCGAACGGTTGGACACGGACATCCTCGCTTTCATCAACGAGGGGCTGGAAGCGGAGCGGGACGATGCGCGCTTCAACGCCCTCGCGCTTCGCCTCTTCCGGTATCAGTACGCGCACAATGCGGCGTACCAGAAATTCTGCGCGAGCAAGGGTCGGACGCCGACAACGGTCGTGGAATGGCAGGAGATCCCCGCTGTCCCGATCAGCGCATTCAAGCTAGCCACACTCGCCTGCGAGCCAGTCAAAGGGGCTGCGGCAGTCTTCATGAGCAGCGGGACCACGGGCGGTGCCGAGCATCGCAGCCGCCACTATCATCCGCACCTCGATCTCTACGATGCCTCCATCCGCAACTGCTTCGCGGGCACGGTCGTCCCCGATGTCGCACCGGGCGCACTGCGCATGCTCTCGCTCTTCCCTTCGGCGGAGCAGATGCCGCACTCATCCCTCGCGCACTGGCTGGATTACGTCATCGCGCAATTCGGCGCGCCGGGAAGCCGGACTGTGATGGATGCCAACGGCCTCGATGTGGACGCAATGACCGAGATACTGCGGGAGGCCGAGGGCGCGAACACCCCGCTCTGCCTGCTCGGGGCCTCCTTCTCATTCGTGCATTTCTTCGATGCCTGCGCGCAAGCAGTAAGGCGATTTCACCTTCCATCGGGGAGCCGCCTCATGGATACGGGGGGTTTCAAGGGGCAAAGCCGGGAGATCACGCGCCAGGAACTGTACGGCATGGCGCGGGAGTTCCTCGGCATTCCACGAGAATTTTGCGTCAATATGTACGGCATGACCGAGCACAGCACCCAGTTCATTGATAGTACGATCTGCGACCGAACGCGCGGCATCACAGGCCCGCGACACAAGATCGTGCCGCCGTGGGCGCGGACGCGGGTCGTGGATTGCGAGACGCTCGAACCGCTGCCGGACGGCGAGGCCGGGCTGCTCCTGCACTACGACCTCGGCAACCGCAACTCCGTGCTCGCCGTGCTGAGCGAGGACATGGGCTACGCGCTCGGCGGCGGGTTCGAGTTGTTGGGCCGCGCGAAGGGCGCGGAGGCGCGGGGCTGCTCAATCGCCGCGGACGAATTGCTCGAAGCGATCAAACAGCGACCCGAACACCCCGGACGGATCGGCGGAGGCGCGGCATGATGGCAATGCAAACCGCGACCGAGCCGTGGCTCCTGCCGGGGATCGCATCGGATGCGATCGGTGCGTGGTACACGCTGCCGGGCGTGGCGCTCGACGGCGCCCCGTTACGCTTCCCGCGCCTGGAACCGCGCGATATGCATCGCGTCATGGACCGGATGCTCGCGGCGCGGCGCACCTATCTCGCGGGCGCGACGACGCGCGATTTGGTTGACCTCGTTCATGCCGCGCGCGATCTCTGGCTCGATTACGATGACCCCTTCCGCGCCGAGGCCGATCGCATCCTGCCCGCCGTCACGGCGTACGCGCCCGCGATGGTGCGGCGCGGTCTCGATGACTACTTGAGCATCTTCAAGCGCGACAACCTCAAGGCCCTCGTCCGCGCCGAACTCGGCGACCTGGACATCCTCGACGGGTTCCGCGAGCGCCGCCTCGTTTCCGGCAAGAGCCGCGCGTACGGGCCGGAGATTACAACGCACGTCTTTTCGGGCAACGTGCCGGGATTGGCGGCCCAGAGCATCGTGATGGCGCTGCTCCTCAAGTCCGCAAGCTTCGGCAAACTGGCGTCCGGCGAACCTATCTTCGCGGCGCTTTTCGCGCGCTCCCTGATCGCGTTGGAGCCGCGCCTCGCCGATTGCTTCGCGGTGACATGGTGGCCAGGCGGCGAGGCAATTGATGCCCAGGCGGCGGCCTTTGCCCGCTCCGGTGCGGTGATCGCCTACGGCAGCGAGGCGGCGGTGACGGCCGTTCAGCAACAGGTCCCCGCGTCCGTGCGCTTCCTCGGCTACGGGCATCGGCTTAGTTTCGGTCTGATTGGGCGAGAAGCGCTGACCGACGCGCGGCAGGCCCGGCAATTGGCGGCCCGTGCCGCATACGATGTCGCGAAGTTCGACCAGCAGGGATGTGTCTCGCCGCATCTCTTCTATGTCGAGGAGGGCGGGGCCGTCACGCCCCGCGACTGGTCCGCCCTCCTCGCGGGCGAACTCGACCGCCTCGGTCGCAATATGCCGCGCGGCACGCTCACTGCCGCCGAAAACGCGTCGGTCGCCGCCTTCCGGCGCGATGCGGAATTTCGGTCCAGCCTCGATCCGGACTCGGTGGAACTCTTCCCGACGCCACCGGAGAGCAATGGCGCGACGGTCGTCTTCGACGCCGATCCCGCCTTCGCGCCGACGTGCCTGAACCGCACCGTCATCGTCAAGCCGATCACCGATGCGGCGGCGATTGTCGCCCTGCTCCAGCCAGTGCGCGCCTTCCTGCAGACTGCGGCGCTTGCGCTCGCACCCGCGCGACGCGACGCGCTGGCCGACGCGCTGGGGGCGGCGGGCGTCACGCGCATCTGCCCGGTCGGTAAGATGCCCGACCCCGATCCGGCGTGGCACCACGATGGACGGTTCAATCTGCTCGATCTCGTCCGCTTCACCGACCTGGAGGAGGGGTATCCGCTGTGAGCGCGTCCACCCTAGCGACACCCGCGATCGCGCTCCGAAACGTCAGCGAGCAGTTCGGCGCGCAGCGCGCCCTCGCGCATATTGATCTGACCATCGGCCACGGCCAGTTCGTCAGCATCGTCGGCGAGAGCGGGTGCGGCAAAACGACGCTGCTCCGGCTCGTCGCTGGGTTGCTCGCGCCGACAAGCGGTTCCGTTGCCATCCAAGGCGCGGCGGTGAAGGGGCCGCAACGCGACGTCTCGTTTGTCTTTCAGACACCCGTCCTCCTGCGCTGGCGGACGGCCCTCGAAAACGTCCTGTTGCCGACGCAAGTTGCCGACAAGCGGTTGACGCCACAGTTGCACCAGCGCGCGATCTCGCTGATGGAGCGGGCGGGCTTGGGTGAGGCGCTGGGGAAGTTGCCGCACGAGCTTTCCGGCGGGATGCAGAGCCGGGTCGCGCTCGCGAGGGCCCTACTGCTCGAACCGGCAATCCTGCTGCTCGATGAGCCATTCGCGGCCCTTGACGCCATCACGCGCGAGCGGATGGGCCTCGCGCTCCTCGAACTCTGGCAGGGCAGCAGGATGACCGCGCTCTTCGTCACGCACGACATCGCTGAGGCGGTCTTCCTGTCGGATGTCGTGATCCTCATGGCCCCGCGCCCCGGTCGCATCGTTCGGTCGTTCCCGGTCCCGCTCCCTCGACCTCGGACGCTCGCAATGCGCTTCGAACCGGAGTTCATCGCGCTTTGTCACGCTATTCGGATGGCGATGGAGCGGGTCGAGCACGACCAAGGGGAGGCGGCTCGTTGATGACGATCGACCGTGAGAAGAAACGCCTGACCGTCGATGCCGCGCCGCGAAAAAATGCATCGCGCGTCACTATTTACGGTGGACGGGTTCTCCACGGGATCGTCACATGGTCGGTTCTCTTCACCGCGCTCGCCATCTGGGAAGGGTGGGTGCGCATCGCCGGCACGTCGGCACTGGTGCTCCCCGGTCCATTGCGCGTGCTCGATAGCCTTTGGGAGAATCTGCGCGACGGCTATTTCCTCGTGCATATCCAGGCGACCGTCGTCGAAATCGCGCTCGGATTCACCGCCGGGTCCGTTCTCGGCATTGCGCTCGGGGCGGGGCTCTTCCACTTCCCGCTGGTCGAGCGCGTGATGCGCCCATACATCGTGGCCTCCCAGGCGCTACCGAAACTCGCCCTCGCGCCGATCTTCGTCCTCTGGTTTGGCTTTGACCTTACGCCGAAGGTCTTCATTACCACCCTGATCGTCTTCTTCCCGCTCCTCGAGAACACCCTCGCGGGCCTCGCCTCGCCCTCGCGCGACGAGCAGGAACTCTTCCGCGCGCTGCGCGCGAGCCGGTGGCAGACGTTCTGGCGTCTCCGCCTGCCCTCCGCACTGCCGTTTCTTTTCGCGGGCCTGCGGATCGGCGCGATCCTCAGCATCGTTGGCGCGACCGTCAGTGAGTACGTCGGCGCGAACCGCGGGCTGGGGGCGCTGATCATTGCGGCGCAGGGGACGCTCGACACGCCGCTGATGTTCGCGGTCTTTGTGCTGCTGACGGTCATCGGGCTCGCGTTCTACGCGCTGGTCGCGCTGGCCGAATGGTTCGTGCTGTCCCGGCGCTCTCCCGTTGATTCGCGATGATGGAAAGATCAAGGAGGAAAGCGGATGTCTGAAATCGTGACCATGACAAGAGCATATACTTCGGCGATGAACCGCCGCGCCCTGTTTCGGAGGACTGCGGCACTCGGCCTCACCGCCGGAACGGGAATCTTGCTGGCGGCATGTGGCGGCAGCGGGAACACGCCCGCCGCAACAACGACAACCGCGAGCGCCGTGGCGGGTATCGCGCCGACGGGCGCCGCGTCCGGCGCGGCGACGACGAACGTGCGGATGGCGTGCTGGAGTCAGCCGATCTCTGAGCAGTCGAACATCTACGGAGCGCAGGAGAATGGCTGGTTCAAGGCGCAGGGGCTCGACTTCACCTTCGTGCCCGGCGCGGGCGGCGGCGACGCACTGAAGAACATCCTGGCAGGCAACGCGGAGTTCGCCTTCACCAATGTCGAACCCCTCCTCTTCGCCATCCAGGAAGGTGCGAAACTACGCGCCGTCTATAACATCTATCCGCAGAATGTTTTCAATCTCCTCACGCTGAAAACGTCCGGGCTCACGTCGGTTGCCGCGCTGAAGGGGAAGAAAGTCGGTGTCTATAGCCAGTCGAGCGGCACGCGCTATAACCTGCTCGTCATGCTCAAGAACGCGGGCCTGAAGGAGAGCGACGTGGAGGTCGTCGCGGCGGGGATTGCGAACTTTGGCCCGCTCGCGGACGGTAAGGTGGACGCGACCGCCGCCACGGACACTGGCCTCTACGGCGCGCAGCAGGCAGGAATACGGGACCTCAACGTCCTGTGGGCGCGCGATGTCCTCAACACGCCGAGTGACATCTTTGTCGTCACCGAGGACGTGTACCAGAAGAAGAAAGACCTGATCTTCCGCTTCCTTAAGGCGTACAAACAGGGTGCGCAGTGGATGCTCGACAAGCCCGACGCCGCCGCAGAACTGGCAGTGAAATACGCGACGGACGGGAAAGACGTCGCGCGGAACCGGGCAATCATTGACATCCGCAACGGCTCGACGGTCTCGGACGCCACAAAGGCGAATGGACTCGGCTTCTTCGACATGGATCTGCTCAAGAAAGTGGACGCGACGTTCTTCGATCTCGGCATCACCAAGCAGCACTTCGAAATGGAGACGATCTTCACCAATGAGTTTCTCGCCGCGCTCTAACTGGTGCATCCGGCAAGTTCATCAAAGAAACCTAAGCGTCGTTTGCACCAGTTAGAGTGCGGCGAAAACACGACAGCGGATGGGTAGAGAACTAACCGGATGTACTACTTAGCGCATGATTAGGAGACCTCTTGTGCAACAGTGCACGACAACTTGACGAGACCAACGAGCAACAGGCTTCATGGGAGAAGATGCTGCGATTCACACAACACCTTGTCTGAGCAAGCACAGCGAAGAAGAAGCATGATGGCGACGCACATTTCGTCTTCTTTGATCTATCGCACGCGAATGGGAGGGCGCGCGCCCTCGCCTTGCACGACCGCACCTGCGAGGCGAACGGCTGCCCATGCCGCCCGCGTGACATCGTTGTCGCGCACGAAGTGAACGAGAAAGGCGGCGGCGAGGGCATCGCCCGCCCCGGTCGAGTCTACCGCATGCGCCGGTGCGGATGCCGTCACACATCCGGCATCGGACGCGACGCGGATACCCGCCGCGCCGCGCTTGACAACCGCGACCCGCGCCACCGCCCGCATCGCTGCCACCGCATCCGTTGTGTCAGTCGCGAAAACGGCGCGCGCTTCATCCAGATTTGCGAAGAGCACGTCGGGACGAAGGCTTGCAAGCAAGGCAACAAATTGTTCTGTGCCGTATGTACGTAGCAGGCTCGCCGATGAGAGGTCAATACTGAGCACTGTTCCCCGCTCCCGCGCCCGACGCGCCGCCAGCGTCGCCGTCGCCGCGAGCGGTCCTTCAAAGAGCGAGTACGAAGGGATATGGAAGGCATCGAGGCCATGCCATACACTGTCTGGGAGATCGTCGGGGCGGAGTGACAGGGCGGTGGCACGGTCAGTGACGAACGTCCGCTCGCCATCGGCATCGAGAAAGGTCAGGATCGTCGCCGTCCGCCCACGCTGCGGGCCGACGACTTGCACGCCCTCACGCCGGAGGTCGTTGCGCAGCCATGCGCCCCATGGATCGGCGCCGACTGCACCGAGACAGGTCGCCCGTGCCCCGAGCCGAGCCGCCCAGACCGCGACATTCGCCGCCGACCCGCCGGGCAGGAAGCGGATATCGCCCCGCGCATCCGCCCCCCACGTCAATGCCTCCCCTGCCGCCGCGCGAATGTCCACCGCGATATCACCGATTGTTGCCAGATGCACGGGATGACTCCAATCGCCAGTCGCCAGTGATCACCGCTTACGCTACGATGCTTGAAGGAATATACCGTCATTTCCTTCGGCGCGTGTGTGGGTCCCGCATCGTCCAATCGCCGACTGCCGACTGTCAACCGCCGAGGAGGAATCGAATGAAACGGACGGCGCTCTTGAATGCTCCCCTCTCCGCCGCCATCGCGCGGCTCGGCCACACGGATTTACTGCTCGTCGCGGACGGCGGGCTGCCGATCCCCACCGAGCCGGAGCGGATTGATCTCGCGCTCGTCGCAGGCATCCCGACGATGATGCAGACGCTACGCGCCATCTTCCTCGAACTGGCAGTCGAGGCGGCAGTTGTCGCGGAAGAACAGGCGGAGTTCGCACCGAAATTCCATGCCGAACTGCGCGCCTTCCTTGCGTCCGAAGGCATCGCTCTGCGGACAATGACGCACATCGCCTTGAAAGAGGAGGCCCGCCGCGCCCGCGCCGCCGTCCGCACGGCAGAACTGACGCCCTACGCGAACATCCTCCTCCAGTGTGGCGTCATCTTCGGCCCCCATGAGGACGACCCGCCCCGCGACCACGCCGTGCCCGTGGATCAGGTCAAGCCGACGTGACGAGTGCTGAGGGGCGAGGCGGGATGACGATTCGCAGGGTATTGCAACTGGGAAATCCGCTGCTGCGGGAGGTGGCGGAGGCGGTGGACGATCCATCGGTAGGAGCCGCATTCTCGCATGTGTGAAAGATGGAAAGCGGATTGATTCGCGGCGTGATGCAAAGGAGACGTGTACGATGAGCATGAGCCACACGGACGAGATTCAGATAGCATTGCGTCAGACGGCGGACGCGCCGACATGTGACGACTGCCTCGCAGCACACGCGCACACCACCTCGCAGGCTGTCGCCGAAGTCAGCTAACGTCTCACCGATCACGGCAATCTTGACCGCGAACAAGGGACATGCGTCATCTGCGGTCAGGCAAAGATCGTCAACAGCCTCATTACGTCAACGAACGTGCCCGACTGATGGCACGAAATCTTCCGCAGCGATCATGGGACAGGCCGGAAGGTCTGCGCAACGGCTCTGAGAAGGCCTGTGCTCATTGATAGGTCGCGATCGTGTCGAGAAGCAGTGACACGAAGGCAGGTACGTCCATATCGGTAGACTCTCATCATCAACTTTCGGGGCGACTGTCGCCTTTGTCGCCATTGTCTTCCACACAGCATTCGGGAGTACCTTCCTGATTGTAGATATGCCATCTGTGTGCGTTTCCTCTTCCCATCCATCATCAGGGCAGAAGAAGCCGGGAGAGTCGGGATAATAATCTCCCAACATTTCAAGCCACATTGTTTTGGTCTCTTCATCGGGCCAGTCTATTCTATCGGGCAAGGTATCGAGCCATGCTTGCTTGGGGTATCCATATCCGAATTGTTTTCCACTTGAAATGAATGATTCGGTTCCGTATGTGTGAAAGTCATTGGTTCCCGGCCTTCGTCTCTTATAGATAGTGAGGGTAATACCGCCGTCATACAAGGAATTGAGCAAGTCATTCTGCACAACGTTGGGCAAGGTACGGAAGTCCTTTTGGGTCAATGAATTGAAACGCTTCATTTGCACAGAGAGGGCTTCATTTCGCTCACGCTCGGCAAGGGCCTTGTTGTACTGAGATTCCAACTTTTCATACTCGGCGTTCTCTTCCTTCATTCTTGTGAGCAGAAATTTGTTGGACTCTTCCATCAGCAATCCCGCTAGGTTCCCCAAATGCAGTTCACGCCTGTCCAACTCTAACTTCAGTGCCTCTAGTGGTCTGACAGCGATGATTTGCCATATTGACGGTCATCGTGAGATGAGACGGGATAGAGGTGTTTGAGGGTGATCCGCGCATCTGCCGTCGTGAAGCGCCAGTCAATCGTCGTCGCCGCG
>JAABUZ0100007168.1_pt1 | contig 13566 bp, 12 predicted proteins | sample 5562091 | NCBI WGS metagenome assembly JAABUZ01 (sample SAMN12813069, study PRJNA571459) | rock metagenome | isolation source: Antarctica rocks | place: Antarctica: Victoria Land, Linnaeus Terrace sud | collected 2015-12-21 | reverse complement strand
GGCTCTACCACGACGGCCTGATGCACCTCTTCCCGCACGGCACCCGGGAGCAGGCCGGCGAGGTGCTCACGCGCGTGGCCACCGTGCTCCGCAAGTGGCTCGTCACGCAGCTCATCGCCATGCTCACGATCGGCGTCGTGAGCACCGCCGGCCTGCTCTTCCTCGGCGTGAAGGCGGCCGTGGCGCTCGGCGTGATCGCGGGCCTACTCGAGTTCGTGCCCACGGTCGGGCCGATCCTGGCCGCGGTGCCGGCGATCGCGATGGGCTTCCTCGACTCGCCAGCCAAGGCCCTCTCGGTGACGCTGGTCTACCTCGTCATTCAGCAGCTCGAAGGGCACGTGCTCATCCCGATGCTGATGAAGGAAGGCATGGACCTGCCGCCCGCGCTCACCATCGTCACCCAGGGCGTGATGGCGCTCCTCTTCGGGTTCCTCGGGCTGATGGTGGCCGTGCCGCTGCTCGCGGCGGTGATCGTGCCGATCAAGCTGTTGTACGTGCGCGGCGTCGTCGGCGACGCCGTGTACGATGACGAGGAGCCGGACGACGCGGCCGACGTCAGCCGCGCGCCCCCGTGAACGCAGGGACGGCCCTGGCCGGGGCCGGAGGCGTGCTGCTCGTCGGGGCCACGCTCGTCGACGCCTTCGAGGTCATGCTGCTGCCGCGGCGCGTCCGCCGGCGTCTCCGCTTCGTCCACGTCTACTTCCGCGTGACGTGGCGGGCGTGGGCATTCGCGAGCCGCGCGATGCGGGCCGGGACGCGCGGCACCTTCCTCAGCCTCTACGGCCCGCTCTCGATGCTCGGGCTCTTCACCACGTGGACGGTCGCACTCGTGACCGGCTTCGGGGTGATCCACTGGGAACTCGCGCGCGGCGCGACGCCTGGGGCGCCGTCACTCCTCACGCAGCTCTACTTCAGCGGCGTCACCTTCTTCACACTCGGCTACGGGGATGTGACCGCCCACACGCACGCCGGGCGCGTCCTCTCGGTGGTCGAGGCGGGGCTCGGCTTCGGGCTCATCGCCGTCGTGATCGGGTACCTGCCCGTGCTCTACCAGCTGTTCTCGCGCCGCGAGTCGTACGTGATCCGCCTCGACGCCCGGGCCGGGTCGCCGCCGACCGCGGCCGAGCTGATTGCGCGGCACGCGGTGTCGACGCAGGGGCTCGAGTCGCTCGGCGTCCTGCTCAACGAGTGGGAACACTGGGCGGCCGAGCTGCTCGAGAGCCACCTGTCGTACCCGATGCTCGGCTACTACCGCTCGCAGCACGACAACGAGAGCTGGCTCGCGGCGCTCACCACCGTGCTCGACGCGTGCGCCCTCCTCACGCTTGGGCTTCGCGACGAGCCGGAGGAGACGCCGTTGGTCGCGACGCCCGACAGCACTGGCGCACGGCTCGCGGCACAACTCCCCACCTTCCAGGCGCGCATGACGTTCGCGACCGCGCGGCTGGCCGTGGTCGAGATGGCACGCGCCCTCCACGGCGGCTCCGCCGACACGGCGACCCCAGACGGCACCGCGTCGGGGGCGGACGACGCGGGCGGGCTCGACGCCGCACAGCTCCACGACACGGAGGCGCTGCCCGCGCCGACCCCGCTGCCCGCGCGCGACCATCCCGGCCTCCCCGAGCGCCTGCCGCCGCGCGCGCTCGCGCGCCTCGACGCCCGGCTCGGCGAGGTGGGCCTCGCGATCGGCGGCGAACAGGGCGGCATCGCCGAGCGCCTCGCGGTGCTCCGCCGCACGTACGAGCCGTTCGTCGAGGCGTTGGCGGCGCGCCTGCTCCTGCCCGTCCCACGCTGGGTCGCCTACGACGACGCCACCGACAACTGGCAGCAGAGCGTGGGCGGGCAGGACGCCAAGCGCATCCTGGACGCGGCGGAGGCGGCCGACGCGGCCGAGAGCGCCGCGGTGGCGGGCACCCCCGCCGACTGACGCCCGGGGACGGAGCGCCGTTCGGCAATTCCGTTCGGCATCACCGCGCGAGCGCCCGAGGGGCTGCGGCGCGCCCGCGGGGCCGACGACGTTAGGCGGAGTCCGCGGCGCGGCGGTCTTCCCTGCTCCGGCCGCTGCGCGCGCTGGATCCGCTCCAGGTCCGCGCGCTGCTCCGGCGACACCGGGCCGCGCACCCCCATCTCGATCAGCTCCGCGTACCCGCCGATGGCGTTCAGCGGCGTGCGCAGCTCGTGGCTCATCACCGCGAGGAACTCGCTCTTCGCCCGGTCGGCCGCCTCGGCGTCGCGCCGCGCCCGCTCGGCCAGCACCCGCGCGGTGGTCTCGGGCGAGATGTTGAGCACGGCCGCGACGCTCCCGTCCTCGTCGCGGAGCGCGGAGAGCGAGTAGCTGAACCACGCGTCCTCGGTGCCGCCGCCATCGAGACGGGCCATCTCGAAGCGCGCGTCCTCGAAGGGCACGGGCGGCCCGCCGGCGCGCACCTGCGCGAATTGCGGCTCGAGCCCCGCCCAAATCTCGGCCCACACGACCGCGCCGGACCGCCCGAGCGCGGCGGGGTGCTTGGCGGCGAGGATGCGGCGGTACGCGTCGTTGTAGACGAGCGCGTACGTCGGGCCCGACCAGAGGCAGATGGGGAACGGCGCGTCGAGCATCGCGCGGGCGGCGGTCCGCAGCGCGGGCGACCACGTGCCGGGCCAGCCGAGCGGCGTCGCGCCCCAGTCGAGCGTGCGCGCGAGGGCGCGCACCTCACCCGGTCCGGCGAAGAACTCGGCCGCCGCCACCTCGTCCGGCCCGTCGACGCGTGCACCCGCCGCCCCCAGCTCCGCCATCAGCGCACCTGGAGCACCGTCTTGCCCACGGCGCCCGCGCCGAGCTGCTCGATCCCGGCCGCGGCATCCTCGAAGGCGACCGTTCGACCGACGGTCGCACGGATCTCGCCGCTCGCCACGAGGCGCGCGTACGCGCCCAGGTTGCCGGTCCAGGCGACGACGCGCCGGCCGACCGTTAGGCCGGTCGCGCCGCCGCCGAGCGCCTCGACCGTTCCCGCGACCTCCGCCCCGAGCGTCACGGGCAGCGTGAGCGGAAACTGGTCCCGCAGTGCGCCCGAGCGCAGCTTGCGGTCGAACGGATTCATCCCCGCCACCGCCACGCGGACCAGCACCTGCTGCGGTCCCGGCTGGGGCACGGCGACGTCGTCGACCGTGACCGTGTCGGGCCCGCCATAGCCGTGCAGCCGCACGGCGCGATTGTTCGCCATCGTCGTCTCCTGGACGTTGTCTCGGGCGCGTTCCGCGGCGGGCGATGGTGGCTCGGGTCGACCGGGGCACGGAAAGATGCACGCGTGGTGGCGCGTCCGCGCGCGGCGGACCCCTTCATCGCGCGCCGCGTCGGGCGCGCGCGAACAGGCGCGGGCCCCACACCACCGGCGTCGGCGCGGACACCACCAGGCGCGCCGCGTCGGGGTGCCGCGGGTCGACCACCGCGTTCCAGTCGTGCGGCGCCGCGACGACCGACGGCACGAGCAGCACGGCGCTGCGCCCGGTCGTGCGCCATCGGTCGCCGGCCGCCCGCGATGCGCGCTCGTCGGGGGCGTCCCACCCCGGGATCGATTCGGGTCGGAGGCGTTCGACCGCGACCCCGGCCGGCACGTCGATCGTCACGCCGTGGTGCGGGCCGGGTAGGTCGTTGGTGCCCGCATGCACCAGGATCTCGAGCAGCACGCCGGCGTACGACAGCGCGGCGTAGACGACGGGCGCTCCGGGCGAATTCCAGCGCCCGCCCTCGAGCGCGGCGCCGGTGCCATCGAACGGTGCATACCGCGCCTTGCCCACGCGCACGAGCCGCAACGGCCCCGACGCCGCCTCGCGCTCGATGGCCTCGCGCTCGGCGCGTCCCTGCTCCGAACCAGACGCGCGACGTGGGGACACGCCGGCCTAGACCGGCAACCCGTACTCGAGCTTGAAGAGCAACCGTTCCACGCGCCGAGCGCCGAGCTCCGTCTGCGCGACATCGAGCGGCGCTCGGTCCTCCAAGAGGGCGTGCGGGCGCGCCAAGAAGCCTTGCGCCTTCGTGCGATCTTCCCACACGTGCTCGGCCAGTGCCACCACGCGCGCGAGCCGCTCCACCCGCGCGCTTTCCTCGGGGGTGAGCGCCGAGCCCGCGCGCCGTTTCCGGGTTGCCGGGGGCACGAGACGGTCGGCCAGGGCCCGCCGCCGGCCCGCCAACTCGCCGGGCCCGTCGCCTACCGCGGAACGTACCGTTCGGCGGAGGGCTTCGGCGGGCAGCCCGCGCGCGACCACGCGTTCGAGGTCGCCCAAGTCGTGCACGTGGTCCTTCAGCACGTCCTCGCCGCCCAGAACAGCGGCGACCGCTTCGATGTCGATCGTGCTGCCCATGCCCCCTCCGGCTCACCTGGTGGAATAGCTACTACCAGATGAGCCGCGGGAAAAGGCCCAGCCGCCCCGCCCGATGGCCAACGTCACCACCGCCTGAGCGGAACTGCCCCGGTCTCAGAGAACATTCCGCTCTGGCACCAGTCGAGGCGGACGCTGTCCGCCGCCGGGCGCAGGAACGCGCGCACGGCCTCGATTCCCTCGATCACGAACCGGACGCGCGCTCTGTCGCGCCACACGCGCGCCCGAGATGGTCCAACGCGGCGGGACGGGGCCCCGCGCACATCCACGCTCCCGGTGCGCGCCGTCGATCCACGAGCGGCCGGAGCATGCAGCGGCGCCGCCGCGCGGCAACCGGCCACCCCGGCGACCACGACCGCGACGCGCAGCAGCGACCGAGGTCCACGGGGAGGACGGCGTGGAGCGCGCGCAGGCGCCGTCGCGCGTAGGGGCGCAGACTCGGCGAGCACTGCGGCAGAGCGCGTCAGGAGCGTTCGCGGTGTCGGTTCGATCTTGCCTGCGGTGGAGACGAGGGACGCGGATCCCGTGCGCACGCGAGTGCCGCTCCCCGGCTTCGCGGCCGCGTCCGCGCTGGCCTTCGCGGCCGCGGATCCCGTGCGCACGCGAGTGCCGCTCCGCCACGAGTATCGCCCCAACACGCGCCCCACCGTGCTCCGCGCACCGATGCCGCGGCGGTCGCCATGAACGAGCCACGCGGCTCCTGCTCGTGGCGCGACTCGAGCGCACGCCGCGCGCACGGCACTCACCGCGCACTCACCGCGCACTCACCGCGCACTCACCGCGCACTCACCGCGCACTCACCGCGTGCGCAGGGGACGGTGCGGGTCCGGCTTGCCGCGCTCGAACGCGCGGTCACGGCGATCAAGGGCGTCCTCGAGGGGCGGAAGTCGGCGTAGCGCGCGGCGGCGGGCGCGCCGCGGGGGGCGCCTCCGACGCGGGGCGGCTGGTGCCTACCTTACCCGCCGGCCCGCCCGCGGCACGCGCTCGGCGGGCGGACTTCCTTCACGTCCGATCGGGTTCCGCCGCATGCTCCCCTCCGTGACAGGTCCCGCACACTCGGCACACGTCGCCGCGTCCGCCGCGGACTTCCTGCCGCACGGCTACTGCTATCTCTGGAACAAGCCGCTCCTGGTCACCCACGTCGCGTCGGACCTGCTGATCGGGGGGTCGTACGTCGTCATCTCCGTCGCGCTCGCGACGCTCGTACACCGGGCGCGACGCGAGATCCCGTTCAGCGTGCTGTTCGTCGCGTTCGGGCTCTTTATCGTCGCGTGTGGGATGACGCACTTCATGGAGGTCTGGACGCTGTGGCGTCCGATGTACTGGGTGTCGGGGGGCGTGAAGGTGGTCACCGCGGTCGCGTCGGTCGCCACGGCCGCGGTGCTGCCGTCGATGGTGCCGCGCGTGCACGCGACCGTGCGCGACGCCGGGACGGCCCGCGCGCGCGAGGTCGCGGCGGCGCGCGCCGCCGCGCTCGAAGAGCAGAACGCGACGCTCGCGGCCCAGGCCGAGGCGCTCGCACGCGAGCGCGCGAGCGCCCAGGCCCTCGCGGCCGACCTGGCCCGCGCGAACGCGGCACTCGAGCAGGCGAACGCCGCGCTGCAGCGCTCCGCCGCCGATGCCCAGGGACACCTCGACGCGCTCGAGGCCACGTACCAGAGTGCGCCCGTCGGCCTCTGCGTGCTCGACCGCGAGCTGCGCTTCGTGCGCATCAACGCGCGCCTCGCCGAGATGAACGGCCGGCCGGTCGACGCGCACGTCGGCCGCACGGTGCGTGAGGTGCTGCCCGAACTCGCCGACACGGCCGAGCCGCTGCTGCGGCGCGTGCTCGCGACGGGCGAGCCGCTCGTCGGCGTCGAGATCACCGGCGTGACCGCGGCCGCGGCGGGCGTGGAGCGCACGTGGGTCGAGAGCTGGTACCCCCTCCGCGGGCGCGGCGGGGAGGTGGTCGCGCTCAACGTGGTGGCCGAGGACGTGACCGAGCGGCGCCGCGCCGAAGCGGCGCGGCGGACCAGCGACGCGCGATACCGCGCGCTCGTCGAGGCCGCCCCGCTCATCGCGTGGAGCGGCGACGTGGACGGCCGGCTCGACCTCGCCAACCGGCGCTGGGCGGAGTATACCGGCATCACCTCGGCGGACGCCGCGGGGCGGTCCTGGGCCGACGCCGTCCACCCGGACGATCAGCCCGTCGTGCGGGCCGGGCGCGATCGCGCCGTCGCCACCGGCGACCCGCTCGAGCTCGAGGTGCGCCTCCGCCGCCACGACGGCGAGCACCGCTGGCACTTGGTGCGCGTGATCCCGGTGGTGTTGACGCCCGACGCGGCCGGGACCGGACCGGAGACCGGACCCGCGCCGACGACCGGGGGCGTCGTCGCCTGGTATGGCGCGGCGCTCGACATCGAGGATCGTCGGCGCGAGGCGGCCGCGTTGGCCCACACCATCGGCGAGTTGGAGGCGGCGAACGCCGACCTCGCGCGCCTCACCGACGAACTCCAGGGCGCCAACGAGGAACTCGAGGCGGCCAACGTCGAGGCGCGCACGGCACGGCTGGTCGCCGAGCAGGCGAGCGAGGCAAAGACGCAGTTTCTGGCGACCATGAGCCACGAACTGCGCACGCCGCTCAACGCGGTGCTCGGCTACGTCGACCTGCTGACGCTGGAGATCGCGGGCCCGCTCACCGCCGCACAGCGCGACTACCTCGACCGCGTGACGGCCAGCGCGCGGCACCTGCTCGGGCTCATCAACGAGGTGCTCGACCTCGCCAAGGTCGAGGCCGGGCAGATGTCGGTCGCACTGCAACCGACCGCCGCGGGCCCGGAGGTGCTCGGCGCCACGGCGCTCGTCCGGCCGCAGGCCACGGCCAAGGGGCTGGCACTCGACCTCGAGCTGCCCGCCGACGCCGACCTCCGGGTGGTCGCCGACCCCGACCGCCTACGGCAGGTGCTCGTCAACCTGCTCGGCAACGCGGTCAAGTTCACCGAGGCCGGCGGGCGAGTGACCGTGCGCGCGGAGGCAACGGCCGCCGACCCGGAACAGGGATGTCCGCCCTCGCTCGTCGGCCCACGGCCGGTCGCGCGCTTCACCGTGGTCGACACGGGCGTGGGCATCCCGGCGGACCGACTGGAGGCCGTGTTCGACCCGTTCGTGCAGGTCGAGGACGCGGGCGACCGCGGGCGCGCGAACGTCTACACTCGGCGCCACGGAGGGACGGGGCTCGGTCTCGCGATCGGCCGGCGGTTCGCGCGGCTCATGGGCGGCGACTTGACGGCCGAGAGTACGCCCGGCGTCGGCTCACAATTCACGCTCTGGCTGCCGCTGGCGCCGCCCGGACGCCGAACGCCCATCTGGACGCGGGCGGTCGTGCCGAACGCGAGCTGAGAGCCCCCTCAGGACCCCCGTCGGGAACCCCACGTCCGATCGCCGCGTTGGTTCCGCGCCTCGGCGGATGGCTCGACTGCCGCCGGGGACTGCAACGCTCGACCACTGCACGCCAACCGCCCCGCGCGGGCGGAAGCACTCTTGCGCTTCCCGCCCGCTCTACCGCATTGTAATTGCAGCACCGGGCGTGTTCGCCGCGTCGCCGTATGGCCCCGCCCGACCTCCTCCGCTCGGCCCCCCGCCCGATCCACCGCGCCTCCGCCCGCCTTCGGCGCTCCCGCTGCGCGGCCCCGCCGCCCTCCGCCGCTTCATGCCCGCTTCCCCACTGCCCCGCGTCCGCGCCCGCCGCGCCACGCGTCACCACTACATGTGCGGCCCGGTTGCCACGGCCGCGCTCACTGCGACCCTCCTCGTCACTGGCGCAGCCGCCGCCCACGCGCAGGCACCCGCGAGCGCGCCGGCCGTGCCGGTCGGCCACAGCGATGTCCGCGGAATCATCGTCGACGCCGCGGCCGCCGCCCCGATCGCCCGCGCGACCATCGCGATCCGGGGCGCCGACGACTCGGCCCTCGTCGCCGGTGCGATCGCCACCGCGCAGGGCACGTTTCGCGTCCAGGGACTCCGGCCCGGCCGCTACCGCGTGCGGGCGACGGCCGTTGGCTTCGCGCCCGGCACGCAGGAGCTCACCGTCACCGACGCGACCGGCCGGATCACCCTGCCCGCGTTCGCGCTCTCGCACGCGGCCGCGGCGCTCTCGGGCGTTCAGGTCGAGGGACAGCGCGCGGCCCTCGAGGTCGCCTCCGACCGCAACGTCTACCGCCCGCAGGAGCTCGCCCCGGCCGCGACCAGCGCGGTCGACGTGCTCGACGCCGTGCCCGCGGTGCAGGTCGACCCGGATGGCGCAATCACCCTGCGCGGCAGCCCGAGCGTGGCCGTCCAGATCAACGGCCGCCCGGCCCCGATCCGCGGCCCGCAGCTCACCGCCTACCTCAAGAGCCTCCCGGCCCGCATCGTCGACAAGGTCGAGGTGATCCCGAACCCGTCGGCCAAGAACGACCCCGACGGGATGGCCGGCATCATCAACATCGTCCTCAAGCAGACCACCGGCCTCGGCCTGAGCGGCGGCCTCACGACCACCTACGGCGGCACGGACCGACGCACGGCCGCGGGGAACGTCGGCTACCAGGACGGGCCCTGGACCACCTTCCTCAGCTACGGCTACACGGCCGACGCGCACGCGCCGTACGGCGACACCGAGCGCGCGCTGTGGGGCGGCCAGGGGCAGCTGCTCACCCAATCGGACCAGAACGTCTTCGGCGACAACCGCATCACTGGGCACAACCTGAGCGGGACCGCCGACTACAAGGTCGGCCCGCGCGACGTGCTGTCCACGGCCATCGCCGCGGGGTGGCGGTCGACCGCGGCGCAGTGGACGAACGCGTTCACCAACGCCGCCGACGCGACCGCGCTGCCGAACGCCTTCGCGCGCTCGCGCAACGGCGACGCGCACGGCTCCACGCTCGACGCGAGCACGACCCTCAAGCACGCGTTCGGCGCCGCGTTCAACCCGCGCCAGCCGCACGAGATCTCGGCCGAGGTCCGCGTCACGCGCAACCGCGACCTCGACGTGCTCGACCTGTACGACGCGCCGCTCGCGGCCGCGACGTCCGGCACGGGGCGGACCGACGTCGTGGCGAACAACGGCGACCTGCGGCAGTACGCGTTCACCGCGCAGGCCGACTATACGCACGCGTACACGGCGCGGCGGAAGCTCGAGGCCGGCGTCAAGCACGACGCGCGCCGCATCGACCGCGACTTCCGCGACGCGATCGACACGGCGGGCACGGGCAGCTGGATGCCCGGCGCCCTCGGCAACACGATGCGCTACACCGAGCGCGTCGACGCCGTCTACGGCGTCTACAGCGACGGCGTCGGCCGCTTCGACCTCCAGGCCGGGCTCCGCGGCGAGCAGGCGCGGCGCGACCTCACGCTCGGCGGCACGGGCGCACCGCGCGACTACGGCAGCCTCTTCCCGAGCGCCTCGGTGGTCTACAACCAGAGCGACGCGACGACGTTGAAGCTGTCGTACGACCGGCGCATCAACCGGCCGGGCGCGGCCGAGCTGAACCCGTTCCCGACCTACACCGACAACCAGAACGTCGTCTTCGGCAACCCGCGGCTGACGCCGGAGTACGTGAACGCCGTCGAGGGCGGGATCACGCACGCGGGCCCGCTGGGGATGGTCGAGCTGTCGCCGTTCTACCGGAACTCGACGCACGACATCCGCACGGTGATCGACCCGAGCGCGGTCATCGACGGCCGCGAGTTCACGACGATCTCCTACCGGAACCTCGCGCGCAACGTGTCGTGGGGGACCGACCTGAACGCGACGCGCCGGTTCGGCTCGCGCGTCAACGTGCTCGCCGCGGGCACGCTGTTCCGCATGATCACGAACGACGGCGCCAACTCGTCGATCTCGTCCGACGCCCGGGCGCTCATCATGCGCCTGAACGCGACGGCGCAGGTGACGCAGACACTGGCCCTACAGGGCGGGTACTTCTACCGCTCCCCGATCAACGTCGAGGGCGGGCGCTTCCTCAGCACGCAGGCGGCGAACTTCAGCGTGCGCCAGGCGCTCCCGGGCGGCCGCGGCACGCTCAGCCTGCGCGCGGTGGACCCGTTCAACACGACGCGGTTCCTCGTCCAGGTCGCGGGCGACGGCGTCACGCAGCGCTCGTTCCGGCGGCAGGACGTGCGCGCCCTCTACCTCGGCTACCAGTACAACTTCGGCCGCGCGCCCAAGGTGCGGGTGCTGCGCCCCGAGGGCCAGCAGGCGACGCCGTTCGGGGGGTGAGCCGGGACGGCGTGAGGCGGAATGTTAGGCGCCGGACGCACGACCGCCCCGCCGGCAGCTGCCGGCGGGGCGGTGGGACCCGGGAGGGGCCGAGGCGACAGGGCGGCGCCGCGCGTCAACCCGCGCGACGCCGCCCCTTGTTACTCGACCGGCTGGTCCTTGCCCCACGCGACCATGTAGCCGGACCGCGCCCAGGTGACCATGTAGCCGGACGACGTCCGTTCGGTCGCGCCGGCCGCGGCGGGGGCGGGGGCCGTCTTGCCCCAGGTGACGGCGTAGCCGGACCGGAGGGTCGCGGTCTGCGCCGCAAGGGAAGAGAGGGGGGTACCGACGGCGGCGATCGCGAGGGCGACGACGGCGGCGGCGGTGCTGCGGGGGGTGATGCGCTTCATGCGCGGAGGATCTCCTAGGGCCAGGCGCCCGATGCTGGGCGCGGTCCGTCCGGCGAGGGTGTGGACCGCACGCCACAGGTGAGCCCGCCCGTGGCGCGGCGCCAATATTGGACGCAGGCTGTTGCTGCGCAAGAGTCCAAGCCAGGTCCGTTACAAATGCCGCACACGCGGAGGGACGGCGCCGGCGGGCGGGCGACGACGCGCGTCGTACTAGGCGATCGCGACCGACCGCCCGGTGTCTGCGGCCTCGTAGATGGCTTCCATGATGCGGACGTCCTGCAGCCCCTCGCGCCCGCCCGTGCGCGGCTCCCGCCCCTCGCGCACCGCGAGCGCGAACTCGTCGAGCATGCCCGCGAACTGCGCCTCCGAGTCGCCGACCCGCGTGGTGCGCTCGCCGCCCCGCCCCCGCACCCGCAACGTGTTCCCCGTGTACGACGTGGCCGGCGAGAGCTCGAGCGAGCCCTCGTCGCCGAGCACCTGGATGCGGTTCGCCTGCGCGTCGTACGCCGAGGTGGCCGTGGCGACGACCCCGCTCGGGAAGCGCGCGGACCAGTCGAGGCCGAACTCGACGTCGGCCGTGCGCCCCTTGACCGTCTGCGGCGGCGGGCGGCGCATCATCGCGCGCACCTCGACCGGCTCCTCGCCGCTCAGGAAGCGCGCGCCGTTGAGCGAGTAGATGCCGATGTCCCAGAGCGACCCGCCGCCGCCGAGCGCGCGCCGCATGCGCCATTCGCCGTGGGGCGTGGTGGGGTCGATCGGGCCGCCGTGCTGCCCGACGATCTGGCGCACGGTGCCGATCTCGCCGGCGCGGACGAGCCGCGCCGCCTCGACGTTGTGCGGCTCCCAGTGCGCGCGGTAGCCGATCATCAGCCGCCGGTCGGCCGCGCGGCACGCCTCGATCATCGCCCGGCACTCGGCCGACGTCGACGCCATCGGCTTCTCGCAGAGCACGTGCTTCCCCAGCCGCGCGGCGCGCACCGTGTACTCCGCGTGCAGCCCGGGCGGGAGGGTGAGATAGACCGCGTCGACCGACGCGTCGTCGCGCAGCCGGTCGAAGGTGTCGTACGAGTAGACGCCGCGGTCGGACAGGCCGTACGCGGCCGCGACGGCGCGCGCCTTGTCGGGATTGCCGCTGACGAGCGCGGCCAGGCGCACGTGCCGCGTGCGGGCGATGCGCGGCAGGATCTGCGCGAGCGCGTACAGGCCCAGGCCGACGACGGCGAGGCCGAGCCGCCGGGCCGGCGGGTCGCCGAGCGTGGCGTCGCGCGGCATGGGGCGGCCTGCGGCGGCGATCATGCGTTGTGCGCGCTGTCGCCGCCGGTCACGTCGGACCAGTCCTCGTCCTCCGTCTCCAGCAGCGGCTTGAACGCCTGGATCCCCGCCACGCAGGCGAGCACGTCGAGGCGGCCGGTCTCCTCCAGTTCGTCGGGCGTGGGAATGCTGTACCGCTGCACCTCGCTGTCCCGCCCCGCGAGGTCGGTGACGAGCGCGGTCCTGCCCTTGAGGATGTCGGTCATCGTGAAGGCAGGTGCGGCAGCAAGACGGATGCGAGCGGCCGGCGCCGGGGGCGAGTCGAACGCATCTTTCGCGGCCGCCCATACCCGAGAGGTGTTGCGCCGTGGAGCTTCGACACCTGCGCTACTTCGTCGCCGTCGCCGAGGAACTGCACTTCGGCCGCGCGGCCGAACGCCTGCACATCGCCCAGCCGCCGCTGAGCCGGCAGATCCGCGACCTCGAGCGCGAGGTCGGCACGCCGCTCTTCGACCGTACCCCGCGCGGCGCCGAGCTCACGCCCGCCGGCGCGGCCTTCCTGCCCGAGGCGCGGCTCACCCTCGCACAGGCCGAGCGCGCGCGGCGGACGGCGCTACGCGCGGCGGACGGCGAGATCGGGCGCTTCCGCGTCGGCTTCGTCGAGGCCGCGGCCGACGCGGCCGTGCTCCCCGACGTGCTCGGCTTCTTCCGCATGCACCTGCCCAACATCGGCGTCTCGCTGTTCGAGATGGACGCGCTCCAGCAGGCGGAGGCGCTGCGCACCGAGCGAATCGACCTCGGCATCCTCCACAGCCCGCCGGCCGACGCCGACCAGTGGCTGCGCGTGGAGCCGGTGTACGCGGACCCGATGGTCGCGGCCGTGCCGCAGGTCCACCCGCTCGCCGGCCGCACGCGGCTGAAGCTCGCCGACCTCGCGGCGGAGCCGTTCGTGCTCTTCCCGCGCCCGTCGGCCCCGGTGCTGTTCGACGCGCTGATCGCGGCCTGCCGAGCCGCCGACTTCAGCCCGCGCGTGGCGCAGGAAGCGTCGGGGTGGCACACGATCGCCGGGCTCGTCGCGGCGGGCGTCGGGGTCGCCTTCCTCCCGCACTCGGTCGCCCAACTCCGGCGCCCGGGCGTCGAGTACCGCGCCGCCCGCGGCCTCACGGTCGAGATGGGGATGTCGGCCGTCTGGCGGCGCGGCGCGCGGACGTCGCCGGTGCGCGAGCGGTTCGTGACGGCGCTCCGGACGGTGGCGCGCGCGCGGCCGCGCGACGCCTAACGTCGCGCCGCCGCCGGCGGGCGTCTACCGGCGGGCCTCTACCGCCGCCCGCC
>JAABUZ0100007167.1_pt1 | contig 13568 bp, 11 predicted proteins | sample 5562091 | NCBI WGS metagenome assembly JAABUZ01 (sample SAMN12813069, study PRJNA571459) | rock metagenome | isolation source: Antarctica rocks | place: Antarctica: Victoria Land, Linnaeus Terrace sud | collected 2015-12-21 | reverse complement strand
CTGGACATCGGAGAGTCGTACCTTCGGCAGAAGGAGTTCGGACAGGCAACCTTACTCTACTCCTGCCAGCTTGGTACGACTCTTTCCTAACTCAATACTGGGGTTAACAAAAGCTCGGATGAGTCTGAACTGTACCACTAATTGCGGCAAGACACAAAAACGTCTGTAGTTAACCCCATGTACCTTGTTATGAAGACAGCTCGCGAGCGAACGCCTCGTACACTGAAAAGAGATGGGGTTATCTGAAGATGGATTTGGTTCACGTTTCTGGTCGCTGGTTGGCGTAACATTTATCGGGTTCCTGGGAATTGGCGCGGTGCTGCCGGGACTAGCGCCGCATGTGAAGCACGATCTGGGGGGATCGGATCAAACTGTCGGTTGGGTGATCGGCGCGTTTTCGTTCGTGGCGCTGGCAAGCCGCTTCTTTTCCGGGCCTTTGTCCGATCGCAGAGGCCGGAAAATCACGTTCCTGACAGGTCTCCTCAGTTGCTCCCTGGCCGGCGCGGCTTACCTTCTGCCATTACAGTTAACGGGAGCGTTCCTGGGCCGTGTTCTGCAAGGGTTCGGAGAGGCTTGTCTGTATACAGGGGCAGCCGCTTGGGCCGTGGAAGTGGCGGGTGTCCAGCGCAGCGGTCAAGCGCTTGGTTACGTGAGCAGCGCCATTTGGGGCGGCATCTCGGCGGGACCCGCGCTCGGCCACTGGCTCGGCGGGTTTGGACGCGCGGCGGCTTTTCAGGCCATCACCGCGCTGCTGGGTTTCGCCGTGGTAATGTTCGTTAAAGAAACTTTCCGGCCCGCCGCTCATCCCGCGAAACGAAGCTGGCTCCCTGCTTCCCTGCTGCCGCCAGGATTGGCGATTGGATTCGTCAATGTGCATTACCCGGTCATCGCCGGATTTCTGATCCTTCACTTGGCGCGGCATGGTGGTTCGGGTCCCGCAGCTTTCTCGGCCTATGCTCTTGTGATCCTGCTGTCGCGATTCTTCCTCGGCGGATTGCCGGATCGCCTGAATCCCGCCATTACTTTCTATAGCGGTTTAGTCGCCATGGCTGTCGGACTGACTATCCTTGCCACTGGCCCCCGGCCCGCTATCGCCATCGCGGCGGCAGCCATCTTAGGATTTGGCTTTTCGTTCCCCTGGTCATCGGTCGCCGCCACTGTTCTGCGCCGCACTCCGGAAACGCAGCATGGCTCCGTTATCGGTTTATTAAGCGCCTTCTACGATCTTTTTGTCGGCGTCAGTTCACTCGCTGCCGGGGTCGTCTCGGATCACCTCGGCTATTCCGCCGCATTTTTCATGGCTGCGTCGGCCCTCATTGCCGCCGCGATTGCGGGCAAGTTTGTCTTTACCTCGGGCCGCCCTGCTGTCGCGTCCTCCGAGGAGGAACAATACTGCGAGCCCGCCCTGCGCTGAGACCCCTTTGGCCGTTGCCAGCCTTGGTCAGTCGCGTAAAGGAAGCTTCACCGTTTGTCCTGTTTGCGCGGAACGGCGCGCCGCGTCCAGGATTTCGCTGACAATCACATTGGTCTGCAGAGACGACAGGCTGCCCTCCTCGGAGATCTCGCCCCGGATGATCGCCGCCAAATAGTGCAAAGGGTCATCGCCCGGCGCCGCTAGGGGAGTTGCCCGGTCGAGGCGTCCCTCGTTGTCGCCTGGACGGCGCACCTCAATTCCGTCGCGGCGCATCGTCTTGACATAACCGGTCCGGCCATAGACATCCATGTTCTTGATATCGAAAGGCCAGTTCCAGGACCCCTGCAGAATGGCGACAGCGTTTTTGTAGTTCAGCAGGACGTCCGCTTCGTCATCGACTTTCGGATAGATCTCGGGCTGTAATTGCTTCGTCACCGCTGTCACGGAAAGCGGCAATTCGCCGTGGGTGAGCCACGTCATCAGGTCCGCGCCGTAACAGCCAAAATCGTAGAGCGCTCCAGCGCCGTTCAGCTTGGGATCAGTCAGCCAAGCGAAGAATTCGGGCGGAACGTTGATAAGCTTCGGACCGCGATGCCCATCACGAACCACCACTTTGCGGATCTCGCCCAGCGCGTTTTGCCGGAGCAAATCATAGGCGGCTCCATTGCTGGGATACCAGGTGGTCTCATAATCCACCAGAACATGAATGTTGCCGCGCTTCGCCGCTTCCGCGATGGACAGCGCGTCTTTATAGCTCACTGCCATCGGCTTTTCCATCATGACGTGGACGCCGCGTTTGGCGCACTCTTCCACGGCTTGCGTATGTTCGAACGTGCTGGTAAAAACCAGCGCCGCTTGCGGATGCGCGTGAGAAACCATTTCGTCAATGCTGGCGAAATACAGATCCGGTGACAAGTGAAAACGCTGGACGTAGCTGTCGAACAGGGAGCGGTTAGGCTCGACAATCCCGACAATCCGCACATCCGAGCGGTGAAGCGCTCCGCCCGTGGGCACCAGAGCGCCGCCATTCAAAAACCCGGCCACATGGCCATGCGCCAGGCCGACAATCCCGACGCGCAGAGGAGCAGGCGTTTGCGCGTGCAGCACTCCGCAGAAAATCAAAACAGCTTGCGCGATCATCCAAGTTTTTAACATTAGTTGTCCACGATATAGCCAAGAGCGTGAGCCGAAACAACTTTATCAGGATCGCTCCCACAATTCGGAAACTAAAAATCCGTCTGCTGTTGATCTGTGCCGTACCCGCCGAAATCCATGGAGCGACAAACTCGTGGAATAATCCGGTAAACGTCTTGCCTTTAATCCCGTGAGCGCCCGAAAAAACCAATACATGACTTTAATGAGAAAGGCTCCCGCCACACGTCGAATCCCGGTGCTCGGCACGCCAAACTCGGAGATGAGCCAGCGTGCCTGGGGGCCAGCGGCATGGGAAATTCGTGCGATCAATACCGGCAGCTCGTCCGGCGTAAAGCAGTCCAGGAAAAAGTGGCTCACGATTAGGTCATATTTTTTCGGCGGCAGCTTCATCGTTCTCGCATCGCCTTGGTGAAATCGTAAACGCGTTCCATTAGGCTTGTGCTCACGAATTCGCCCCTGGGCCAAAGACAACATGCGAGGACTGAGGTCTACGGAATCGATCAGAGCCGCGCTCCGGCGGAGCAACTCCGCCGTAAACCGGCCATCACCATCGCCCAGAATTAAAACGCTGCCTGCGTTCGCTGCTTCGTCCAGGTATTCCCGTCGCCGTCGTTCGAGAGCCTTGCCAAACGCCAGATATTCCAACCATCGGTACCAGCGGGCGATGAAATCACAATTCATTTCAACAAAGCAAAAACAATAACAGGCAGTGGAGTGCACAGGGCTAAATCAGCCGCGACCCTCAAGCCGTTCATGGGCAAATAAGACCGGCACGCGGCCAGCAAAGCAAGAGCCATTCCGCTGGAGAAAGCCGCCGCTGAAAAACCGGCGGGAGCAAGAGCCGTATGCCCGAGGATGGCTGACAAGCCGGCAATGGCCAGGGCAAGGGAAAGCAGGTAGCGAGCTGCCCAGCGCGTGGAACCGCTCGGCGCTTCCTCCGCGTGATAAATGTTTCTTTGCCACTCCCAGGTCTCAATGGCGGAGCAGTTTGCCCAGCAAAGAAGCGCAAAGAGGAGCGCCGGCACCCAGAGGGGAGCAACGTTTCTGTTGTTGCCGGTCCAGACCGCCAGAAAAGTGCCGGCGGCAAATACGCAGGCAACCACCGCCTCTCGCGGCCAGTAGGCCCGCCAACGCGCGGGCGCGAGATGAACGAAGACTAAATAAAAAACAAGCGGAACGGCCAGAATGAGTCCGGCATGGAATGTGGAGCGCCTCAGAACGCAATAGGCCAATGGAAGAATGCTGGAAAGCAGGCACAGTCCGACGACGGAAGCCATGCGGAGGTGCTTCCGGTAAAAAACCTTTCGTGCCGGCTCCCATCCACCCATTCGTGGGCGCGCCGCGTCAAGCACGCGATCAGCCACATACACGGACCAAACGCACAACGCCAGCACCAGCGGCTCGCCCCGGCTTACATGCACGCAAAGATCGCGCGTTAAAAGAAGCTGCCAGAGCATCGCGACGATAGGAGCATCAAGGCTTAACAGGTGCGGCCAAAGCCATAATTGGCGTTGCCACGGGGGAGAATCGGAGACGAACGCGCCGGACTGTGGCGAAGCACTGCTAAACGAAGGAACCGCCACACCTTGATTGTAAGGCGCGGCGAACAAGGCTCTAGGCCACGGCAGATAGAAAGCCGTTCACTAGGCATTACGCATTCGCTCCTCAAAAGCATTGCTGATTTTTCTTGTAAACCATATGGCAAAGAGCTTCAAAGTCTTAGCGCGCGTGATTAAGACCGTGACATCTATAGCAGTCTCTGAAAGTTTTCCATGCTCAATTGGCAGTCACGAAGAATTTTGCTCAACAGCCCTGGTCCGATCGTCTCGCCTGAGTGTACGGGAACCACCGTCCTTCTGCCGTCTTGATGAAGCAGGAAATGGTGACTGCCTTTGATGCGAGCCACAGCGAAACCAACTCTCGCCAATGCAGTCAACAGATCGAGGCCAGTAACACGGGAGCTCCGGCTCATGCCGCGATTGTAATGCGCTGGAGGCCGATAAACTCAAGGCTTTGTTCGGGTGTACCTTCCACTTCGAGGCACAATTCAATTGCTTCGCGGATACGTTGCACGACCTCATCCAGCGACCTGGCCTGTGTGTGGCATGCTTCAAGTTGGGGCACTGAGGCGACATAGTAGCCTTCCTCGTCCCGCTCAATAACAACATCAAACTGGCGTTGCAATTTAGTATGTCTCGCTCTTTATTCTAAACTGCTTCCAGGAAATTCAGGTATGGGCCCTATGTCGCTTAATGGATAAAGTCCAGCTAAAAAGCTACAACTGGAAAGAAAACTCCGGGTGACACATGGAAACGTCGGCTCAATTTCTGAATGTGCGCTTTTGACAAATTCCGCTTACCGCTCAACACTTCGGAAGCAACGCTGCCCGTGCCGAAGATATTCAGCAGATCCGTTTGCTTTAATCCATTAGCGTCCATCAACTCATGAACAACCTCAGCAGGTTGCGCCGCCTGAATCTGGTCATAACGAGCTTCAAAGTTTTAATGCGAACGCATGTCAACTAAAAAATAATCTTGAAGAACTCTCACTCCCCCACCGCCACAGGCTGCAAGTCCCTTTCTTCTTCCACGGCTTTCACCACCGCCGGACGCTTCGGCATTTCCGCCACATGAATCCCGTGCAGCTTCCGGTAAGTCGGGCTGGAGTGCCACAACTCATCATGCGTGCCCACCGCCTCAATCGTGTTGTTGTTGAATACCACCACGATGTCCGCCTTGCGTACCGTTGATAACCGATGCGCAATGATGAAGCAGGTCCGGCCCTCCGTAATCTCCTCCATCGCGACCTGAATCAGCCGCTCGCTCTCGTTATCCAAGTGGCTGGTAGCTTCATCCAGAATCAAAATCTTCGGATCACGCACCACCGCCCGCGCAATCCCGAGCCTTTGGCGCTCCCCGCCCGACAATCTCATGCCGCGCTCGCCTACCTGCGTGTCGTACCCTTTTTCGCAACGGACAATAAATTCGTGCGCCTGCGCTGTTCGCGCCGCGCTCTCCACCGCCGGGCGCTCCACCTCATCCTTTCCATAACCGATGTTCTCCAGAATGCTGCGCGAGAACAGTTCTACTTCCTGCGGCACCACCGAAATCTGCTCGCGCAGGCTGCTCTGGCTCATGAGCCGAATATCTTCGCCGTCGATCAGCACCCTGCCCGCCTGCGGATCGTACAATCTTTGCAGCAGATTCATCAGCGTGCTCTTGCCGGAACCGCTCGGTCCGATGAGCGCTACGGTTGAACCCGCCGGAATTTCGAAGTTTACGTCGCGCAACGTCCATTGTTCCGCGCCCGCGTACTTAAACGAAAGATTGCAAAACTTCACCGACCGCCCCGGTCCCGTCAACCGCTTGGCGTTGGGCACATCGCAAACATTGCGTCCCTGCTCAAGAATCTCGAACATCCGCTCCGCTCGCGAAAGATTGCGGCGCAGCTTGGGCAGAATGATGGAAAGCTGGGAAATAGGCCCATACACCATGTCCTGCATCGCAATGAACAGCACGTATTCGCCCACCGAGCACCGGCGGGTCAGCACCAGAAATCCGCCGAAAGCAATCACTCCCACGCGGCCCGCCGTGGAAAACAAGCTTTGCACATTCTCAATGAACGCCCACAGCCGCTCGCCTTGATAATGATGATGGCGCGCCCGGTACAGCAAGTCACGTTGGGTTCGCGCTTCCTGGCGCTCCCGGCTGAACTTCTTGACGACGCGCACGTTGCTGGCAATGTCGAACGATTCTTTGGTGACGCGCTCAAAGGCATGGCTGATCAGATACTCCAGCCGGTGCATGCGCCCGGAAAGCCGCCCCACGGTAATAGCGTAAGCCGGAAGCGGCAGAAACACAATCGCCGCGATCCAGACGTTTTTCATCAGCAATGCCGTCAGCACTCCCAGGAGGACCAGGGTCGGCGGAAGAAGATTCTGCCCAAAAATTTCATACAGAATGACAAACGAGGCGGTGCCCCCGCGATCCAGCGCGCCAATTACTTCGCCCGTATTCACGCCGCCGTGATACTCCGTGTCCAGACTGAGAAAGTTGGCGAAAGCCGCATTCTTTACTTCATCTTCCGCGCGGGACATCACGCGGAACAAACGGTAGTTATAAACCGACCGCAGCAGCCGCGTGAGCACGGTAATCCCAAGAATCGCGCCCGCCGCCAACAGCAGCGAACGAAGCGAATCAATTTTGGCGGACTGGAGCGACCGGACAACGCCGTCAATCACTCCGCGAGTAATGAACGGAACCGCCACATCCAACGCCGCCGTGACGCAAACCAGCAAACTTAAAGCCGCCACGGTCCGGCGATGCCCATTTAACAGGGCCAGCACCTTCCAGCCCAGCCACTTGCCCGGCGCAGGTGAAGCCGAAGCCGCGTTCACATCATTTCCCATGAATAAGTAGGGTGAAAGACGGGTAAGGCTTTTCTCACTGAGAAAAACCGATTTTGCTTCAGATACGCTGAAGAAGATTCTATGGCAAGCAATCTATCCAGACGGGCTTTTGGAAAGAAGGTGGGAGCGGCCGCCGCCGCTTCTTCGGTTGTTCCAGCGGCCTTGGTTTCCACAGCCGGTTCATTACAGGCCCAAGGCCAGCCGCGGCCGGACTTCTACAAATTTCCTGACGGTTTTCTCTGGGGCTGCGCTACGGCGGCTTATCAAATCGAAGGCGGCGCGAAAGCGGACGGCAGGGGTTCCTCCATTTGGGACACCTTCTCCCATACTCCCGGCAAAGTTCACAATCACGACACCGGAGACGTTGCTGACGACAGCTATCACCGTTACAAAGAAGACGTGGCGATGCTGAAGTGGCTCGGCGCAAAAATCTATCGCTTCTCCACTTCCTGGCCGCGCATCTTCCCGGAAGGCGCCGGCAAGCCGAACGAAAAAGGAATCGCTTATTACGACCGGCTCGTGGATGAGCTGCTCGCCAACGGTATTCAGCCTTTCTGCACCCTGTTCCACTGGGATCTGCCGCAAACTCTCCAGGATCGCTACAAAGGCTGGCAATCGCGGGAAACATCGAAGGCCTTCGGCGATTACGCCGGTTATGTCGCCGGCAAACTATCCGACCGCGTCGATCATTTCTTCACCATGAATGAGTTCTCCTCTTTCGTGGACCTCGGTCACTCGGTGGGCATACATGCGCCGGGTCTGCGTCTCCCGCCCGCGCAACTGAATCAAGTCCGGCATCATGCGGTGCTGGCTCACGGCTTGGCCGTGCAGGCCATCCGGGCCAAAGGAAAGGCGGGAACCAAGGTCGGCTTGGCGGATAACCTGCTAAGCGGCGTTCCCATCATTGAAGCCGAGCCGCACATTAAGGCCAGCGCGCAGGCAACCCGCTTTCTGAATGCCCAATACCTGACCGTGATTATGGAAGGCAAGTACATGGAAGAGTATTTGCAACAGCAAGGTCCCGCCGCCCCTCAATTCACGCCGGAAGATCTCCAAATTATCGGCAGCCCGCTCGATTTTGTCGGAGTCAACATCTACACGCCCGTTTACATTCGCGCGAGCGATTCGCCCCTAGGCTTCGAGCAGATCAAGAACCCCGCTTCTTATCCCCGCATGGCCTCGCCCTGGCTATCCGTTGGCCCGGAAGCTCTTTATTGGGCGCCGCGCCATGTCACCGAAATCTGGAACGCCAAGGAAATCTACGTGACGGAAAACGGCTGTTCCTCCGCCGATGTTCTGGCCGCCGACGGACACATTTACGACACCGACCGCGTCATGTATCTACGCAACTACATCTCAAAACTCCATCGCGCCGCCACTGAAGGCTATCCTGTTCGCGGCTACTTCCTGTGGAGTCTGATGGACAATTTTGAATGGGCCGACGGCTACGGCTTGCGCTTCGGAATCTACTATGTGGATTTTAAAACTCTGAAACGCACCCCCAAAACCAGCGCCTATTTTTACCGTGAGCTGATTAGCAGAAATACAGTGGTGTAAGGCTACCAAAAATGGCAGAGGTCTCGGTAGTCATACCGACATGGAACCGGGAGGATTTGCTGCGGATCATTCTCGAAAACTTGCAAAACCAATTAAGACCGCCTGAGCAAATCATCGTTGTCGACAACGGCAGCACGGACAACTCCCGCGATGTCGCGCGCCAATTCGGGGCCGACCTCCTCGCTTTTCCCGAAAACCGGGGGTTCGCCGTCGCCGTGAATGAAGGAATCAAGCAGGCTTCCGGCGATTGGATCTTTATTCTGAACAATGACGTAGTTCTGCAACGAGACTGGATTTGGCAAGCTCTCCAAACTGCTAAGGACGAAAACGCCTCTTTCATTGTCGGTAAATTGCTCCGGCCAAACGGAAAGGCTGAGATTGACGGCAGTTGGGACCTGATCTCCCGCGCTGCTTACGCCTGGCGTTCCGGCTACGGAAAACCTGACGGGCCTGTCTGGTCAACCCGCCGCCGGGTTTACTCCGCCCCGATGACAGCCGCGCTGTTCCATCGCGGCGTTTTTGACCGGATCGGCCTGCTCGAAACGCGCTTCGAATCCTATTACGAAGACGTTGATTTCGGCATTCGCTGCGCCTTGGCGGGCGTTACCGGTGTCTACGAGCCCGCTGCCGTGGCGACCCATATGAGCAAAACCACGCTCGGCAAGAGCAGCCGTCGTGTTTACTTTCTCAGCGCCCGCAATCAGGTGCTGATTCTCGCTAAATATTATTCAGCCAAAACATTATGGCGATTTGCCTGGCCGATTCTTATCGGCCAGTTATTAGCCCTGCTCGCCGCCGCCAAACAGAGAAATTTCTGGGCAGCTTTGCGCGGAAAATGGGCCGCCCTGAAAGCTTGGCGGCATTTTAGAACAAGCACGGACGCCTCCAGCCGCCGCCGGATCGAGGCTGCCTTTTCCGATAGCGAGCGTGAAATTCAAAGCCTACAAAGACAAGTTGGCTTCGATCCGTATTGGAAACTCTATTTCAGCCTAGTGAGGCCGGGTTGAGTACCTTCGCCGCTTCCATCACGATTGTGACTTACAACAGCGCTCGCTTTATCGGGCAGTGCCTCCGCTACGTTCTAGCGCAGGATTTAAGGGAAGTGGAGGTCATTGTCGTGGATAACGCTTCCTCCGACGAAACGCCCCAGATTCTGCGCGCTTTTGAAGACCGCGTAAAGGTGGTTTACAACACGGAAAATACGGGATTCGCAGGCGGCCAGAACCAAGCCATCAATCTTTCTCGCGCGCCCTGGGTTTTAGCCCTCAATCCCGACGTTCGCCTGTCGCCCGGCTTTCTCGCCTCTTTACTGGAGGCAGGCGAAAGGGAGGAGCAAATCGGCGCGGTTTGCGGCAAATTATTGGCGATGCAGGCCGACTTTGAAATCCCCCCAACGCCGGTCCTCGACTCCACCGGTATTTACTTTACCCCTAATCTGCGGCACTTTGACCGCGGCAGCAAGCAGCCGGACCAGGGCCAGTACGAAGAGCCCGAGTACGTTTTCGGGGCAACGGGCGCGGCCGCGCTGTACCGGAGAGAGATGATAAGAGATGTTGCGCTCAACGGCGACTTTTTCGATCCTGATTTTTTTGCGTACCGGGAAGATGCGGACGTAGCTTGGCGGGCGCAGTTGCTCGGCTGGAAATGCGTGTACACGCCACGGGCGGTTGCTTACCATGTGCGTAGCGTGCTGCCGTCGAACCGGCGGTCTCTGCCGGCCCTGATCAACATGCATTCAGTAAAGAACCGATTCCTGATGCGCATCAACAACGCAACTCTTTCCTTATACAAACGGCACTTCCTGGCGATCACGTGGCGCGACATCATCGTCGCGGCGGGCTGTTTGCTGCGGGAACGGTCGTCGCTGCGCGCCTTCGCCCTGGTGCTGCGCAATTGGCGCAAATCCTGGCGTAAGCGGCAGGCGATCATGCGCCGTCGTCGCGTGGATGACGCTTATATGGCAAGCTGGTTTGCGCCGCAACCGGTCAGCTTTCCGGCTACCGGGAGGATCGCGAGCCGATAGCCTCGTCCTGCATGCGCATTGCTCTGCTGGGAACGCGCGGCATTCCCGCGAACTACGGCGGCTTCGAAACCTTCGCGGAGGAACTTTCCGCGCGGCTGGCCGAGCGCGGCCATGATGTGGTTGTTTACTGCCGCGAGAAGCCGAAAAACCCTGTATATCGCGGAGTACACTTGCGCTATTTGCCCACTCTCCGCCATAAATACTTGGATACCATTGCCCATACTGCTTTTTCCACGCTCCATCTTCTCTTTCGCCGCTTCGATGTCGTGCTCTACTGCAACGCCGCAAACGCCGTGTTTACCCTTGCGCCGCGTCTGCTTGCCATGCCGACAGCGTTGAATGTGGATGGTCTGGAGCGCCACCGGAAAAAATGGAATCGCCTTGCCAAAACCTGGTACCTTTTGTCGGAGTGGCTGGCTACATGGTGTCCCTCGGCTGTTGTGACCGATGCGGAAAATATCCGGCAATACTATCTGGGGCGCTACGGCAAAGACTCTTTTTTCATTCCCTACGGCGCCGAGGTGGGGAAAATCGAAAGCTCTCAGCATGTCCGGGAGCTGGGCCTCGAACCCGGCAAATACGTGCTCTACGTCAGTCGACTGGAGCCGGAAAATAATGCCCTTCTGGTCCGGGAATCTTTTGAAAACGTCCAAACCGATCAAAAGCTTGCCTTGATCGGCGATGCTCCTTATTCGGAGGACTATATACGCCAGGTAAAGAACACGCGTGATCCGCGAGTCATTGCTCCAGGCGCTATTTATGGAGAAGGCTACCGCCAATTACAGTCGCATTGTTCCGTCTATGTGCAGGCGACGGAAGTAGGAGGCACTCACCCGGCTTTGATTGAGGCGATGGGACGCGGAGCCCTGGTGCTGTATTTGCAAACACCGGAAAATGCGGAAGTCGCTGGGGATGCGGCGGTGCCCTTTGCCGACGATTTAACGGAAAAGTTGCAATGGGCCGTCAATATTTCCGAAGAAGAACGCGCGCAATGGGGAAATCGAGCCATGTCCCGAGCGGCAAGGCTTTACAGTTGGAATATAGTCACTGACGCTTACGAAAAGTTGTTCCGGCAGTTGTCGCCAAAAGCATGAAGTCTCATCTTGAAAGTATTGAGCCTGCGCGGCAGGCGTACGGAGAAGCGCCGTTGCGCACTTCTCCCGAACGGATGCCATACCGGTCATGGGTAGAGATTTCGCGCGGGCAGATCGCCGCGAATTTTCAGGCTGTTCGACAAGTAGTCGGGCCGGAGATTGAAGTCATGCCGGTGGTAAAGGCCGACGCTTACCGGCACGGCGCCGCGGAAGTTTCCCGCACCTTGGAAGAGCAGGGAGCCCGCTGGCTGGCCGTCAGCAGCACGGACGAGGGAATTGCTTTGCGAAATGCCGGAATCAAAGCGCGCATTCTGGTGATGGCCGACTTTCTGCCCTTTACCCGCGAAGCCATGCTCGAATACGCGCTGACGCCCGTGATCCACTCCCTCGAAGATCTGATTGAGCTTGACCGCCTTGCCGCGCAAAGAGAAGAGAAAATCCGCTATCACCTGAAACTGGATACCGGCATGGGGCGGCTTGGCGTCCGTCACGAAATCGAGAACATCGGCGAAGCAATTCTGGCGGCCCGACATAGCGAACTGGAAGGCTTGATGACTCATTTCGCCTCCGCTGCCAGCTACGATTCCAATCAGACTGATCAGCAGGTATCAGCCTTTAACGAAATTGCTGAAGGACTGCGACGCCTCGGTATTCATCCGCGCTTCTTTCACCTGTCGAGCACGATACCAATAGCCTATGGACGCCGTTCCGCTTGGGCGGGAATGGTTCGGCCCGGTCATGCCATTTACGGCTACGTTTCACCCGCCAGCGGCTCGGTTCCCGGCAAGATTCTCCAGGTCAAGCCGGCGCTCACCTGGCGCGCCAGCGTTCTTACAGTAAAGGATGTGCCGGCAGGAGCTTTGATCGGATACGGCGGCATGTTCCGGGCGTCCCGGCCCATGCGAATAGCGGTATTAGCCGCCGGTTACGCTGATGGGATTCCACACCGGCTCTCGAACCGTGGTCATGTGATCGCAAAAGGCAAGTTGGCTCCCATGGTGGGAGCGGTGTCGATGGATCTGACCACCATTGACGTAACAGACGTGCCTGAAATCACAGTAGGCGACGCCGTGACGCTGCTGGGAACCGAAGGAAACGCCCGTATTGACGCGCAACAGATCGCCCGCTTAGCCGGCACTATCTCTTATAGCGTTCTTTGCGGCATCCACGCGCGCGTGAAACGCATTTATACCTGATTATTCCGCGTTCACTTGCGCCTAATGCGGCTCCGAGAGGCCCGGATCATAGGCCGGCAGAACGTCGTTGTCGCTGGCGATCCAAGTGTAAATCGTTGGAAGAACGTAGATGCTCAGAAGCAGGGTCGCGCTAAGGCCGCCGACAATGACGATGGCGAAAGGCTTTTGTGAATCCGATCCGATGCCGGTTGAGATGGCCGCAGGCAGCAAGCCTAGTGTTGCTACGAGCATGGTCATCATAATGGGCCGCAACCGAAGGACAGCTCCTTCCACGGCTGCTTCGTGAATGTTGTAGCCGTGCGCGCGAAGCTGATTGATGTACTCAATCATGATGACGCCGGTTTCCACGGCTACTCCAAAAAGGGCCAGCGTGCCTACGCCGGATGAGACGCTGAAGTGCGTGCCGGTCAAGTACAGCGCCAGCAGCGCGCCAATCGGCGAGAGCACCAGACTGACCATCGCCAAGGCCGCCCATTTGAAAGAGTTGAACATTGAGTAAAGGAGGAAAAAGATAACCGCCACCGTTACGGGAACAATCAGCGCCAGTCTCGCGTTGGCTCGTTTGGCGCTGGCGTATTCGCCTGCCCATTGCAGGTAGTAACCAGTGGGCAGTTTCACTTCGCGATTCACGCGGCGGATGGCTTCTTCCACAGTGCTGCCCAGGTCGCGTCCACGTACGCTGTATTTCAGCGCAACGTACCGCGAGTTGTTTTCCCGATAG
>JAABUZ0100007164.1_pt1 | contig 13573 bp, 10 predicted proteins | sample 5562091 | NCBI WGS metagenome assembly JAABUZ01 (sample SAMN12813069, study PRJNA571459) | rock metagenome | isolation source: Antarctica rocks | place: Antarctica: Victoria Land, Linnaeus Terrace sud | collected 2015-12-21 | reverse complement strand
GAGCATTCCTTCCTCCCGCTTTCACTCGCTGCTCGCGCGGCAAGGGTAGCGGGTTGGTGCTCCGGTGGGCTCAGATTTCGCTCGCGTTTCCCGTCAAAGTGGGCTCATTTCTCAGTCGCGTATACACCAGCCAGCCGAGCGCCTGCTTCACCTGTTTTTACCTCTGTTCTACCCAGTTACGTAATCCGTACAACCGCACAACTTCGGCAAGGTCGGTGGCGGGATGGGTCGCGTCCCGCTCTGGCGCGTTGGGCGCAGGCAGATTCGTAACCAAATACCACGGTAGTGGGTCAGTTTGAGCATTCGAGCCAGTCGTGACAAGGCCAAAAACGTCAAACTGACCCACTACCAATACCACGTTGACGACTCCGGTAACGTCATCAGGTCCGTCGTCGCCACCACCGCCCGCGTCGGTTCCGCAGGGCCATAGGGTTCTGCCACGATTTACTCACCTCCATTATATGTAGCATGACTCGTTGGATTACGCCAGATATGGCCTATCAGGTGGATGCAGATCCAAACTCTCCAACGTTCGCTCCAGGTAATAGAACGTCTCCACTTCCAACGCTGGATTGAGCCCCAAGAGGCGATTAAAATGCATGTGAACACAACTACTAAGGAACGCTATGCGCGAAACCGAAGAAGATTCCCCGCCAAACAATCTGCTTAGTTCCTCACTGATCGGACGGAGTGTTGCCGCTCTTTGCTTGAGAGCCTGATCTATTTCATCTCCACCCAGCAATCCCCTCAGCCATGACCTATCCCAAACGATTCGCCTTGCTGTCGAACGATATGTATGGAACTTCCTTTGCAAGTCGCTGAATAGGTCGGTAAAGGCTCTTCCCTCCTGCTGCCGGATCTTTGTATAGAGCTGATGGCGTCCGGCTACATTCAAACCAAGACTTGTCACTAAATCATCAATCGTCAAGATGGCTAAGTCCACCTGAGAGCATGCTGGGCTGTGGGTGCGAACTGCGGATATCTCCACGATGGCGGCGCTGTCTGCGGCAAAGATATGCTCCGCGACTGCGATCCCCCATAGCCCGCCATACCTCTCAATCTCGCGGTCATAACTATCTAAGACCAGTCTTTGGACCGTGCCTGTTTCTACCAATGGTTCACACCATCGTGTCAGAGCTGGCACAGCCTGTTTCTGCAAGATCTGCGGATCGCCTTGGAAACGTAAACGAATATGGGGATCAGGATCAATATAACGGGTGAAAAACCAGAGTTTTGCGAGATTATCTTGCTGTACTTGCTTGGTAAATGCCCGAATTGGTCCGGCAAGCAACTGATCTTGCATGAGTCGACTGCAATAAATCTTCGCATATAGCCAATCACTACCCGGAAGGCGCAGACGCTCAAGCGGGTTCGAGTATGTCATTCGCGTCTTCAAGGCGGTCACATGCGTTAACCGGGAAGTCGCCGCCGTAATCTCCCCACTTCGGATAAGGGGGACGATAAACTCTGTCATGAATCGACCTTGCTCTCCCGTTGTCCATGCATCTTGGAATCCTGGATACATCTCCTGCAGGCTCACGGCAGATCCTATAGAAAGATGCCTGCGGCATTCCCGCGCAAGATCAATAGTGCATAGCGGATTTTCTAGATCCAGCAGTAGCCGGTTTTCTCTTTCGGTCATATAGACGTGGCGAGGTACACCCCACATACGTCTCCATTCCTGAACGAGTTCATGCCAGTTATCGCTAGGTGTGGTATCACCCGCTTCTGCCAAGCCCTTCGGCAGATGCCATTCACTTGTGCTGACAACTGCCCGTCCGACCCGTAGTCGTGGCACGAAAGGAAGATGTGCCGCCGCCCCCCAGTCGAACGAAGCTAGCGACATGGAATCTTGGGTGGAAATCTCCTTCAGGAATCGGCAGAAGTAGGGTTCTTTTCCATACCGTAATAAGTGATTATTCCGAGTCGCTATATGCATGCCACGCGAAAGTGAGCGCGCGTAAAATCCTCCGCTTCCGACTCCCACCACTAAGTCTGTTATGGGAATAGTATTGGCGTCAGCAGTACCTGATGAAGCCCCAACAAGGATCTCGTAGTCTCTAATCGCTGGGCGGATAGCTATGTCGGCACCCTCGCCACCAGTTGGCATGTACACCAATTCAGCAAAGATCCATCCGGGCAAATGCTCTTCCTCGTCTCGCGCAAGGCGAGTCAGTATCCCGACAGACTCCTCACCTAGGATATCGCTGTAGCGCCCTAAAGAGCGACCCGCAGGGATGACGCCGGTTCGGGGGCCGATGACGATCGAGTAGTTACCGTCATTGATAGCTGCCTGCGATGCCGCCGCTATCGACACATATAACTCTAACGATTCCGGCAAAAGATTCTTCCAGGACCTATGTACTGAGAGAGCCCGGACGGTTGCATCATCCAATTCAATCTCGAGCCTTTTGTTGAGCAGCGCCGTTGAAGCAATCTCACAAAGTAAACGATCTCTCGCTGCATTACGGGGTCGTGTGATCAAAGTCTTGCTTGCGCGATACGTAGCGGGAGGGCCGATACCAACATCTTCATCGAGCATCTCCAACAATGGCACCTCGCGCCTGCTCCCATATCGCTCGATGAATCTGCGTCGATATGCGACGAGATGAGGCCGAGGCACGGCAGCGTTTGAAAGTTGAAACATCACCTCAGCCGCGCGCGCAACCTCAGAGGCAACGGAGGCAGAGAAGGCGTGGCGGGTGATTGCTAGTGCCAATCTCGTATCCGGTAGATATGAGACTCCACTATCCGAAGATGTCATTGTTCTATGCAAATTCTTAAGAGCTGACAATCCCTTGCCGATAGGTCGATCGTCATACGCTTTACACTGATTAAGAACCTCGTATACACGCGTTCGGATATCATCACAGTGATCTAGATGTAGTAACCGATCCAATAGATATTGGGCGGGGTCCATACTCGTTAGCGGAGGACGTAGATTATTGATAAGGATATGCTTCTGGCGCAACTCCTCCAGATTTTCCCAGATGGAATTAGCCTCTTCTGGCCGCTCCGCGCGCAGATTTCTGTAGAGTACACCTATAGTGTCCCCATGGCGGGCAAGCGCAAGGGCACGGCGGACTAACGCCGTGGCGGGAACTGAGGTGCTCTCGTCATAGTCGCGCTGCTTATAGAGATCGAGGCGCGGTACACAAACCCTTCCCGCAATGATAAACAGTGCTGGATTTGCGAAATAGTGTAACTGACGGATGACCTCGGGGCGTTGCTCCAGTTCGTGGACCATATGTATTAACCATTGCATACTCGGTCGAGTCCACTTGCGATGTTGTTCTCGTGAAGCAATATGTATGTCCATATGCTCGCCAATGCGCGCTAGCCCTACCCCCGCGAAAAGACCATACGGGGTCGGGCGGCTGGCCATCCGAATGACATAGCGAAGCGCACTGGCTTGCGCCAGCATGGCTTTCTTACTCACTGTATCTTCGTAGTGAGAAAGTGCTCGATAAAGATCAGGACTTGCGACAAGAATCGCCTCTTGAATGATAGGGGCAGCGATAATTCCTTGCAGCCATGTTCGGACGTTCGGTGTACTCTCATCGACTTCGCCAGCCGAATGACTATCGGCTTCTGGAACGCTAGAATCCCGTCCATTGTCGACACCCGACCACCCCTCGAGCGTGTCGAGCGGCAATACCGTGGCACGGACCACCACAAACCCTGCCGGTATAAAAAGATCACCCGTGGAAGTCCTATCACAATTTACTTCCATCGATTACTCCTAACCACGCGACGAGAGCGCGGCTATCACCCTTAGTAGTAGCGATTAGGCGGCACAATGCGCTCTGCCCTTTTGCATGAGCGCCGAGTGACTCGAGATGGCAGTTTGACCGTTTCATGTCCGATAGCCATGGTTCGGTGTCATAGATTTGTACCGAACTGGGGTGATCAAATCCTTATTGGTTTAGCCTCTCATGTTCTCTACCTCCAACGGACAACGATGCGGTCCCAAAGAGAAGCATCCCTCGTGCTAGTAGATACATAGATGCGAGCACAAGCAGCACCGCCGGGAGACTTAGCTTCTCAAGTAGGAATCCCACAGCGATCAACCCTATCGGGGTCGCCCCCGTGGTTACGGCAGTCAACAAACCGAAGATGCGACCACGCGTCGCGGCTGGTGTCCGTTCCTGAACCATGAGGGCATTCAACGGTGCGACAAATCCTGCAGAGATACCAATAACGAACAGCGCTCCCATTGTGGCAAACAGAGAGTGAATCAAGGCAACAGAGACAAATGACACTCCCCCTAACACGAACGCAGCAATAAGCGTTATTCGCCGTGATACACGGCCTCCGATCCATCCGAAGCCGAAGACCCCGATCAGTGTGCCGGCTCCATAGCTGGTAATCAAGACCCCGAGGGCGACAGCGGTGCGGAATGCAACATCGGCGTAGACTGGTATCACTACGATAACAAGAGCATTGAGGATACCGTTGATGATAGCAGTTGCGGTGACCAAGACTTGGAGTGGACGGTCCTCGCGGAGCACCCGAAATCCGGCACCGAGCTGAGCGAAATACCCCCCGTTTGAGACACTGCCGGCCGTTTTTGTGGCCATCGAGGGTACGAGAAAGGAAATCAACAGCGCCGATACCGCATAGGTAGCCGCGTCAAGCAAGAGTACCAAACTGGCGCCCAAAGTGGCAATCAGAATGCCAGCCAGTACTGGTGCCAAGAACAGCGCAAGCCGCCTCGGACCTTGGTAAGCGGCATTCGCACGCTCAACTGATACGTCAGCTGCGTTGACTAGGTCGGGGAGCAATCCGAAGCGGGCAGTGCCACCCGGCGTATCCAGCGACGTACTAAGGAAGAGGAGTATCGCAAGCTGCCAGAACGCAATTCCGATTGTCTCGTAGAGTAATGGAATGAGTGCGATAGTCACACCGCTAGCAACATCTGCAGCGATACTTACCAACTTAAAGCCAAACAGATCGACAAGCGGGCCACCAAAGATGCCAGCGAGCACGAATGGCAAGGTGGTAAAGAACGTGGCAATACCTGTTCGCGCTGCGCTTCCCGTCGTTTGTAGTACAAACCAAGGTATTGTCGTTAGAGCTAGGATATTACCCAATTCGGAGATTGCGTTCGCCGTCAAGAGGGCAAATAATGGCGCTCGATCCCACTGATCTCTGATACTATCTGCTGCCTCCGACATTGTTTTGCTCCACTCAACCCTGTCCCGACGGCTGACTTTCTCGTATGGGATATAGGATATCTATCCGCTCGGTGAGGCACCTAAACGCCGACACTGCCGTAGATTGACTCTAGAGCAACAAACGAGGCCACACATAGAATCAGCGATGGATTCTAACTGGCAAAGCCTTCAGCGAACGTAAGGTTAAGTTTTCCTTCCACTCTAATTGATGGGTGTCCAAGGAAATATCTGACACACCTTCAAGTAGAGCGGTGAACGCGACCCGAGCTTCCATGCGAGCAAAGCCCACACCGAGGCAGTAATGCCCACCATGCCCGAACCCAAGATGTCGGTTCTCCGTGCGGGCGATGTCCAATCGATCCGGCGCAGGAAAGTGTGCAGGATCGTGGTTAGCCGCACCGAGCCAAAGAGACACACTCTGCCCCGCAAGAATCTCTTTGTCTCCAATTATACAGTCTTCTGTCGCGACTCTCAGAGTTCCTTGATCTGGGCCGTCGTAACGGATCATCTCTTCAATGGCAGACCCCATCAAGTTTGGATTGTCGCGCAGCAACCGTAGCTGATCGGGATAGTGCAATAAAGCAAGCAGACCGTTTCCAATGAGCGCCGCCACTGTCTCGTATCCTGCAAAGATCAGGTTCAAGATATTCGCGAGGATCTCTTCCCATCTCAACTGATCTCCTTGCTTTTCGGCGACCATCAGCGCGCTGACGAGGTCCTTGGTCGGCTGCCTTCGCCGCTCGTCCGCAAGATTTTTAAGATAATCATCTATCGCGAGCATGCTCGGATATGCTATATCAACACCCCGTGTTCCGTCGAAGAAATGGAGGATATCATCTGCCCACTTCCGTAGCATGTTGCGGTCTGCCACAGGCACTCCAAGTAACCCCATGATGACATGTGCCGCAAACGGCCCCGCAAAATCGGTGAGCACCTCCATCTCGCCATATTCTACCAAGGGGTCAAGTATCTCCTTCACGATTTGCTCCGTTGGCCCGCGCATCTGATCAACGCTCAGTGAGGAGATAACCTCGCGTAGCAATCTTCGGAGAAAGGTGTGGGTGGCACCATCGGAACTAAGCACCATCTGCTTGACGATCTGTTGAATCGCCCGCCCTTGTGAGCGTTGGGAGTCTGGAAGACGGTCAATCATCGCAGTGATAGTTCCGGCATAGTCGCGATTGGAGGAGAAGAGGGGGTTCTGCAACACTTCGGCCACATAATCGTAGCATGTGATTATATAATAGGTAGCAGGGCGGTCTCGACGATGCACCGGATCTTCCGAACGCAGGCGAGCATACATAGCATACGGATCAGCGAGCACGTCCTGACCGCGTTGAAAATAAACGTCGAGGGCTTCATCCAACGGTAGCGTAGTCAGCATAGTCATCGCGGACTCCCTTCACTTAACTCATCATTGGGAGCGTGATCACGGCAATAAATCGTCACGAAGTTGCTCATTGCGTCCGCAATTTCTTGCTGGCTAAAATCGCGCCGCAGCCACTCTTCATTCCAAGTCCGGCAAGCGGCGAGCGTTTTCTCTGACAACGGGCGCGCGTTCGTTGGAACAGTGATTCCCGGAGCGATCCGCCGTCTGTTCAGTGCGCCGAAGAGCATGATAGACAATGGGCCATAAGAATCCTCATGTCGATAATGCTGGCGGCCAGATTGCTGACGTAGGATATCGAGCAGCCATATGGCCCTCGGAGGATTGTACCGAAGAACGGCCGCTTCTAGGCCTTCATATGCCGTTTTTGACATCGGCATAATTCATCCCCCTTTCCTCGCGTTGTGCCGACTTTCCATCGTATGGAGGGGTCGTAGATTCTCGGCGTTCGACTGCGTGATGTCCTTTCATACACGTTGCAAAGGATGCGAATGAGATCCCATAGTCATCTCCCCGCGCCACGGAGTAATCGGCCCTCATCCAGCGATAGCCTTTGAGGGCCTCGAGCGTAAGATACACCGGCCTCCCAGCGCAGCAATTTGTCCGGTGCCACGCTGCTATGAATTCCTCAGGATCGCCCATCTGGATGGCCTTGAGCAGAGGGTAATCCCAGTCGAAGTATTCCGCGTCGCTACCCCCGTGAAATGGTGTAGAAGTGAAGAAGGGACCATAGTGAGTGAAGTCACCACTCGCCACAATAATGACTCGCCGAGGCCATTGTGCGAGGAAGCGGGCCAGCACGAGTGCTATTTCTTGCCAAACGTGTCGATGATCGATCGGCTCGTCCAAACCCGCATAGTGTCGCGCGCCCGTCAGCAGGAGTGGAATAATAGAAAATCTTCTTCCCTCAAGCGTCGCGGAATGTTCATGGATCCATTGGAGAAACGGTAGCACCATCTCCACGCTATGATCGCGGAAATGACTCAAGGTATCTAGCACAATCGTACCGGCTGCCTGTTCTAAAAGGTATGTCGCTGCTTCACGATCAACTGGTACCCGACCAAGGGGCGTCTCGAAAGGTTGGAGGATGAGTTCACCTCGCGCAGGTCCAGGATAAATGTGATTAGGCCCAATTATGATATACAGCTCCGGCAATCGATTTCCCTCTAATTGGCGAAGTGCATGTGCAACGCATTGACCCGACCATTGGATCGCGCCATGCGGAAGGATCAATCCCGCAGCCATTCCCTCCGAGGTACGGGGTGGAGCCTCAACAGCAGAAGAGCCTTCATCAGCGAAGCAGGCTGCAATCATTTGCCGAAGCTTCTGCGGGTCCTTAGGATAGAAGGCATCCGTAAGGTCGCAGGTTGGACGCGCCTCCATCTCAGCGAACATCGCCGCAAGGGTCTCTCGCTTATGACGTGTCTCCGGCGTATCAAGAAGATCTATCTGCCGGAATCTCGCTACGACCTCTGCGACGGCCGTTTGTGATAGTCTCAACCCGCTTCGTTCGAAGAGGCGGGTGGGTACATCCTCAATGGGGGTCGAGCCGTCGAGGCAAGCGAGCAACTGCGCCGCTTCTGGACTGATTCGGTAGCCACGATGCCGCGAATCCTTTAGTGCGCCGTCTTGGATGATGACGGCGGGGCGACCACGGATATCGACTGTACGGTTGCCAATCCGCAAATCGTGACGGACGGACGGACACCATCGCGGGTCAAGGTCCGTCATTGATGCCCTCATTGAACACCTCCGGCAGCCTAGCCCTCTTGCCGCTCAATCGCTGTGCGGGGAGCCATGGTCCCGCACACTTGACATCCTTCCACTCGTTCTACCGGTTCAACACGCGTCTTCCAACTCCGTGCGTCAATTATAAAAAATCGGCCAAAGGTAGCTGGTGGTTCGGAAGCGGTCAGGTAGCGGACCACGTCCATGGCAATGAGCGTTCCTACGAGACCGCATAATGGACCAATGAGTGGTGGCCGCTTCAGGGGCTCACTAATCATCGCTGCGATCTGCGCATCGTAGATATCGGGATCACGCGCTCGCATACTCGACTCTCGACAAGCGTAACATCCGGTTGCTGGCGGGTTATAGAATGGCCCGACCTGCAGCCAATAGGCGCTCAGGCTTCCTTGGACCCAGGGGATGCCTTTCGCGACACAGGCTTCACTTACCCAGCGACGGATGAGGATTTTGGGTTGATCGGCGGTAAGAACTACTAGCTGCGCATCCTCGATGACATCGGCTACATCGGAGGATGACTTGAGATGCCGGTACACGGGTACAATGACGAGTCCAGGATAGGCCGAAGTGAGTCGCTCACTCGCAGCATCAACTTTCCTCTGGCTGATCACCGATGGATTGTAGATTGCCTGACGGTTCAGGTTGGATAGCTCCACCAGATCGCTATCGACTAGGACTAGGCGTCCAACTCCCATTGCCGCCAAGTGCCAACTGACCCAGCTACCCACGCCACCAACACCAAGGACCACGACCGTTGCTCGAGAGAGCGAGATCTGCATCGCGAAGCGATCCATATCTGGACGCTCAAAGAATCCGAAGTAACGCATTTGCCGATCGAAGCGCTCTTGGGTCTCTTGGGTCATCTCGACCGACGGCACTTGATCATCGTCTTCCAACAATCCGCGCGAATGGAAGAGCGATAACAGGCGAGAGATTGTTCGAGTGGTCATCTCGGGATAGCGTTGTGCCACCTGAGCGCCTATGTCATCTACCGCATGTGGCTCGCGCAGAAGTTCGCAGACAAAAAGATGCCCCTGTGTTGCGCCATTCACTCGGAAGTGACGCCCACGAAAGTCGTACAGGTGTAATGCGCCGTCCAAGTCAAGCCGGAATAGGACGCCTGGCTTCCAGATCACAGTCGTAAGGCCGAATAGGCCCGACGAACGAGGAGGATCCTGAGATCGATGTGCCGGTGATTGCTCTTTAGGGAGAGGAGATGAACTATAACTCTTGTCCATTGTCACTCATCCTCCCGTGCCATCGATTGCTGACAGATCGGGCACACGGGGTCTCTTGTGACAGGAAAGCTCGATACCTCCATCGTCTGCAAATCGAAGCGCAGCAACGCTCCGAGGCTGCGGGGCGTATGAATCTTGGTAAGCCATGTGATAATTTCCCATGCCATTATGTTCCCAATAGTCGCGGGGACTGGTGAAACGGTCGGAAATGGTTTGCCCCACCTCGCCCGCACCGCATTCTCGAACCAGTCTTGCGGCATATTTTTTCCGCGCATCGTGCATAAGCACTCGAAGCAGCAAGTAACTCCCGGCACGACCAATGGCCCGATAAGAACGTATGTTAATGTCGTGGACATATAGATTGACGGGACTCCGGCCGCCGCACATGCCTCGTTGAGCCAGCGGGCGATTACACGAGGCGGCCAGTCGGCAGCGACCACGACGATATCAGCATCTTGTAAGAAAGGTCGCAGGTCGTCGGGGCCACGTACCTGGAGAGAGGACGGGACGAAGTCCATCTCAGGAGTGAAGCGGCGGAAGAAAACTCTAGCCGCTTCGACCTTCAGTTGGCCGATATCAGCCGATGTGTATAGCATCTGTCGGCTCAAGTTCGTCAACTCGACTCGATCGAAGTCCAAAGCCACCAAGGTGCCGATTCCAGCACACGCGAGTGCTAGCGACGTGAAACTGCCCGCCCCGCCCATCCCCACTACTACAGCCTTGGCGTCGTGCAGTGCGGTGAGACGATCGTATCGCGACACGCCGTCTGATTCGAATAATGAATAGAACTCAAGATCGCGTGCGTGCCTTTCCAAATAACTATCGTTATGTAGCGTGGGCGATGCGCCCTGCTTGCCCATCATTAGTAGACCGTTTCGCGCTAACGCTTCCAAGAGATGGAGCACCTGGTGATCCCTGATCCCGGGAATCTTTGACTTCGCCATCGTGACGATTTCGCCTACTGAACGAGATCCATCGAGCAGGTCCAATAGACCGTTAATTTGAGCGTCGGATGAGCGGAGACGGATCCAGTTGCGGACGCATCCAATCACGAGATTTCCATTGCTATCGGTGTGCTGGCGGACATTCGCGAGCAATGCAGGAAAGGGCGGGATGCTCGTCTGAGCGTGTGCCTTGATGGTGTCCACTATACATCCCTCACTCGGTCGGCTAGAGTGGGCGTTAGCTGCGTTCCGCAGCTAACGCCTGCATGCCACTACTTGAGGATCTACGTCTCCTCATCTGACGTAAATGGCAGGTCCTGCTCTTCGATCTCTTCGATCTCAAGATCGATCTCCAAGCTCTCAAGCTCGTCGTGCAACTCGTTCATGCAATATCACCTCCTTTCTGTCCATGGTCTGGAATTAGCGGGTTAATATATTTCGCTGAGAATCTCGGCAGTGCAAATCCTGAAGAGGCGACTCGCGTTATGAGCCGCTTCACAACAGGCCGATACTGGCCGGTGAACCAAGGCATTACCATGGCGGTCGATATGATTATCCGCGACGGCGAGCGTCTTTGCGTAAGGAAACGTCTCAAAGAGGCAAAGTATCCAATCTCGACCAGTAGACTCATCCAAGGGACGGCGAAATAGTAGATAGCAAGAAACAAATGCCGGTTTTCGATGGAAGCTAACGATGGGGGTGCCGGATCACGATTCTGCTGACGGACCCATGCGCCGTATTCTTGGGCACGCGCAGCCAAATTCGGCATACCCGTGAGGTAACTCACTGCGAAATAGCCATCCGTCCGTCGCTCACTAAGGCCGGGGAGACTCGGCATGAGATTTGTTACGGAAGAGCTTGCCAACGGAATGGACAATGCAAGGCACAGTTGACGGAGTAACGATCCTGATTTCGGTGATCGCCATGCAGTAAGGACCATTCCGAGGAGGATAAGTTGTGAGTAGACGCCCGCCAAGGCAATACATATACGCTGTGTGCGGTTGAGGTGCCACATCTCTGCGGATGGCACGTTCACGGTAATTTTGAGGCGACGAAGCTGTACCTGAATGCGAAAGAGTTTCCCAGTGAAGTGGACAATGGCTAGGATATGGCCAAGCTCATGTATTAGGGCGATGATCGGCAAACACAAGTAAATCAACCCGACAGTTGACCACGCTCTCGAAGGGGATAGAAAAGTTTCCGCGTCTCGATTGTATATGTCTCTACGTGCTACCGCTCTAGTCATGAGCATGAAAGTAATACCGAGAGGAATCGCTCCTACTTTGGTTTCAAAGAAGATCCCTGCCAAGGATCGTAGGAAGAGAATCTGCCAACGAAGTTGAGAGGTATCGCCTTGTGTTGAAGCAGTGGAGGAGTTATGTTGATGCTTTCCAATAGCATCTAGCTCCAAGAGTCCAAGGTCGTCCAGTCGTTGAATGAATCGCTGGATGGCACTATTCGGCATCCGCGAGCCAAGGGCGCGAAAAGCGACCTCAGCGATCGCGTCGATAGACATACAGCCGCTGCATTGCTGTATGATGGTATATTCGCGCTCTTTAAACATAAAGGCGCGACCCGTGAGCGGATCTTCCAAGAGGAAACGGTCCAATTCAGGTTGGAAGCCACGAATCTTGATATCGGGACGCAGTCGAGGATATGACCGATTCATGTTCCACGCCTTGCGACATTACGCGAATCAGAGGCTGTAGGCTGACTTCTACACGCCCCGACTTATACTGTACTGCACAGTTTAGAGCTTAATATACGATAAGTCAATAGTATTCATAGTAAATGTATAGTCTATAGTCAACTATTACCCAAGTGCGCGATCGTAAGATTCTCGGCGGCAGACACGGATGAGGTTGCACAATCTACTCGTATCCAGTGAAGGCGAGTAGGAGCGCTATCTTTCAGCATGCACCACTATTAGGATTCCCGCAGAGGGAAGACCATGTCGACAACGATTATCTCCGAACTGTGGACCGCGAAGCTGTATCTGCCGCACATGGAAGTCTCCTTGTTGGTGCAATCGGGGCCGTAAGGGTTCAATGTCTATTGAACGCTGCCGACTGGGATGCCAACGCGGTGCGCGACGACCTCATCAGCTTTGTCACCGCATCTCTTGGCGTCGAATCATCTCTACCAACGCGCAACATCGTTTCCGCTAGCTAATAGACGGCATTTCCGCGAGGATTCTCTGGATCGCGTCAGCGAGCTCTTGTTTGGTGAAATCATGCCTTAGCCACTCCTCGTTGAAGACACGACAAGCGTCAAGTTGCTCCTGAGGCAAGGGCTTAGGCGGTGCCTTAGCGAGCGAGCCTGTTACTGTCGTCAACATTAGCGTGAGCGGGCCATAGGGATTCTCTGGTCTATATTTCACGGCACCCGGGAATGAGCGCAAAGCGTCAAGCAAACTACCCGCTCTTTCTGGGTTGTAATGGATTGCTGCGCGGAGGCCGACATACGCCGTCGATGACAATGGCATGGTCAGAATCCTCCGAGATTTGTTGACGATACAACGGTACTCTTACCCACATCAGTATGGCAATAATTGTTTGACGCAGCAAGAGAGGCAGCTTCTCGCGCAAGCGATAGCGCTGTCCCCAAACGTTGAGCGTCGTCGACTGGTGCAACGCCCGGTCGAGGATCGCTGACGCCAACACTTGATCCGCGAAGATCTCGTCGCACTCTCCGTAGCTCTTGTGCGAGGTGATAACCACGCTCTTTTTTGGTAGCGATGACTGATCAATTGGACGAGGAATGCATGGCGACCTGTCACGCTAGGGTATACCCCAATTGGACATTCTCACCGCGTGTCGTCCGTTAGGTCCATTGGCGTTGCAGGCCTTAGTGGTGCATCCGGCAAATTTGCTACACGTCCCTTGTCGTCAATCTGCCCGCCCACAGGTGAAATGATGCTTGCCCAATGTGCGAAGAACTAACCGGATGCACCATTAGCTCGACTTTCCCCAATTGGCATGAGGTGAAGCGGCGGGGTATGCTCGATACCACTCGACCAAGAGGAGGTACCGATGCATACCCTACCGCCCGCGATGATACTCCTGCTCCGCCCCTTCGCAC
>JAABUZ0100007162.1_pt1 | contig 13580 bp, 12 predicted proteins | sample 5562091 | NCBI WGS metagenome assembly JAABUZ01 (sample SAMN12813069, study PRJNA571459) | rock metagenome | isolation source: Antarctica rocks | place: Antarctica: Victoria Land, Linnaeus Terrace sud | collected 2015-12-21 | reverse complement strand
TTTCAGCAGCGGAGCCAGTCGTTCGACCGCCCCCTCTGGCATAGGCTGAAGAGTCCCCATCCACTACCTCCCCATTTACCTGTCTAGTCTACGCCTGTGCTCCTTGAATTGCGAATTGGTATGAGAAGCTGAATTTCCCGCACAGGAAGCTATTGTTGCTGCTGCTGCTGCTGCGCCACAATTAACTCGGCTTCCTGATCCTTCTCCAGGAATTTCGACCATTCCTCGTCCGAAGCAAACTCCTGATCCGGCGGCAGGAGCGCTTCGGACGGCGTCACCCGCACGCGCACCTGCAGTTCGGTATCCGCCGAGCCCTTCATTACGCCGAGCGTGGGCGGCACATCGGCATAATCCCGTCCAATCGCCGTGCGAATATGACGGCTTCCCGCCCATAAATTATTCGTCGGATCAAACCCGACCCAACCTAAGCCCGGCAGCAACGCCTCCACCCAGGCATGAGTCGCGCCTTCGCTCGAACGGTCATGGTGCCCGGAATCATGGTGCAGGTAGCCGCTGACGTACCGGCAGGGAATCCGCAGCTCCCGCACCAATGCGATCATGATATGGGCGAAATCCTGACACACGCCCTGCCGCGACCGCAGCGCTTCTTCAATGGGAGAATCGACTTTGGTGCTAGCCTTCACGTAGTTGAACGATTCATATAAATCGCTGTTTAACTCCTGCAAAACCTGTAATGGGTCGCGGCCGTTGCGATCTAACACGCCAAACTCCCGCGCCAGCGCATCGAGTTCCGCCGACGGGCGCGCGAAGTGGCTGGGCCGCAGCATGTCCCAATAGTCTTCCCCCTCGATCATGCGGTCCAGGTCGGCCCACGCGCCGGTCCCGAGCGAAGGCGGCAGCGGATCGGGAGGATCAACTTCCACCAGGGCATCCGCGATAATCGTGAGCTGGCGATGATGACCCGGAATATCGAAATGATGAACCAGGTTTCCCAGGTGGTCGGTATAGGAAAAAATGCGCGACCGCGGGCTTACCGCCAACTGAAACGTGAAGCAGCGCTGCAGCGATTCGCTGCGCGGGTGCATCCGCACTTCCATCACGCTTTGCCAAATGGGACGGCTATACCGGTATCGGTTGAAGTGTCGAATCGCGTAAAACATTAGGCCTCAAAAGCAGATTCAATCGAATAATTGGTGTAAACCTCGTGCACGGCGGAGTGCAATTCATGGCAGCGCTCCAGCACCATATGCAGATACGCATGAAAGTCGCGCGCCATCACTTCTTCAATCTGGACATAAGCCAGCGAAGACCGCAGCCTGCCGATCATCCTCTCAATGCGCGCCGCTTTGCGCGTGGATGTCAGTTCGGCGATGGCATTCAGCGCCGAGTGCATTCCTTCGGTCGAATACCGCACTGTATACGGAAACACCGGATTCAGCAGCAGGAACTCAGCTACGCGGTCCGCCGTCAAATCGGCGGTGTACACTTTCCGGTACGCTTCAAACGCCGAGCAACTCGCCAGCAATCCCGCCCAATCCAGATCATCCGCGCCGCTGAGGGCGGAGAAGTGGGCATCCAGCAGCACGGACAGGCCGCAGGCCCGCTCCATATACTTGCCGAGCTGAATGAAGTACCAGCCCTCGCCGTGGCTCATCGTCATGTCGGTCGCGCCGTAGAACTGATAAGCGCCTTCGCGGAACGATGTCAGCAGGCGCAACGGGTCGCCATCCGACTCGGCGCTGTTGCGGGAAGCCGTGACGCCGTGGTAAAGCTGATTCAAACGCTCCCACATCTCGGAGCTGATCTGCTCGCGAACCTGGCTCGCATTCTCCCGCGCGCTGGTGATGCAGGAAACCAGGGAAAACCGGTTTCCCGGCTGCGCGATGAGCCGCAGCATGGCCGTTTGCGAGTCCGTCGCCGCGTGGTCGGGCTCCAGCCCGAGCGATAAAGTGATGCGGTTCAAACGCTGTTCGCGGGAGGGTTTGGAAGGATTCAAGAGCAGGTTGTAATTCGCCTCCAGCACGCGCGCGGAGTGATCAGCGCGTTCGAAATACCGGCTCATCCAGTAAAGGCTATCGGCTACGCGGGAAAGCATCGGCAGTTACCTTCAATTCTGTAAAACCCACGTGTCTTTGGAGCCGCCGCCCTGTGAAGAATTGACAACCAGCGAGCCTCTGCGAAGAGCGACGCGAGTCAGTCCGCCCGGCACCACCGTCACTTCATCGCCGCCGTAAAGAACATACGGGCGAAGATCAATATGGCGCGGCTCAATGCGGTCCTCGTCAATAAAGCATGGCGCGGTCGACAAAGCCAGCGTGGGCTGCGCGATATAGTTGCGAGGGTCGTCCAGAATGCGCAGCCGAAACTCTTCCCGCTGTTCCGCGGAGCTGTGCGGGCCGATCAGCATGCCGTAACCGCCCGACTCGCCCACCGCTTTCACGACATACTTGTCGAGATTGGCGCATACGTGATTGCGCTGCGTCTCATCCGTCATCAGAAACGTTTCGACGTTGTCGATCACCGGCTCCTCGCCCAGGTAGTAGCGAATGATTTTGGGCACATAAGCGTAAATCGCTTTATCGTCCGCCACGCCCGTGCCCAGCGCATTCGCCAGCACCACGTTGCCGCAGCGGTAGGCATTAAACAAACCGGCGGCCCCCAGCGCGGAGTCAGGGCGGAACGCCAGCGGATCAAGAAAATCATCATCCACGCGGCGATAAATTACATCCACGCGCTGCAGGCCGGAAGTAGTGCGCATATACACGAAATTGTCGTGAAGGACCAGATCACGGCCTTCGACCAGCTCGATTCCCATCTGACGAGCCAGATAGGTGTGCTCGAAATAAGCCGAGTTATAAACGCCGGGAGTCAGCAGAACAATGGTCGGGCTGGACCGGCCTTCCGGCGCCAGCGCCCGCAGGGTGGAAAGAAGCGCCTGGCTGTACTGCTCAATGGGACGGACGCCGCATTTACGGAACAGCGTGGGAAAGATTTGCTTGGTCACTTTGCGGCTGGTCAGCATATAGGAAACCCCGCTCGGAACGCGCAGATTGTCTTCCAGCACGGCGAACTTACCGTCCGGCGTGCGGATCAGGTCGGTCCCGCAGATGCTCACGTACACATCGCGCGATACCCGCACCCCGCGCATCTGGCGGCGAAAATGGCGGCAGGTATAAATCACTTCGCCCGGAATAACGCCGTCCTTCAAAATGCGCCGCTCGTGGTAAACATCTTTCAGGAACAGATTGAGGGCAAGGACGCGCTGCTTCAGCCCGCGCTCGATCACTTCCCATTCCGCGCAAGGAATGATGCGCGGCAGCAGATCATGGGGAAAGATGCGCTCGGTGCCTTCGCTGCGCCCGTAAACCGTAAACGTAATACCCTGGTTGAAAAACGACTGATCGGCTTCCTGTTTGCTGCGGCGGAGTTCCTCGGAAGGCTGGTTCAACAAACTCGAATACAGTTGACGGTAGTGGCTGCGAGGACGTCCAGGAGCGCGGAACATCTCATCATAAGCCGAAGCCAGTTCATACGCGGTAAACGGCGCGGTAATCGCACGTTCCGCAGGTGGGGGAGAGGTTGCCATGTTCCTTTAGGTGTTTTCTCCTAAAACCGGGAACCTTTCGACGCGGAACAGGACCGGGCAAGTAAGCACGAGTATAACCCGTACGCAATTTCACAGTCGTCCATGTAACAAATTTTACATACGACAGGGACTAAGCGCGATGTGTTCCTAATGAGGCATATCCGCCTCCTGGGGAAAGTCGCCGGCGCTCTTCTGTTTGTTTTTGCCGCCCTGAGCAGCCGTGGAAAATCGTCCCAGCACAAAGCCCAATGCAATAGCCAGCAACAAGGAGCGTTTTGTTTGCGGCGAGACTTGTGCAGTCGAAGGCTGGTTGACAACTAACGCGGAATTTTCGCGAACCGGCATCCTGTCCGGGCTGACGGCAGATTCTGCCGCTACCGCCACAGGCTGCGGCGTCTCCGCTTTCCGCTCCGGTTGCTGCGCCTCCCCGGGCTTCGCGGCTGATGCCTGTGTTGCGCCCTCTGTTTCCAGCCCCTGATCTTTCGCGTACACATGCGTAAACTCGGCCCCGAAGAAGAAAATCTGCGCCGAATAGTAAATCCACACGATGACCGCGACAAGTGATCCCGCCGCGCCGTAAGTGGAGCCGACGCTCGCCTTCCCTAAATAGAGCCCCAGCAGGAATTTGCCGATGGTAAAGAGAAGAGCTGTTGCGATTGCTCCGATCAGCACGTCTCTCCACGGGATCTTTACCGCGGGCACGTATTTAAACATCAGCGCAAAGAGCGCCGTCACCACGGCAAACGATAGAACGAAGTTAAGGGTCTGTAGAACAATCGGCGGCACCGGCAAAATCTGCCCGAAAGAGTGCCCAACATAGGCCAACGCGGCGCTCAACATGAGAGAAGTTAAGAGCAGGAAGCCGACGGACAAAACCATGCCGAAAGAAAAGATTCGCTGCCTGATTAGTCCCATGAATCCGCCCGCGTCCTTCGGCTTCGCATCCCATATCAGATTGAGCGCATCCCGGAGTTCTCCGAAAACGCCCGAGGCTCCAAAAAGCAAGGTGAGAAAAGCCACCACGCTGGCGAAAATGCCCGAGGAGGGCTTCTGGGCGTTTTTGAGCAAGGATTCCACCGTCTGGGCGCCTTGATCCCCCATCAACTGCCGGGCCTCGTCAACCAGCGCTCCATTCGCGCTGCGCGCATCGAATACCAAAGCGATCACGGCCGTGGCCAGCAGCAGGAGCGGGGCAAAAGAAAGAACGCTATAGAAGGCAACCGAAGCGCCCAGGCGCGGAGCCTGATGAGCGCTCCATTGGCCGTACGTTTCCTTGGCGAGTGAGATCCAGCTTTTTGTTTTCATTTGCTCCGTCCTGCTTTTGTAGCCTAAAGATACCGTGCCTTTGCCCCCGTCGACAACTGTTGAAGAACGCAGCCCCGCCAAAAGGCCCAGCCTGGAGGATACCGCTCAACTCTTTCCAGGGCCTTTCGGCATCCGCTCGCTGGCGCTTACCGGACTCTTCCTGCTGGCCTGCTTTTATACGCTTTATTTCGCTCGCGACTTTTTTCTCCCGGTGGTGCTGGCTCTTGTTTTTAATTTTCTGCTCGCGCCGGTGGTCCGCTTCGGCAAACGCTTTCGAATCCCGGAAGCCTTCAGCGCGGCTCTTGTCATGGTCGGCTTGTTCGGGGGAGTGGGGCTGCTCGCCTATGAGCTTTCTGGTCCTTTGGCGGAATGGATCGAAAAAGCTCCGGAAGTGGGAGCAAAACTGCAGGCTAAAGTGCAGCCGCTCCGGAAACCAATCGAGAAGATCCTGAAAGCGACGGATCAGATCGAAGGACTGACGAGCATCAAGGCCACGAATCAAAAGCCGCCGCAACGGGTTGAACTCAAACAGGCGGGCTTGCTGGATGTGCTCTTCAGCGGAACCTCGAAACTGGTTTTCAGTTTTCTCGTGGTGGTGGTTCTCCTCTTTTTCCTGTTAGCCTCCGGCGATCTCTTTTTGAGCAAGCTGGTTCATGTGCTGCCCACCTTGTCCGATAAAAAGAAGGCAGTGCAAATCGCGCGCGAGGTGGAAGAGAACATTTCCAAGTATCTGTTTACCATTACGCTGATCAATGCCGGCATCGGAGTAGGCAGCGGCCTGATCTTCTGGGCCTTCGGATTGCCGAATCCGGCACTGTGGGGCGCGGTGGCGGGAGTTCTGAATTTTATTCCGACAGTCGGCTCACTGAGCGTGGCGGCGATCATCACCGTAGTGGCTGCCATCACATTTCCCTCCTTGCCTCACGCTTTGTTTGTGCCAGCGGCTTATCTGGGCTTGACGATCACCATGGGAACCTTTGTCAATCCGCTCATCATGGGCCGTAGATTGACTTTGAATCCCGTGGTCATCTTTTTAGGGCTGAGCTTTTGGGGATGGCTGTGGGGAATCCCCGGCGCGCTTTTGGCCGTGCCGATGCTGGCCATGTTCAAGATCTTCTGTGACCACATTGAACCGCTTGCTCCGATTGGCGAATTTCTCGGCCATTAGTGGCGGTAAGGACGTATAGCTACTGTCCTGCCTACGACTACCGTCAAACAGATATGTTGACGTATTACGTACAACGTAATACAATACCTTTTTGTGATTGTTTCGTATGCGAACAAGGAGACAGAAAAGCTAGCCGATGGCTTCCGCGTCAGGAAGTTCGAAGCAATTGCCCGCGCCGCTCAAAAGAAGTTGGTAATCCTGGCTGCCGCTGCCGCATTAGATGACCTTCAAGTTCCTCCCGGCAATCACTTAGAGGCGCTTGCTGGTGATCGAAAGGGGCAGCACAGCATTCGAATCAATGACCAGTACCGGATCTGCTTTAAGTTCGAGGAGCACCAAGCCTATGATGTCGAAATCGTTGACTACCACTCGTAGCCGTCATGATGAGAAGGGTCTTCTCCCGCTCATCACGCCGGGCGAAATTCTGCGGGAAGAGTTTTTGGAGCCGATGAGCCTATCTGTGAATGCCCTTGCCGCCGCTCTTCACGTGCCGGCGAACCGAATCTCGGCAATTGTCAAAAATCAACGTGGGATCACAGCCGATACGGCGCTCCGTTTGGCTCTGTACTTCGGCAACACGCCTGAGTTTTGGATGAATTTGCAGCAGAACTACGAACTCGCTCGGGCCCGGCGCGAGAAGTTGGGCGACATCCGGAATCAAGTGAAGCCTCGAAAAGCCGCTTGAGGTGGTTCCGGCTATGTCCCATCCAGCAGCGGCTTGCGTCTCTGGCTGGCGAAATTATTGACGTGTGGCTACCCCCACAGCCCCGTTCAAGGAAGCGCAAAGCTGAAAACATCAGAACCGGACGCAATCGCCACGTATTGCTTGTTATGCACCGCGTAGCTCATGGGAGAAGCGTGCATGGACTGTCCCGTATTGAAATGCCACAGCGACTTTCCAGTCCGCGCATCCACCGCCTCCATAGCCTCCGCGTCGTTTCCAAAAAACACCAAATTTCCGGCCGTGGCCATCGTTCCGCCCCACGAATCGCCTGAACCCGTTTGTGGATACCTCCAAACGCATTGGCCGTTCTCCACGTTATAAGCCAGCAAGATTTTCTGGCCGCGCTCCCCCGGAGCATGCTCCGTGCCTGTCGCGTAGTAGGCCCGACCCTCCGAAAATTCCTGCGGCTTCACGAAATAAAGCTGGCAACTTTCGAGAGCCATAAAGTACAGCAAGCGCGTTCCAGGGTGATACAAGGGAGAAAACCAGTTCGTGGCTCCGGTCACATCCGGACACACCAGCGAGCCCTCTTTTGTCGGCTCCACGCCCGTTCTCACGGGACGGCCCGCCGCGTCAATGCTCTTCGCCCAATTCAGCTTTTTCACAAACGGAGTCGCCGAAAGAAATTTCCCGTTCGTCCGATCCAAGACATAGAAAAACCCATTACGATTCGCCTGCGCCAGCAGCTTCCTTGACTTACCCCCATACGGAGCGTCGATGAGCACCGGCACCTCCGTCGCGTCGTAGTCAAAAAGATCATGCGGCGTAAATTGGAAGTACCACTTCAACTTGCCCGTATCCGGATCTAAGGCCAACACGCAATCACTATACAGATCATCCCCAGGCCGCGGCGCTCCATCGTAATCAGGAGCCGGGTTGCTCGTTCCCCAATACACCAGATTGAGCTCCGGGTCATAAGTTCCCGGCATCCAAGTTGTCGCGCCGCCGCGCAGGTAAAGATCACCCGGCCAACTGGCCGAGCCAAACTCGCCGGGGCCGGGAATGGTCCAAAACCGCCAAGCTTCCTTGCCGGTCAAAGCATCAAAGGCGGCCACAAATCCGCGCACCCCATCATCGCCGCCCGACGTGCCCACCAGAACCTTGTCCTTTACCACTAATGGAGCGCTGGTTGCGCCATAGTTTTTGTTTCCTGCGGCATAAGGGACATCCCACAGCAAATGCCCCGACCGGAGATCCAAACACAGGAGATGCGCATCATCCGTTTCCATAAAAACGCGGGTGCGCCAAACACCCACCCCGCGATTGTGGTGCGAAGAAGCGTCATCGATCAGGCCCTCGGTCACCGGTCGCGAGTAATGCCACACCGCGCGGCCCGTACGGGCATCCAGGGCAAAAGCGTCATTCGCCGCCGTCAGGAGCATTAACCCGCTCACGACTACCGGTGTTCCCTCCAAAAGATTGGAATTGACGGCATAGAAAACCCATTGCGCCCGAAGCTGCCCCACATTTTCCGTCGTGATCTGCGACAAAGCGCTGAAGCGCTGACCGGAGTAATCGCCGTGATAAGACAACCAATCCGCCGCGGACGGCTTCTTCAATAGATCGAGCGGCTGAACATCGGCGTGTACCGAAACCGGCACGCCTGTCTGACCTCTCATTGCCAACGCCAAAGCAAAACCGAGCAGCACCCGCATAAGCCTATTCGATGCTAAACTTTCGGCATCGAACTGACAAGGCTTTTCCTCTTTGCCGCCGCGCTCCTTCCACTCAGCGCGCAAACCAACCACGTCGGCCGGCAACTCTTTGAATCCACCTGCGCCGCCTGTCACGGGCTCGACGGAAAAGGCGGTGAACACGCCCCCAATATCGCGGGCAACACAATCCTTCAGCAGCGATCCGATGCCGATCTTCAGCGCATCATCCGCAACGGTATCCCAGGCGCGGGAATGCCCGCTTTCGGCTCCACTTTTGATGAGAACCAGATCCAAGCAGTGGTCTCGCGCCTACGAACGCTGCAGAGAACGCAGAAACTCACCTCCGCCTCCGGAGACCGGGAAGCGGGCCGAAAGCTCTTCTTTGGTGAAGCGCGGTGCGCCGACTGTCACAGCGTCAACGGCAAGGGCGGGTTGATCGCGGCGGACCTGTCTCATTACGGAAACACGCACTCCGCCGATGATCTTCGTCAACAAATCCTGGATCACAACAAAGAAGGGCAGCGCGAATGGACGAAAGTCGTCACCCGCAACGGCAAGGAGTACCTCGGCGTCGTCCGCAATGAGGACAACTTCTCGCTGCAACTGCAAACGCGCAACGGCGATTTTCTCTTTTTTGAAAAGGCAAGCTTGGCCGCCATCAAAAGCCAGGGGCAACCATCCGCGCCCGTTGACGAAAAAGATCTGAACAACCTGCTCGCTTGCCTTTCACAAGGCTCCGCAAGTTCCCACTAAATCGGCGGCCTGTGAAATTCAATTGCGGGAAGCTGTTCCACGGCGCGGCGAAGCGACTGTTCCCAGGTGGAATGAATCACGCTCAGATCCTGATCGGAGCCTGAGAAGCGGCGATATTCGCCTAATTCAAAGCTATCCTTGCGATACAGCAAAATTTCAATGGGCGGACCAACCGTCACATTCGACCGGATCGCGGCATCGAAAGACAACAGCGCATATTTGGCGGCTACTTCGAGGCCGGTTTTGAAGTCCACGCCACGGTCGAGAATCGGCCGTCCATACTTTACTTCGCCAAGCTGCAGGTAAGGTGAGTCCTCGGTGGCGCGCAGCGGATTGCCCTGCGGATAGATCAAATACAGGGTGGGATCTTCAGCCCCTTTCACCTGCCCGCCCAGCAGCAGGTTGACGTTAAATGAAAACTGGTCACGCTCCAAGGAAGCTCGATCAAGATCGGAGACGCGGCGCACGCAGTCACCGACAATACGGGCGGCGTGATACAGCGACGTAGCCTCGGACAAACCCCGGCCCGCGTCAAAATCGCTTCGCAACAGCGTAACGACCGACTGACTGATCGACAAGCTTCCGCTTGACAAAATGATGAACACCCGTTCGCCCTCCTGCACGAAAGTGTGCATTTTGCGGCAAACATTCACCTGATCGAATCCGGCATTCGAACGCGAATCCGACGCCATTACCAGGCCGTCGTCCGTCACAATGCCTAAACAATAAGTCATGTTCCTCCCCGGTTTTTTGTCGTGCTGCTCTTCTTATTGTTGCAGTTGCCGTGATGGAGACATGTTTAGGTACACTGACTTTACGTGCTGAGAAAATCCCTGTAAGATTTCTTGCTCCGTGAGAAGGCAGCAGCGCAGCAGGCGTCCAAAGGAGCCCTATTCATTCATGCTGATCCGCTTAGGATATGACATTAGTTTCGACATTCCCCAGGAAGTACCGATCGTGGCGTTGCTGAACGTATATCAGTCGCGTACCGCCTATCTGCGAGAGTCGGATATTTTGCGCGTTGAGCCCGCCGTGAAGATCGACACCTATACGGATGTTTTCGGAAATCAGTGCTCGCGCTTTGTCGCGCCGCCCGGAACCGTCCGGCTTTATAACTCGACTTTGATTGAAGACGCCGGGACCGGCGACGAACAGAATCCGGACGCGCCCGAAATACCGGTTGGTGAACTGCCGACGGAAGTTCTGCAATACCTTTTGGCCAGCCGCTATTGCGAAGTAGACCTGCTTTCCAACACAGCCGCGGAGTTGTTTGGCGATCTCCCTTACGGCTGGGGGCGCGTACAAGCCATCTGCAATTGGGTTTATTCGAAAGTCACCTTCGGATACAATTTCGCCAGACCAACCAAAACCGCGCTGGATGTCTACACGGAACGTTTGGGGGTGTGCCGGGACTTTCAGCACTTAGCTGTTACTTTCTGCCGCGCGCTTAATATTCCGGCGCGCTACGTCACTGGATATCTCGGCGATATCGGCGTTCCACTATCAGAGTCAGCCATGGATTTCAGCGCCTGGTTCGAAGCCTATTTGGGAGGCCGCTGGTGGACCTTTGACGCGCGGCATAATAAGTCGCGTATCGGACGCGTCCTGATGGCAGTGGGACGCGACGCCGCCGACGTAGCATTAACTACCTCGTTCGGCAGCGCCCAGCTTAGAAACTTCACGGTCATTACCGATGAAGTAAAAGATTAGTGTGCGCCTCTCAGCGCGGCTCGTCCGCGAGGCGGGCGGCGCATGATGAAAGGCAAAGGAACCAGAAAAACCACCACGGTAGCCAAAACAAAAAAGCTGTTCTTAAAGCTCAAGGCACTGGCTTGGCGTTGCACCACAAGGTAGGCCTGGGCCAACGCTTTTTGCGAAGCCGTCGCCGCATCGAAGCCCTGCGAGATGAACAAGCTCTTGAAACCGGCAATCATCGCTTCAAAGTTCGAGTTGCCGTGATTCATGTGCGACACCAAGGCGCTTTGGTGCGTCTGGTTTTGGCGTGACTGGAAAATAGCCAGGAACGATGTGCCGATGCTGCCGCCAATATTGCGGCTGAAATTGGATAGGCCCGACACCTGATTGCTTTTCTCGCGCGGTACTCCGATGTAGTTCAATGTGCTGATCGGGATAAAGATGAAAGGCATCGGCAGAACCTGAATCACACGGAATATCACCATGGTTCGGAAATCAATGCCGGGATAAACGGTTGTCATCATGATCAGCGTCGCGGCAAGGCCCGTGTAACCCAAAGCAACGAGGATACGCGGATCGATCTTGGTTTGCGTAACCATGCCCGCGATGGGCATCATGACCATCAGCGCGAGACCACCGGGAGACAATGCCATGCCCGCGCGTTCGGCCGTGTACCCAAGGCTGACTTGCAGAAACTGCGGAATAATCACCGTGGTGCCGAAGAGAACAATTCCGAGCACGAAGGATAGGAAGACGGCGGTGCCGAAATTACGGTTTTGCAGCAGTCGCACGTCCACAATCGGATCGTCGTGATACCACTCCCAGAGAAAGAAGGCAATCAGCACCGGCACGCCGATACAAAACATGGTGGTAATGAACGGAGAAGCAAACCAGTCATCCTCCTGGCCTTTGTCGAGCACCACCTGAAAACAACCCACTCCGATCACGATGAGCGCCAAGCCGATGTAGTCGATACGAATACCGGCGTTTCTTTCTTCTTTCAGCCAAGGCGGATCTTCCACAAAGCGTTGCGTCATCAAGAGAGAAATCAGCCCGATCGGCAGGTTGATAAAGAAGATCCAATGCCAACTGTAGTTATCCGTGATCCAGCCGCCGAGCGTTGGGCCGATCGCGGGCGCCGCCACGACGGCCATTCCATATAACGCAAAGGCCATGCCGCGCTTTTCCGGCGGAAATGTATCGGCGAGGATGGCTTGCTCCGAAGGCTGCAATCCGCCGCCGCCCGCGCCTTGCAGAATGCGCGCCACGATCAGCAGCGGCAGACTGTTCGCCAGTCCGCAAAGAACGGAACTCACCGTGAAGATGATTACGCACAGCATGTAAAAGCGCTTGCGGCCGATCATATTGCTGAGCCAGCCGGAGACAGGGAGCACAATCGCGCTCGATACCAAGTAGCTGGTAAGCACCCAGGTTGCCTCGTTATAGGACGCCCCGAGCGAACCGGCCATATGCGGCAGGGCAACGTTGGCGATGGAAGAATCCAGCACTTCCATGAACGTCGCGAGCGTAACGGTGAAAGCGACGAGCCAATGATTATGAGACGGTTTCCAGTTTCCGTGGCTCACCGGTTGAGTAGCCATAGCGTCACGCTCCGATGTGAACTTCCGGCTCCACCGACATGCCGGGACGAAGGCGGTCGAGTCCGTTTTGATTCGGCTTGAAGCGGATGCGGACCGGGACGCGCTGAACGACTTTCACGTAGTTGCCGGTGGCGTTTTCGGGAGGCAGAACGCTGGCGACAGAGCCCGTGGAGCCGCCAATGCTTTCCACATAGCCGTCAAAGTCCTGTTGCAACGCGTCAACATGGAGTCTGGCTCCCTGCCGCGGGTGAAGATTTTTCAGCTGAGTTTCCTTGAAATTAGCCGTTACCCAAAGGTCGCCGATTTGCGCGATCTGCATCAACTGCTGCCCGGCGGCCACGCGAGAGCCGACTTCCGCCGAGCGCTTCAGGACGATCCCGTCCACGGGCGCGGCGATCCTGGCATAGCTCAATTTCAGCCGTGCTGTTTCCAGTTGCGCCTCGGCGCTTTGCGCGCTGGCCTGGTTGGAAGCGATGTTGGCCCGCCGGATCGCGATTTGCTGCGGAGCGGTGCGCCGGTTTTGGGACAGCCTGCTTTGCGCCTGCAGAAGTTGAGCGCGGCGCTGATCCACGGTGTGTATCGCCGATTCCACGCCGGCCTGATTCGCCGTCAGATTAGCCGCTTGCGCCTTCGCCGTAGCGACGATCTGATCGTACTCCTGCTGCGAGATTTCTTCCTTGGCGATGAGCATTTTGTAGCGGAGGAGATCGGCCTGCGCTTTGGCGTTGTTGGCTTCGGCTTCCACTACTTTGGCCGCGGCCGAGTCACGATCCCGCTCGGCGGCCGCGAGAGCCGCCTGCGTATTGGCGACATCCGCCTCGCCGGTGGCGATATTGGTGACGTTCTCGACCTCCGTAATCGGGATATTGGGGCGTTCGGCAATGACCATGCTGCGAGCTTGCGTCAACTGCGCCAGCGCCTGGTCGAGAGATGCTTTATAATCCTGCGGATCAAGATCAACCAATGTCTGAGCGGCCTTTACGATTTGATTGTCGTCAACATAGACATGCGTAATCGTGCCGTCAATGCGCGAAGTCACATTGTTCAGGTGAGCATCCACTTGCGCGTCATCGGTTGATTCGAACTGCCGGGCATGAAGCCAGTAAAAGATCCCGACAACCGCGGCCGTCAA
>JAABUZ0100007160.1_pt1 | contig 13582 bp, 9 predicted proteins | sample 5562091 | NCBI WGS metagenome assembly JAABUZ01 (sample SAMN12813069, study PRJNA571459) | rock metagenome | isolation source: Antarctica rocks | place: Antarctica: Victoria Land, Linnaeus Terrace sud | collected 2015-12-21 | reverse complement strand
TCGCTTCCCTAGTCTTAGCTACAACCGGCAATTTTGCCACTTTGGTTGTTGGTAACTTGATCGCGGGACTAGGTCAGGGTTTATACTGGCCAGCGACAGAGGCAGTGGTAGCAGACTTGACGCCAGCTGAGCATCGCCGTGAAGCTTACGCCGTGACTAGACTGGCAGATAATCTCGGGTTGGGGATGGGGATTGTTTTCGGCGGCGCGTTGATTGGGACAACAGGTGCTTATCGAGCGCTATTTGTGATTGATGCAATTTCGTTCGTGGTGTTCTTTGGGGTGGTTTATGTTGCGATCAGAGAAACCTATAAACCAGTAGAAAAGCACCGTAGTACATCTTTACAAAAAAGCTGGGCAACAGCACTGCGTGATCGCCGTCTCTTGGTATACGTCCTCGTTAATATCATCTTCACTATCTATACCTCACAGCTACAAAGCACGCTACCGCTCTACTTGAAAAACTTTGTCTCAGTAGGAAACTCCGGCAAAGGATTTGCCGAAACAACCATTAGTGCGCTTTTCAGTTGGCATCTGATTCTAGCCATCCTCTGTCAACTCCCCGTCGCCCGTGCTTTGAAGCGCTTCAGTCACCCCCAAGCTCTCACGGTTTCCGCCCTAATCTGGGCAGTCGGATTCAGCCTGATCTGGGTTACTGGTGTTGCCCCAGCTAGCTCTCTAGGCTGGGCAATTTTGGCTTTGGGAGTGTTTGCGATCGCTACCGTCAGCTACACACCATCTGCCGCCTCTCTGGTTACAGACTTAGCCCCCGAATCGCAACGTGGGGTTTATTTCTCAATTAGCTCACTCTGCTGGGCAGTTGGGTATTTCATCGGTCCCCCTTTAGGTGGCTGGGCTCTAGATCAACCCCGAATCGTTGCAGATAGTTTCTGGCTGGGCTTGTCCTTGAGCGTGATCGTCACCATTGCAATTTTGCAATACCTGAAGCGGATGCTGTCATGCGCTTCGCGCAGGGAATAGGCAGATGAGCGCTATCGACGACGCTCTTGCAGCTGGCGATACACGTCTTTTAAATCAACGCGATGGTGAGCTAAGGCAACCAGGGTGTGGTAAAGCAAGTCAGCCACCTCACCGGCGATCGCATCCGGCTGATCATCCTTACAAGCCATCACTACTTCAACTGTTTCCTCGCCCAGCTTTTTCAAAATCTTGTTATCACCTGCGTCAAACAACTGGCAGGTATAGGAGCCTGCTGCTGGGTTGTCACGGCGATCGCAGATCACACCATACAGTTGGGACAACGTATCTGCTGGTGGCGGTATAATTTCTCCGTCCACCTGATGAAAACAACTACGTTCACCAGTGTGGCAAGCAATATCTCCCACTTGCTCTATACCTACAAGCAGCGCATCACTATCACAGTCATAGCGTAGCGATCGCACCTGCTGAATATGACCTGAAGTCGCCCCTTTATGCCACAGAGACGCACGAGAACGGCTCCAGAACCAGGTTTCTCCCGTATCCAACGTTTTTTGCAGCGACTCCCGGTTCATCCACGCCATCATCAAAACCGTGCCATCTAAATAGTCCTGCACAATTGCAGGCACTAGTCCCCGGTCATCATAGCGAATTTGCGATAGTGGGATGGCTTTGTTTAATAAATTTGATTCAGGAGCAGACATAACGGCAGACGGCCTAGGCAATGACTCATCACTCCAAGATACCATTATCAATGAGCCACCTAGTCTGTTCTTGTTTAATTTTTCTATGTTCGATAATTTACTATTATAGAAGTTCTAAACAAGGTGTACAACCATCTACAGATAGAGTTTTAACATCTCACTCAGGAGAGAACCTTGGTTAATACCACGATTAGAACAACTAAATCAGAAGAAATCTTTGCTGCCGCCCAGAACCTGATGCCTGGAGGGGTTAGTTCCCCAGTCCGCGCCTTCAAATCTGTGGGAGGACAACCCATCGTTTTTGACCGGGTCAAAGGCGCATATATTTGGGATGTCGATGGCAACCAATACATCGACTACGTCGGTACTTGGGGACCAGCCATCTGCGGTCATGCCCATCCGGACGTGATCGCTGCCCTACATGAAGCCCTGGAAAAAGGCACCAGTTTTGGTGCGCCCTCAGTGCTGGAAAACGTACTAGCCCAAATGGTGATTGATGCCGTCCCTAGCATCGAAATGGTAAGATTTGTTAACTCCGGCACTGAAGCTTGTATGGGGGTTCTGCGCTTAATGCGAGCCTTCACCGGGCGCGACAAAATCATCAAGTTTGAAGGCTGCTACCACGGTCACGCTGATATGTTCTTGGTTAAGGCAGGCTCTGGAGTTGCCACGCTGGGCTTACCTGACTCGCCTGGAGTCCCCAAGTCCGTCACTAGGGACACCTTGACCGCCCCCTTCAATGACTTGGAAGCAGTTAAAGCCTTGTTTGAGGAAAATCCTGACGAGATTGCCGGTGTGATCTTGGAGCCGGTAGTGGGGAATGCTGGGTTTATTGCCCCCGATGCTGGGTTCTTGGAAGGCTTACGGAAATTAACCCAGGAACACGGGGCAATACTAGTGTTTGATGAGGTGATGACTGGCTTTCGAATTGCCTACGGTGGCGCTCAGGAAAAGTTTGGCATTACCCCTGACCTGACGACGCTGGGCAAGATCATCGGCGGTGGTCTGCCGGTGGGAGCTTATGGCGGACGGCGGGACATTATGTCAATGGTGGCACCCGCAGGCCCCATGTATCAAGCTGGGACGCTGTCTGGTAATCCCCTAGCTATGACTGCCGGTATTAAGACGCTGGAATTGCTGCAAAAACCAGGCACTTACGAGTATCTTGATCGCATTACTAAAAAGCTGGCGGATGGGTTGCTGCAAATTGCCAAGGAAACGGGTCACGCGGCTTGTGGTGGTCAAATCAGCGCTATGTTTGGCTTGTTCTTAACCGAAGGGCCAGTTCATAACTACGAAGATGCCAAAAAGTCAGACTTAGCGAAATTCAGCCGGTTCCATCGCGGCATGTTAGAGCGCGGTGTCTACCTGGCTCCATCTCAGTTTGAGGCTGGGTTTACATCTTTTGCTCACACAGAGTCGGATATCGACCAGACCTTAGCTGCCGCGCGGGATGTGATGGTTGGAATTAGTCAGTAGTCAGGAGTCAGGAGTCAGGAGTCACCTGACTCCTATTATCCTAACGATAGTTAGTAAATTGGAGGGCGACAGGCCAGTCTTCTTGCTTGAGGCGTTGGATGACGGTTTGGAGGTCGTCTTTGGTTTTACTGGAAACCCGCACGGCGTCCCCCTGAATCGAGGCTTGCACCTTTTTAACTTCGTCCCGAATCAACTTGGTGATCTGCTTGGCGGTTTCTTGACTAATCCCTCTTTTAAGCTTGATTTCTTGGCGGACGCGATTGCCGCTGGCTGATTCAACTTTGCCGTAGTCAAATATCTTCAGGGAGAGGTTACGCTTAGCAGCCTTCTGTTGTAGTATCGTCTGAACCGCATCTAAGGTGAACTCGCTGTCAGTATTGATGGTAATGCTCTCCTCACCTAATTCCACGGTGGTCTGAGTATCTTTGAGGTCGTAACGGCTTTTAATTTCCCGAACGGTTTGGTCAATGGTATTGACCAATTCTTGCTGATCAAAGTCGCTAACTATGTCGAAGGAATAGGTAGAAGCCATAAGCAGTTTTTATTGTTACCCAGCTTAGTTAATCAAAGTAGAACAGCGTTACTACCTTGCGTTGATCTTCTGCCTGCTGGCAAGTTTGCAGTAGGGTGCGACTATCGTGAAACGCAAAACAGATGAGCTGCTGGCAACGAGAGACAATTTCCTGATTACACAGAGCGCTGGCTTCTGCAAGAGACAACTGGTCGTTGCTGGCGTTTTCCACCAAATGCATCACCTGTTCTAGTTGCTGGCGCGATTCTTGCGGCTGCCGTGCTAAGCTCTGGGGCAAAATCACCGTCAACAGGTTGGGATCAGCTCGCATAGCACCACGGATGGCAGCTGAATTGGTGCCGGTGGCACCGGAGGTAATGAGACGATTGCCTGATAAAACTAGGGCATAGCTCATCATTTCAATTAGATGCTGATGAGTAAGAGGAACATGACGCGACCCGAGTAAAGCAATTCGCTTGGCACCGGTTTGCTGGATCGTCGCCAATTCTTGAGCTAATGTATCGACCTTGGGTAGATCTTCTATTGACTGACTCGGATTGATCAAAGACGGAATCAGACTAGACAACCCAGCTATTTTAGCAGACACGTCTGCAAAAATAGCGGATGACTAAGGCAAAGCCGCTGCTGGAGTTAAGCCAAGTAGGGATAACAAGCGGTCAGTGTCAAAATGTGCCTGCATCAGCTCCCGAATGCAGTGTACTTTAATCGGTTCTTTAAGGCGCACTTGACCAAAGGTGCGATCAACAATTTCCACGGTTGTGAGGGTATCGAGGTCAACTGACAAAATGGGAATTTCTAGCTCTTCAGCGCGGCTCTTGATGAAGGGGGGAGGGGGCAGTTGTCCGGTCAGGATCAGGCAGTGGGTAGAAGTTTCCAGGGCTGCGAGCTGGATTTCCACGCGATCGCCCCCCGTCACCACTGCCATATTCTGCCGCTTGCGGAAATACTTTAGTGCCGCGTTCACATTCATTGCCCCAATCGCCAGGCTTTCTACCATCAGATCTAGCCGATCCGGGCGGCAGAGCACTTCTGCGTGCAGCTGGTTTACTAGTTCTTCGACGCTGACGCTCCTTAGCAGGCTACTTTTCGGCAGCATCCCCAGCACGGGAATGCCTTGCCGCTCCAAGAAGGGGCGCATAGCAGTCTCAACGGCGTCTTTCTGCTCCTCCGGAATATCATTAAGCAAAACACCAATCAAGCGATCGCCCAGACGCTGCTTAGCCCCCAACAGTGGCTCAACCGAGAGCAGAGATTTGTAGCGGGCTACCAAAAGAACGGCGGCATCTACTTGCTCAGCCAGCTGGAGCAATGACAAGTCAAACAGGCTGCCCTCTAACAAGGTACCGGGACCTTCTAACAATACCAAATCCCCTGCTGGCATTTCGAGATATTGCTTGAGCGACTGCCGGTAATCGGTTTGGTCTTCAGCACGTAGGCGTTTCTGGATGATTGCTTCATCTAGCGCCAGGATAGTTGGCAATAGCCGGTTCTCGCCCAGGTTGAGGCTCTGCGCCACGAACTGGACATCCGCCTCCACAACCGCTGCCTGGGATTCAGCTAAACAATTACCTAGCGGTTTCCCATAGGCAATATCTAGTCCTTTTTGTTGAAGCTGATGAGACAAACCCAGTATCGTCGATGACTTACCACTGTAAGCCTCGATTGACCCAATCAGCAAATATTTAGCAGATTTCGCCACGCCCTCACTCCAAATTTTGACATTGAAACCGAACACGACGTCGGCTTCTCTATCATTTTAATTCTAAGCAGCGGCTTGATTCGACTCACTCACTTCTGCCTAGCAGCTTCCAGTAAAACGCTTTGGAAAAATCGGTGGTGCGATCGCGCTTAAAATTCTGGATGACTTCAATTAAAAAATCAACCAATTCCGAATTTGCCATCATGATTTCGTAACTTAGTTCCGCATTGCCATCAAACTGTATCCGACAACGCGTTAGGTCTGCGGGTAGGCTTGTAACCAACCAGGTGGCGACAAACGGAATACTATCACTGCCTTCGATCTTGCGCTGTCCCTCCAGAACTCCTTTTTGATAGAGGCTAATGGCGAAAGATAACATCGGCCGCTTGCTACCCTGGAAGTAGGGCATGTAAACACTTACATTTTGCGGGTTGGCAGGTTGTAGTTGCTGAATAGACATACTCTGGTATTCCTCTTGTGGCAATGCCGCCGATTTGGGTGACTACCGATAGTATTCCCAAAAACTGAGCTAAAGCATCACCCGGCTTTCACCAAGGGGGCAGAGGGGCAGGGGGGCAGAGGGGCAGGGGGGCAGGGGGGCAGGCGCGATTCAGGCCAGCGCCAAGAAGTACAAATATAGAGGATACAATAAAGCAGCACTTGCTTTTGTTGAAGCTGGGGGCAATGACACTAAAAATCCCCGCTGTAAGGCGGTGGAAGCCGTGATTGCTATTTTTCCTGCTGTCTGGTGTGAAGGCTGCACTGTCTGGTGTTACCTAATTCCCAGCTTCTAGAGTGGGTGTAGATAAATACTGGTGGTTGAATACTGTAACTTATGCCAGCGAATTCCTGGCCCGAAAACCATTCCTACAACGAGCTTGATGCGATTGGCTCCCTGTTATCTGACCTATCCGATACAGAGGGGTCAACCGTAGAGATGCACTCAACGTCTCTAAAGTCCTGCTATGAGGGTCGTAGACGCAAAGCGGCGGTCGTTTTAACCATTGTCTGGAGTGGCACGATCGCCCTCCATTTGATTTCCTGGGGATCTTGGTTCGTCTTGGGTATGACTACTATGTTCGGGATTCATGCCCTGCGCGTGGTGTTCGCTCGACCCCACCGCGAACCAGAACCAATGTCTAATGATGCCTTGGTGGATTGTCCATACGTCTCGCTGCTAGTAGCGGCGAAAAATGAGGAAGCGGTCATTGGTAAACTAGTTAGGCAGTTGTGTAGCATAGACTACCCAGATGAAAGGTATGAAGTCTGGGTAATTGACGATAGTAGCACCGACCAAACCCCAGTGTTGTTGGAAAAATTGGGGCGAAAATACGATAATCTGAAGGTGCTACATCGGGCTGCTGGAGCTGGTGGAGGTAAGTCGGGGGCGCTGAATCAGGTGTTGCCACTGACACAGGGGGAAATTTTGGCGGTGTTTGATGCCGATGCCCAGGTGTCACCAGATTTGCTGCGGCGGGTAATGCCGTTGTTTGAACGAAAAGAGGTGGGGGCGGTGCAGGTGCGAAAAGCGATCGCTAACGCCAATACTAATTTCTGGACTCAGGGTCAGATGGCAGAAATGGCTCTGGATACATATTTCCAGCAGCAGCGGATTGCGATTGGTGGGATTGGAGACCTGCGCGGCAATGGTCAGTTTGTCCGGCGAATAGCCTTGGAGAGTTGCGGCGGCTGGAATGAGCAAACCATTACGGATGATCTGGATCTCGCCTTTCGCTTGCATCTGGAGCAGTGGGAGATTGAGGTTCTGGGCGGCTCCGCGGTGGAAGAAGAAGGCGTGACGAGTGCGCTCGCTCTGTGGCATCAACGCAACCGTTGGGCGGAAGGAGGTTCTCAGCGCTATTTGGATTACTGGCGACTGATTGCCAGGAACCGGATGGGGACGCGCAAAACCTTCGATATGGTGATGTTTATGCTAATTCAGTACATCCTCCCAACCGCTACCGTGCCAGACTTTATGATGGCGATCGCCCGGAACCGTCCACCGGTGCTAATGCCAGTTACCAGTCTCTCGGTGACGCTCTCGCTAATGGGGATGTTTATTGGGCTAAGGCGTGTCCGTACCGATAAATTTGGCGTCTATACATTTCTTATCACCCTAATCCAGACGCTGCGCGGCACCTTTTATATGTTCCACTGGTTAATAGTGATGGCTAGTGCCACCGCCCGAATTTCGGTGCGACCGAAGCGGCTGAAATGGATCAAAACCGTGCATCAAGGAGGCGGCTAAAAGTCAAATGCTTCCTCTTCACTGTCGGCATCGTACAAGTTATCTGCGGGAGTGGCAGTCGGCGGCGACAAACTGTTTGTTTCAGCAGGATTAGTGAAGGCTGAGTCTAAGTTGAGTGTGAGAATCTCCCCACCGAAAGCCTTAGCAAGTCGTTGGGCTGCGATCGCCACTTCATCTTCTTCCAAGTCAACAGCGGTCGTAGGGGCGTCAGTCTCTGTGTTCGTAGCTGGTGACTCTAAAACTCCAAATTCTGGTAGTTGTAGCGGTTGGGTTACTGCTGCGGTTCCAGCCTGAAACTGCGACTTTATCTGTGTTTGAGTGGATGAAGTTGTCGGTGGATGGCTTTTTACTGGCTCAGCAATTGAAGGAGGGGCAGATGCTGGCTCAGCACTCGTAGCCGGGGATGACTGCGGTAAGGGAGCTTGCCCAGGCTGCTTATTAACGGGAGCAGTCTTAGTCTGGGTGGAAGTCCCTGCTGACAAAATCACCTTCACTTTACGATTGAGGGCTTCCTGAAAAGCTGCTTCGATGTTAGATAGTTTTTGCTGAAACTGCTCACGCCATTTGTGCGGCACGCTAATGTGAGCAACATTATCCTCAACCTCTATCAGACGACCTAGTTGACGCAGCATCTGTTTAGTAGAGAAGGGCTGAATATGCTCCAGCACTTGTTGCCAAACCTGTCCTGTTTCCATTGGCGCTGGAGAAATTATCTCAGTAACTTCGCCGACTACGGGTAGTGGTTCAACTTCAGCGGGTGTATTAGGAACGGAAACTGGCTCTGGCGGTGTCAGCTCCCAACGGTTAACATCGTTGGCAGCCTGGCTGACTGGGGCAACTGGGTGAGCATGTGGTGGTTCTGTGGTATGATTGCGACTACTTAATGACTTCTCAACCCGAGGGTGTTCTAGGACTGCTGGGGGGCTAGCTGTTGGCTTAGGCTCCTCACTGTGTCTGCCCCTTGCTAACTGCTGAGTACTATTCGCCGCTGGCAACAATCCTAGTAACGTCACCTCTAACCACAAGCGCGGCTGAGTAGTGTGTTTAATTTGGACTTCGCTGTCCTTGAGGTGCTTTTGCCCATTCAAAATAGTGGGAATGTCCCAGAAGTTCGCCAACTCACACAGGGCTTTCCAAGTTGGGGGTGTGATGGCAACCAAATCATTGCGCTTGGGTGCGGTTTTGGCAATCAGCAAATCGCGGTAGAAACCAGCCAGATTCTGGAGGATAGTTAGAGGTTCCCGCCCCCGATCCATTAATGTACGGGCACAGTCAAGAACGGCTTCGGGGTGATCTTGGGCGATCGCTTGCAACAACGCGATCAAGTCTGGCTCTGAGCAGGAACCAACTAAATCCCAAATTCGCTCTATTGTCACTTGACCGGATAATAGACTTAACTGGTCAAGAAGACTTTCGGCATCCCGCAATCCTCCCTGAGCGACTTGAGCTATTACCTGCACTGCTTCGGAGGTGATATTGATGTTTTCAAGGGCGGCAATTTTCTGCAAATGAGCCACCATTGCTTCTATTGGAATCCTGCGATAGTCGAACCGTTGGCACCGGGAGATTATTGTTGGCAATACCCGCTGTGGGTCAGTTGTTGCTAATACAAATACCACCCGATTTGGCGGTTCCTCTAACGTTTTTAGTAGGGCATTGAACGCCGCCGTCGATAACATATGACAATTATGTAGGCAAAGCCCGTTAGCCACAAAGTTGTGATTTGATTGAACTTCTAGGTCATAAACCCTTTCGACTTCTCCGAGTTGCACAGACTCAACAATCTCAAAACTTGTACTCCATTGATGGAATTGAATACAGTGCGAGAATGACATCCCTGTCGTATGTCTTTTGTGTGAAACGTCCATCGCTACTGCACTTGCAAACAAGGGTGACGCATCTACATTCATCGGGGACAGTATCCTCATTCCTTGTCTAATGTTTTTGCCTGGTATCCATCCTCGGTCTGTCCTAATTAAATGATTTCCGGTGCATCTAATTTCTCGGTTTGTCGTCTTGATGACTAGAGTTTGACGTTCGCCCTGATCTAACCACCGAAGAACTTTTTTGAATTCCCAGGTTCCTGAAGATTCGTTGTAGCTAAGAACCTTTTTCCCTTTAATGCTGGGATCGTCAATGCGAATCAGACCGTCACTGGTTTGCACCAGCGAGTCTCCAGTCAGGCATTCGTCTATCACATAAACCTTGTAGCGACACTGGACTGGGGCAAACTGGGCCCTCTCTATAAGCTCTCTGATGTGATCAACGCCGGTGTTGCTGGCGGCGTCGATTTCAATCACATCCAAGGCTGAACCATTGGCGATCCCCTGACAAACCTCACACACGCCGCAGGGTTCATCTGTGGGCTTGTCGCTTTTGAGACAATTGAGCGACTTTGCCAGAATTCGGGCGCTGGAAGTTTTGCCGGTGCCTCTGGGACCAGTGAACAAATAGGCAGGGGCGATTTTTTCGGTGCAGATAGCATTGCGTAGTGTCGTTGCGATCGCGTCTTGCCCCACCAGTTCACCAAAGGTCTGGGGGCGGTACTTGTGATGAAGTGGTTCGTAGCTCACGGCGGTATTGCAGGATGATCCCGGAATTAATCTTGCTCGTCTTCCAGCCTAAGAGGTTTTTACCACAGCTGCGTTATCCAGCTGTGTAAGCCAGTTTTTTTAAGTAAGAGTATGTGTAACCAGACTGTATCTGTGTATCTATTTTAGCATTAATCTACCCGATTAAAACTATTTTCCCCCGCATCCGCCTGTAGCTTTATGTTCCAGATATCGTAAGCTAGCTATCTTGAACAACAGTTTGCGTGATCCGATTATGGTGTTGATATTTATCACATTCTGGGAACTCTAAGACAAGAGCGGTTGCAGACGACGCAGCAGTATATCGGCGTGGTCAGTAAAAATCTGCTCGGCATCCGTAGTCTGTTGTACAAAGTAGAGTTCTGGAAATATGTCTGAGCAACAAGAAAGTGGCTTTTTTCGTAAATACGATCTAACAAAGCCACAGAAACAGCCGAAAGATCCCGCCGCCCACCAGCATGAAGCGTTGGGTAAGCTACATAAGTGGTTTCAGGAGAAACGTTCTGATGCTGGTGGCATCTTAGTTTTACCAACAGGAGGCGGCAAGACCTTCACTGCTGATCGTTTCCTTTGTACTGATCCACTTTCCGATGGTTACAAGGTTCTGTGGCTGGCACATACCCATCATCTGCTCGATCAAGCGTTTTACAGTCTGGAGTCAGAGGTCAAGCTGATCAGGAAAAAACAGCAGTTAAACGTGCGTGTCGTTTCTGGTACAAAGGGACACTTCAGCCCTGCTCACATCGACAAAAATGATGATGTTGTAATTTGCACACTCCAAACAGCGACCCGTGCCTACCAGAACAACCATGCCCAGCTTCACAACTTCCTCAAGGCAGCAGGCAATAAGCTTTTTGTCGTTTTTGACGAAGCACACCATTCCCCAGCTCCTAGCTATTGTAGATTCATTACGGCACTCCGCGATCGCTGTCAAGGAATGTACTTGTTAGGGCTGACTGCTACTCCAACCTACACAGACCAGAAAAAAAGCGGTTGGTTGAAAAAGCTTTTTCCACAAGGCATCCTCTACCAAGTCAGCCCGACAAGGCTGATGGCAGATCGGATTCTGGCACAACCTATTTTTGAACCATCCCACACAAGTTTCACTCCTGAGTTTGATGAGCGCAAGTACCAAGACTGGGTTAAAGACTATCGAGACCTCCCAGAAGACTTAATCACTAAACTAGCTGAGAATCGAGAGCGCAATGCCTTCATTGCCAAAACATACGCCGATAACAAAGAACGTTACGGGAAAACAATCATTTTTGCTGATCGCTGGTTCCAATGCGAACAGTTGCGAGGATTTTTAGAGCAACAGAAAAAAGGAATAAAAGTGGGAACAGTCTATTCCCATATCGATGCTGATCCTGGCAGTGCTGATGCCAGAAACAAGCGAGATAAAGACGAAAATGCAAAAGTTCTAGAGGCTTTTCGTAACGAGCAGCTAGATGTACTGATCAATGTTCGAATGCTAACCGAGGGGACTGATGTCCCTAAAGTTAACACTGTCTTTCTGAGTAGACAAACCACAAGCAAAATTCTGCTAACTCAGATGGTTGGTAGGGCGTTGCGCGGTTCTAAGTTCGGGGGAACAAATCAAGCTTACATTGTCTCATTTATCGACAATTGGCAGTCCATGATTAACTGGGCTGAGTACGATCCGTTAGAGGAAACCCCAACGGCTGACGAGGTGAAAAAGGTTAGTGGACGACAACTGATGCAACTGATCTCTATTGATCTAGTGTGTCGGTTAGTACGTCAAATGGACAGTGGTGTGAATGTTAACCCTGCTCCATTTCTCACCCTCATACCTATTGGCTGGTATCGAGTTGAGTTAGAAACGCTTACGGAGGGAAGTGAAAATACTGAAATAGTGCAGCGTTTAGTAATGGTGTTTAAGAACGAGAGAGAGATTTATCAGCGCTTCATAGAACATCTTAAAAAAGCAGATATCAAGGAATTTGTTGAGGCTGACGTTTGCTTCAACAGTCAACAACAGCGGATTCAAGACTGGCAAAAGCAATTCTTTGTCAATTTTGAAGAGCATATAGGTGGCGATCTGCTGGCAAACCTGTTCCATATCACCCGCCACATGGCTCAAAATGACAAAGAACCCCCCGATTGGTTTGACTTTGAGCAGCGTCAGGAGCATAACCTCGATGATGTAGCTCAAAGATTTATTGATGCTGCTTTGGGTCGTCGGCAGGAAGATGAGGAATTAACAAAGGAATACGACCGAGAAGACCGCTACTGGAAAATCATTTACTACAGTTATGAACTTTTTAAGTCACAGTACAACGCCTGTGTAGAGTGGCTCTTGGCTACCAAACGTCGCGGGGCAAATCCAGAAAGTCACCGCTCAACTTTCACGTCGGACTCAGTTCCCCCTTCTGAGCCATCTGATGAAATTAAAGAGCAGGTTAAGAAGCGAGATGGTTTCCGCTGTTTGTGTTGTGGCACTAAGCATCAGCTAGAGATTGACCATATCAATCCTAAATACCACGGCGGCGATCACTCATTAAATAACTTGCAAACCCTCTGTCGTACTTGTAATGGAATTAAAGAACTCGAAGCCATCAACTTTTTAAACCATCAAACTCCTCTAGAAAACCAACCAATTAAACTGATGGAATTACCAAAACCGGAACAAGCTAATGATATGGAACAGTGGGAACAGTTTCTTCGTCGCACTGTTAACTTCTTGTATGGCTGTAATGCGGTTAAATATGTCAAAAACAATGACCGTGAATGGGCTACTCATTCCTGGGAAATTCGCCTTCATGGTGGTAATAATCCGCGCTGGCTCAAACAGCATCTTGAAGAGTTAAAGCGCAGAATCCGGCTGGGACGGGAACAGGCTAAATTTTATGGACGAGTGACAATCACAATAACCGCACCGAATTTTGATGTTATCTAGCTTGTCTTATAGTAGTCTTAATTAAAAGGGGCGAGGGACGAGGGATGAGGGGCGATAGATGTACAACTTAGCATGGCAGAACTAACAGATGAGACACTCGGCACTGTTTTCAACTTGCAGCGTCGATTTTTGAAACACATTGATAGGGCAACATCCTCCTACTCAAGACTGCACGTTTTGGTGCTAAGAATTGCTGAGGCTCAACCCTGACGGGGCGACAAAAATAGCTAGGATGCAGACCAAATAAGCCTCATAGCCCTCAGACCCCGTTGATAATACTTGTTCTTATTAGGAGTCAATCTCAATAACTCCATCACTAATTCCCAGCAATTCTCCTTAAAATTCACCCAATTTTGACCATATATAGCGTTTCCTAATCTACTGAGGTACAGTAACAACAGTGAGTAAACCAGTTTTGAATATCTTTTAAAGACACTTTATTAAAAGCTTCTTCAATTGCTTTTGCCAACTCTG
>JAABUZ0100007158.1_pt1 | contig 13583 bp, 12 predicted proteins | sample 5562091 | NCBI WGS metagenome assembly JAABUZ01 (sample SAMN12813069, study PRJNA571459) | rock metagenome | isolation source: Antarctica rocks | place: Antarctica: Victoria Land, Linnaeus Terrace sud | collected 2015-12-21 | reverse complement strand
ACGACACGAGGTTCGGGTCATCGAAAACGGTCGACAAGCCGTGACAGACTCGCATCCAGCGGATGCCCTTCTGGTGCGGTGAACTGATCCCTAGACAAGATCGATTCTCCTGCAGCAGAAGGGCATTCCATCGTCACGACCCGCCCCCGGACCCAAGCGGGGCGGTGGATCCAGGCTAAGCGGGACCGAGCTCCGGGTCCTGCGATACCTGCCCAGTAGCCTTCCTGCTCCGGAGATCGCCGCGGAGCTCAGCGTCTCGGTCAACACCGTCAAGACCCACATGCGGCACATCTACGCCAAACTCGACGCCCATTCGCGGTCTGAAGCCGTGCAGCGGGCGCGGGCTTTTGCGCTACTCGCCCCGCCGCCGCGCGTCCGCTGAGCAGGAGCCCGCTGCCTGGCCACGAGCGGAGACCCGTGGCCAGGCACCTCGCTTCGCACCCGATCGATCAGATGGCGGTCTTGGGCTCGTCCTCGGTGGCCAGGCGCTTACGAAGACGCTCGATCTCCGGCAGATACCAGTTCATGTCCGTGGCGAAGCCTGCCCCGTAGGGAGATGTCTTCCAGTCGCGGATCCACTCCGTCTGCATCGAGTGGACCGTGATCGGCTGGCTACCGGCCTGGATCATTCGCTGCATCGCCGTCTCATGCGCGGTCACGCTGCTGCCGCCGACAGCGTCCACGACGAAGTAGGTCTCGAAGCCCTCCGACTGCGCATGCAGCACCGGGTAGAGAAGGCAGACCTCGGTCCACAGGCCGGCGAAAATCAGCCGCCGCCGTCCCGTTTTCGCGATCGCCTCCCGAACGCCGTCGTCTTCCCACGCGTTCATCGTGGTTCGGTCGTACTCGGGTTCGTCGGCGAGCTCGGCGCGAATGGAGTCGATGGTTGGGTGATCCCCCCGGAGCTGCACACCGATGGTGCTGAGAACCACAGGGACGTTGAACGTCTTGCTGGCCCTGGCGAGGGCCTGCCCGTTCAGTGCGATCAGCTCGAGGTCGGTCGAGTGGATCCCGTCCATGACGTGTTGCTGGTAGTCGAGGATCAAGACCGCGGACGTCTCGGGGGTCAGGAGTGCGGGAGACAGCATGGCTGAAGCCTTCCGGTAGGGCCGACCGTCTGTGGGCCGGTGCGTCGTGGTGTGTGACCTCAATGTCGCCTGTAGCGGGGTGAGAGGTCGTCGCACGGAACAGGTGAACCGTGCGCGGGATGGGCCGCGGTCAGGCGTGGAACAAGGGCGGCCGATAACTTGCTTGCGCAAGTAGCACGTGCTGGTCGTGGGCGGTGGGACGTCCGCCGTGCAGTTCCTGCTCGAGCTGAAGTCGGTGGCGATGACCTGGGTGACCCGACGACCCCAGTCCTCCCCGACCGGAGCTTCGACGAGGAGCGGGGCCGCGACGTCGAACGACAGGTCCGGGAACAGGTGCGACAGGGTCTTCCGCCGAGCAGTGTCGTCGGTGCCACCGGCCTCGCCCTCACCGACGAGTTCCGCCGCGGCATCGAGTCCGGTCTGTTAGTAGCCCGCGAGATGTTCACCGGGATCACCGAGAACGGGGTGCGGTTCGCGGACGGCAGCGAAGTCCGCGCCGATGTGATCCTGTGGGCAACCGACTTCCGCGCGTCACTGAACCACCTGGTCGCTTCGCTCGCGCGAACCCGGCCGCCGGCATCGCCATGGATGGCAAGACCATGCACCGGGACCCGCGCATTTAGCTGGTCGGCTACGGGCCGTCGGCATCAACACTCGGCGCGAGCCGCGCCGGTTGCGCGGCTGCGCTGGCAGCGCAGTCGCGGTCAGGTGAATCAGACGCCCGGCGGGGCCGTCATTCCGCACCCGCCCCGAGCATCTGCAGGAAGGAGGCCTCGTCGAAGTCTTGTGGTCCGTCGTAACCCTCGACGACGACTTGCGAGCCCTCCGCCACGGCGTGCCGCAACTTGGCCGCCGCGACGTACTCGGGGTCGAAGTAGCAGGCGATGGCAGCCTCGCGGCTGGGGAACTCGACGACCGTGTAGTTGCCCCTTATGGACTCCTCCGGGCCCTCGACGACCATCCGATCGCCGCCCATGATGATGAACTTCGCGCCGTAGCGGTCCATGACCGCCTTGTTCGCGCCCCGGTAGTGGGCTATTCCGACCCAGTCGCGGATGTCGTTATTGGCGATCCAGTATCCCTTGGCAGTCATAGCGATCAGCTCCCTCTCGTTGCGGTGCCGTTCTTCAGGTTGAGGTGGTCAACAGCGGGACATTCAGCCCGTCCCATGCGGGGTGGTGGAGCGGTCCAGGTCGGTCGAAGCATCAGGGTGCGATCGCGCAGCCATGCCAGCTGATGCAGGTTGCGGTCGCAAGCACCAGCACCAGGACGGTGCAGGGCAGCAGCGACTAGACGTCTGGGCATCAAGGCTTCGGTGGGCTCGTCGAGCGCGAGAATGGCCAGTCGAACCGGACCGCCGGTTCCGCTGAGTGCGCTGCTGGTTCGGTTCACGTGCTGAGACTCGGCGACGCCGGTGTGAGACGGCATCACCTGCATGGGGTGATTGGTCGTCGCGCGACGAGCCACCCCTGGCTTGTCCTCGCGCTCGCGGCGCTTCGACAGCCCATAGGTAGCCACAACCGTTTTCGATACCGAACGGTTGCGTTTCGTATGTATGCGTGGCATGGTGCCTTACGAGAACATCCCGAACCGAAATGAGGGACTGCTGTGGCCGAGGTGAGAACCCGCGATACCCGGGGCCCCCAGACGCTGGGGCGGCCGCGCGACAGCTCGAGGGACACGGCAATCCTGAATGCCGCGCTCGAGCTCATCGCCGAGGTCGGCTACGAGCGGCTGTCGATGGACGCCATTGTCTGCCGCGCCCGCGTCAGCAAAGCCACGATCTATCGCCGGTGGCCCAGCAAGGGCGCGCTGGTTGCTGCAGCTGTGCGCCAGCGGACCGAGACCGTGGTCGTGCCGATCGACGAGGGCAGTCTGCGCCGTGACTTGCTCGAGGTGCTGCGCGTGATGAGCATCAACATCCGGCAAGCACGACCTGGGCCTGCTGACCGGAATCTTCGCCGGGATGCGAACCGACCCGGAGCTCGCAGATGCACTGCGCGGCGCGACGGTGTCGGACAAGCTCGCCCTGACGACCTCGGTGTTCGAGCGCGCGGCCGCCCGGGGCGCGCGGCTGCGCCCCGCCGCGAATCTGCTGTTCCACGAAATCGCTCCAGCGGTCGTGATGCACCGCCTGCTTGTCCTCGGCGAGAGCACGGACGAGGCGTTCCTCGCTCACCTGGTCGACGAGATCCTGCTGCCCGTGCTGACAGACCCGCCGGCACGCGTCCTGCCCACGCTCGACCCTAGAGAGACATCCTCATGACCACGACCCTGCCAGAGCAGCTCCCAACCGACCTCCCGCCCCAGGCGGCCGCAGTAGCGCCGCACCCCCACGACCCCCGGCGCTGGCTGGCGCTTGCTGTGATCGCGATCGCTCAACTGATGGTCGTGCTCGACGCGTCGATCGTGAACATCGCCCTACCCAGCGCCGCCAAGGACCTGCACATCGGCTCGTTGTCCAGCGCCCAGTGGGTGATCACGGCATACACCCTCGCCTTTGGCGGGCTCCTGCTGCTCGGCGGCCGGATTGCCGACTACAACGGCCGCAAGAAGACCTTCATCATCGGTCTACTCGGGTTCGCCGCCGCTTCCGGCATCGGAGGTGCGGCAACCAACTCGTCGATGCTGTTCGGGGCCCGCGCCGTACAGGGGTTGTTCGCCGCGCTGCTCGCGCCGGCCGCCCTGTCGCTGATCTCGACCCACTTCACCGAGCCCAGTGAGCGTTCCACCGCGTTCGGCGTCTACGGGGCCGTCTCCGGCGCCGGCGCGGCTATCGGCCTGATCCTCGGCGGTGCCCTAACCCAGTACGCCTCGTGGCGCTGGTGCCTCTACGTCAACATCCCCATCGCCGTATTCGCCGCCCTGGCGGCCCTGCGCCTCATCACCGAGAGTGCTGTCACCGAGCGCCACAAGTACGACCTGCCAGGCGCCGCGCTCGTCGGCGGTGGCCTCGTCGCCCTGGTATACGCCACCACCCAGGCCGCCAAGGACAGCGTCGGCTGGGGCTCCACAGAGGTCATCGGGCTGCTGGTCGCTGCCGTCGTCCTGCTGACCGCATTCGTCGTGTGGGAGCGCCACACCACACACCCGCTGCTGCCGCTGCGGGTCCCACTTCAGCGCAACCGTGGTGGTTCATTCCTGGCGATGCTGTTCGTGGGGGGCGGCATGTTCGCCCTGTTCCTGTTCCTCACCTACTACTTCCAGCAAAACCTCGGCTACAGCGCACTGAAGAGCGGCTTCGCGTTCCTGCCCTTCAGCATCGGCATCATCGTCACGGCAGCGGTGGTCAGCCAGGTCATGCCCCGGGTCGGCCCCAAGCCCCTCATGGTGGCTGGACTCGTGCTGGCCCCCGTCGGTCTTGCGAGCTTTGCCTTCATCGGAGAGCGCACGAGCTGGGCAACTCACGTCCTGCCCGGTGAGCTCGTCATGAGCATCGGCCTGGCCATGGTGTTCGTCCCGCTCGCCACCACCGCCCTGCACGGAGTCGGCGAGCAGGACGCCGGCGTCGCCTCCGCACTGCTCAGCACCATGCAGCAGATCGGCGGCGCACTCGGCACGGCCGTCCTGTCGACCATCTTCGCCAGCTCCTGGCACTCCTGGTTGAGCAGCCGCCACCTGGCACCACTGCAGACCCCAGGCGGGGCTCAGCCCACGCCGCTGGCAGCCCTGCACGGCTACCACATTGTCTTCCTCATCGGCGCTGCCCTGTTTGTCGCCGGGCTCGTCACCGTCGTGGTCCTCATCAACGCCAGCAAGGACGATCTGGCCGAGACGGACCTCGTCACCGCCTGACCCGGCTCAGCAGCAGGTGAGCCCGGACATCACCCGACCTGCCCATCGCGAGGGAGACCGTCGTGCCGATGAAACGATCAGCTCCTGATCGACTGCACATCGGCCCGGGCGCATCCACCGGCCGGGCTCGGTGGTGGCTGTGATCGAGCACCTGCTCGCCCAGGACGGGTACTTGACCGTTGCGGTCGGCATCGGCGCCGAGAGCATGGGAGCGCCGCTTCCGGGCGAGACGATCTTGATCGTCGTGGCCTCCTATGCCGGCGCCACGCATCACCTGAGCACGGTGACTGTCGTGATCTTCGCCGCGGCCGCGGCCATCCTGGGTGACAACGTCGGCTACTGGCTCGGGCGCCGCTACGGCGCGCGCGTTCTCGCCGCCGCTGACCGGCGCCTGGGTGCCCGGGCTCGGCACCTGCACACGGTGCAGCGGCTGTTCGGGCGGTACGGGGCAGTCGTTGTGGTTGCCGGCAGGTTCGTCTCTGTGGTGCGCACCTACGCCGCGTTCGGCGCAGGCACCACCCGAATGCGCTGGGAAAAGTTTCTGGTCCTCAATGCCTTGGGTGGGGCCGGCTGGGCGGCCACGATCGGCTTCGGCTCCGCAGCGCTTGGCGCCTCAGCCGGAACCAGTGCCACCTACGCTTTTGCCGCGCTTGCTGCCCTCGGCATGGTGTCCCTGGCGGTGGTGAGCCGCATTCGCCGGAAGCCATCCGAGGTCGCCGCTGACGGGACCAGCTCGTCGGGCCTGCCTGACGTCGGCCGTATCTCCCTGCCCCGGACCGGCACGACTGCGTCCAGCCGGCCGCGGGAGCTCGCGGCATCCTCGGCAGCAGTGCACGCGACCTCAGCCGGCGCCACCTCATGACTATGTGCGCTCCCGCGGGCCTACCAGGCGCGCCGGTGGATCGCAGGGCTTCCGGGCGACTGGTGCTGGGGGCGCTGACGGCCGCGCACCGCTGGTGGGTCGAGGTACTCGTCGCTGTCGGGTTCTACCTCGGGTACGAGGCAACCCGCGGACTGGCTCCTGGCCGGGCAGCGTTGGCTATGGGCCGGGGTCGGGCGCTGCACCACCTCGAGCAGCTGACCCATCTGGCCGTCGAACCCCACGTTGCTCAGGCGCTCAACGGCCGGCATCTGCTGGCCGTGTCAGCCGGCTACTACTACGGCACGGCCCACTTCGCCGTCACCATCGCGGTGCTCGTATGGGTCTACGCGCGCCGGCGCGGCGCTTATCCTCGGCTGCGGACGGCGCTGCTCGTCACCAACCTTGCCGCACTGGCGCTATTTTGGGCCCTTCCTGTCGCTCCACCCAGGCTCGCTGTAGCGAACACCGTCGACACGCTGAGCACGCTCGATGTGATGGGCGCCAGTCATCCGCACAGCTTGTTCAACCTGGCTAACCCCTACGCCGCAATGCCTAGCCTGCACGTGGCCTGGGCAGCGTGGTGCGCGCTCGTTGTAGCAGGCGGGACGCGTCGCCAGTGGGTGCGTCTACTGGCGTGGGCCTACCCGTTGACCACCGCTCTCGTCGTTCTCGGTACCGGTAACCACTACCTGCTCGACGTGCTCGCCGGGCTGCTCCTTGCTATCGCCGCCCATCTGGCGAGCCGGCACCTTCAGCCGAGCGCGCCGGCTGTCGCGGGAGAGGGGCCTCCGGCTCGCCTCTTCAGCGCGTCGAAAAGAACCGGGAGCCGGTGGGCGCCAGCCGTTGTCGGCCAGCGCGTCCGGATGCCGGACGAAGGAGATGAGTCTGATGAACGCATCGTTGCCTGATCTGCGCAGCAGCGACGGCCACCATGAAGGGGCGGTCGACACCACTTCGGTCGACCAGCACCAGCCCGTGGCCTTCCCGAGTGACCTGCCGCCTGCCATGCTGGGCCGCCGAGACCACTGGATCTCGCCCCTGGGTCTACGCACCTGGGTGGCTACGCACCTCGAACTGGACGTGCTCGAGCACGCTGTCATCCCCGAGCACGTCGTCGCCAATGACCTCGCTACCGGTCAGCCGGTGGTGATCTCCACCGGAGAGGCGGTGACCGCACTGATGGCGTCGAGCGCGATCCCGAGCCTCTTCCCGCCGGTGGCCCTGGGCGGGCGTTTTTTGGTCGACGGCAGCGTCTCTGCCGACACTCCGGTTGCACAGGCAATCGAGTTGGGTGCGCGCACCATCTACGTGCTGCCCACTCTTGCCGTCGGTGGAGCGCCGTTCCCGCGCACGGCGGCAGCAGCCCTCTACGCCTACCTCCAGATCACTGCCGACTGGAGCCGAGCCCAGGCCACGGCAACCGGTGGCAGCACCGTCCACGTCCTGCCGGCGCCGGACCTCCACGGGATCAGTCCGTTCAACCTCTCGGCCGCCGACGACCTCATCACCGCTGGACGGCTGGCGACAGAGAGCTGGCTCGGCAGCTTCGCCCGGCCGGGGCTGGCGGTCGCGGCATGACAGCTCCGCCGGCCACCGTGGACACGACATCCCCGGTCGCCTTGAGAGCGCGACGACCACCTGTCCCGGGCCGCTCGACCTCGTCGTCAGCCGTGGGCGCCCCATCAGCCCCCGGCCAGGGCGCTCATGTCAGCATCTGGCGCAAGCGATCGTCACGTCGAAAGCTCCGCCTCATCGCCGGGTTCGGCGCCGCGATAGGGCTGGTCACGCTGCTTGCGCTGCAACGCTCGACACTTGCCGGGTCCGTTTCCGCCCTGAGGACTCTGCGCTGGCGGTGGATCCCGGTCGTCGTGGTAGGGCAGCTGCTGTCCCTGGAAGCTGTCGCTCGAACCCACCGCCAGCTGCTTCGCGTCTCCGGGGTTGTCATGCACCCGCGGCCGATCCGGACCATCGTCTACGCCTCGACCGCAATCTCCGTCTCGCTGCCACTTGCGGGCTCCCAGGTGAGCGCCGGCTATTCGTTACGCGAGCTCGTTCGGCGTGGAGCTGATTCGGCAGCGGTGGCCTGGATGCTGGTCGCATCCGGTATCGCCGCCACGACGGCCTTTGCTCTGCTGATTGCTGCTGGGACCGCTGCTACGGGCAACCCGGCAGCCGTGATCGTCGCAATCTGCGGGACGCTGCTCACCGTCATTCCGGCGCTGCTGTTGCTGCCGGCACTTCGCCGACCCGCCGTCCGACGCGGTCTCGAGCGGCTCGTCATAGGGCTGCTGGGCCGCTACCAGCGGTTCATGCGACGACCGGCGGGTACTCCGGCGCGGGTCGTGCACGAGTTCCTGAGCCGACTGGCGAGCTACCGGGCCACGCCGCGTCAGCAAGCTGTGGTGCTCGGTCTGGCCTTGGTCAATTGGCTCGCGGACTGCCTGTGCCTGACCGCCTCCATTGCTGCGGTCGGAGCCCCCATCCCGTGGCAGGGTCTGCTCCTGGCCTACGTCGGCGCCCCGGGGGTCAACAGCCTGGGCCTGACCCCCGGGGGTAGGAGTCGTCGAAGCAGCGCTGACAGCCGGCCTGGTGGCTGCCGGCCTCGACGGCCACCACGCGCTCGCCGCAACCCTCATCTACCGCCTAGCCAACTTCTGGCTCGTGATGGCCGCCGGGTGGGTCGTCTTCGGATTCTCCTCGCGCGGCCGCCAGCTCGACCGGACCGGCACAGTGGTCGCACGGGTCGCCGGCGACGTGGCGCTCACTCCGACGTCGGTGGCGGCGGCGGCGGCGCATTCAGCTGTCGCGTCTGGGCCAGCCGCGCGGATCGTGACAAGCCACTCGCGGGTATCTCGCCATAACCGCTGCCTGGCAGCTGCCTCGGCGACGCCGACCAGGGATCGATCCTCGACCGCTGCCCGGCCGACATGGAGCGCGTGCGGTCGATCTTTGATCCTGCCGGAGTGACGTTGGGGTACCTGGTCGACCGGATGGGCGGCAGTCCAATGACGAGCCTCTGTTGCCTCGCGCGGGAACTGGGGCGCATTGTGCGAAGGGCAGCCGACCCTGCCTACGGAGGAGTCGCGTGAGCACCGACGCCTCTGGTGCCGGCCAAGGGGCATCGCGCCGCGGGCCGGCCGAGCGCACCGCAGCCCCCGCTATGGGCGGCGGTGGGCCGTTCGGTGGCACGTCCTTCCGGGAGGCCGTGGCTACCTTCCGCGAGTCGAGCCGCGACCGCAGTCTGCTTCGCCGCGTCACGCGCCTCTTCCGCCCGTACCGCAAGGACGTCGGTGTTGTCGCGTTTCTCATCGTGATCACTGCCGGCCTCGGAGTGGTCAACCCGTTGCTGACGCAGGTGCTCTTCGACCGTGCGCTGTTCGTGCGGAACGGGCCCAACCTCCGGCTCCTGTACGAGGTGGCAGGTCTGATGATCCTCGTGCCGGTGGTGAGCAGCGGCCTCGGGGTCTGGCAGAACTATCTGACCAATCGAGTCGGTCAGTTCGTGATGCGTGACCTGCGCTCGAAGCTCTACGCACACCTCCAGTCCCTGTCGCTGCGGTTCTTCACCGCTACGCGTACAGGGGAGATCCAGAGTCGGCTGGCCAACGACGTCGGTGGCTTGCAGAGCGTCATTACCGACACCGCCAGCAGCGTGCTGTCCAACACTGTCGTGCTGATCAGCACACTGATCGCGATGTTGGTGCTGTCCTGGCAGCTCACCGTCGTCTCACTGTTCATGTTGCCGGTCTTCGTGTGGATCACTGGCCGGGTCGGGCGGGTGCGCCGGCGGATCTCCGGTGACACGCAGATCGCGTTAGCCGAGATGAGCGCCATCACCGGGGAGACGCTGTCGGTGTCCGGGATGTTGCTGGTGAAGGTGTTCGGACGGCAGGCCAGCGAGGCCGCCCGGTACGAGGTCCAGAACCAACGTCTGGTCGGGCTGCAGATCCGCCAACAGCTCGTGGGCCGGAGCTTTTTCGCCGTCGTCTCGACCTTCTTCTCCATAACCCCGGTGCTGGTCTACGTTCTGGCCGGAATCGAGCTCTCCCGTGGCAGCGGTGGCATCAGTGCCGGCACAATCGTCGCTTTCACGACGCTGCAGACCCGCATGTTCCAACCGATCGGCCAGCTGTTGCAGACCTCCACCGAGGTGTCCGGTTCACTAGCTCTGTTCAGCCGGGTGTTCGGCTACCTCGACCTCGAGCCCGACATCGTCGAGGCGCCTGACGCTCTCGACCTGCCGCCTGCCAGCGTGCAGGGCGAGATCGACCTGCGCTCGGTCTGGTTCAGCTATACGGACTCCGACACGGCGGACGGTAACGGGAGGACAGACCCCCTGGAGCACTGGGCCTTGCGTGACCTGTCCCTGCACATCCGTCCCGGACAGCTCGCAGCGATCGTCGGCCCCAGCGGCGCCGGCAAGACAACGATCGGCTACCTGATCCCCCGGCTTTATGAGGCGACGCGCGGCGAGGTCTGCCTCGACGGCAACGACGTCCGCTCCTTGAGCTTTACGACACTGTCACATGCCATCGGCATGGTGACCCAGGAGACCTACCTGTTCCACGCCTCGATCCGGGACAACATCGCCTACGTGCGGCCGGATGCGACGGATGACGAGGTCGAGTCTGCGGCCCGGGCCGCCTTCATCCACGACCGCATCCTGGAGTTCGACGAGGGATATGCAACCGTCGTCGGAGAGCGTGGCTACCGCCTGTCTGGCGGCGAGAAGCAACGCCTCGCCATCGCCCGGGTCCTGCTCAAGGACCCGCGAGTACTCGTATTGGACGAGGCGACGTCAGCACTGGACACGGTCAGCGAACGCAGCGTCCAGGCAGCTCTCGAGCCGCTGATGAACGGGCGCACACCATCGCGATCGCGCACCGGCTTTCCACGGTGCGCGCAGCCGACGTGATCTTCGCGGTGGATCGCGGCCGGGTGGTGGAGTCCGGGACACACGACGAGTTGCTGCGCGCGCGTGGCCTTTACGCTGAGCTCTACGAGGAGCAGTTCGGCGGTGGCCTGATCGAGGCGAGGTGCCGAGACGGGATGCGACTCGCGGACGGACGCGCCATCCTCACGACAGCAGAGCCTGACCCGGCTCAGTCGCCCAGGGCCGCCTGAGCGACTCAGCCCGGCTCCAGCGTCACGTCCCCCGTCGGCCGAGGCCAGCTCGCGTGGTCAGCATGCATCATCACCCCTTCCGGACGACGCTCTCTCACCCCATCGGCGCATCACATGAGGGTCGGCAGGAGACTCCGCGCCTCATCAAGAACAAGTCCGGGAGGACTCATGACCACAACGGCACACATTGCCGACCGCGACGCCCGCGCCCCTGGCGCCGGGCTGAACGTGACGGACATCAAGGGCTATGACCGCGGCACCGGCACCGGGGAACCAACCGAGTCTGTCGCCCATCTGCTCCGGTTGATGAAGGGCGCCGACGACACGTACAACTCCCGCGACTACGACTTCTTCCTCGACAAGCGGCACAGCGAGGACGTGGCGGTGCACTACATCGGTGCCCCCTCGACCGTGGGGCGCCCAGCGCACCGCACGGACATGGAGAACTACATCAAGTCCTTCCCGGACATGCGGGTGCTCAACGATCCCTACGACGTCCAGTTCGGCCAAGGTGAGTGGACGGTGGCGCTCGGCAAGCTCGCCGGCACGTTCACCCAGCCTCTGCCCCTGCCGGACGGATCGGTCGTCGAGCCCACTGGCAAGTCCTTCCTCATCTTCTTCACCACGATCGCCCGGTGGCAGAACGATCAGATGGTCGACGAATACGTGTTGTTCGACCAGCAAGACCTCGTCAGGCAAGTCACCGCCAGCGACTGAGGAAAAGGCTCGACCAGCCGATGCCCACTCACCCGGACGCGACCGCGTCCGAGTCGGGCATCTGGGAAGACGGCTTCTTGCACTCAGCATTCTTCGTATGATCTTCGGGCATTGGAGTAGGTGTGGGTCAGCCAGTGGCATACCTCGAGATCATCAGTCCAGACCATGAGCGAGCCCAGCGGTTCTACGGCGAGCTGTTCGGCTGGCAGGTCACCGTCAACCCTTCGTTGGGCGGATATGGACGGGTCGACACCGGCGCCGGCGACGCGGCGATCGGCTGCGGCATCGGACCGTCGACGACCTCGAGCGACGCCGGCGTGCGGTTCTACGTGCGCGTTCCCGATCTGAGCGCCGCCCTGGCCCAGGCCGAGCAGCTCGGGGCGACGCGGCTGGCGGAGCCGGCCGACCTCCCTGGGGGTAACGGTCGGTTCGCCATGTTCGCGGACCCGGACGGGAACTCAGTCGGCCTGTGGACCTGACCTCTCCACAGCGGGCCGGTCAGGAGCGCTCAGCCGCCCCCGCCGGCAGCCAGTGCGTCAGCGCTGCAGCGAGGTTCTGCATGCTGACCGGCTTGCTGAGGTAGTCATCCATCCCCGCTGTCATGCACCGTTCCCGGTCCTCGGCCATCGCTGACGCGGTGAGAGCGATGACCGGCGTGCGCTGGCCGGTGCCCTCCCGGCGGCGTAGCTCGGCGGTGGCCTCGTAGCCGTCCATGACCGGCATCTGGCAGTCCATGAGGACAGCGTCATAGCGCTCGCGGGCCAGGTACTCCAGCGCCTGCTCCCCGTTCGCCACAACGTGCACCGCACACCCGATACGGGACAGCACCGCGGTGAGAACCTTCTGGTTGACAGCATTGTCCTCGACGAGCAGCACGAGCACCTCGGCTGGTGACTCCTCTGGATCCGCAGCAGAGGCCTGACGCGGGATGCGCGCGAGCAGTGGGGGCGACCCCGCTACCGGCTCGCCCGCCGCTCGCTTCGGTTTGGTGCCTAGGGCGATACGCAGCGCCTCGTGCAGCTGGGCCGAGCGGACCGGCTTGGTGAGGTACGCCGTGATTCCGGTCTGCTCGGCCTGCTGCGCCTCGCCGCGTTGGGCAGAGCTCGTCAGCATCACCAGCGGCACGTCACCCACGCGGGGGTCAGCCCGCACCAGATGCGCGAGGTCGAACCCGTCGACGCCGGGCATGTTGAGGTCCAGCAGCACTACGTCGAACGTCTCGTGCTCGTCGGCCGCTGCATGCAGGGCTGCCAGTGCCTCCTGAGCCTGAGTGGTGGTGCGGGCGCTGCACCCCCAGCCGGTGACCATCTCGGCCAGCACCCGGCGGTTGGTGGCGTTGTCATCGACGATCAGCGCGCGCTTGCCGGCCAGGTCGGGGACTTCCGGCGCAACCGCCGGAACGGAGCGCAGCCGAAGCGGGATCAGTGCCGTAAAAGTGCTGCCCTCTCCGGGCTCGCTCGTCGCGTGCAGCGTTCCGCCCATCAGCTCGACCAGCTGCCGAGAGATAGCCAGCCCCAGGCCGGTTCCGCCGTAGCGGCGGGTCGTGGAAGTGTCGGCTTGGGTGAACGCGTCGAACAGGTGCTCGAGGGTCGACGGCGTCATCCCGATGCCGCTGTCGCGGACGACCAGCTCGACCAGCACGGCATCGGCATCCCGGTCCACGTCATCGGCATGCTCGGCGACCCGAGCGCTGACGTTGACCTCACCCTTGTGGGTGAACTTGACCGCGTTGCCCAACAGGTTCAGCAACACCTGCCGCAGCCGACCCGGGTCTCCTGCGACCGCGGCTGGCAGGGCCGGGTCCAGTCGGCAGGTTAGCTCCAGCCCCTGCTCGTGCGCCCGGGCTGCCAGCAGTACCGCGGACTCCTCCACGACGGCCCGCAGGTCGAAGGGCACGCTCTCCACGTCGAGCTTGCCGGCTTCGATCTTGGAGAAGTCCAGGATGTCGTCGATCACTGTCAGCAGGGCCTCCGCCGAGGAGCTCACCGTCTCGGCGT
>JAABUZ0100007157.1_pt1 | contig 13584 bp, 10 predicted proteins | sample 5562091 | NCBI WGS metagenome assembly JAABUZ01 (sample SAMN12813069, study PRJNA571459) | rock metagenome | isolation source: Antarctica rocks | place: Antarctica: Victoria Land, Linnaeus Terrace sud | collected 2015-12-21 | reverse complement strand
CGAGTACATCGCGCGCCCAGTCGCCGAGTAGGTTGATCGCCAGCACCGTGAGCATGATCGCGAGGCCGGGGAAAAGGGCCAACCACCAGGCCGTCGCGACGTAGTTGCGCCCCTCCGAGAGCATGCTGCCCCAGCTCGGTGTCGGCGGCTGGACGCCGAGCCCCAAGAACGACAGGCCCGCCTCGAAGATGATCATGAGGCCCAGTTCGAGCGTCCCGACGACGATGATGGGCGCCAGTGTGTTGGGGAAGATATGCCGGAGCAGGAGGCGCGACTCGCGCGCGCCGACCGCGCGACTCGCCTGGACGAACTCGGTCTCGCGCAGCGAGAGCGTCTGCGCGAAGGTGATGCGTGTGTAGCGGATCCAGCGTGTGAAGCCGAGAACCAGGATCAGATTGAGTAGGCTCGGCCCGAGGACCGCGACGACGGCGATCGCCAGCAGCAGGAAGGGGATCGAGAGCACAATATCGGTCAGCCGCATGATCAGCGTGGAGACGAGGCCGCCAAAGAATCCGGCGAGGAGGCCGAAGAGGACGCCGATCGTGGCGGAGACACCCACGCCGACGAGCGCGACGATTACGGAGATGCGCGCGCCATAGATGATGCGCGAGAGCACGTCGCGGCCGAGCTGGTCCGTGCCCAGTAGATGACCGATCCCGCCCGTCGGGCTCGCGAGCGCAGGCGGGGAGAGCCGCGCGACGAGGTGCTGATCCGTCGGGCTCGTCGGGGCGATCACGGGTGCGAAAAGCGCGCAGAGCACCACCACAAGGAGGACGCAGATGCCGATCATCGCCTGCGGGCTCCCGCGCAGCGCTCGCCATCCGGCAAATCTGCCCCGGCGCGGCTGCGCGCGATCCTCGCGGGGGAGTGCCTCCAAAGTGGTACCTGTGGCCATCGCACTTCCTAACTCAAGCGAATGCGCGGGTCGATCACGGTGTAGAGCAGGTCAGTCAGCAGATTGATCGCGATATAGATGACGGAGGCGACGAAGACGATCGCCTGGACAACCGGGAAGTCTCGCGCGAGGATCGAGTCGACCGCGAGACGCCCGATGCCGGGCCACGCGAAGATGGTCTCGACGATGACCGCCCCCGACAATAGGACGCCGAGTTCCAGGGCGACAAGCGTGACAATGGGGATGGCCGCGTTGCGCATCGTATGCCGCACGAGCACCGTCCGCTCCTGCAGCCCCTTGGCCCGCGCGACCTTGACGTAGTCCTGGCCGAGTATCTCGAGCATGCTCGAGCGCGTGATGCGGGAGATGGTGGCCATCGAGAGGGCGCCCAGTGTGAGGGCGGGCAGGATGAGCTGCTGCGGCGAACCGTATCCCGACGGCGGTAGCCACTTGAGCCACAGGGCGAAGACGAGGATCAGCATGATCCCGAGCCAGAAAGACGGTGTTGCCTGCCCGACGAGCGCCAGTACCGTGGCCGCCCGGTCCGGCCAAGTCCCGCGCTTCTGCGCGGCGACAACGCCCGTGATCACACCGACTGTGACGGAGATGAGCAGCGCCGCTACCGCCAATTGGAGGGTTGCCGGGACGCGGGCCATTACCAGATTCAACGCCGGTTGGCGCTGCAGGAAAGATCGGCCGAAGTCCCCATGCCCGGCATTCCAGAGGAAGAGGCCGTACTGCGTGGTCAGGGGCCGGTTTAGCCCCAAGTCCTGGCGTAATCGGTCCAGGTCTTGCTGGGTGGCTCCCTGCGGGATCATCAGGCGCGCGGGATCGCCGGACAGGTGGACGACGACGAAGACGATCGTCAGCACACCCCAGAGGGCGATCGCGCTATGGAGGAGACGCCGGAGGAGGTACCGCGTCACGTTGGCCTTCCCCTTTCGATCGGACCGCGACTAGCCCGTGAAGGCCATGTCCATAATGTAGAACTGCTCGTCGACGGTCGGTTGCCATTTGAGCGTCTTCTTGGCGCCATAGGTCGCGTAGACCTGCCAGAGCGGGATGCCCGGCGACGCATCGCGCAACGTCTTGAGCGCCCGGGAGTATGCCTGCTTGCGCATGGTGGGATCGAGCGTCGATCGGCCCGCCGTGAGATCCTTGTCCAGGTCGGGGTTGCTGTACGACGACCAGCCGCTCTGCGAATTGAAGAGCGGGTTGATGACGCCGTCGGCGTCGAGGCAGGAGCACGACCACTGGCCGAAGCGGATGTCCTGCCAGTCCTGGTTCTGGATCTTCTTCAGGTAGAGCGAGAACTCGAGGTTGGTGATGGGCAATTCGATGCCGATCTGCTTTACCTGATCCTGGAGCGCCTGGACGACGAGATTCCCGATAGCGTAACCCGGCGAGCCGAGGAACGCGAGCTTGACCCCGTTCCCGTACCCCGCCTCTTGCATCAGCGCTTTGGCCTTCTTTGGATCGTAGGTGTACGGCGCGATGGAGGGATCGTACCCGAAATGCTGCGGGGTGAGCATCTCGTCAGTCAGCTTGCCCTGGCCTTGCAAGAGGGCCTTGAGCAGCCCCTCGCGATCGACCGCGTAGCCGATCGCCTCGCGCAGCTTTGGGTTCTTCGTCGGGCTGTTGAACTTGTCCATTGTCTGCATCATCAGATAGGCGACGCGCTCGGTCGGCGCGACGAGCACCGCCAGATTCGGCTGTCCAGTCACCCGCTGCTGGTCGTCGGGGTTGATGCTGAAGATGAAGTCCGAATGTCCCGACAGGAGATTGGCGATCCGCGTCGAGTTCTCCGGGACGGTGCGGAAGATCACCTTCTTGACCGGCGGCGTGCCGTTCCAGTATTGGGAGTTAGCCTCGAGCGTTACGTGGTCCCCTTTGAGCCACTCAACGAATTTGTATGGGCCCGTGCCGACCGGGTTGGCGGCCAGGTAATCGGCGCCCTTCTCCTTCGTGTACTTCGGCGGTACGACCCGATGGGTCGTGAGGTAGGCGCTCAAGGTTGGGAATGGCTGCGTGGTGACGACATGGACCGTCTGCGGATCGACCACATCGACATGGTCGACGAGCGCGTAGTTCGCGCGTTGCGGCGACTTCAGCTCCGAACTGAGGATCCGCTCCAACGAGAACTTTACCGCGTCGGCATTGAACGGCTCACCGTTGTGAAACGCGATGCCATCCTTGAGCTTGAACTCCCAGGTCAGGTCATTGACGATCTTGTAGGAAGTCGCGAGGAACGGCTTAATTTCCGCTGTCTTCGGGTCGCGCGTGAGCAGCGTGTCGAAGATGTTGCCGTAGACGGAGTAGGAACTCGTGTCGTACTGGGTGCCGGGATCGAGCGATGCGGCGTCTGAGGTGAGATCCACCGCGAACTGGTCGATCTGTTTGCCGCTCGCCGCCCCTTGCGTCGCTACTGCGCCGCCTGCGGGTGCCGAACTCGCGCTCGTACCGGCAGTGCTGGCTGCCGGTACGGTGGGGGCCGTTGTGCCGGACGAGCTCCCGCCACACGCGGACAGCAGTGCGAGCGCCGCGGCGCTCGCACCTCCCGCAGCGATCGCGCGCACCAGTGCGCGGCGGCTGACATGTGGCAGATGGTGATCATGATACGCGGCCATCGGTGTCTCTCTCCTATCTATGCCCCATTGGGTCCCACGACCAAAACCGGGAACGTGGCGCTCGGTGCGCGTCACGCTAGCCGATCACAATACCGAACTCGCGGTTGTAAGCGCGCGACCGCCCGATTGCCTCCTTTGCCCGCACCCCGCGATCGGCGGCCACCAGCGCCACGAGCGCGTGGACCACAGAGAGGACCGCCGTCATTGACTGGAAGAAGCTGACCGCCTCGCAGGGGACAACGATCGTGTAGTTTGCCTCGATCGCCACGCGGGAAGTCGCGCTATCGCTGATCACCGCCGTGCAAATGCCATTGCGGCGGCTCCACATGAAGGCCTGCACGATGTCCTTTGGGGGTCGCCAGAACGAGAAGGAGAGGAGGAAATCGTCCGGACCGAGATTGGCGACCTGAGCGCCGAGATAGACACTACCGCGTGTCTCCAGCACAACATCCAACCCGAGATAACAAAGGAGATGGCCGAGCGCGACCGCGACGCCGCCATGCTCCCCAAAGCCGATCACGAGGATGCGCTGGGCGGCACCGATGCGTCGTGCAAGATCACGGAGCGCGGCCTGATCGATCGTCTTCGCCAGTTGCGACAAGATGCGGATGTCCTGCTGCACAATCGTATCAATGGCGTCGGTCGATGGGACGCGATCCTGCTCCTGGAGCAGATCGAGCGGTTCGAGCGAACTCAAGTAGTGGGCGCGCAGACTCTGTCGGAAATCATCGTAACGCCGGAAGCCGAGTCGCTGGCTGAATCGGATGACCGTGGCGACGTCCACGCAGTACATCGCGGCGAGGTCGCGCGCGGAAACGAATGAGCACTTGCTGAGATTGGACAGGACGTGGCCTGCGAGGAGACGCTGCTTCTTCGAGCCTTCGCGGAGCATCAGATCCAAGCGTTCAGTGATCGGGAGATTCTGCATCACACCCGCCTCGCAGCTGCGCGATCATGGTGAGCTCGCTCCGTGCGAGAACATCCGGAATATGCTCACTGTAGCAGAAAAGCGGGAGGATTGCAACAGATGATGCAAAACACTTTAAGCGCAGCATTATGCTGCAACTTTCCCGCCATCGCACTGCGTCCTTTTCGGACAGCGGTACGGTTCATGCGATCCTCATACCTCGCTCAGAATGAGCGAGGTATGAGGGGCAAAGTAGCCTCGATAGAGTGTCGACTTCCAAACCGGTCGCGGCACTTTTTACGGATGAGCATCGAGCGTCGGAGGCTGGCGACGCGCGCACCGCAGCAACCAACCCCTGATCGGATGGTTTTCAGCCTCATACGAGCGCATCCACGCCGCGATACTCTACTCTTGGTGACACCGTCGCTCACGTTGGGCCTAGTACCGGTGCCACCGAGTGAGAAAACGGGGCCGGGAGGTCCTGGCCCCGTTCTATCGCATCCGCTCTGTCATCGGTTGACTCTGGGAGGGACATCGCCATGCATCTCAACCCCAAAGTCCGTGATGACTCTCAAATGCGTCCTTCTCGAATAAGGCGTCGTGAAGGTACGCACTGTAACCAAGATTCCGACACCGGCACCAGAACAGTTACGCCGTATCCGTCAGAAAATGCGCGAAACAGGTCTAAAGATAGCCGTGAAAAAAGAAGAGGCGAATACAGATGCCACATCGGTAGGTGTATGCGGGACGGTGGTCATGTCGCCCACCGCTCCACGAGTCGTTGCAGTTCCTTCGGTCGCCGTCCGCGTTTCCCCCGGCGCACCGGCGGTTGCCACGGCGCGGGAGGTACTCGGTAATGCAGCAGTTCGTCTACGCTCCACCGATGATCGGTGATCCCACTTGCCATCGCGGGCGTGTGTCCGCGTCCCAAGCTGGCGTGCGGGGTGCAGAAGTTGTAGAGCGTGCCGACCAGCCACATCCCGCGTTCCAGTCGCCTCACGGTTCGCCCGCCCGCCCGTGTGCGACGCGCCAATGCTGCCAGTCGGGCGCGGAACGTCCCGTTGAGCCGTTCGATGTAGGCGGTCTGGATCGTCCCGCCCCTGAGCAGGCACGCCGCCCACTGCGCCGTCCCATGCGCCAATCGTCGCGTCACCCCGACCACCCGACCATCGTCGCGCTGCTTGACCACTTGACCGATCACCAATCCCGGCCATTCCACGAGCCGACACCGCCCACGGTTGCCTCGGCGCGGCAGCGGCGAACGGGCCATCCGCCGCACTTGTCGGCCATAGGCCGCGAAGCCGTCCACCAAGACCAGCAGCGGCGCGGGCACGGCACACGCTTTGATCAACGCGCAGAGCCGAGCGATCAATGCCCCAGCGCGTCGGGGACTGACCGCCCCACCAAGCCAAAGCCGGGTGGAGACTATCAGCGCCAGCGCCACCCAGACGACCTGCCCTTGCTGACGCACCCGGATCTCATCCGCTTGCACCGCACCGAGCGCGCGTGGCTGGCAGACGACGTGCCGATGGACCGCTTCGCTCTGGCTGCCCGCCGCGTCGAGCCACGCACAGACCGTCTGCCGCTGGACAGCGTAGGCGGCGACAATCGCGGCAATCGGGCAGCCGTTGGCGACCAAGGTCCACGACCTGCGTGATGATCGCCTCGTCGGTTGTGCGGCGGTAGAACGGCGTGCCCGCACGGGCGCTGAACGTCTTGCCACAGACGGTACAGCGATAGCGCGGCGGCGTGCGGGCATGGATCCAGACGTTCCCTTCGCCACACCGCCCCCTTGCCGGACAATCGGGATTGGGACAGAATACGCTGTGCGGGTTCATAGAATCTCCTCCTCAGCAAAGAAGATTCTACCGAACTCGCATTTCTCTGTCTCACTCTCCTACTCCACCGTTCCGCATACACCTACCGCCACATCAGCCATAGAGGATTACCTCAGAACGCAAAAGAGGTCGAAGCGAACGCTCACATCCGAAAAGGAAGGTCCGGTGTCCACTGGGTAGAATCGTGCATGATCTTTGTTGTTTTATCTGTAGGGATATGTAGTAGACGATAGGCGAACGGAAGAAGTGGTCATCAATCGCCCAGTGCTTTGAGGAGCGCGTCCCGCGCATCCGCATAGAATTGCACGCTCACCTTCGTTGCCATCTCGTCCGACAGGTCGGAGAGTTGCCGCCGTGCCGACACTGGTAGGAGCAGCGTCACCGCCCCTTTTTCGACTGCCAGTTCCGCGATGTACACCGCGTTGTACACCGGTTCGATCGTGCCACCGAGGTTGAGCCCGCCGACCGCGATGAGGCCACCCTTGAGGCTCTTGCCGAGCATCGCACTGCAAAGGGCGAGGAGCGCGGGCAACCCCATGAATGCACCGGTACGACCGGCACCGAAGGCGCGGAGTTGCATACTGAACTCGCGCTGGCGCGGGTCGTGGTCGCCCACAAGCTCTCAGGCGCGGCCGTAGAGATTCTGCTTGGCATACTCGACGCTCTCCCGGAAGGGCTGAGGGGTCGGCTGGTTGAGGATGCGGACCCCCGACCCCGGCGCGTCCGTCACGTCGATGCGATAAAGCCCTGCCGGCTCCTCGCCGCTCCCGGGTCCGATCGCCCATGCCTGGCCCGGCGGCAGCGGATCGGCGCCGATGCGATCCTCGCTCTGCAACTCCGGCGTGGTGACGAACTGCTCCACACCCTCTTGCCCCATCTGGTAGCTGAAGTGGGTGTTGCGGAATTCCGCCGCGCCGATGCGCTTCTGCTGCTCCTTGACGCGCCGCCGACACTCCAACGCGAGGCGCACCGCCCATTCCAGGTCGTCGTCCGCGACGGGTGCACCGCCCGGCTGGAGCAGTTTCAGGAGGCCGCTCACCGTGCGCTGCACTGCGGTCGCGTCGCGTCCGCTCAGGGCACCGCCGAACGTCACGCGGTCCCCCAACACCCGCACGCGGCTCTCGCGGCGCAGGCGGCTCCAGCATTCGGACAGAAAGTCGCTCACGAGGCCGAAATGGTCGGTGAAAAGCGCCGTATGCATTTTCGGCACGTCCCATCCCGGAAGGTAGGCGTGGATGCGATCCATGAACGCGGTGTCGTCGCGCATCTCCGGGGGCAGGGCACCGAGGAGATGGCCGATGCGCTGCTGGTGCTCCACGTCCACGTCGAAGTTGCCGACGAGCACGATACCGCCGTCCGCGCGGATGCTCTCGCGCCCCCGGCTGAACTCGCCCGACTCCATGTATCCCTTCATGATGTTCACGCCATCCTTCTGATCGAAGGAGACGCCGGAGACTTCGTCGAAGCAGACGACATCGTACTGGCAGACCAATCCGCGCTGCCCGTTCGCATTGTTCACGAACATGCGGGCCACCGTCGCCTTCCCACCAGAGATGAGGTGGGAATAGGGCGAAACCTGCTGGTAGAGGTGCGACTTGCCCGTGCCGCGCGGGCCGAGTTCCACCATGTTGTAGTTGCGCTCCACGAACGGCACCATCCGCAGGAGCAGCACGTCCTGCGCTCGCGGAGGGAGCATCTCGGGCTCGAAGCCGACGCTGCGGAGGAGGAATTGTTTCCATTCGGCGGTCGTGAAGGCCGCCCGCCCCGCCCCGAAGTCTTCCAGCACATCGCGCTTGGAGAGCTGGATCGGGCGCAGGGCGGCGATCGCAAACGGGCGCCCATTCTTCTCCTGTGCGATGGCGGCGTCGTACTCCAGTGTCAGGTCGGCGTAGAAGCCGCCCGTCAGCATCCGCTGGTTGTCGCTCACGATCCCGTCGGCGATGCGGGCATCGGTGAGGCGGAGGCCCGGCAATGTCGCGATGTACGAATCCGTTTCCGTGTCGAGTTTCGCGGTGATGAGATCGATGACCTTCACCGTGCCATTCTCGCGGGCGCGAGCCTTGAAAAGTTCCTCCTCGCCCGCCCGCACCGTGCGTTCCCGCATCTGCAGTTCGACGATGGCGAGGCCTTCCGCAATTTCGTCCGGGTCGATGCTGGCGCAGTAGCGGCCGAGCAGGAACTCGCCCACGTATGTCGGCACGGGGTACTGCCCTTTGAAACGGCGCGCGAGGTCCTTGCGGACGATGAAGCCGTCGAACGCCTCGGCGGCTTTCCGATCGAGCGGGTCAAGATCAATCTGCATACTACTCTCCACCGATCGTCGTGAGACGTTGCGCCAGTACGCTCCCCTGCATATCGAGCACGACGACATGCGCGGCGCTCCCCTCGTCATCCGGGTCGGCAACGAAGAGCGATACCACGCCATCACTCTGCATCCCCTTCACGTCTTTGATCCGTGACGTCGCGGCATCTCCCGGCTTCGTCCGGATGTCCACGCTACAACCGGCGAGGGCACCGGCGAGGCGAACGCGAACGCGGAGCCGGTGCCACTCCACGCTTTCGATTGTCACGGGAGCGGTCGCGGCGGTTGTTGCTCGCACGGTGATGACAGGCACCACGCATTCCTGCGGACTCAACCCCCCATGCTCGTACTCCTTGCCCGCCTCGAAGCAGGAGATGCCAGGGGCAACGGCGACACGAACGTCGGCGTCCCAGTGCCAGGGCACCGTCTGCCCTTCGTACGCGGCCCCGGGTTTGAGTCGCGCACACCGCCCTTTCTTTTCGTCCGTGATAGCGACGGGCAGATCCGCTTTGGGCAATCCGCCGGGGAGGAGCAGCCAGCCGTGATCGGTGACGACGCGCACTTCTTGCCAGCCGGCATCGAGCAGCGCGGCGATCCGGTCCGCGAGTTCGCGGATTTCCTCACGCACACGGCGCGCGAGTTTCCATCCTTGGCCGTGTCCATACGAGTCGAGCGATCCGCTCTCGGTCCATGCCGCCCCAGAACCAGTACCAATGTCATCGCCGCGCAAGACCGTGTACCCCGCGTTCGCGAGCAGGCCGCGCAAGATCTCCACATTCACCTTTTGCCCCGTCACCGTGACGGCGAGATCGAAACCCGTGCCTGGGCCAAGCCACCCCGCGACGGGCGAGAGGGCCGGCTTGGCGGTCGGGGTCACCGTCGGGAGGGCGGCGAGGTGCGGAACGGCGCTAGCGGCGTAGCCTCTCGTATCCAGATGGGCGACAAGCCGCTGGCCCACATCGTAGCGCAGGCCGTCCGCGAACAGGAGGCAGACGCCCAGTTCCGGAGGCGTGACGACGCGGGGAGGCGACGCATAGTGGCTCGGGCTTTCCCCCACCGCCGTCGCAAACGCCTCCGCCGCGTCGCGCAGCCAGACATGGGAGAGGATATGCACGGCATTCTTTACCACCGCGACGTCATCCCCGCTCGTGACGGCGGCGAGCGCATCGAGCGCGGCGGCGTCCGCCTCCCAGCCACCCCCCGCGTACGCTGCGACGATCCCCGCGATGTCGCCACCGGCCAGTGGTGCGGCAGTGGCCTGGGCGAGCGATGCCAGTGCCGAAAGCGCGAGCGCGAGTGGCGACTGCCCGAGTTGCGCCCAGACCCATTCCCGACGGGGCGCGTGTTCCACCTCCAATGCCAGCACCGCGTCCCGCGCTTCCCCCGGCATCTCGGGGCGCAAGCCAGCGAGGGCGGCGCGCAGTGTCGTCTCCGCTTCATCGTTCTCTTGCGGCCACGCCCCGGAGGCGTCCGACAATGTGCCGGACAATGGGCGGGAAGCGCGCCGGAGGCTCTTCGGCACGCCGGGATAGGCGGCGGGCGACTCCGCAAAGCGTTCCCAAACTGCCGCCCATGCGTCATTGCGCTTTGCGAGGAGGGCGGCGGCCGTGAGTGGTCCGTCGCGCGCCGGGTCGAAATGGTATTGCTCCTGGCAGATGGTCACGAATGCGGACCATCCGGCGTCCGTCAGCGCGGCACGCGTGGCGACGGGATCGCTGAGCCATTGGAGCAGCGTTCGCGCGCTATCTGGGAGCAGCAGGTCGCGTAGCCATGCGGCCCGCAGCGGCGCAGCGGCGTGGAGGCGAGCGACGGGCAGTTCCGCGAGGGCGAGCAGCGCGAGGGGAAGCATCGCCTGGGTCGGGCCATCGCGCAGCACCTCGACGCCGAGGCCACCTTCACCGTTCGTCAGGAAGGAGAGGATCGTCCAGTCCCGCTGCCCCTGCGGCTGGTTCCAGATCGTCCCCCGGTACTGCACTTCGGCGAGAGGCTGGAGCATATGCGGCGCGGTCTCGACCGCTTTCAGGTCCTGCTTGCCGATGCCGGGGAGGTACAGGACGGGCGTCGCGTCATCCGGCCAGTATCCGATGTCCGGCAGGGTGCAGGCAATCATGCAACGCAGCCAGATAGCGGGGCCGGTGCGCATCTCCGGGGCGTAGACGCCGAGCGTGAGCAGTTCCGACATCACCGCGCGCAGCCGGGGGACGAGCGGCTCCCACTGCCGCTTCTCGTCCGTCCACAGCACACAGGCGGGCGGTGCCTGGTCGTATTTCACGTAGTCCGCTGCTCGCCGCAGGGCCGCGACGAGGGCATCCCGCATCGTTTCGCCCCCCTCGATCACCCGGCACCATCCCTCTCCCGCAAACAAAAAGGCCGGGCCATGCGACCCGGCCCCTCGACTGCACGTTGATTCAGCGACGAAGGCCGGCGGCCCGCTTCCCGGATGCGGGGGCGCTCGCCCGCTCTTGCTGCCGGGAAACGGCAGGCATCACCGCATCCTTGAAGAGGGGGTGCGTGGAAGAGACCAGAGAGATCGCTTCCTGCTCGGTCGCGCCCATCTCGCGCATGTAATAGGCGATCGCATCCTGCCTGCTCATCGCGAGCAATGCTCGGTGGTCGACACGAACTTTTGTGACCATGTTCATCGCCATCCTACGAGACGCATCAAGTCGTCAATCGCGGCGTGTACCGGAGAGAAATCATCCCTGTTCCAGTGTAGCACGACACTCTCGCCGACGCGAACCTGCACGAACTGTTCCAGCAGTTGCGCGTCGCCGCTCTCATGGACAATATACTGCACGTAGCTGCGCGCGAACAACTCCCGCCACGCGATGGCATAGCGGATCAGGTCAACGTCAACGGGGCGTTCGATGATGGTGCCGTTCCCGAGCGTCACTTCCTCGAAGCAAACGAGCCACGATTGACCATTGGCATCTGTTTCCCGGTACTGCGGCAAGGAGTTCAAATACCGCAGGCGCTCGCACACCCGTGTCCCGGAGACCGCATCCCGCCAGGGTTGCAGGAGCGGGCTGGTCTCGGACGCCCACTGATCGGAGGTGAGATCGAAGCCCCGGTTATCGAGGAAGTGCCCGATCTCATGGATGCAAACAATCCACGGGAACCCGCACCCGCGCCAGATCTCGATCAAGGGCAGGGTATCCCCGATGCCGGGCCAGTATTGCGCCTGCGAGTCCCTCCCCGGCGGGTCAGCGAGCGGGCGCACCTCGATGGTGGGGAGATTGCCGTCGCGATGGACGGAGTCAATGAGCCGCAGCGCGGGCCGGACGGTGCGCGAGAATGCGTCGAAGTGAGGCGGACGCACGGCATCGCTCACGCGCCGACGCTTAGGCGGCGGGGGCATGTCTCTCCCGACGCATGAGCGGAGGACGTGGTATCGCCCACGGCGATACCTCCATGGGTTTGCGCCTCGGATGGCAATCAATCATCGCCATCCCCCTCCACGGCAACGAGATCGAGCACCCGCACCGGGAGCGCGGGGAGTGCCGCCGATTGCGCGGGCACGGGGATCGGATTTGCCTTAGCGTGCTCCCGACGGGCGGCTTCCTTCTCGGCGCGGGTGAAGTGGAAGTCGTTGTGCCGCTCGTTCGCCTTGCGACCGGTCTTCGCGTCGGCGTAGAACTGGAGCGATGGCGGGTTTTCGCCCCGATCTTTCTTCCAGAAGTTCTTTGCGAACGCGCCATTCCGCAGCACGCCCGCCTCGATGAAGGGACGGATATTCAGGCGCACCCCGTCGTTCAGGTCCGGCTCCCAGCCGATGGGCTGCTGGTGCAGTGGCTTCCAGCGCACGAAGATGTCGTAGGGCGGCTCCCCGGCGATGATCTTCGCGAGATTGCCTTGCAGGGTGAGGGCGGCGGCATGGCGGGCTTCCGCGCCTACTTCGCCCGCCTGCGCGGCGGCCCGCTGCCGTTCGAGCCAGTCCCCCAGGTACGTGTAGGTCAGTTTCTCCAACTTCTGGCGGTCGAGCATGTGGTAATTGACGAGGGCGGAGAATCCGTCCTTGCGCCCATCCCAGATCTGCCAGATGAAGGGGCGGTTGTGGAATCGCGCGCAGTGCCGCGACCAGAACAGGTCACGCAGCCATGCTTCGAGCGACGTGCCGCCGAGCAATGCGCTCTGCTGTTCCGGTGTCCACGCCTCGCCGTACGCGGCGGCGAGCAGGGCGCGGAGCCGTTCGGCGGCGGGACGTTCCTGCCCGATGGCGGGGATGCAGGCGATGCAGTCCACATCGGTGTGCGCACCACAGTCGTCGAGCGGCTGGTCAGGCCAGCGGTAGCCGAGCAGGCGCGCGACCGCGACCTGAAGCGGATCGGTGCTGGTGGCGATGCCGCCACGGAAGAGCCACTGTGTCGGGTCGTACGAATGTGGTTCCGGCAGCCCGTTCGGGTATCGCTCCGCCGCCACGCGCTGCCAACGTTCAAGATCAAAGGGTATCTTTACGAGTGTTGCTGTTGTGACTTTCAGTGACTGGTCAATTTGCCGCACTGCCAAGTTATACTCTGGCGATGAACAAAAGGCCCATATCGCCGGAAGATACGAATTGTCGCGCGGAACGATAGCAGCAGTGTTAACGTCAAAGCAGTCGCCATTGAAGAGAGAAACGGACAAACTGCCAGTCATGCTAACTATTACTCCCCGCTTTCCCCATGCTGCTTGACCATCTTTCCGGGCACCCGGAAGTTCGAGTATTGGTCCTTTTCCTTCGCACCAATATAGCAAATTACTACGCCCGCCGTACATTTGTGTGCTAATAGTCGTTCCTTGATAGGGGATCCATTCTATAGAGGGCGACTCGAACTCCCAAAAACTCCTCTGCATTCGTGGGAAATCACCGGTAGCTAATCCATGTACCCCCACTGCGTATTGACTGAGCAAAGTGCTAAGTAAATGTTGGTAAGTTCTTGCAATATGTCTTGCGCGGTTCGCTGTCCTTCGCACCGACGGGGCGTCCTGCCTTGCGTCCCGTCGGCGCTTTCCGATGCCCATCCAGGAACCATTGC
>JAABUZ0100007156.1_pt1 | contig 13585 bp, 8 predicted proteins | sample 5562091 | NCBI WGS metagenome assembly JAABUZ01 (sample SAMN12813069, study PRJNA571459) | rock metagenome | isolation source: Antarctica rocks | place: Antarctica: Victoria Land, Linnaeus Terrace sud | collected 2015-12-21 | reverse complement strand
TTCTGCGCGATTAATTCATCAATGAACGAATAGTCAGCTGCTTCAGTGTCAATCAATGACTTTAATGAGTAACTAATTTCATTGCTAGATAGTACACATTCAGTAGTCAAAGATTTCGAAGCAAAGAAATCATTTGAGCTGCTCGTTGTTGAAGAAATTAACACATCTTTCATCGCGCCTTTGATGAAAGTCACTAGTTTTTTGCCTCATTCTTCGATTTCTCTGTAAATAATTTCTTCTCTTCTTTCGGCATGACGATCTTATTGAGGCGAGGGGTGAATGCACGAGATGTCGAAGTACTAGTCTTCAGATGAGAGCAGTCCTTTGAAAGATGATCTGATACTTTACAGTTGAAGCAGATGATTGACATTCTTGATCGTTCAGATTCGAGAGTGGAAAAAGTAGCGAGCCGAACATAGCTAGTAGTCGAGATTGAAGCTGATGTCGACGAAGAAACAAAACGTTTTTCCGAAGCTGCTATCGATTTGACTGTTCGTTGCTCGTCACGTAGCTGGTAATTGACTCGTTGTTTGTTATTCACATCTTGAAGAAAGATCTTGAGCTTATCAAGCGAGCTAAACTCTATGAAACAAACTGACAACGCGTTCTGGAGACGATTGTTGATTTTATCCTGAATGTCGTTCATCAGAGTGACATCGTCGTAGTTCAGAAAGCTGAATATTCTAGTGAATTCTGAATAGAAAGAGCTGAAGAGCTTGTTGAGCTGCTTCAGAGCGACGTATTCGCGACGACACTTTCGAATCAGGTTCTGATCTTCGTAAATTTCTTTCAGATGTTTCAGTAGCTCTGATAGTGATTGATAGAGTGAGAAAGCGTCAACACGACGCTTTGCATAGGTTTGCTGATCAGCATCGCCTTCTAGTCTGGAAATCACATAGGCAATACGAATCTTTTCAGTAGAGTAATGATTCGCGTTGACATCGAGCTTGTCAGCTATTTTGATGTTTCATGTCTCTCAGGTAGAATCATCTGTTTCGATGAAGATGAGTGAATCCGGAAGCTTGACGAACTTGTGATGATCGTTCTCGTTTCCGTTATCAGATAGAGTAGAAGATTCTCGTTGAGAGCGAGCTTCGAAAGTCGAGCTTCGTTCAACTTCAGAGCGGCGAACCGAAACTGAGATCGTAGAAGCTTCTTCCTGATTGACTCGTTGCTCAGCTGGCTGAGTATCTTGACGGGTCATAGATCGATCAGCTTGACGTTGTTTCGCTCTGAAGTTCAACCGCTCGCCTTGTAGCTGATTGATCTTTTTCTCTAGCTCATCGTTTTTATCAAAAGCGACTTCTAGTTGTTTCGCTCTCTTTTTGTGATCGTCTTGTACGAGAAGTCAGTGTTCATTGAGTTGTAGAGTCAAGTCTCGCTGACTTCGAAGCTCGTTCAGCATATTGATGACTTCGTCGAATTGATTGCTGACTCAATGAAACAGTTGTTCTTCGATGTTTATGTTTCATGAGATGGCAGCTTTCTCAGCTTCGGCTGAAGCATCAATGAGTAGAAGTGAAACTCTTCTATTGACAGTGCTTCTAAGCAGACGAGTTGTTCGAGACTCAACTGGCTCGACGTCGCGTGTCATGATGAGAGAAGGTAGAAGTTGTTGAGATAAGAGTAGATGAGGGGTTGATGTTTTAAATTGATGTTTTTTGATGAGTGAAAATTCAAAGAATTTCTTGTGAATTTCAGGTAATAATTGAGTGCTTTATTCGAAGAATTTCTTGCGGATAGAATGATGAAAATGGGTGTAGAATCGAAGAATCCCTTGCGATCTAAAATGGTGGTGCAAATTTGAAGAATTCCTTGTAAATTTTCCTTACTGAATAGATTGTTTCGTATCGTCTATTCGTTGATAGCAGAATAGTAGATGGTGAGCATTTATCTAATGTTAGAGGCCTGCCTAGAGCGAGTCAGATAGAGATGTCATTTAACTAGAAGATGAATGCTAAGAAAGAAAGATAGCTACGGGAAAGAAGCTGACTACATATGTGTGTTTCTCAGCCGACGCTAGGCCCAATAGAGACTAGTCAAGGTGACGGAGCGAGGATAGGCCTGGTAAGGCTAGAAGGCTGAGCCTGGCAAGGCTAGAATCGTGACATTATCTGTAGAGATTTTTCTCATGCAGATTGATCATGTTTTACAAAAATGTTTCTATGCTACATTTTTAATCAGACAGCGTAGTTTGATTATTCTTTACTAACTTGCTTGTGTTTCTCTTCTTTTAATAAAGTTTTTTCATCAGCATATTATTTGCATATAAAATGCTTATATCTGAACATCTGTTAAATGATATTAATAAAATTCATGAGTTTACTCATGTTGTACTTAATGAGATTTGTGAATTGTTCATGTCGTAGTAACAGACACGCAGTCTTAACAAGATTTATATGTAGTTAGCATGAAGATTTAAAGAATGTTCATGATTCAAGTTTTTTCTGCTAATCATTCTCAACAGATCAAATGCAAGAATGTTTTATCTCAGTTCTTATCATCATAAATGCAGCGACAAGATACTGAATTAAATGATTTTCATAAGTGATTTCTCTTGTAGTTCTGCGTTTTATTTGACTTTCTCATCTGCATATAAATTACTTATAGCATGTGTATTAAGATTATTAATGTTTGCAAGATCATGAAAACTCTGCACATGATTAATGCACAGCACTTCTCAATCAAGCAGCGCATAAATGTCATTCAAACTTTTAATAATCTTTAAACTTTACTGTAGCTAAACAGTAGATTTGAAGTCAGCATCGCGTACAAATGAGTTTTATCGCTGATCATTGAAAACATAAATTTGAGTTCTTTAATGTTGATGATTTAATCATGCTATCAGCAAAAAATCTGAAGCAGAAGAAGTTGAACAAAAAATTATTAAATAAAATGTTAAAGTTCTTTCATATATAAGAATTTATAAACAAGCAAATGTATCATCTGAATCTTTCAATCATTTATAAAATTTATTCTATCTTTCATGTAGTTTTTTTAAAGTTGTATAATTGTAGATTAAATAATGATTTTATACTTAAGTATTTTACTTTCAAGCTTATTGATGATGAATTTTTTTTTTTCTTCAAGTTTTACGTACTTATGCAGTTTAAAACTATGAAACACGATGCTACTTATTTAAATAGTAGCATTGAAGCGTGATGTATATGCTAAATTACATGTAATCTAGTCATAATCACTGCTGTATATCTTTTCATTTAGCAGTCAGATCATTAAAGTGTGCATATGAGCGCACAACATGTTTATATAATCAAGTAATCATATAAATAAATCGAAATTATGAAAGCTGATTACTTCAACATAAGCTTTCAAATTTGCTGTTTAATCATCTAGCTGAGCGAGCTAAATAAGCAATCAATGTGTTGTGAAAGTTGATCACTTCAACGTGAGCTTTCGTTCGCTGTTTGATCATTTAGTTAAGCAGACTAAATGAACTTTGAATTGTTTATGAGCATCATGATGCAATGCTCAATTTGTGTATTGTAAAAGCTGATCACTTCAACGTGAACTTTCAAATTTGCTGTTTGATTATTTAGCTGAGCGAGTTAAATGAGTGATCAATGTATTATGAAAGTTAATTACTTTAATGTGAACTTTCATTCATTGTTTGATCATCTAATTAAGCAGACTAGATGAGTTTTGAGTTGTTTGTGAGCATTGCAATGCAATGCTTGATCTGTGTATGTGAAAGCTGATCACTTTGATGTAAGCTTTTATTTGCTGTTTGATCATTTAGTTAGTCAAATTAAATGAGCAATCTGTGTATTGTAAAAGCTGATTATTTCAACGTGAACTTTTGTTTGCTGTTTGATCATTTAGTTAGTCAGATTAAATGAGCAATCTGTGTATTGTAAAAGTTGATCACTTCAACATAAACTTTCATTTACTGTTTGATCATTTAGTTAGTCAAACTAAATGAGTAATCTGTGTATTGTAAAAGTTAATTACTTCAACATAAGCTTTCGTTCACTGTTTGATCATTTAATTAAGCAGACTAAATAAGTTTTGAGTTGTTTGTGATCATTGCAATGCAATGCTTGATCTGTATATTGTAAAAGTTAATCACTTCAACATAAGCTTTTGAATTTGCTGTTTGATCATTTAGCTAAGCGAGCTAAATGAGTGATTGATGCATTGTGAAAGTTGATCACTTTGACATAAGCTTTCGTTCACTGTTTAATTATTTAGTTAAGCAGATTAAATAAGCTTTAAATTGTTTATGAGCATCATGATACAATGCTTAATCTGTGTATTATGAAAGCTGATCACTTTGACGTGAACTTTCGTTTGCTGTTTGATCACATGATCAAATGATCATGTGATCTTGTTATTTATGAGCATTGCAATGCAATGCTTGATCTGTGTATGTGAGCATAACATATGTGTATCGCGCTGTTACTGCTTTATTAATGAGATTATTCAGCTTTTCTGACAAGCATAGCTTATAAAAGATTCATAGTCAACATCTTGTACAGATAAATCTTGTTGTTGATTTTATTGATGATGAGTAAGAATGAAAAGTAGAAAAGATTTTATAAAAGTAAAAAAGAAAGAAAATCTTATATTATAAAATATAATGAAAAAAGTATTTCATGAAATATAATTAATGAATATCAAGCAAAGATATGAAAGAAGTTTTAAAGCTTAAAGAAGTTTTTAAAATGAGATTGAAATATGAGCGAAAAGCATAATCACTCACTTTCAAGCATAAATTCATGATTAGAAAAGAAGAAAATCAACATATTATGATAATTCTCATTTCTTTAATGAAAGTGATCACATATTAATATAAAACATTAAAAGAAAAAGAAAAAGTGCAAAGATTCAAAGATGCTTGACATGAAAATGTAATTATTATGAAATCATCATGAAATCATCACTTCATTAATTATTTCTCATTGAAAATGAAATTGCAGATTTATTTTCATTTATCTTCAAATTTACATGATGCTGACTACGAATCTTTTGCAAGCTATGCTTGTCAAAAGAGCTGAACAATCTCATCAATAAAACAGTAACAGCGCGATATATGCATGTTATGCTCACATACACAGATTGAGCATTGCATTGCAATGCTCACAAACAACAAGATCACATGATCACATGATCATGTGATCAAACAGTGAATGAAAGTTCACGTTATAATGATCAACTTTCACAATATACAGATTAAGCATTGCATCGTGATGCTCACAAATAATTCAAAGCTCATTTAGTTTGCTTGTCAGAAACTGAGCTAGACTAAAGATACTATTAATATAAAAGACTGATATTATTATTATCTTAATAAAATCTAGATACAAAACAATACATTCAATAATGTACAAGATGAAAGACAAAGAGTGAAAGAAAAGAACGAAAGCTCAACTTCTATATACATGAATTGAGCAGAATCAAGACTAGACAGTAGTTTTATGACTTAAGATTGCAAAGATTCGCGCACATGACTGAGATGATTAAAACAAAATTGTTGAGACTAAATTAAGATGATGATGACTAGATTAATGATTTGATTCATTGAACTGCAAAATAAATTCAATGAATCAAAAGTATTTAAAACATTGATAATCTATGTTTTAAATTGAGTTAATGATCTGACATCATGACAGTAGCTTCTTTCTTCAAGACTGAGTTTCTGTGAAATATCAAGAAGAAACAAGATGAAATGAGAAAGAATTGAAGATAAAGACTGAAATGAAATGAGAATTGATGTGAACGCATTTTAATGTGATGAAGCACAGATGAAACTAAAATAAATCTGAGTCACATCTGAGTCAAATCTGAGCAAGATGTCTGAAGAGCAAGACGAGATGAGACGCATTTTAACATGATGATGCATAGAAAATTGAAATACATCTGAGTCACATCTGAGTCAGATTTAAACGAAATGTTTGAGTCAAATCTAAATAAGATTTGAGTCAAATCTGAGTAAGAGAAAGATGAAACAAGATGAGATGCATTTTAATGTGATGATGCATAGAAAATTGAAATACATCTGAATCACATCTGAGTCAGATTTAAACGAAATGTTTGAGTCAAATCTAAATAAGATTTGAGTCAAATCTGAGTAAGAGAAAGATGAAACAAGATGAGATGCATTTTAATGTGATGATGCACAGATGAAATCAAAATACATCTGAGTCACATCTGAGTCAAATTTTAAACAAGATGTCTGAGTCAGATCTAAACAAGATTTGAGTCAGATTTAAGCTGAATTGAAATGATAAAGATTGAATTTAAAGTTCTTGACATTGACATTAAGACATCACACATGACAGTACATGTGATTCTTCGACGATAGAGTTGATGAGATGATATTCATCAAGCGCTTGCTTACAATTATTCAGAAGATGAAAAGACTTTCAAATAGAAAAGTGATCTTCTCAATCAACATAATACTTGAGCAAAGATGAATTATAATATTTATCATGCTTGAAGTTTAATATGCTGTTTACATATCAGAATCTTTCATCATTCTCAATAATAATGAGTTCTTAAGATTTCTAATGTTGATTTGAAAGAAGATCACTTGCAATATGACTCAAAAGAATGACATGAAAGATTGAATGAATCTTCATGAATGCTGAAAAATCTAACTTAATGATCAGAGAATTGTTCTTGAAGATACGCTTGATCTTGAAGAAATCAACATTATGATCATTTAACTTGACAATGAAGTGAATGATGCTGAAATTGCGAGCATTCAGTCAAACTTCATTTTCGACGAATTATTTAAAACAAGAATGACAAGAGAGATTGACATTGAATTTGTAGATGATCTGAGTTATAAGCATCTCATTACATAAATGCTCAGTTAATTTCTTCATCTTCTTGATGAACTTTTTGACATTGATTAACTTGTTTCAAGCTTGAGACATAAGATTCTTGAGCAAAGACTCAAAAGACTTGACGTTTAAATGTAAGTTCTGACTTGAATTGATCAAGAAGAATGATGTTAAAGTGATTGATGATGATGCATTATTGATGATGAATTTGATTTCAGAAAGTTACTTAACTCAGTCATTCTGCATGTAGTTGACGAAGACTCAAAGATAATGCTTCATGACAGCATTAACTCTCTCGATTTGATCATCAATTTCAGAATAATACGTCGTTGATAATTTAACATTTATCTTCAGCATTTTACACATATGCTTTCAGATATCAAAGATGAATTGTGTGTCTCAATCAAATATGAAGAACTCAAGTAAATCATGATGTTTTCAAACATGAGCATAAAAGCAGTTGATAACTTTTTCAACTTTCATAGAAGTGATGAGAACTAAATGTTTCATTTTGATAAGATGATCAATGAAGACTAGAACATATTTATATGTGATATTCATGAAGATACTGAGCGATAAAGAATTTACATAGTTTATGAAGACATCACATCAACGATGTTCAAGAATTGAAAAAGAACATAATCATTCTTGAGTTCATTATTTAAAGAGCTTGAAACGTGTGCACATGTGATAGTTTCATACAAAGCGTTGAACATACTTATAAATGTTTGATCATCAATAAACTCAACTGATCAATTCATAGCTTTTTGCTCTTTCTGAGTGATCATTAATGACACTATCATGAGCGAGTTGAATGATACGAAGACATAGTTTATCTGAGTTGAGCACGTATTTTCTTTCTTGAAAGTACAGATGATTCTTGTGTTCTTCATACTCAACTAAAGAGATCTTGTTGTGATGTTGTGCTTCATTGCAAAGTGCTTTGATTATCTGAGCTGCAAATTTGTCATTGATTTCAACTTACTTTCACAATGTTTAAGTGAGAATATCAGCAAAATCTTCATCAAGATTCAGAGTATCTTGATCTAGCTGAAACTCAACGTCTTTAACGTTGAATTCTTTAATTTCTAGATTCATGAAAGTTAAAATTTGCAAAGATGCTGAGATAATTGAAAACAGATGTAATTGAACTGAATTTAGAGTGATGATTTGTGATTGAAGCTTCATGACTTTGATGTTGAAAACATTAAGAGCGAGATTTTCAACAATATCAAAGTCTAAAACATGAGTTTTCAAAATTATCTGATGTTGATATTGATGTCAAGAATTGAATGTATCTCTCTCTTTAAAAAGATCTTCTGAGCGACGTGTCAGAGCATTCAACTTATTGTCAATCTTGTTGAAATGATAAACGATGCAATAGTTGAATCTAGACAGAAACTCACTTCAACGAGCTTGATGATAACTCAACTGCTTAATTAACATGAAATACTCAAGATTTTTGTGATTCGTGATCATCTCAACAGAATAAATAGAGTCTTTAAGCTCTGATCATCATTTCTTGAAAGCATAAATAATGATCATGAGTTCTTTATTGTAGATCTTGTAGTTACACTCGACTGAATTATGCTTCTTCGAAAAGTAAGCAACTGAATGAAGAAGCTCATTCTCATCGTATTGAAAAAGAATGTCTTTGAACACATAGTTTGAAGCATCAATTTCTATCACAATCTTGTGATCTGAATTATAATGACAAAGAATAATCTTGAAAGTGAAGATTTTCTTAAGAATGTTGAATGCAATCTGACATTTCTGAGATCAGACAAAGAATACATCTTTTCTGATGAGACGAGTGAGCGAAGTAACTATTCTACTATAGTCATAGATGAATCTTCTATAGAAGTTTGCAAAATCTAGAAAACTTTGAACGTTTTTAACGTTGATCAAGATGAGTCAGTTAACAATGATGTTTATTTTAGAAGAATTCATCTTGATTTCTTTGATGATGATTATCAATTCTAGATACAAGACTTAAGTGATGTGAAACTCATATCTGATTATATTCATCTGAAGATCTGCTTCTTGCAGCTTTCGCAGAATGAGCTTGACATGAATCTCATGCTTGAGTTCATTGTCAAAATAGATCAAGATGTCATTCAAATAAGCTGTATAAAACTTATTTAAATGTTCATGAAGAGTATTGTTGATATACTTCTGAAACAAGACAGATTCATTACATAAATTAAAGAGCATGACTAAATACTCAAATAATTTAAATCAAGTGCGAAAAACAATGAGAGCTTCATTTTCTTCTTTGATTCAAATTTGATTGAACGCAGAGATGATATTCAGCTTGATAAAAAATATAGCTCAATTTAGATGATTCAGCGTTTTTGAGATCAGAGACAGAGAATATTGATTCTTAATTGTGATAGTGTTCAGATCTTGATAGTTTATGCAGAAGCAAAGTTCTTCTTCGAATTTCTTGATAAAGAGAACAGAAATGATCATTTGAAAGTGACTGACTTGAATGAAATCTTTGCTCAGATTTTCATTTAGATAACGACGAAGTTCTTACTTTATTGATAGATTTCAAGATCTTCTTGTGTCGTGAATGCAATTAAATGAAATTTCTTTTTCATTTAATGAAGATTCAGATGATGATTCTTATTATACATACTGTCTTGAGAATGAGATGAAAACTGAGCAAGAGTTAAACTGTTCTTTGAATGAACAGTTAAAGTTGCATGACGCGATTTTGACTGATCAGAATCTGAACTAGAAGATGAGATTAACTCAAGATTTAAGAAGACATTGATTTTCTTTAGAATAACGCTAAACACTTCAATGTTTTTGACATGAGCAGCATGATCAAAGCTTCAAGCTTTCAACTTAACTATGTCAAGTTGTATAAAAGATTGATTGAATTGATCTGCTTGAAAGACAACAGAAGTTTTAAAGAAGAAAGAATTTTGACACTTGATTTTTGATGAATATTCTTTTTGAATGACTTGAAGAATATGATTAGAAACTTCTTGTTTCAAATGAGAAATAAAATTGAATGAGATTTGTTTCTTGTGAATGAGCTGAGTATTAATTGACTTTTCATGAGCAAATAAGAAGTTATATTGCTTCTTGTGAGCAGATGAGAAACTGAGTTGCTTCTTACAAGTGAATTGAAAACTGAATTGCTTCTTGTGAGTGAACTGAAAACTGAGTTACTTCTTTTAAGCAAATGAGAAACTAGATTACTTCTTGCAAGCAAACTGAAAACTGAGTTGCTTCTTTCAAGTGAATGAGAAACTAAATTGCTTCTGACAAGCAAATTGAGTGCTGAATTACTTCTTGTGAGTAATCTGTAGACTGAATTGCTTCTTATAAATGATTCGTGAACTGAATTGCTTCTTGTGAGTAAATTGAGAGCAAGATTGAAAGAAAGCTACTTTGTTAACTTTGAACAAGAAATTTTCTTCTTGTTGATTAAGATCATAGATCTTGATGAGAAATGAGCAACAATAATTAAGACAGAAGAAAAAAAACAAGATGAGAATATTATGCTCAAAATTGACATCAATGACGTGATGATGAAGTCATGATAAACTCATAATGATGAAATACTGACTTAATTCAGTGACATAGAAGAATAGTCTTTTAATGTGTTCATTGAGAATCATTGTGATTTCAATAACATGAATAATATCATTGATTAAAGCGACTTGATCATCAAATTCTTAAAGTCTGCGAGAGTGAGTTAATTGATGCAAGAAAAGATGATGATGTTGTTGCGCGAAGAATTTATTCATAAAGACATAAGCAGAGACTTCACTATCAATCAGAGCAAAAGCGAGAACTTTAGATTGAGCTTAACGTAGAATACAGAATACTATCATGTGATTATCTTTGAATGTCAAATTGAATTCAAAGAGTTTTAAGACAGATTTAGCAGAAAACTTTCTATATGATTGAAGTGAGAGTGAAAAGATTGAGACTAGTAAACAAGATGATATATATACAGATTTCTGAATGTAACTTAGCTCAGAAACTAAACTTTTCTTATGAACAGCGAGACTTCTTCATTTATATTGATGACGTCACTGTCGTAGACATTCATGATACACAGAGTGAAGAATTTCTTGTTTAAACATTCTTTAACAATTTTGCTTAAATGTTGCAACTTGCAATAATAACACAGCTTTCACTTGTTGCAGATTTTCTTGATCTCAGAAATGATCAAAGTCTTATCTTGAATGATGACAATGACAAAGCTTAAATTCATTGACTCATCAAGAAATGAAAAAGAAAGAAATGAAGATACTGTTGAAACAACAGTCACAAAGATGATGATCTTTGAACTCAAAGAATTACTAGTCAATGCAGAAATGTTCTTGACTTTGATGAATGAAATGATGACAAAGATGAATCAAGATTGATGATGCTTAAGCTGCTGAAACTCTTCATCAATGTCAAAGAATGCTTGAATTTATTAATCAAAGATGAATGATCGAGTTTCATCAAGATTTCATCAGAAGAAAACAATAATTTAAGTGAAATAATTGACATTGTGCTTCAAACAGTCAATCAACAAGAAATCTTTCATCAAAGAATGTTCTTTCTTTTGATAAAAGAGATTGTAGTAGTCAACAAAGCTATTCATGTCTTGCTTCAAAGTTTCATGAAGATATAGATAAGCATTTTCTGTCTTGAAAGAATTGTTACAGCAATGATGTAACTTATGTTATCAATCTGCAAAGATGAAAATGATACAAAGATCATTGACTCAATATTGATTCATTAGATTGTGAGTCTTCTTATCTATGATGAGTCATGACTCAACATAAACGATCTTGACTCAATGAGAAAGATAATGATCATCATTCACGTTCATGCGCTGTATCAAACTTTGCTTTCATGCATTCAATTGATCTTTGTTCTTCTCATATTCAAATATGTCAAGAAGTTTCTTGAATCTAAAAGTGATGAAGACAGCAACAGAGTTTGCAAAAAGATGAATGATGAAGAGAGATTGATTATTCAAGATTTGTGCAATGATTTAAGTTATTATCACAAAAGACTGAGAATTCAACTTTATATAAACTGAAGAATTGAGAATGATGAACGAAAATGAAGTGATAACATTATGTTATCAAACTTGATTTTAAAGCTCTTGCATTACGCGAAAGATCTCAACTGAATTTTCAATTGCACTTTGAGTAAACTGTTTAACAGCATGCTCATTATCGATCAAGAAATTGTGAGATGACTTTATTTGAGTGAAAGAATAATTAAATGAGATTTCAACATATGAAAACGTTGCAGAAAGTGTAAATCTTTTATAATGTCAAAGACTGAGCTAAATTAAAGATACTATCAATATAAAAGACTGATATTATTATTATCTTGATAGAATTTAAATACAAGACAATACATTAAATAATGTACAAGATGAAAAACAAAGAATGAAAGAAAAGAACGAAAGCTCAACTTTTATATACATGAATTGAGCAGAATCAAGACTAGACAGTAGTTTTATGACTTAAGATTGCAAAGATTCATGTACATAACTGAGATGATTAAAACAGAATTGTTGAGACTAAATTAAGATGATGATGATTAGATTGATGACTTGATTCATTGAACTGCAAAACAGATTCAATGAATCAAGATTATTTAAAACATTGACAATTTATGTTTTAAATTAAGTTGATGATCTGACATCATGAGACTGCTTAATTAGATGATTAAACAGCAAACGAAAGCTCACGTTAAAGTGATTAACTTTCACAATATATTGATTGTTCATTTAACTCACTCAGTTAAATAATTAAACAGCAAATTCAAAAGCTTACATCAAAGTAATTAACTTTTACAATACATAAATTGAGCATTGCATCATGATGCTCACAAACAACTTAAAGCTCATTTAGTCTGCTTAACTAGATGATCAAACAGTGAATGAAAGTTTACGTCAAAGTGATCAGCTTTTACAATACACAGATTGCTCATTTAGTCTGACTAACTAAATGGTCAAACAGCAAATAAAAACTCACGTTGAAGTGATCAGCTTTTACAATACACAGATCACTCATTTAATCTGACTAACTAAATGATTAAACAGCAAATGAAAGCTTACATTGAAGTGATCAACTTTTACAATACATAAATTATTCATTTAGTCTGATTAATTAAATGATCAAACAGCAAACGAAAGCTTATGTCAAAGTGATCAGCTTTCACATACACAGATTGAGCATTGCATCATGATGCTCACAAACAACTCAAAGCTCATTTAGTCTGCTTAACTAAATGATCAAACAGTGAATGAAAGCTCACGTTGAAGTGATTAACTTTCATAATACATTAATCGCTTATTTAGCTTACTCAGCTAAATGATCAAACAGCAAATTTGAAAGCTTACATTGAAGTGATCAACTTTCATAATATACAGATTGAGCATTGCATTATGATGTTCACAAACAATTTAAAGCTCATTTAGTCTGCTCAACTAAATGATCAAACAGTAAATGAAAGCTCACGTCGAAGTGATCAACTTTCACAACACATTGATCACTTATTTAGCTCACTCAGCTAAATGATCAAACTGCAAATTCAAAAGCTTACGTTGAAGTGATCAGATTTCATAATTTCAATTTATCTATATAACTACTTGATTATATAAACATGTTACATGCTCATATGCGCACTCTAATGATCTGACTGCTCAATGAAAAGATATACAGCAGCGATTATGACTAGATTACATATAATTTAGCATATACACAGCGCTTCAATACTACTATTTAAATAAATAGCATCGTGTT
>JAABUZ0100007153.1_pt1 | contig 13587 bp, 15 predicted proteins | sample 5562091 | NCBI WGS metagenome assembly JAABUZ01 (sample SAMN12813069, study PRJNA571459) | rock metagenome | isolation source: Antarctica rocks | place: Antarctica: Victoria Land, Linnaeus Terrace sud | collected 2015-12-21 | reverse complement strand
GTCTTTTGACCGCAACGGCCGCTCCCATGAAGTATAAAGGAGACTTGCCATCATGATACGACAAACCGCCCGCCATTCCAAGCCAAACGCCGCGACTTTTTCACAGGCCTGCTAGAGGGTGTTACCGCTCGGACGATCGTGCGTGCACTCTCGGTCGCTTCCAGATTAAATAAACGGGCGCGCCGAGCAATAGGATTGCAAGTCCGATCAGCGAGTCGCCCGGAAAAGCGATGTAGGTACTGACGACGACGGCAAAGCTCACGACGATGAAGAAGATCGTCGTCCATGGGTGGCCCGGAATTCGGATCCCGTGCGCGCTCCCACTGCGAGCGCGCCGGCGGAAGATGATCACGGCTCCGGCAGCCAGACCCAGGAAGACGAAGTCGATTGACGTGACGTAGTTGAGTATCTGGTCGTAGCGGCCCGATAGCGCGATCACGATTGCAACGACGCTTTGAACGACGATTGCAACGAGGGGCACGCGCGAACGGGGATGCACCAAGGCCAATTGCTTGAAGAAGATGCGGTCTTCGGCCATCGCGTAATAAATGCGCGGCGACGTCAGGATTTGGTTGCTCAAGAAGCCGAGCGTGGAAAGCGCGATGCCGAGCGCAATGATCCGCGCACCGGTAGGGCCGAGCGCGAGCCGCATGATATCCGAAGCGGGTGTTGCCGTGGCTGCAAGCCCATGAGAACCGAGAACGCGCAGACCGACGAGGGTCACTCCGACGTAGAGTGCGACGACGGCTGCGATTCCCCAAACCAGTCCGAACGGAAGCGTACGTTTAGGGTCTTTTAGTTCGCCGTCGACGAAGGCGGCGGTCTGAAAGCCATCGTACGCGTAGAGCACCGGGATCATCGCGGCTCCGAACGCGATCAGTAGCCCGGGCGCCGGCGTAGAAATGATGCCGCCGGAGAGCGCGGTAGCAGTCGTCGCCGGTGCGACGAACGTTCCCGCTGCGATGAGCGCCAAGATTACGGCAGCTTTGAGGATCATCAGCAGGTTCTGCGCAGTTCCGCCTTCGCGCACGCCGAGGCAGTTGATGACCGTCAGTATCACGATGGCCGCGACGCCCCACAGCGCGGCCGCACTCGGACTCGATGCTGGTGCAACGTAAGCGCCGAACGTTATGGCGGCGGCCGCCATGCCGCCGCTTTGACTGATCAACAGCGCGGTCCAGCCGTACATAAAGGCAACGACCGGATGATAGGCGTCGCGCAGATATCCGTACAACCCGCCGCTCGAAGGCCGGCGCCAGGCGAGCTCCGCGAACACGAAGGCGCCGATCATCGCGATCAGACCACCGAATAGCCACGCCAGGAGAATCGCCGTCGCGCCGTGGGTGCGCGCCGCGACGACCGATGGGGCGCGAAAGATGCCCGCGCCGATCACGCCGCCCATAACGATCAGGGTCGCATCGAAGATTCCCAGTTTGCGGGCAAGCTTGGGAACGCGCTCAGCTGCACCAGCGGGCGCCGCGCTCACCGGCCGATCAGTTCGGCAAGCGGCATGCCGTGACGTTCGAAGGGCGTGGCCAGAACGATCGTAGTCTTCGTGCGCGCTACACCGGCGAGCGCTTTGAGCCGCGCGAGAAAGTCGTCGAGATGGCCCGTCGAGCGGGTAATCACTTTAAGGATGAATGATTCCTCGGCGGCGACGCTGTGAACTTCCAGAACTTCCGGTAAGCGCGCGATGGCCAAGTAGAACGCATCGTAGTTCACATCGGGTGTCATATATGCGCTGACGAAAGCGATCAGCCCTAAGCCAAGCTTTCGCGTGTTCAGTCGGGCCGCATACCCCGCGATGTAACCGCGCTGCTCGAGCCGGCGTAAACGCTCGTGCACTGCGGGCGGCTTCAGGTCGATCGCGCTGCCCAGTTCGGCGAGCGTCGAGCGGGCGTCCCGTTGCAGCGCGTCGAGAAGGCGCACGTCGGTATCGTCGAGGTTCGCTTCCAAACGAAATTCCGGCTCTTTCTGACGAACGGACGTCGGTGCCGGAGAATTGGTGCACACGCGGCCCCAGCGCCTGCCGCTAGGCGGCGTCGAATCCCTACTTCGCTTTGAGCATCATGCGAGCGGCGTTCCAGCCGGGTGCACCCATGACGCCGCCGCCGGGATGGGCGGCCGCACCGCACAGAAAGAGATTTTTCACGGGCATGCGATAGCCCGCGTAGCCTGGCGCCGGACGGAACATGAACAGTTTGTTCAACCCCATTGAACCTTGAAAGATGTTGCCGCCGGTGAGATTGAAGGTGGCTTCCAAGTCGGGCGGCGTGAGTATCTGGCAGTCGATGATCGAACTCTTGAAACCCGGTGCATAACGCTCGACCACATCGAAGCAGCGGTCGGCATAGGCTTTTTTCGTAGCGTCGTCCCAGGTGCCGTCCTTGAGCTGATATGGCGCGTATTGAGTGAACATCGACATCAGGTGTTTGTCGGGCGGCGCAACGGTGGAATCGACGGCCGACGGTATCGTGCACTCGACGACCGGCTCCGCTGAGAAGCGGCCGTACTTCGCTTCGTCGAAGGCGCGCTCGATGTAGTCTTGCGAGGGACACAGATGGATCGTTCCGCGATGCTGGGGTCCGGCTCGCCGGCCGGGATACGCCGTGAAATTCGGCAAGGCGGCGAGCGCGACGTTGATCTTCGCCGATGCACTGCTGTAGTCGATGCGCCGGATCTCGGCGACGAAATCGTCGGGCAGAGTTCGAGGATCCAAGAACTTCTCGAAGGTCAACCGGCAGTCGACGTTGCTGGCGACCCGCCGCGCGCGAAACTCGCGGCCGTCGGTGAGTGTGACGCCGATTGCGGCGCCGTCCTTAACATCGATGCGCGCGACTTCCGCTTCAGTGCGAATATCAACGCCCAGTGCGGTCGCCGCTTTCGCAAGCGCTTGCGTCAGACCCCCCATGCCGCCGCGCACATAGCTCCACACGCCGCGCTTGCCGTTGGTTTCGCCCATGACGTGGTGGAACAGAACGTAGGCCGTCCCCGGCATGGAGGGCGCCGCAAATGCACCGATGATGGCATCGGTCGCAAGCGTCGCTTTGAGCTCTTCGGATTCGAACCACCGGTCGAGTATCTGACGAGCGGAACCGGTCAGCACCTCGAGCGCCTCGCCCATCGACGGTCCTAGGTTTCGCAAGCTCAGGCCGAGTTTGCCCATCGCGAGCAGATCCGTAATCGAAGGATGCAGCACGTTCGGCGGTATCTGCGTCAAGGTCGGTTCGATTACCGACGCGATGCGCTCGAGCATCGCCTCATATCCGGCGTACGCGGCGGCGTCTCGCGCGCTGAACTTCGCGATCTCCTCGCGGTCTGCGGGGCCGCCGGTGCCAAGCAGCAGATACCGGCCATCTTCAAAGGGCGAAAAAGACGCGGGGTTGCGCTCCACCACTTCGAAGCCATAGCTCCGAAGCTGCAGATCGCGAATGATTTCAGGGCGGAACAGACTGTTGACGTACGCGGCTGTCGATACTTTGCAGCCCGGAAAGATGTTCTCTTCGGTCACACATGCGCCGCCCACGATGTACCGCCGCTCGAGGACGAGCACTTTCCACTTTGCGCGCGCTAGGTAGCAAGCCGTAACCAGGCCGTTGTGGCCGCCTCCAATAACAATCGCGTCGTACGCGACACCCACCCGTTCCCGCCTTCCATACGCTGCATTTTCGGCCGCCTAGCAACGAAAGGCCCGAAAACTTCGACGGAAAGACGATTCGTTCGAACGTTTTCTCAGTCCTGGCGTCCGCCCTTATGCGCCGGTGAGCGTGTAAGAAAAAGCGATAGGGCGATCAGGGCGATGCCGATTGCTAGATACAGCAGATCGAGTGCGCTTGCAATCGGTGCTTCGAGCGCAAACTCGAAATAGCGCACGATCAAAATCAGAAACACGACTTTGGCCAAGCGTTCTTTGAGATCGTCGATATTGTCGATTTGCAGCAAGCGCGCCGTCGTCGGCGAGCGTTCCGCGGCTTCAATCTTGCCGATGAAGAGTTCGTACAATCCCAGTGCAAAGATGATCATGATCGTCGCGAACAGATAGCCGTCGACGATTTCAGCGACGCGCGCGACCGTGGCGAGGTGAAGATGTTGTCGCGCAGCCGTGGTCAAGCCCGGATCGACGTAGTGGCGCGCTTCGGCGACTAGAAACACCGAGTCGGCCGTCGCGATGTAGAACATCACGAGCGCGACGACGAGGCTTGCCACGACGGCGACGATTACGATGAGCCTGCTGTTCCAGAGCGCTCGCTCGAAGAACCGCTCGACTCCTTTCATGCCGCTCTGATGCTGATCCGCGCCGGCATTTGACGGAAGGTCAGGAGGCCACTTCCGCGTGCAACTCGTCCAAATCTTCGAGCGTGTTGAGCGTCACGGCGTCCTTGACGGAATCCGACTTCACACCCGAGGCAGCACGCATCGTTGTCCCAAGATCATCAGAGTGATCGTAGCCGGTGATCGCCGCATTGTGCTTTTCGATCGCCGCTCTCGCAAGCGAACCGCCGTTTTGATCGGTGACGTATTGCTCGAATTGCACGTATGTCGGCTTGCGCTCTTTCACGAACGCGATGACCCGGTCGCGGTCAAGCCCGAGTGCGTCGATCGTCATCTGATCGAAGCCTTGCCCGCAGTAATCGTAGCCTTCGGGGAGTAACCCCGCGCTAAAGAGCGTGAGCTTCGTCCACAAGCGAGGCAGATGGACGGCGCCGAGGGGACCCGGCGTCCCCGAACTAATGAGGGGAACGACTTTCGTGGGAGTTGACGGCATGCGTTGTATCCTTTCTCGCGATTGCGTTTGTCGACGGCCTTGCTAGACCTGCGCTTCGCGGCGACTGCGTTCGCGGCGGCTTTCACGATCATCGATCCCGTCGGCATGATCCCGCTGACGCTGGTTGCGACGGCTTCGACGCCGGAGCGACGGCAGCGTATCGTCGATCTCGCGGTGATCGTTGCGGCGGCGATCATCCTCGTGATGGGAGTCATCGGCCGCCCGCTCTTGATGTATCTCGGCATTACCCTGCCGGCATTCACGATTGCCGGCGGCATTCTGCTCTTTTTGATTGCCTTCGATATGCTCTTCGCACGCCGCACGGGAGCCAAAGCGACCGACGAGGAGCGCCGCGCTGCGGAGGAAAGCGAAAATCCCGCCGTATTTCCGCTCGCCGTGCCGATGATTGCCGGACCCGGTACGATTGCGACCGTGATACTATTAGGCGGTCTCACGCGCGGTGACGGCATGCGAATCGCGGTCGTCGTGCTCGCCTTTGCAGCGGCCTTGGCTGCGACGTGGTTGTGCATGCGTTCGGCGACGTTCGTGCACCGGTTAATCGGAACGACGGGCATTCACGTGGTGACGCGGCTCCTCGGCATCATCCTCGCGGCGCTCGCGGTTCAGTTCGTGCTCAACGGTCTCGCGGCGAGTCCGCTACTGCGGCGGACGGTGTGATGCAGCGGAGCGTTCAGGCGCCCGAAGCAACACGCGGCACGTGGCGGCGCTCGGGCTGCGTCACCTTCGGCGCCAATCGCAAATACGCGGCACATGCGGCGGCGAGCGCGAGACAGCCCAGTGCCAGCCAAGCCGCGTCGCGATGACGTTCGACCGGATGATCGAAAGTATTCGCGCTGCCTGCGGCATCCCGGATGGCGACGATCGTCCCGCGGTATAGTAAGACGGTGGCGAATCGGTCGCGACCGGCGGCTGCGCGTGAAAAGACACGGGTGGGAAGCACTGCCGCCAAGCGAATCGTGCGGCGTTCGTGTCGTAACGCCACCGTGACGTCGTAGAGCAGCGGCGGTGCGGTGAAGGGGCGCGGCCGTCCATCGCGCGATGTGCGTTCGAAGCGCATGGACGTGCCGATGATTTGCGCGGTTTCGCTGCGGCAATGGCCGCCGTGCGCCGGATGCGGCTTCCCGAACCCGCAACTCGGATCGCGGAGATAGTTCGTAGCGGTTCCGGCGGTCCAAAGAAACGCGACCGCGCACGCGACGCACCCGAGCGCTGCGGCCGCGAAGGCCGCGCGCACAACGTCGCGAATGGGGGCGGCTACTTTCGCGCTCGTTCCCAGGATGAAGAGAAGAACGAAAACGCTGAGCCCTACGCCGAGAGCGGCGACGACGTGCTGATCCATGATGAGGGTATCGGCGATCGGCGGCCCTGGCGTCACCAGAGGGCGAGCCGCGCGGCGTCGGTCGGCGGCATCCTTGGGTACGAACCGCAGTATGGATGAGACGGTGACGCTCGGCGATCGAATGGTACGACGCTGGGATTCGGCGCGATGCGGCTGTGCGGGCCCAACGTCATGGGGCCGCCTCGCGACCCGGCGGCAGCGCTCGCCGTGCTGCGGCACGCCGTCGATGCGGGCGTGCAATTGATCGATACCGCCGACGCGTACGGTCCCGGCGTAAGCGAAGAACAGATTGCTTCGGCGCTGTACCCGTACCCGGCCGAGATCCTTATCGCGACCAAGGGCGGCAGCACGCGGCCCGACGGCCGTTGGAAACCCGACGGCCGGCCCGCGCACCTCAAAGAGGCCTGCGAGGAGAGTTTGCGACGGCTGCGGCTAGATCGAATCGATCTGTACCAACTGCATTCCCCCGATCCGAAGGTGCCGTTCGCGGACTCGATCGGTGCCCTCAAAGAGTTGCTTGACGCGGGAAAGATCGCGCACGTCGGGTTGTCCAACGTTTCAGTGGATCAGCTTCGGCAGGCGCGCGAGATCGTGCCGGTCGTGTCGGTGCAGAACCGCTACAACCTCGGCGCGCGCCAGAGCGAAGATGTCCTGGATGCGTGCGCGCATGACGGGCTTGCGTTCCTTCCGTACTTTCCGATTGAAGCGGGGTCGCTCGCGAAGGCGCGCGGTGCACTCGCGGACGTCGCGCAGCGCCGCAATGCAACCACCGCGCAGATTGCGCTGGCATGGCTGCTCAAGCGCTCACCGGTCATCGCACCGATTCCCGGTACGTCGTCGCTCGCGCACCTCGATGAGAATCTCGGGGCGGTCGCAATCGACCTTACCGATTTAGAGTTTGCGGAACTCTCGCAGGTCGCCGCTTAGGATGGAGCGCCCAGTTCCGTTCGTACGGCCCATAGTTCGGGAAAGAACTTTTTGGAAAGCGTTTTTTCGAGGTAGTTGACGCCGAGCGACCCGCCGGTGCCAGGCTTCATGCCGATCATGCGTTCGACCATGCGCACGTGGCGCCCGCGCCAGAGCAGAAAGCGTTCGTCGAACTCGATGAAGTCTTCGAGCAGCAAGTAGAGATCGTAATAGGTTTCGAGGTGTTCGTAAATTGCTTTATACGAGGCGATCAACGCTTCGGACGTTTCGACGGCAAAGCCCCGACGGCGCAGCACCGCTTTGAGTACGTCGTACAAGCTCGGTTCGGCGAGCCTGTGCTCGAGCCGGCCACGCTCTTCGGCCGTCGGCTCGAGGAACGCGTGGTCGCTCGAACGTTCGGCGCCGCACAGAAACTCGATCTCACGGAATTGCGCCGATTGAAAGCCGCTCGCCGGTTCGAGTCGCCTGCGAAAAGCGTTGAACTCCTGAGGCGTCATCGTTTCCAAGACATCGACTTGCTGGTCGAGGAGCCGCTGAATGGCATGGATGCGCTTGAAGTGTTTCGCGCTACGAAGCAGCTCGTCGGCGGCGAGACTGCGCATGACCGCTTCGAGTTCGTGCAGCACTTGCCGAAACCACAACTCGTAGACTTGATGGATGATGATGAACAGTAGCTCATCGTGCTGCGGCGGGTCGCTTTGCAGCCGTTGCAGCGTGAGCAAATCGTCGACGCGGAGGTATGAACCGTACGTCAACTTCGTCATCTGCGCAGCCGGCCTTCGATGATGGGCACGATAGGTTTCGAACCTATGACCTCTACAGTGTCAATGTAGCGCTCTCCCCCTGAGCTACGCGCCCCCGCCGTTCCTGTTCGCGTCTCCTAGAGGCCACCCTGCCGCACGCGTCGCGTGGACGCCGCTTTCGATTCGCTGTGTCGTCAAGTTTCCAGAGCGTTGGCAAGATACGTCACCGCAATACAGATGCGCGACGGCGCGGTCGCCGAATTCATGGGCGCGTTGCATCACATCTCGTTGATATCCGGAAGTTCGGGCGTCTTCCACGCCGCGATGAAGCGCGCGCGGACGTCGCGTGCGTCATCGAACCGCCCTTCGCGTACCAAAGTCTGCGCGAGGCCGAACAGCGAGCGAGGGTTCTTCGGATTGCGTACGAGATCTGCGCGAAAGGTGCGTTCTGCCTCTGCATAGCGGCCCGCGCGAAAATACGCGGCGCCGAGCGTTTCGCGTACGGGATACCAAAACGCGGGCGGTTCGGAATAGCCGGACCGGTCCTCGAGTTCGACGGCGCGCAGCAGGCTCGCGATCTCACCTTCATGATCGCCCGCCGCCTGCGCGATGCGCGCTTCGATCAGATCGGCTTGGATGCCGGCGGCATCGCCGTCGGACTTTCGCAGATTCGCGAGATGCTTGCGCGCTTGATCGAGACGCCCGCCGTGCGCCGCAAGCATCCCGGCGCTCAGATCGGTGCTTGCGCCGTCCACCGCAAGCGCCTCCCATCGGCGAAAGCGCAGCTGAACGATCGGCAGCATACCGACGCTGCCGCCGCGTGCGCAGCCGGCCGCGATCGCGCGGGCCCGCTCATAGTCGCCCGACATCATGAAGGCGTCGACGCCGAAGGCGCAATCGTGATCGAAGTAGTCGGCATGTCCGGCCGGGTCGCCCGCGAGATAAACGCGGTAGAGGTCGAGGGCGCGCGCATTCGCTGCACCGGCAGCTTCGTAGTCGCCGACGCGCATGAAGGCATGTGCCGGCATGTGCGCGAGATGTTCGGCTGCCGGTTCGAAGGAATCGTCGCGGAGGCGGTTCGCGGCTCCAAGCGCTTCTTGAGGACGTGGCGATTCTTCGAGCGCGTGAATGAGGAAGTGGTTTGCGCCGATGTGGCCGGGATTACGCGTGAGAACGCGTTCGAGCCGCGCGATCAGCTCTTGCGTTCCGTGAGTCGGCGTTCCGTCCGCGTTGAAGTACGACCATGGGTGGACGTCCATCTCCGCTTCGGCGGCGAGCGTCTGTACGTCGTCATCGTCAGGAAGAGCCGTGGCCGCTTGGGCCATCGCGTCGCGGTACGCCTGCGCCGATCGGTCGCCGTCACTCGGGCGGTCGTAGGAGAATCGCTGCGTCGCCGCGGCGATCAACGTGCGCTCGGCGGGAACGGCGCCGCTTTCCAACGCGCGCGCTTTCGCGATCGCAGCGTGGCCGTGCCGCGCTTGGGCGGCATCGTACGCCGTATTGATGTTCATTCCATATGACATTGCGACGCCCCACCATGCCATCGCGAGGCTCGGATCCGCGGCGGCTGCGGTTTCGAATGACCCGCGCGCCTGCTCGGGATTGAATGCGTACAAGAGCGTTAGGCCGTCATCGAAGGCGGCCTGAGCCCGAGGCGAGTGCGTCGGGACAGCACGGTGCGCGCGTACAAAAGAATCGGCTGCGGGTTCGGCTGCGTAAGGGCCGGCCGAAGCGGTAGCGAGCAAATAGAGTAGCGCGAACGCGACGAGCAAACCTCGCACGCTTTCGCTTACGCGGAGGGAGGGCCCGGACCCTACGCGGTATACTGCGTGAGCGCCGGGCACGGTGGGCTCTCGAAAGGGCGCGTAGCTCAGTGGGAGAGCATCCGCTTCACACGCGGGGGGTCGTTGGTTCAATCCCAACCGTGCCCACCAAACCTTGGCGTTGTAGCTCAGTTGGTTAGAGCGCCGCCCTGTCACGGCGGAGGTCGTGGGTTCGAGCCCCATCAACGTCGCCAGATTGCACGGACCTCCTCGCTTGCGGGGAGGTTCGTCGTATTTGCCGCAGGGACGCGGTCATCGAACGCGCGACCATGCGCAGACATCGGGACGGTCGACGGCGAAATCGACGATGCGCGCGAACTCGCGGCAGCGGCGATCTCCGCGCCGAATCATAACGTCACCGAACCGTCGCCGACCCCGTCGTTGCGGTCGAGAACTTCGCGGCGACGTCAGCTGCGGTTCAGAATTCATGGCTTGCTGAGCACGCGCGCGGTTTCGGGGCAATGTGGCGTACGGGCAGCATGGCGTACGACGAGCACATCGACGAACACTTGGGGCTTGCAAGTTCCGATCGCATCGTCGCGATCGTTTACGTCGGACGCCCGGCCATGCCGGCTCCGCGGGACCTTACGCGCAACGTGGATGCAGTGCTACGGACACTCTCTTGAGGAGCATTCCTCTACGAATCTGGCTTGTAGGGAATCGACTTACCAAGGTGAATACGCGCGCAAGTCCCACCTCCCGAGCACGCCGAGATAGCTCAGTCGGTAGAGCACAGGTCTGAAAAACCTGGTGTCGCGAGTTCGATTCTCGCTCTCGGCATAATCGGCAAAGCCCCGCATCGTAACGATTCGCGGGGCTTTCGATGCCCGGCGCCGGTACGCACGAGAATGCGTCTGCAGCCTAAACCGCAGCCTATCGCTTTTCCAGGCGTTTTTCGAGAGCATCGCCGAGCCGCTGCGCCGCGTCGCCGGCCGCTCCTTCGAACGCGTGCTGATAGGTGCGCAGCGTGATCGTCGGATCGACGTGCCCGAGCAGCGACGCGACGACGACGACCGGCACGCCGAGCGCCGCAAGTTGCGTCGCCGCAGTGTGCCTCAGGTCATGAAAATGGATCTTCGGCAAGCCCGCGCGATCGAGCAGCGGATAAAAGTCGCGCCGGAGGAAGTTCTGACGGCGGAGTGGCTCGCCGTTCGCACTCGCGAAGATGAGCTGATCACGCCCGACGTGCTCGATTCGTTCCCGGTGTCGCCGAAGTGCGGCGATCGCCAGTGCAGGCAGCGTGAAGCGTCGTCGACTCGCGCGTGTCTTCGTCGGGCCTAGAGCTAGGCCGCCCTGTGCGTCGACATCGTGCAACGAACGGCGAATCGTCAGTGTATCGGCGTCGAGATCGACATCGGACCAGCGCAGCGCGAACAGTTCGCCCTGGCGCGCGCCGGTGCTAAGCGCCAAGACGTAGAGCGCTTCGAGCCGGTCGCCGCGCACGGCGCGAAGAAGCCGCGTGCAATCGTCCGAACTAAGCGGGTCGCGCTCCGGCGCGTGATACTTAGGAACGTCGCGATCGAGGGCAGCGGGATTCAAGGGCAAGAGTCCCGTTTTCGTGGCAGTCGCGAGCGCGCGGTGCAGTACGGCGTGGACTTTTTGCAGCGTACGTGAGCCGACACCGGCGGCGCGCAGTCGCGCATAGAATGCCTGAACTGCCGAGGGCGTTAGGTTGCGAAGCCGCAAGCCGCCGATCTCGGGAACGATGTGTCGCGACACGATGCCGGCGTAACCGTGGGCGGTCGCCGGCCGTAGGTTCGCGGCGACGACATCGGTGAGCCAGCGCTCGAGGTAATCCGCGACGCGTTCGGCATCGTCTCCGGAGCGCGATCGGCGTGCGTCACCGCTGCGCGCGTCGTCCATCTTGATGGCGACTTCACGTGCGGTCGCACCGTACACCCACGTGCGTCGGCGCTTTCCCGTCTTCGGATCGTGAGGCAACTCGACGACGCCGGCCCACCGGCCATCGCGCTCAAAGACGCTGCCGCGACCCTTCGGCCCCCGTGGCTTTTTCTGCTTACGCGAACCCTTCGGTTTACGCGGGTTCGTTCTTGGCATGCTGCGCACGTTCAGGTTGCTTTGCGGTCCGCTCGCACATCTGCGAGGCTAAGCGGGCGATGAGAGTATGCACAAGGTCATGCGCGTCGTGGAAATCAGCTTTGCGCGCCGATACCTCGTGTGCGAGCCCAAGCGGACCTGCGCTCTTGAATCCGGCGTCGAAGGCTTCTTGCCACAGTTGCGCTTCCGATGGTCGCAACATATCGCAGCAGGCTGCGAACCCTTCACGGTTCGCCGTAAAGCCTTCTTCTTCGTCAGTGACTCGAAGAAGAAAGCGCGATCCGAGGCGCTTTGCCTCGCGACTCTGTTCCAACTCTATAAGACCTTCAAGCACCTTGGCCAGCCGCACCCAATCTTCTCCAGTACGTGTAGCATTCAGAAAAAGCACTGCCATGAGGAAGGCCGATCGGTTAACTATTAAACGATCACCCGTCATTGCGCGATCAAAGAGGCAACTCGCCTCGTCGACATAAGAAGCGCCGAGCAACGCGGCGATTCCTGAAGCCGTGCTGCAGCCGGCAGCGCGGAGGCCCCGCCCGACTGCGAACACCGTTTTCGGCCTCGGCGTTTTTATTACCCCAGCGTGGAGTTTCCGCAAATATGCGTCGAACTCAAGCCCGTACGCTTCGGAAACACCGTCGGCAGCCATCGCCTCAGCGAGCCGTGAAGACCATGCTACGTTCGAGCGTGGCAGCGATTCGACGCCGTCGCGAAACCAAGACAAGAAGTTTCTCGCGACGACACCCCGCCGCTGAGCGCGTACGGCAATAATCGGTGCGCGCAGGGATCGCTTGGCGTCGCGCTGACGCTCGCGCCGTACATCGTTGTCTGCGTATGGCATGGGACTTTTTCTCGTCTCCCTTTTTTGCGCCGTTGAGGCGATTTTGCTTTCATACTTTCCATGCCGCCCAAGAAACGCCCTCACAAGGCCACACGTAAAGCCCCGAGTCCACGGCTAAAGAAGCCGAAGACGGTTATCGGTAACACGGACTCGCGACTCGCCTACAAGCCGCGAGAGGTCGCGGTGCTCCTCGGACTCGATCCGAGCACGGTCTACGGCATCATTCGGTCAGGTGCGCTTGCATATCGCCGACTTCCAAACAACGGCCGGATGATCGTTAGTCGCCAGGCCGTGCTCGATTATCTCGATGAGAACGCCGCGTCTTGAGCCGACGAAAAAAGCCCACGGGCTGCGATCCGCGGGCTTTCCAATGGATTCCAACAGCACAGATTCCGCGGCGTACCGTCGCAGCCCCGCTCCGGCTTGGAGCCGTTCGAAGCGCGCTGCCGCGAATCGCCGCGCATAAATCGTCGCGCATCCGGCGTAGCGCTCGCCGGCCCGCGGTGGCCTGCATGAGTCTCGACCCGGTCGCGCGGGTCGAGACCATGTGCGCGTGCGTGCTGGTGACCGGCCTACCGACAAACGGATCCGGTCACCAGCTTGGCAATTTTTTCTCGGTTCGGCGTGCCGAGCGTCACGTCCCGGACTTTCACGGCGGTGCTACGTGATAGCGCCGCCCGCAGCTCGGATGGCCGCTGGTGCGGGAAACGGTCAGCGCTCGCGCGATGACGACGTCGCATTCGAGGACCTGGCGCCAAACCTACAGCGAGACGCCGATGAGCATTGGCGCCGATCGTTCTGCGGGCCCCATTGCGCCTGCGATGAGTGCGCGTACAAGCGCGCGCTGGGGCGTGCCGGCGAGCCGCTTGAGCTAACTGCGGTCGACCGATCGTCGGCGGTATACCGCGCCGCCTTCCGCGCTGCCGAAGCGATCGTTACACAGGAAGAGCGAGCGCAGCGTATGCGCGTCGTCGATCACGTCGCGCGTGAATTATTGCAAGGACGAGCGATCCAGTGAGGCTCGAGGAGAACCTCTACGAGAAAGTTATCACGGAACCCGACGCGGACAC
>JAABUZ0100007152.1_pt1 | contig 13588 bp, 12 predicted proteins | sample 5562091 | NCBI WGS metagenome assembly JAABUZ01 (sample SAMN12813069, study PRJNA571459) | rock metagenome | isolation source: Antarctica rocks | place: Antarctica: Victoria Land, Linnaeus Terrace sud | collected 2015-12-21 | reverse complement strand
ACCGCGACGGCCCCTACCTCCTCCTCGCTGGCATCCGCGCCGTCTTCGTCACTGCGGCCACCCTCGCTTATGCCGCTCACCATCCATTCCCCAGAGACGCCACATAGTTGTGGGTAATCACCAGGGTCATCGTCGCTTCGAATTGGCGAAATCTGCTATTCTGATGGATCAGATCCTGTGCATGCAAGAAATCAACAGCCGCTGTCCCGCCGGGCTATCATATTGAGGCATGGACACGTGTATCGGGCCGCGGGACGACGATCGCAAGGAGGATGCCATGTTTGAAGAGATGATGGGCAGGTTAGTCAATGGCGCGGTGTGGGGTGTCGGCGTGGGTCTGGCGACGAGCGTCATCAAGGGCGAACGGCCCGCGGTGCGACCAGCCGTGAAAGCAGTGATGAAGGCATACATCGGGGCCTCCGAGCGCATCCGAGCAACCACCGCAGAGACCCGCGAAAACCTCGAAGATCTCTATGCTGAGGCCAAGACAGAGCACGCAACCGGTGAAGCGCCGGCAGCCGAGCACGTTGCCTCGGTCGAATCGCCCGACACCACCACGTCCGCACATGACGAGGTCACGGCGGCTACGACGCTGCGTGCTCCGCGGGGCCGTAGCAAATCGACCGAGACGGTATGACGACCGACGCGCCGAGCAGTGGACTTCATCCTCCAGACCACGGGGTGATTGCCAGCGCAACGCCACACCGCACGCGAGTCCGCATCCGCCCCTCAATTCACGCGGCCGCTACGATGGCGCGCGCCGAGGAGCGACTTCGGAAACAACCAGGAGTGGAGCGTGTAGAGGCGAACAGTCGAACGGGGAGTCTTGTCGTCACGCACCATTCCGGAGAGCACACGCTTGACGGCGTGATTGCCACGCTGCGCGACGTTGGCGTGATTGTCCACGACGTCTTCAAAGCGGTGGGCGAAGAAGTGCCAGATGTCGGGCCAAGCAAGACGGCGATGACGGTTGCTGGAGCCCTCGATGACCTCGATCGCCGTATTTCGAAAGCCACAGGTCACCGGGTCGACCTGAAGCTCCTGTTCCCGCTGAGTCTAGGAGCACTGGGCATCCGGCAGTTGCTGGTTGAAGGCATCGGCCTAGCCGAAGTTCCCGCCTACGTGTTGCTCTGGTACGCCTTCGACTCCTTCTATAAGCTCCATCAGCAAGTGCCCCCTCCCGGTGAAGCGGCGACCGAGGCTGCCGCCGATGCCGTACATGCGCGCGATGCCCGATAAGCGCGTGACGCGTGAAGCTTCCACCACCCGACTCATCCTGTATGCCGGAAAAGGTGGCGTCGGTAAGACGACCATAGCGGCATCCACCGCCGCACGTGCGGCCGCACGCGGACATCGCACCCTCGTCGTCAGTACCGACATCGCTCACAGCTTGGGCGACGTGCTGCAGGCCGACCTGGGAAACGATCCCCGGCAGGTTGGTGAGCGGCTGTTCGCGCAAGAGATCAATGTGCTGGAAGAGGCACGGCGAAGCTGGGGAAAGGTGCAGACGCACATGGCCGACTTTCTTCGCAAGGAAGGCGTGCCAGACGTGCAGGCTGACGAACTCGCCATCATGCCAGGGATGGAGGAGGTCGCGGCGCTCGTGCAGATCGGTCGAATGCTACGCAGTGGCCAGTATGATTGTGTGGTTGTGGACGCCGCGCCCACGGGCGAAACAATCCGTCTGCTGAGCATGCCCGAGTCGTTCCTCTGGTATGCCGGTCGATTTCAGGCATGGCGAGGACGGCTGATGCGGTACGTTGGTCCCTTCTTGCGTGGCGCGTTGCCCGACCTCAACATCATCGATGTCATGGGCGCTCTGGCACACCGCATTCGGGATTTACGTGGCGCACTGACCGATGCACGGTACAGCTCATATCGCATCGTGGTGACCCCGAACAGTATGGTGTTAAAAGAGGCACGGCGCGCAGAGACGTATCTCAATCTCTTTGGCTATCCCGTGGATGCCGTCATCCTGAACCGCATACTGCCGCCACAGCCCGCAGGTAACCTCTACATCGACGCCATGACGGCATCGCAGGATCGCGCTCTCATGGAAATCACACAGTCGTTCGCCACCATTCCCATCTTCCGGGCACCCTTGAGCGCCGATGAGCCACTGGGAGTCGCCGCCCTCGAAGCACTTGGATGCGAGGTTTTTGGTGACCGCGATCCCACCGAGGTCATGCACGTCGGTCCTTCCCAACAGGTCGAGAAGCAAGAGCATGGCTATCTTCTGCGGATCCCCATACCCAATGTGGAGATTGACCGACTTTCACTCACCAAACGTGGTGATGAGTTGTACGTGGATGTGGGCAATGTTCGGCGTGAGGTGACGCTGCCGAACGCACTGGCGACACTGGAGCCAGGCACCGCCCGCATGCGCGATGGTATGCTCGAGATCCCGTTCGGGATCATGGCAACAGACGTGGCAGCAAACATCGGATCGTAGCGAATCCATGGTCAGCGAGGAGCACTGGCACGCGCTGTGAATCCCTGTCGAGAGCATAGCGTGGCGCGTGGGCCAGCACCTTTTAGAGAAAGACGGTCAGATGGAAGAAGTGATCGGTGTCGTAGGATTTAGCCTGGGGGCGAGCCTGGGTATGGGCCTCATTCGTGCCCTGGGAACAGGATTGCGCCCGGTGCTCAAAGGCGTGATCAAAGTGGGGCTCACCGCGACGGATACCGCACAGTCAGCCGCGTCAAGCGCCGGTGATGCGATGAGCACGGCCAGAGACCGCATGCGTCATGAAGCCACCCAGACGGATGACCCGGCGCAACCCGTTGAACCACACGGCCAATCCACTCCCCAGAAGATTGTGATTGCCAGAACGTAGTCGTTACCGTGTCTTGATCCGTTACCACACGAACCGCACAAGTTCAAAGACGAGATTCGCTCCGTCCAGCAACCGGTTGATCCGCGTCTGGGTACGCTGGTTCTGCAGTCGCGAGATACACCAGGTTATTTCCGAGGGGGTGCTCTCGTCTCCTCTATATCGGTCCGTTCGTTGCAAGATGATATGGGGAAACTTGGTCGGAAACGCCTGCACCTCAATCACATCCCCGTTAGGTGTCGTTTGCTGAGAGACAGGTCCGCCCGCAGCTTTGAGGCGGACAAAGTCGATCGTATGCCAGACAAGCGTCTCGATAACCGGCAGGCGGAGTTGATCGCGCACAACGGAGGCAGGAGTCGACATAACGCCAAGGCGGTCAGGCTGGTTGGGGTACTGCCGCAAGAGTTCCAGATGATTGCGCTTACCTTCCAGTAAATCGTGCAGGTGTTGCTGGAGGATGACAGAGAACTTTCGTTCGGCCGCGTTGTAGCTGGCCCGTCGACGCGGTCCTCTCAAGACATCCCTCTTCGCGGGCGTGGCACGCTCTTCTGCGATCATACGGTTCCCTTGTGTCATTACCGTGACCGCATACTGCTATCGCACGACGTGTAGCGACCACCAGGAAGATGGTAGCACCCCTGGGACGTCAGTCCTCGCGATGTGAACCAGCGCGTCATATACTGGCATACACATACGTTCTCTATAACGTATAAGGACCGCGTCATACGGACGTGCTCCCTCAGCAATGGTGGAGCATGCCCCGTCCATCGCGGTGCGTCTGATGCATGTCTCGTATCTGTGCGTCAGCCATCAACCTGTATCGCGGAGGATATCGAAGTGCCTGAACCTGAAGATCAAGGCCTGACCAGCCAGGCGGGCGCGCTCGAAATTGACTGGCCCCGCTCAATCGGCTACTTTGGTGGCGTCGCTCTCGCGGTTGCCTTTGAGTTGATCGAGCCGCCGCTGGGCCTGTTCATCGTCGCGATCCCTTTCATCAAGCTCCTGAATCGTCCGCAGGTTCCCCGGCCCGCCCGCTTCGTGGCCCAACTCCTCGACGGCGCTGCCAAGCCGTTAGGTGGTGACAGCGATGCAACCATCCGGCTCACCACTCCCGATGCCCCAGTCCTACCGAAGGAGCGGCATCCCGCTCGGACGTAGAGATCATGGAGCAGCCTCGCCGGTACGCGTTGCATTCGTTTGTGATCTTATGGCTTCCGAGCCAGCATGTACATCCTTGTCCACGAATAAACAGGTGAGTCAATTTTCGGCGGACATAGCGGGAGAACTCCTCGGGGCGATCGTGATATCCGGGCAGGCGCAGCTCGCTTCCTTTTTGGCCATCGGCGAAGTCCTCACCTACTGAACGTTATCTCGCGGTCGAAGAACCTGGATGCATACAGGAGGTGACCACGTGGTCAAGACGCGGAGAACGAGCCACCCACCATCCTTTGCCGAACACATGCCACAGGTCCCACGGTGGAAACAGTACGCGGGTGAACTACTCGGAACCTTTGCGCTGACGGTGGTGGCGGCGGGAGGAGACGTGATTGATCAGGTAAGCGGCGGCGACATCGGGCGCGTCGCCAGAGTGACCGCGCCTGGACTGCTCGTCATGGCGTTTATCTATGCCCTGTCGGACGTATCTGGCGCTCATTTTAACCCCGCCGTGACCTTTGGCTTCGCTCTCCGTGGGGATTTTGACTGGAGACTCCTGCCGCGATACTGGATGGCCCAACTTTTCGGAGCCATCCTCGCCGCGTTGTTGCTGAAAAGCCTCTTTGGAAATGTCGGTCATCTGGGAGCATCCACGCCGCATGCAACGCAAACGGTCGCATGCGTCATGGAAATCTTGCTGTCATGGCTCCTGGTCACGGTCATCCTCGGCACTGCCTCACGGCAAAGTAAAGTGGAACAGGAGGCAGCTATTGCCGTCGGAGCCACCATCATCCTGTGTGGTCTGATCGGCAGCCCGATCAGTGGTGCCTCAATGAATCCGGCCCGGTCTCTCGGCCCTGTCATTGTCAGTGGCTGGTTTGACAATTTCTGGCTCTATATTGCCGGCCCATTGGTCGGTAGCAGCCTCGCGGCTCTGACGGTGAATGTGCTGCATACGCGGCACGACACGAAGGAACAGGGGGCGGCCAGCGGCGACAGAGAGCGCTAGCACACGCGGGCCCGATGCGCCCAATCTGGACAGACGTGCCGCTGCGCGACGTGACCGGCGTTGAGCGAGCCATCCACGAGGAATATCGCGCCACCTATGGACGTGATCCCCTGCTGGACACGGATGCATCATCGACCATCACCTATCCACGGCGGGGGATCAGTCGATATCTGGGGAACAGAGAATAGTCTCATCGGCCTGTGGTTATACTGGTCCTGGCCCAACGTATCGTCTTCGGGAGACTTGGCAGGACGTGCCAGAACGAGAGAAGAGCATGGACACAACGAGCACCGCGACCCGTCCCGTTTTGTATGGAATGAGATCCCCGTTGTTAGCCTGAGCAATCAATCAGTGGTCGCTGTCATGAGTGAAGGAGCGTTGCGCAATGGCCGATTCTACCGTGGGCGTTGCAATCCAGGGTGCTGGCTGGGTCTCGACCGAGCATATTCGGGCGTACATGCGCAACCCGCATGTGAACATCGTAGCTATCGGCAGTCGAACCCGCGAAGGGGCGGCACGCAAGGCGCGTGAGCTCGGCCTCGATGTTCCCGTTTTCGACAGTTTTGACACGCTCCTTGCACAGCCCGGGGTAGACGCGGTGTCGCTCTGCACCCCGCCCGAGCGGCATTGCGAGGAAACGATCCTGGCGGCACGCGCTGGCAAGCATATACTGATCGAAAAGCCGGTGGCCACCACGCTTGACGAACTGCATCGCATGGACGCCGCGGTACGTCAGGCAGGCGTCCGAACCGTGGTCAGCTTTGTCCTGCGCTGGAATCCAGCCGTCAACAACATCAAGGCGCTGCAGGCTTCCGGCATGCTCGGTACCTCGTTCTATGTGCAGACCGACTACTGGCACAATACCGAGCAGGCGGGCCTCCGCGGCAAGGGCGGTAGCATCGGCGCCATGCTTGGCGGCGGCTGTCACGCCATGGACCTCGCACGTCACCTCATGGATGACGAGATCGTCGAAGTCACGGCCCTGGGGTGGTCACCCGGGCAGGGCGACAGCCCGTCTCCACACGTCGGCGTTGACACGAGTGGGCACGCCAATACCGTCGCGCTCGTTCGCTTTGCAGGTGGCGCCATGGGCAAGGTGTCGGCATGTACATCGCAGTGGATGCCCTACCAGTTCAACATCGACCTCTTTGGCACCGAAGGCGTGGTGCGCGGCAACGCACTGTATACCCGCCACTTGCCCGGGCTGCGGGGTCTGGCCACCCTACCAACCGTGCTCCCCGATAGCGGCGATGTGTCCCACCATCCCTTCCACGGTGAAATCGATCACTTTGTAGACTGCATTCGAACGGGCCGTCAGTCGCCCGTGAGCCTCGAACACGCGGTCAACACGCACGAGGCGTGCTTCGCCGCCGACATCAGTGCTGCCGAAGGCGGACGGCCGATCCGCTTGCCACTCCGTACGTCAGCGACGTAGGTCTCCAGACGACAGACGCGACGCCGCTCAAGGCGAATAAGCCAACGTGCCCGCCTGGCCGCCATGTTCGGCACATTGCAGGTCTGATGCTGCGGAGTGAACGGCACCCAATACCATGCGTGTCGGCCTAACCCTGCTGGTCGGGTGTGATCACGTACCGGATGTGTCCGCAGGGCAGCGACGCTGCCCTGCGGGGGCACCCCCGAGGGATGAAAATGACCGAATCCTCCCCGTTCATTCGGCGATGGGGTCACTAACCCGGCGAACCTGGCACCCAGTGGACGCACCGACCGCAGTCGGCCCTACTTTGGTGCTGACCGCAGTCTGCACCCCACAATCAACGCATCGTCGATGGACAATTTTCAGAGCAGCGTCGATGCCCCTGCGGGGCCACCCCGAGGGACGAAAAGCGCCACAGCCACCGTACGGGTGCCCTCTGGGCAGGCAGTCGCCGTAGCTGTGCCATCCGACCGCAGTAACCACGGCCCTACGGGCCACCACCGAAGATGAAAATCAGGGCGCGCCGACGCGTAGGGGCGGTAACGAGCGAAGCGAGCGGGGCAATACGCCCCTACAATCTACCAACCGGTGATGGGCTATTTTCAGGGCAGTCGGAGGCTTATACAACCAATCGGCGAGTCCCATTTTCAGGGCAGATCAATCTCCCATAGCGCAACGATCGCATGTCAGCATGCGGCCAGTCGTGTCGCGGTGCGGCATCGTTTCGTACGCTCCTCCTGGCGTACCCTGTACACTGATAGTGGCACCCACGAACAGTCAGGCACACGTCCGGGAAGAAGGACAATGCCATATGGCCACACCGGAAATCGGACTGTTTCTTTCGGTCCTCCGATGTCCTGACGTAGAGCGTGCATGCGCCCTCGCCCACGACCTGGGTTTCCGCGTCATCCAGTGTGGCAAGCTTGCCGATCACGTCTACACCGCGGATGGCGCCACGATGCTGGCTGCCGTGCTCCGGCGGTTCCAGCTTGAAGCTACCGCGTTGACACTGGTCTACGACGGCGAGAGCTACGCGTCCATCGACGCGGTGCGACGGACCGTCGGTCTCGTTCCGCCCGAAACGCGCCTGAGCAGACTGGCATACAGCCGTCGCTGCATCGACACCGCGTCCGCCATCGGCGTGCCACTTGTTACCGCGCACCTCGGCTTCATCCCGTCGGACACTACCGATCCTGACTACGGATCCATCCTGGCGGCGGTCGACGACCTGGCCCTGTATGGTCGGGCACGAGGAGTCCAGCTTGGTCTGGAGACCGGGCAGGAGACGGCGGAGGAGCTTCTGACGTTCATAGCACGACTGACGGTGCCCGTGGGAGTGAACTTCGATGGAGCTAACTTCGTCGCCTACGGTATCCAGGACCCGCACATCGCGCTGGAACTGCTGCGGCCGCATCTTGTGGGAGTTCACGTCAAAGACTACACGCATCCGATCTCGCGGGAGCTTCTTGGGCGACCATGTCCCCTTGGGGAAGGTGCGGCACGCGTCCTGGATACCATCGCCTTGCTAGCGACATCTGGCTACAGCGAGCCCATAATCCTGGAAACCTATGACGGGGCCGATCCCATCCAAACGCTGACCTCCGCTCGCAATCTTGTGACACAGTACTGGGAGAGGCTATCGCACCAGGATCTGTAACGGCCACGGTTGCCGAAGCAGACGACACTCATGAAGCATCTTCCAACCCGACGTCATTTGAAGATTCATCAATGATGTCCCAGCGAGTAGTGACGACCGTGTCCGCAGGCGTCTACAGGAAGGTAACACCGTGACAGACACGCCATCACCGGCACTGGTGCCCGACATCCTGCATGCACTGGCGCGTGGACTTGCCGAGATACTGCACGACCGGCTCCTGGGTCTCTATCTCGGTGGTTCCGCAGCAGCGGGTGACTTTGCGGTTGCAACGAGCGATTACGATTTCCTGGCGGTCACGGCCGGTGATCTTGCCCCCGGAGACCTCCAGCTCCTCGAACGGCTGCACCAGGAACTCCTCTACACGTCTGAAAATGCCACGCGACTGGAGGGGGACTATGCTCCGCGTCATCTCCTTATCCCCCACGGCACGCGTAGTCCCGTCCCCGGCGTGTTTCATGGCCAGTTGGTGAGTAACGTTGACCAGATCATGCTGTCCGCGGACAATATCGCTGACATGCGGCTGCATGGCATCATCGTGCTGGGACCACCGCCAGCCGAGCTACTGCCTGATGTGACAACGGATGATGTACGCGCCGCGGTATTGAACATGTTGCGCGATGGTCCGCATGATTGTGCGACAGAAATAGACGCCGCTTCCGAGCTTCTCAACCTCGTGCGGTCGGCCTGTGCCCTGGAATCCGGCCAACCGTCAACCAAACGGCAAGGCGAGCTATGGGCACGCTCCCATCTGGAACACACGTGGCACCCGATCATTCAACAAGCCCAGAACGTTCGACACGGTCACCAGGTCGCAGTCGGTTACCGGACGCTCAGGAACGCCGTGCCCGAACTCTATCAGGTGCTTCAGCCTCTGTGGCAGCATTGCTGACACCGCCATCGTTGATACTGGCGCTGGCCCCGGCGTTCCGTAGGACAGCGGCTCTTCCCGGTGGTACTACATGACGTACGCATTGCCATTCACACGGCCGGGCGTCGGCCATGACATAATTGATCTCTGGCGGCAGCAAGGTGAGCTTGGCAGCCCTGCAAGTCCAGATTCCCGCAAGTATCGCGACGCGCGCCCAGAGCAGACGATCTTTTTCTACAGCCTGGGACGATGCCCTGATACACGGCTCGTCTCATCACGCTCCCAGGACAGAACCACACGAGTGGAACGGGGCCGGGAGACGCGGTACACTCCCACATAGATGGACGCATACAGGTGCGGTGGAGTCACCGACGCCGCGAACAACCCGGCGACCAGATGGGCGACAGAAGCGCAACAGCGCCAGGAGCGCACGATGCACATCGTTCACGGCTCGTGGATACCCGACGCTGCGGACGACTATATCCGTCGCGGTGGACTGTATCTATGGGTCGAGACAGATAGGCCCGTCACACTCACGAGCCAGCCACCCGGCACACGCCATCCCCGTCACCTCCATGACCAGGCTTTGACCACGTTCCTCATCGAGAAACTCGGCATCGAGGCTCCTCCATCAACCCGGCTCGACCGGCTGCTGGTGGAAAAGTTGTTCTTGCTGCCCAGCGCCCATGGCATGCCGCTCCCTTCGTACGAGCTGGCGCCGTACGTCGATGAGGAACTACCGGAGCAGATGGAGCTTGCTCCCTGGCAGGTCTGCTGCTTTCCACTGCCGGTTCCGATCGCCACACTGCACAACCTTACCTTCCTCGCCTGGCAAGAAGCCACTGACTTCCAGCTCGGCACCGACCTGGTGTTCTGGCATCAGGTCACCCAGGCACTTCGAGGTGTCATCATACGCGAGGAGTATGTCCCCGCCGTCCGCTACCGTCAGATCGTGCCTGCCACCGCCAAACGTCGGAAGCGACCGTCCGGGCCACATGGCGAGCTGTGGTACGGCTGGGACTGGGTCTCCGAGGAATACGAGACGATCATCAATGACTATGCCGCGTGCATGCCCCCCGCCTGTGCCGCCGGTTCTGCCCGTGAGGCACGCGGTACGCTGTACGATACGCCTTCACTCCTGCGGCACGCCGCGGAATGTCTGTTAAACGACATCGTACGAAGCACGCCATTCCCAGCGAAATTCGAACAGCAGATTGCTGGCACCCTGCTCGCCCGTTGCCTGTCGCCATCACTCCCGGCCGCTGCCCCCACGGCCGAGGAATGGGAAGAGGCTCGTCTGTGGACCGTCTGGCACAAGCGGCTGGTTGATCGGGAGACCGAAGCAGCATTCAGGCTCGGTCTCCGCCTCCTCGACGCACCACCCGACGACCCCGACCACTGGCGCATGGAATTTCTGGTGACCTCGAAGCAGGATCCGTCACTTCAGCTTCGGCTGGACGACTTCGGCAACATGGACGACATCACGCGTGCAGCGACAGACCTGGGCTTCGGCAAGGACTTCCAGAAACATCTCCTCCTGTCCCTTGGCTACGCCGCACGTATCTATCCAGACGTGCGCAAGGGGCTGCACCGAGAGCAGCCCTCAAGCTTCCCACTCTCACTCGAGGAGGCGTTTGCGTTTCTCACCGAGAGCGCGTGGGTACTCCAGGATGCTGGCTACACGGTGATGGTCCCCGCGTGGTGGACGCCCCAGGGACGCCGACGCGCAAAGATCCGTCTCAAGACTTCCATGAACAAACAACCATCAAAGACGGCCGCACCCCAGAGTTATCTCAGCCTCGAAAGCATCGTGAACTATCACTACCAGCTGTCCATCGGCGAAGAGACGGTGACCGAGGAGGAATGGGAGCAGCTTGTCTCCGCAAAGTCCCCGCTGGTCCTGTTCCGTGGGCAATGGATGGCGCTCGACCGCGAACGTATGCAGCAAATGCTCACGTTCTGGCGCACCCGCCAGCAGGAACAGCCTGAGATGTCACTGCTCGACATGCTTCAGACCGACGCACAGTCCGACGACATCGAATGGGACCACGACCAGGCACTCAGTGACGTGCTGGACCGCTTACAGGACAAGAGCCGGATGGAACCTGCGGCCGACCCGCCCGACTTCCACGGGAACCTGCGCGAATACCAGCGACGTGGCGTCGCGTGGCTACAGTACCTGGAAAGTCTTGGGCTCAACCCCTGCCTGGCCGATGACATGGGCCTGGGCAAGACAGTCCAGGTGATTGCACGGCTCGCGGGTGAAAAGGCGGCGGGGCTGCGTCACGCACCGACGTTGCTCATCGCGCCCACATCGGTGCTTGGGAACTGGCGGAAGGAAGTCGAGCGATTCGCACCAAGCCTACGAACCCTCATCCACCAGGGAAGCGACCGCTGTCGCGACGGGGGGCTGTTCAAAGAGGCCGTCCGCGAGGTGGACATCGTTGTCACCTCGTTTGCGCTGGCCCGCCTCGATGAGAAGCTCCTTCGGGGCATGCGATGGCACCGCGTGGTGGTCGATGAGGCACAGAATATCAAAAACCCGCAGGCAGCCGTGAGCCGCGCGATCCAGAAACTCGATACACGCCACCGGGTCGCACTGACCGGCACACCCGTCGAGAACCGGCTCCGCGATCTCTGGTCAATCTTCCACTTTCTGAATCCTGGCTATCTTGGCAAAGAAGCACAGTTCCGCAAGACATTCGAGCTGCCGATACAGAAGGAGAACGACCAGGAGACAGCCGCGACACTCAAGAAGCTGGTCGAGCCATTGATCCTGCGTCGGGTGAAGACCGACAAGACTATCATCGACGATTTACCCGAGAAGGTTGAACAGACACTGTACTGCAATCTGACGCCAGAACAGGCGTCCCTGTACGAGGCAGTCGTACGGGACGTCGATGCACAGTTGAACGATGCGGAGGGAATAGGACGGCGCGGCATCATGCTAGCGACACTGACGCGGCTCAAGCAGATTTGCAATCACCCTGCGCAATACCTCCAGGACGGCAGCGCGTTCTCTTCCGAGCGTTCGCTGAAGCTCCAGCAGTTGACAGAAATGGCGGACGAGGCGCTGGAGAGCGGCGACAGCATGCTGATCTTTACGCAATTCACCGACATCGGCGAGGCACTTGAACGCCATCTACGCCAAACCTTGCGCTGCCCCATCTTTTACCTACACGGCGGCACGAGCATGGCCAGGCGCGACCAGATGGTGGCAACGTTTCAGGACCCCGCGACACAGCCTGCCATCTTCGTCCTCTCACTGCGAGCCGGGGGGACCGGCATCACCCTCACAAAAGCATCGCGCGTGTTCCACTTCGACCGCTGGTGGAACCCGGCCGTGGAAGACCAGGCGACTGACCGCGCGTTTCGCATCGGCCAGCGCCATACCGTGTTTGTCTACAAGTTCGTCGCGATCGGTACCGTTGACGAACGGATCGACACGATGATCGAGGAAAAGAAACGGGTCGCATCAGCGATCGTCGGCAGCGATGAGTCGTGGCTCACCGAGCTCGACAACGAGACGTTCAAGCGCCTCATCGCACTGCGCCCCGGTGCTGTGGCGGAGGCTTCATAACATGACACAGCCAGGCCGTACATGGTGGGGACAACGGTTCCTCGAAGCGCTTGAATCGTTTACCGAGCCGGGACGCCTCCAGCGCGGCAGATCCTATACGGGACCGCACCGACTGAAAAAGTTCACCACCAAAGATGGCGTGGTGACTGCCACCGTCCGGGGCAATGTCAACCCGTACTACGGCGTCTATACCGAGCCGCAGTACCAGGTGAACATCACCCTGAAGCAGTTCCCCGAGCAGGAATGGAACAGGGCAATCGCTACGGTGGCGAAGCGCGCCGATCTGGTGATCGCCTTGCTCATGCATGAGATGCCCGATAACATTGACGACGCCTTCGGAGATCTGGATGTGCACCTGCTGCCACGACGGGAGTCCGACTTTGCTACGTCGTGTACATGCCCGGACTACGCGAATCCTTGCAAACACGTCGCGGGCGTGTACTACCGCCTCGCCGCTGATTTGGACCAGGATCCCTTCCTGCTTTTTGAGCTTCGTGGTCTCGCCCGCGACCAGCTCCGCGACAAACTGAGCGACACGCCCCTGGGTGAAAGCCTGGCCGCGGAACTCGCATCCGGTGATGGCGCGCTTGTGCCATCCTCAACGTTTTTCACCGATCCTCTCCATGCCACCGCTGGCACAGACATCGGCCATCATGCCTTCTGGACCGGCGCGCGACCGTTGCCCACCGCGCCAACAACGCCCTCGCCCCCCGTGGTCACCGCCCTGCTCATCAAGGCCCACGGTGACTACCCCGCATTCTGGCACAAAGACCACTCCTTTGTGCAGACAATGGAAGAGCTGTATGCGCGCGTTCGCTCAAAGAGCGCACAGATGCGATGACCTGTGCCCGCCCCTCACGACGTTCCGTTACGATTGCATGGTGAGGCAGGCTGGCTCCATCAAAATCATGCCATCCCCGTGGAACCACGCGGGGAGTCCGCGAAGGCGTATCTGTTCAATAAAGGGTGGCGAGGAGGGACCGAGGCAAGGTTGGCGCGGTGTATGCGGAAGAGTGGGTGGTGAAAGGCGAGACTGCGCAAGGACACGGG
>JAABUZ0100007150.1_pt1 | contig 13590 bp, 12 predicted proteins | sample 5562091 | NCBI WGS metagenome assembly JAABUZ01 (sample SAMN12813069, study PRJNA571459) | rock metagenome | isolation source: Antarctica rocks | place: Antarctica: Victoria Land, Linnaeus Terrace sud | collected 2015-12-21 | reverse complement strand
CCCCCACGAGAGACCCGCCCACGGCCCGCGCCGGCGGCAGCACGGCGACGAACGACGAAGACGGCCGGAGCCGCCGCGCCGAGGCGCGGGCTCCGACCGCCAGACTAACATCGCGGTGTAGATGTGTCGGCGAATTGGCGACCATTTGCACCACCGACACACCCCTGACGCCCTCGGGCTGGCCGCCCCGGCAACCGGTCCGGTTCGTGAGACGGCAGGAAATTGAACCGATCACTGAGCGGCGGTGCACCGCGGATCCGGCCAGGGGTGCGTTCTGGGACCTGCCTCTGCTCCCGACTGGTGCGTCGCGCAACGCGTCGACAGAGGGGAGTGCGGGGCGGCCGCGGCGCCCCACGCGAGAGCCACGGCCCTACGGCTCGAAGACGATGCGCGAGATCGGGTGCACTTCCCAGATCGTCGGCATGTGTGGCTTGAGCGTCGCCGGCCCCGGCGCGGGCCCCGTACTGTGGGTCATGTCGAAGAACAGCGCACCCTCGACCTCGACCGGGACCGGCGGGTCGTAGAAGTCGTACGTGGGCCCGGGCAGCCGTCCCGCGAAGAACGCGTTGTACGCCGCGCGCGCGGCGGCGAGCGCCGCGAACGCCGCGCTCGTCACGGGCGGCAGGCCGGAGAGTTCCATCGTCAGGTACACCGCCGGGGTGAGCGCGCGGTCGCGCCCGACGATGAGATGGTAGTCGTTGTCGTTCTCCCGACTCGCCGCGTACACGAAGCCGCGGACCTGCACGGACCGCTGCTCCTCCGGGACCCGCCCCGAGCCCGCGTCCGTCGGGATGGGCGGCTGACGGCTGATCATCGCCTGATCGGGCACGAGCGACGCCACGAGGGCCTGCACGTCCGCGAACGGTTCGAGCGCGCCCGTGCCCAGCGAGAGCTTCGCGGCGCGGCGCGACGTCCCGGCGAAGTTCTCGCTTGGCGCGACTGGCGCAGGCACGGCCGGAGGACGCAAGGCCGTGTCGGGCACGGGCCGATCGTACGCGTCCGTCTCGCGCGTGCGTAGCACGCGGTAGGTCGTCCCTGCCGGGCTCGTGAGCGCGAGTTCCGACACAACGTCCGCTGCGGCCGGCAGCGACGCGGGGGGACTCGCGGGTGCTGCGCCCGGCGTACCCCGCGCGTGTGCCGGGTCCGCCGGCGCCTCGGACTCGTCGGACGCTCGCTCGCCGGGCGATCGCTCGCCATGCGATCGCGACGTCATCGCGGGCCGCCAATCAGCCCAGCACGGGCAGCGACGGCGGCGGTGCGCGAATGGACGACGGCCACGGCAGCGAACCCCGCGGCGGACAGCGCGGCATCGACGCCGACGAGGATCGGGTTGGTCGCCAGCTCGCCGGCCGCGGCTGTGACGGCGACGCCGGTCAGACACGCCGCGAGTATCCCGAGGCGGTCGCGCGTCGCGAGCGGCATCCCGCCGCGCCGTCGTCGGGTCAACGCGCCCACGACGGTTCCCAACAGGAACGGCAGCACTTCGTTCGACATGGTCGCCTCGCGGGTGATCCGGCGGTGGCGGGGGGGGTGGATGCTTGGGCGCGTTCATCGCGCTCGGCGGCGACCACGAAGAACAGTAGCAGATCGAGCCTCGTCGGCTCGACCGGTCGTACTACGGCCCCCATACCGACTACGGCCCATCCCGAGCGCCGGCATCCGCCAGGGGTAGACCAGGGCCCTCTCCGAGTGGTCCGGACGCGGGGAAGGGGGCGTTCGCGATCGGCGTGCGTGCACCGTAGGCCCGGGCGTCAGATCGCGTCCACTGGGGCGGTGCCGCGTCTACGAGGCGTCGCCCTCCAAACAGTCGAGCACCCAGAGGCACAGATTCGCCGCCGGCTCGGCCGCGGGGTCGGCCGCCGCGCGGTCCGCCAGCCACCGCTCCATCCGCGCGAGCCGCCGGCGTGCCAGCGACGGCAGCACCCCCTCGTCGCCAGTCCGGCGGCTCGGGGGCCCGGGACAACCGCCGAGCGCCGCGCAGGCTGCCCGCGCCGTCTCGGCGAGCAGGTGGGCGGCGGCCCGCTCCGCCGCAGGCGCGCGTGTCGCGAGGCGCTCGGCGTCCGCGGCACACCGGTCCAGCAGCGCGCACAGGTCGGGAGCGGGCAGCCCGTTATGCGGGTCGGACGTCCACGGCGCGGCGGGCCCCGCGCGCCACAGGCCCGCCACCAGGTCGGGGACGGTGCTCGGGACCGTCGTGTCGTCGTGCGCCGCAGGGGCCGCCTGCGCGTCCCCCATACCTTCTTGCATCCCCGCACGGTAGCGCGCGGGGGCAGTGCCGCCAACGGGGCGAACGCGCGAAGCCCCGTGCCGTGTCACGATGTGGGCAGCGATCCGAGCGCGCCGTTGTGGGAGCCAGCGAGCTCGTCCCCCGCCGGCCACGAGCTGACAGCCGCCCGCTGATCGCGGTGGCGGCATGGGCGACTCATCGCGGCCCGCTGCTCGTACAGCCGCTGCGCGCGCAGCCGGTGCGCACGCAACCGGGAGCCGGCGCCGTAACCGGCGTGGTGCGCGATAGCGCCACGCGCCAGCCGCTGACCGGCGCGGTGATCCTGCTGCGTGACTCGCTCGACCGGACGGTTGGCCAGGGCGTCACCGACGAGCGCGGGCGGTACCACCTGGCCGGGTCCGCCGCGGCGCGACGGATCCGCGTGCTGCGCATGGGCTTCCAGCCGGCCGAGGCGCTCCTGTCGCCGCCCGGAGCCCCGCGCCCGCGAGTGTCGCACCCACGAGCCTCCCACCCGTGAGGGTCGCGCGCCGGACCGCGCCGGACACGTCGTCCGTCGCGATTGGCGACGGGAAGACGGTCGAGCGGCTCTTCACGGGGCGCTTCGCGGGCATCACCGTGACGCCGGCGGCCAATGGCGGGCTCCAGATCCGCCTCCAAGGCGCGGACAACTCGTTCATGTCCCACGTGGAGCCGCTCTTCGTGGTGGACGGCACGCCCCTCCCGCAGGGCTCGGGCGGAATCGTCTTCCTGAACCCGTACGACATCACGAAGATCGAGGTGCTCAGGAATCCCGCTGACATCAGCCTGTACGGCGTGCGGGCGGGAAACGGCGTCATCCGGATCACAACCACGCTGCCGGTGCGGCGGTAGCGCCCGCCGATAGCGGGCGTCGACGGGGCGAGACGTTCGGGTGCGGCGGCCCCCACCACCCCCGGAGCCGGTGGGAGGGCGTCGATGACGGCAATTTGACGAGTGCCACGCGCCACCCGCCCGCCCACAGGTCGACCACGTTCTGCCAGGAGTGGCCGGTGGCCTCGCAGACCACGAGCGTCGCCCCGGGTGTACCGACGGCGGCGGCGGGCGAGGGCGCCAATGTCAATACCGAGGCCATACGCCGCTCAGACCGCCTGCGGCGACCTACGGCGCGCTTCTTGACCGGCGCCTGCGACACAGCGTCACCAGCAGCAGTGCCGCGCCATCCCGACGTGCAGCGTCTTCCTTCTCCCCTCCGACTCGACATGGCACCTCCGTCCTCCTCCTCCCGTACGCGGCTGACGTCGCGCGCCTTCGCCGCGTGCGTCACGGCGACCGCGTGCGCGCTCGCCGCCTGCAGCGCGAGCAAGTCCACGCCGTCGACCGCCGACTCGGCGCAGACCGCCGCCGCGCCCGCGTCCGCGCCGGGCGCCGACTCGGCCGGTCGCGCCAGCACCGCGCCCGCGACGCCCGACGCCGACATGAAGGCCGTCCTCGACCAGCTCGCCTCCATGGGCGGCAAGCCGATCGAGACGTTGACGCCGGCCGAAGCACGCCAGCAGCCCACCCCGGCCGCGGCCGCGGCGATCGTCGCCGCCAAGGCCGGCAAGGACACGGCGCCAACCGCGCTCGTCCCCGGCGTCACGTCGGCGGATCGTACCATCGCGGGCGCGGCCGGGCAGATCCCGGCGCGCATTTACACGCCGAGCGGCACGGGGCCGTTCCCGGTCATCGTGTACTACCACGGCGGCGGCTGGGTGATCGCCGACCGCAAGGTCTACGACGGCGGCGCCCGCGCGCTGTCGCAGGCGGCCAACGCGGTCGTCGTCTCGATCGACTACCGGCTCGCGCCGGAGCACAAGTTCCCGGCCCAGCACGACGACGCGCTCGCGGCCTACCGGTGGGCGCTCGCCAACGCCGCCTCGGTCAAGGGCGACCCGAAGCACGTCGCGCTCGCCGGCGAGAGTGCGGGCGGCAACCTCGCGGTCGCGACCGCGATGGGCGCGCGCGACGCGAAGCTGCAGCAGCCGACGGCCGTGCTCTCGGTCTACCCGATCGCGCAGCCCGACACGACGACGGGGTCGTACACGACGTACGCCACCGCCAAGCCGCTCAGCCGGGCGATGATGGCCTGGTTCTTCAAGCAGACGATCAAGAGCCCGGCCGACCTCAAGGACCCGCGCCTCGACCTCGTGCACGCGCGCCTCGCCGGGCTGCCGCCGGTGACGATCGTTAACGCGGAGATCGACCCGCTGCAGGACGACGGCGCGCAGCTGGAGCAGGCGCTCAAGGCGGCGAACGTGCCGGTGGAGCGGCACCTGTACCGGGGCGTCACGCACGAGTTCTTCGGCATGGGCGCGGCCGTCGCCAAGGCGAAGGAGGCTGAACAGTACGCCGGCGGACGCCTCAAGAGCGCGTTCGGGCGCTGAGATGTCGGACGCGCGAGCCGGGGCAGCGATGCACCACGTCCGGGTCGGCCGTGGCCGGCCGCTCCTGCTCCTGCATGGACTCGGGGGGAGCTGGCGGTCGTGGTCGACCATCCTCGACGCGCTCGCTGGGGCGCGCGAGGTCGTCGTGCCCGACCTCCGCTCGGCGCGGCCGTGGGCGCTCCCGGCGGACGTCACGCTCACCGAGATGCGCACCTTCGCGGCCGGCCCATCGTTCATCCTCCCGCTGTTGCGGTCACTCGTGCACGGCCCGGCGCAGGCGGGCGCGCCGGCCGGGTCGACGCCCGGGCCGATCACGATCGGCTGGGGCCGACACGACCGCGTGTGTCTCCCCCGGCAGGCCCCGCGCGCGATGGCCCGCTTCCCCGGAGCACGCCTGCACTGGTTCGAGCGCTCCGGGCATTTCTCGCAGTGGGATACGCCCGAGGAGACCGTCGAGTTCATCCTGCGCAGCACGGGATGAGCGATGGCGCGCCCAACGATCTGGTGATCTTCGCCGTCCCCGCTAGGACGCGGGACCCGGCCCGGGTGGTCCCGGCGCCTCCGGCAGGCGGTCGCGCGTGGACGCGGGCTGCGGACGGGCCGTGAGGTACGCCACCGTGTCCCAGGCGTTGTGGATCCCGACGCACAGCAAGAGCAGCGTCATGGCCGCGACCACGAAGAGCGCGGCCCCGGTGTCGCGCGCCAGCGCCGCGGCCGACGCGATCCCGCCGTAGGCCCCGGCTGGAAGCCCCACGTGCCACACCCAGTCCTCCAACACCGGCCGGTAGCTCGTCTGGCGGCGCGCTCGACGGAGCACGACGCCGGCGTACACGACCCCGCCCACGCCGGCCGCGACCAGCACCAGACGCATGCTGGCGACCGAAGGCCAGGGGGCGCTCAGGCCGGCGGAGAGGAGGAGCGCCGCGGCGAAGTGCACGACGGTCGGGGTCCCGAACGCCGCGACCGTGTGCTCGGCCGAGCTGCCAGTCGGAACCGGCACCGCGGCCTGCGCGATGAGCGTCTGCACGACGAATTGCAGGCCGGTCAGCGCGGCGGCGGCCGACCCCGTGATGACGTAGTAGTTCGCCCACGGGGTGAGCACCGCGCGCGCGACGTCCTGTCCGCTTGGCTCCATCGATCCATCGCGTGCGATGTGGGGGCGCGTCGGCCGGGCACGCCCGGTGCGGCCGCCGCGAATGTAGCATACCGCGCTGGTCGTGCGCGTGGGGGTTGCGGTGTCCGACCCGATCTCAACGCGTCGGTGCGCCACCGCCTGCGCCGAGACATACGATCGGCTGGCGCTAGGCGCTCCCCGGTTTCGGCCAGCTCGAGGAAGCGCCACGGTAGCTCCACCCCGAGGTCCCGATGTGGACGGCCACGGTGCCTAACGGAGAGTGCCTACGCGCCGATCCCCTCGCGCGCGGGCCGGCCGTCCGGACGCTCCGCCGACCATTCGGTCGCGACGAGCCGGTACCCGGTGAGGTGGGCCGAGCGGTCCGAGGCGAGGTAGACGGCGGGCGGGGCAATGATCTCGGGGCGGAGGAGGCGCGCGCGCGCCTCGGACGCGACCCCGGCCGGGATCATCCCCGTCTCGGTCGCGCCGCCCGGCAGCAGCACGTTGAGGCGGACGCCGTGCGGCTCCAGCTCCTGCGCCCAGATCACCGACGCCGACTCGAGCGCCGCCTTCGACGGTCCGTAGGGCGAGAAGCCGCGGCGCTTCATCGTGTCGTAGTTCATGCTCACGTTCACGACGCTGCCGCCGCGCCCGTGGGCGAGCATCCACCGCACGGCCGCGCGGGCCATGAAGAACGGCCCGTTCACGTTGGTCTCGATCACGAGCCGCCACGCGTCCGGGTCGGTATCCCAGAACTGCGTCGGATGGTCGAGGAAGTGCTCGCTCACGTACTTCATCCCGCGCCCCGCGTTGTTCACGAGCACGTCGACCGCGCCGAACGCGCGCACCGCGTGCTCGACGACCGCGTCGCAGGCCGCGGGGTCGGTCACGTCGGCGAGCACCGCGACGGCACGTTCCCTCCCCCACGCCTCCGCGACCGCGTCCACCTCGGCGCGCTCGCGGGCGGCGGTGACGACGACGCGCGCGCCCGCCCGCAGGTAGGCCTCGGCAATCGCGCGACCCAGTCCGCGGCCGCCGCCGGTCACGATCGCGACCTTCCCGGCGAGCTCGGGGCTGGACCTCTCGCTCACCCGTCTCCCCGACTCACGCAGCGACGGCGCGAAACTCGAGAGGCTTCCCGCGTCGACGCCGTCGAATCCGATGTCGTCGAGGAGGCGGATCACCACCGCTTTCGCCGCGGCGTCGTCTCCGGCGACGGGCAGCGCGATGCGTCCGGTGGCGCCGGCGGGCTGGCCGCGCTCGAGCAGATGCCGCGCGTAGATGTTGTTGAACGCCTTGACGACCGGCCGCCCGAGCTGCTCGGCCACCCACCGGCTCTCCGGCATGCCAGCCTCGATCGCGTCGATGCGGCCGTCGCGCTGCTGCGGGTAGTAGTTGCCGGTGTCGATGACCACCGCGTTCCCCGCTGCGGCGAACAGGTCGGGCGGGAGGTCGGGGATGTGCTTCTCGGGGATCGTCACGATCACCACGTCCTTGTCGCGCGCCGCGTCGGTCACCGAGACTGCGGCCGCGCCAGTCTCCGCCGCCAGCGCGGCGAGTGTTTCGGGGCCGCGTGAGTTCGCCACGGCCACGTCGTGCCCCGCGGCGCGGAAGCGCCGGGTAAGGGCGCCGCCGATGTTGCCCGCGCCGATGATGCCGATCCGCATGTGGGTTCTGGGGTGAGAGGGTGCTGGCGGCGCGTCTGGCTCACGTTGCGGGCCGTGAGGCTGTCTGCCGCCCGGCCGCCCCACGGCGTATGCGCTTCGTCTACCGGAGCGTTCGCTTTAGATCTCCGTTCATGGAAGTAAAGATTGGCCGGCTAAGTTTTACATGCGTGAGTCGGCACACCATCCGCGGCGGTTCCCGTTGACGACGTGCGTGAGGTGTCCCGCTATGTCGACGCGCTCATGTACGGATTCGGGCGGTTGCAGGACGGCATGCCCGTCAGCCTTCGCCTCATCCGAGAGATCCACAGCCGCCTCATGACGGGGGGGCGGCGGCCACCAGGCGCCGGGAGAGTTCCGTCGCTCGCAGAACTGGACCGGGGGCAGCCGGCCGGGGAACGCGCGGTTCGTTCCGCCCCCGCCGCACGAGGTCGCGCGCGCGCTCGGCGACCTCGAACGCTTTCTGCACACGCCCGGAACGCGGCCGATCGTGAAGGTCGGACTCGCGCACGTGCAGTTCGAAACGATCCACCCATTCCTCGACGGGAACGGGCGGCTTGGACGGCTCCTGATCACGCTGTTGTTGTGCGCGGAGGGCGCGCTCCGTCAGCCGTTCCTGTATCTGAGTCTCTATTTCAAGCAGCACCGCGACGTGTACTACGATCGGCTCCAACAGGTGCGGGTGGCGGGGGACTGGGAGGGTTGGCTCGACTTCTACCTCACCGGCGTCGAGCAGACCGCGCAGCAGGCCACACGGACGACGGGCGACCTCCTCGCCGTCTTCGCCCGCGATCGTGACCAGGTGCTCGGGCTCGGGCGTAGTGCGGGGTCGACGATGCGGGTGTTCGAGTTCCTCCGCCAACGCGTCATCCTCTCGATCCCGAGAACCGCCGCGGCGCTCGGCCTCTCCGTGCCAACGGTGACGGCCGCACTCAACCGCCTGGTCGATCTCGACATCGCCCGGGAGCGCACGGGGCGCCTGTACGCGCGCCAGTACGTGTACCAGCGCCAACTCGAGATCCTGGACCGGACCGACGTGACCCCGCCCGTGGTGCCCACCCCGCGCTCGGCGTTCGAGTAGTACGAGGTGTACGCGACGCGGTGGTCGCTGCACCGACGTCTGCGACGGGCGACGCCGGCGGAATGATCGAGTCCGCCCGGACGAACGACTCACGTTCCTCGAAATCGACCGCGTTCGGCACCTCGGCTTCCGCGTCCGCAGTGGAGCCAGCGTGCGATAGGTCACGGGATGCGAAGGAGATCAGATGGGGACCGGCATTGCGCGCCCGCCACGTATCTTCGGTCTGCCAACCTGCGGCCCGGACCCGCGCCGCGCCCCGCCGCCCGCGTCCCGCCGTCTCATGCCTGCGACCGCCCCCGACACACGCGCGACCCGAGAGTACGATCTCACTCGCGTGCGCGAGGACGCCCGCCCACATCGGGAACCCGCGGCGCATCAAGCCGAGGCGCGCGAGAAGTTGCACGCGTGGTTCACCGCCCGGCGCAGCGGCGCTCGGGGCGGGATCCTCGTGCTGCCGACCGGGGGCGGCAAAACGTTTACGGCGATCCGTTTCCTCTGCACGGACGCGCTGTCGGAGGGCTACAAGGTGCTGTGGCTCGCGCACACGCACCACCTGCTCGAGCAGGCTGCAGACGCGTTCGGGGGCACCAGCGCGTCGGTGCACGCCCCCGAGGTGGGCTGGGTCGCGGAGCCGAAGTCGCGGCTTTGCGTCCGCACGGTCTCGGGCACCGTTGGGCACTGTCGGATTCATGAAGTCCGGCCGACGGACGACGTCGTGGTGTGTACGCTCCCGACGGCCGCGCGCGCGCTCCGCGAGCGGCACCAGGCGTTGTCGGCGTTCCTCGACGCCGCCGGCGACCGCCTCCTCGTCGTGTCCGACGAGGCCCACCACGCGCCGGCCCCTACCTACGCGCGCCTCGTCGAGGGCCTGCGCGAGCGGCAACCGGCGCTTGCGCTCCTCGGCCTAACGGCGACGCCCGACTACGCCCGTGAGGACCGGCGCGGGTGGCTCAAGCGACTCTTCCCGCAAGAGATCGTGTACCGCGCGCCGATCGCGAAGCTGATGGCGAGCCGCATCCTCGCCCGGCCCCACTTCGAGCAGATCCAGACACAGATCACACCCGAGTTCAGCCCGCGCGAGTACGCGAAGTGGGTATCGACGTACCAGGACCTGCCGGAGCAGGTCATCACGGAGCTGGCGGAAAACAGCAAGCGCAACGACTTCGTCGCCGAGACCTACCTCCGCGACCGGGCGCGGTACGGGCGCACCATCATCTTCGCCGACCGCCGGCATCAGTGTGACTACCTGCGCGAGGTGCTCCTCCGCCACAAGGTGCGGGCGGACGTGGTCTACTCGCACGTCACGACCGACGGCCGCGGCGCGGACGTGCGGAACCGACGCACGGCCGACGACAACGCGCGCGTGCTGGCCGCGTTTCGGCGTGGGGAGCTGGACGTGCTCATCAACGTCCGCATGCTCACGGAAGGCACGGACGTGCCCAACGTGCAATCCGTCTTCCTCACTCGGCAGACGACGAGTCAGGTGCTCCTGACCCAGATGGTCGGGCGCGCGCTCCGCGGGCCAGCGTTCGGCGGCACGGAAGACGCGTACATCGTCTCGTTCGTCGATGAGTGGCAGCAGCCGATCACGTGGGCCGAGGCCGACCGCCTGGCCGACGGAGGGACCAACGCCGAGTCGGAGCCCGCGCCGACCCGCGCGCCCGTCCAACTCCTGTCGATCGAGTTGATCCGCCGCTTGTCGCGCGAGCTCTATAACCCACGCGGGTACGAGGCGGCACCGTTCCTTGCGACGCTGCCGGTGGGCTGGTACCAGGCCCGGTTCGACGCGGTCGCGGAGGGCACGGAGGATGTCGAGCAGAAGCGGCAGCTCGTGCTGCGGCGCGCGGCCCTGCTCGCGCTCGCCCGCCACGTCGGCCAGACCGGGACGCGGCCGCCCTTCTTCGCGTTCGCGGAACGCACGCAACACGACCTCGACGCGCTCGCGACGGCGTTCATCACGGCCGATCTCGGCCCGAAATCGCTGCACCACGCGCTCCGGGTGGAGTTCGACCGCGCCGACCGGTTCTGGAACGCCCTCTACCCGAGCTTCGATCGATTCGAGCGCCACTACCAGGTCGCGCAGGCGCGCGTCCTCCACGCCATCGACCACGGCCGGCCCGTCACGCCGGACGAGGTCAGCGCGGGCGTGAGCGAGCACGCGCCGGAGGCTGCGGAACCTTCCGACAGCGTCAAACGCGCCGTCCTCGCGCGCGACGGTCGCCGCTGCCTGTGTTGCGGCGCGGCGCGGACGCTCCAAGTCGATCACGTCGCACCGCGCTACACCGGTGGGCCGCACGCGATGGAGAACCTGCAGACCCTCTGCCGGGCGTGCAACGGGTACAAAGCGCGCCGCGAGATCGACTTCCGCCGCCACGCGTCGCCGCTGCTCGGCCCGCCCGCGTACGCTCTCCCGCCCATGCCGGCCGCGCTCGACCCGGGCGACCTCGACGCGTGGGCCCGCTACGTCCGGCGCACGCTCAACTTCTTCTACGCGTGTGCGGCCGTGCAGGACGTGCACATCACACAACGTGGAGCCACGGCTGGACATTGGCAGGTCACCCTCTACCCCGGCAACGCCCCAGCGTGGGCGTCCGGCACCCTGGGCAAGCACGTGCGCGACCAGATCCGCGCGGTGCGCCAGCGTGCGCGTCTTGTCGGTCCGGTCAAGCTCGTCGTCGACGGTGAACACTCGGCGCGCCCGGCTCGCCGGACTCAGTAGCCGCGACGGTCTGCGTACGCGCCCGGCCCTACTGCCGCCACGTCACCACGCGGCTCCCCGCGGGTGACTCTGCTCAGTCCCGCGGCTGCCCCATGACCCAGTCCCACGTGCCCGCGAGCCGCGCGTGCGCCCGCGGCACGTCCTCGTCGAGCAGGAACCGCCGCGCGGCGAGCGCGCGCGCCGCCGCGTCCGCCTGCGCGAGGTACGCCTCGCGCGTGCCGTAGAGCCGCTCGAGGCTCGGGCGCGGGTCGCCCGCGCGCGCCCGCTCGGCCTCGGTGCGCGCCAGCGGCACGAACGTCCCCTGGAAGCTCGCCAGCCGGTCGCTCGCGGCGAGCGCCGGCGCGCGCAGCTGCCACGGCAGGTAGGTCGCGAGCGGCGCGTCGAGCTCCACACTCCGCACGCCGCCGATGTCGTTGCCTAACGAGTCCACGCGCGGCACGAGCACGGCGTACGGCGCGCCGACCGCCGGCGGCTCGCGGTCGACGATCCCGTCCGGCCAGCGCGGGCCGAAGTCGAGCCGGTACGGCTGGTACGGCACCCGCGCGAGCCGGACGCCCGGGATCGCCGGCCGGACCAGCGAGTCGACCGGCACGAGCATCCCACCCTCGCGCGTGGGATACCGCGACCGCGGCGGCTCGCGCCCGTCCTTCACCCAGTCGACGAGCGCGACGAGCAGCGCGCGGAGGGCGAGCCGCTGGTCCATCGGATTCCCGCGCCACGCCGGCATCCCCCCGTACGTCTGCTGCGTCGCGGTCGCCGACCCGCTGTCCTGGGGCGCGCTCGCGATCCGCGCCCCCGGCGCGGGCGGAAACGCCGCGGGGCTCGAGTGCTGCGCCGACGACAGCACGTAGCGCCGCTCGCTCGGCAGGAACCCGACGTCGTGCCGGCCGTCCACCGTGGTGTGCGCGAGCGACGCCGCGCGCCCCCAGTACTCGTACCCGCCGTCGACGTAGAACACCTTCGGCGGGCGAGTGTCTAACGGCGTGTGCGTCCGCAGCCCGCCGCGCCGGCCCGTCTCAGGGTCCCTCTCGTCCGGACTCGTGAAAGGGAAGACGTCGGTCGGGTAAAAGAACGTCGAGTACGGCTGCGCGTCGCGCGAGGGCTGGGCGAAGCGGTGGTTGAAGCTCCCCCGCCCCGCGCTCGCTGTGTGCGCGAAGATCCCGTCGAACGCCGCCCGCCCGGCCTCGTCGACGTTGAAGCCGTCGTACAGGAAGTGGCGGAGGAAGCGGCCGGTCTGCGAGACGCCGTACGCGATCCCCCAGCGCGTGGGCGCGAGCGTGGCCGGATCGTGCTTGAGCCACGAGATCATGTCGCGCACCGCGGCCACCCCCGTCCCGACCACGACCGGGTCCTTCGCCCGGTACACGACCTCGTAGAGGTGGCCCGGCTCGAAGCCGCCCGCGAGGTAAACGTGGCGCGGGTCGTCGACCACGCGCCCGCCGCTGTCCTCGCGCGCGAATCGCCAGGTCGCGCGCGGCACGACGGTGCGCGGCGCGAGCGGGCCGTCGCGCACGGTGAGCACGGTCGCGGGGTCGTCCGGGTCGGAGACCGGATAGCCGAGCGCCTCGGACGTCGCGACGCGGTGGCCGAGCGGGATCGTGCGCGTCGGGGCGTCGACGGTGATGTCGCTCCGGACGAGGCCCGTGATCGGGTGCGCCGAGTCCCCCGCCACGCCGCGGGCCACCGGCGGGTGGAAGTGCAGGCCCGGCGCGTTCGGCAGGATGTCCCACTGCCAGCCGAGCATCACGACCGTGAATCCGCGGCGGAGCAGGAGCGCGTCGCCGTACGCGGCCGCCTCGGTGGGCGCCGCGCCGCGCTGGGCGTCGAGGTGGAAGACGCCGACGGTGACGCCGCCCCGGTTCACCACGTCGACGAGCGTCACGCCGCTCGCGCGCGCCGGGTCCTTCGGGCGCAGCATCGCGAACTCGGCCCACGCCTCGACCTCGCCGCGCGCGTTGCGCGGCGCGCGCGCGAGGTCGACGATCTGTCGGTCGTGCGGGTTCCGCGGGTCGAAGGCGAAGAACACCCGGCCGGTGAGCCGCTCGTAGGCCGGCGCGCCGCCGATCGAGGCGCCGGCCGCGACGTCCTCGCGGTGGTCGACGACGACGCGGACCACCTTGGCCGCGACCGGGCGGGCGGCGAGGAGCGCGGCCGTGCACGCGGCCGTGGCGAGGCGAAGGAGGCGCATGCGGGTCGGGGGGTAGGGCGCGGTGATTGCTACGGGCGCGTCGGCCACACCTGATTCCCGCGGTCCGTATCCGGGAACAGCCCGTCCGGGTCGATCGCCACGCGCACGACCGCGGGCGACGCGGCGACGCGGACGACGGTGCGACGCGCGCCGGTGAGCCACACGTCGACGGGGAGCGTCACGCGCTCCACGGCG
>JAABUZ0100007149.1_pt1 | contig 13590 bp, 7 predicted proteins | sample 5562091 | NCBI WGS metagenome assembly JAABUZ01 (sample SAMN12813069, study PRJNA571459) | rock metagenome | isolation source: Antarctica rocks | place: Antarctica: Victoria Land, Linnaeus Terrace sud | collected 2015-12-21 | reverse complement strand
CCGCGGGCCCGATGCTCACCGACTTCGAAAGCTCTACCAGGGATCCTCACCGCCGGACGATCGTAAACGCGATCGTCTGGGGCTTGGAGGCGTTCTTCGCGGCGTCGGTGGCGGTCAGGGTGGCCTGATAGCGGCCGGGCGCGAGCTTGCGCGACCCGATGCGCCCCGAGAACGCGACGCGGTTTGAGCCCTGGCGGCTGGTGCGCGTCAACGTCCCCTTCGTGATGATGCGCGTGCACGCCCGGGCCTTGCGCAGCCTGCGCGTCGGCGCCACGCACCGCTTGCCCTGGCGACGGCCCGACCCGGCCTGGCTGATGACGATCCGTACCGTCGCGTCCTTAGACAGCGTGTAGCGCAACGTCGTGCCCTTCTCATGGCGCTTGGCCTTCTTGGCCGCGCGGCCGAACGTCGGCGTGCTCCCACCCACCACGAACGGGTTGTTGGTCAGCCCCAAGCCCGACACGATCGGAGCCGAGGTGTCGCGCACAGCACCCAACCCCGGCACAAGCCCCGCCGCCGGCGGCGGTGGCGGCGGCGGTGGCGGCGGGTTGCCACCGCCCGCCGGGGGCGGGTTGCCACCGCCCCCCGGCGCGACCGCAGGCGTCGTGTTCAACAAAACCGACACCGCGTTGTTGCCGGGCTTGGCTAGCGCGAGGTCGGGGCGCCCGTCCTCGTTGAAGTCCCCGACCGCCACCGACTGCGAGGCACCGTTGGTTGGGTATTCGGTCCTGGGGGCAAACGTGCCGTCGCCGTTGCCCGGGAGCACCGACGCGCCACCGGCGGCGCCGCCGCCGTCGGCGACGGCCAGGTCGGGGTGCCCGTCGCCATTGAAGTCCCCCACCGCCACCTTTCTCGGACCCTCGAAGTAGCGGTTGTCCTCATAGGGGGTCACCGGGGCCAGCGTGCCGTCGCCGCGGCCCAGCAGCACCGACACCGAGTCACAGCCGCCGTTGTCGGTGCTGGCGGCGGTGATCGCGACGTCGGGGTTGCCATCGCCGTTGAAGTCGCCCACCGCCACCGAGTTCGGGCGCGCGTGTCTGATGTTGTCCAGCCCAAACGCGGCCACGTAGTCAGTCCGCGGCGCGAGCGTCCCGTCGCCGCGGCCCAGCAGCACCGCGACGTGGCCATCGGCGTCGGCGGTCACCACATCCAGGCTGCCATCGCGGTTGAGGTCCCCCAGCGCGAGACCGAACGGGCCGCCGCCCGTCGGATAGTCGCTGTTGGGGGCAAACGTCCCATCACCACGGCCCAGCAGCACCGACACCGAGTTGCTCCCCAGATCGGAGGTGACCAGGTCGGGATTGCCATCCCCGTTGAGATCGCCCACCACAACCTTTATCGGACCGGGACCGGTCGGATACTCGACATAGGGCGCAAACGTCCCATCGCCGCGGCCCAGCAGCACCGCCACGCTGCGCCGGAACCCGACCTGGCCGGTGGTCGGCGTGTAGTACTCGGTGACCGCGAGATCAAGGTGCCCGTCGCGGTTGAAGTCCCCCACCGCCACCGACGAGGGAAACGAGTCCGAGGCGCCGGCCGCGTAGTCGACCTTCGCCCCGAACGTGCCATCCCCGCGGCCCAGCAGCACCGACGCCGTCGCCGGCGCGTGATTGCTCACCGTCACCAGGTCCGCGTGCCCATCCCCGTTGAAATCCCCCACCGCCACCGAAAGCGGCCCCGAGCCGACCTGCGAGCCGTGATCGGTGGGGTACTCGACGTAGGGGGCAAACGACGCGCTCGTCGCCGCCCGCGCGCCCGGCGCCGCCCCAAGCACCGCCACCACCACCAGCCCGGCCAGCCACCCCGCCGACCAGCCGCGCACACCGAAGACCCGCCCGAGCAGCCCGCTCCCGCCAACCCCAATCACCGGCAAGCCGATCAGCCGCCGCCGGCCAGCAAGCGCCGGCGGCGAGGACGCCAGCCCGGCGCCGGCGCCGACGCCGTGGGCGGCGCGAAACGCGGCTCGGGGCCCCGCACTGCGGGGCCCCGAGCGCTGCACCACTTGATGAGCCCGAAAGCTCACCGCTGAACGGGATGGCCGATCAGCATCCGGCGCCTGGGTTCTCCGGCTGGTTGGACAGGAACGCCAGCAGCACGCCCTCGTCCACGTTGGGGAGCCGGTTGAAGAACGGGGCGCCGGCGACGTAGTCGGCCTGCCCGTCGTTGTTGAGATCCCCGGGCGTCGAGACCGTCCACCCAAGCGCCGGGCCATTGTCATCGGGGGGGACGCCCGGCTGGAGGCAGGCGGTCGGCATCTCCACCGCCTTGAGCAGCGACCCGTTGGTCCCGTCGAAGACGTAGGTGCCGCCGTTCTGGTTGGCCGGGAACGCCGCCACGTGCGGCGACTGGCCGACGTAGAGGTCGTTGACCCCGTCGTGGTTGTAGTCGGTCTTGCTCATCGACCACCCGAACTGACCGCCGGGCTCCGGCGTGGGATCGTGCAGCGTGCGCAGCACCACTGGAACGCCCTTGGTGACGCTTTTGCCGTCGAACACCCACGCCTCGCCCGAAGTGGGCTGGGCGGACTGGGGGTCGGTCTGCAGGAACCCATTGCCATAGATCTCGGCCCTGCCGTCACCGTTGAGATCCCCCGGCGAGAGCGGCGTCACGTCCTGGAAGCCGAAGAACGCGCCCGCCTGGGGCATCGGGTCGTCGATGCGGCTGATCAGGCCGCCGGTGCCGCTGCTGCCGGTGCCGGTGCCGGTGCCGTCGAAGACGTACATGCGCCCCTGGCTCGGCAGGCCGCCCGGGAAGTTGGCGGCGTCCACCACCTGGTCGGGAACGCCGTCGCCGTTGACGTCACCCGGGCTCTGCACCGCCAAGCCGAAGTTGGCGTTGGCGACCGGATCGGGAGTGTCCAACGTCCGGAGCAGCGTGCCGTCCTTTCCGCTGAAGATGTAGGCCTGGCCCTGCTTGGGGTTGAGTCCAACATTCTCGTTGGAGGCCCCCACGATGATGTCGGGCACCCCGTCGCCGTTGACGTCACCCGCCCGGCCAATCCGCGACCCGAACCGATCGCCGTTCTGCGAGTTCGGGCTGACCAGCTCGAAGCGCAGCGCGCCGGTGTCGCCGTTGAACACCCACGCCTTGCCCGGCGGCGTCGTCCCACCGGTCGTTGCTGGCTGGGGGTCGGTGCCGATCGCGATGTCGTGCGTGCTGTCGCCGATAACCGAGATGAAGAAGCCGAACTCCTGCTTGAACGCGGGCGCCGGCGAGTCGATCTGGCGGATCACGGTGGGACTGGTCATCGTCTGAAACTGCTTGCCGCTGAGGAGGTACACGCGCCCCTGGTCGGTATTGGCCCCCACGTCGCAGAACGGCTGGCCGACCCACAAATCGTTGACGGTGTCGGCGTTGAGATCGGCCCCGGCGTCCGGGGCAGTACCGACACCCGCGCTCGCGGTGCGCTCCGCCCACCGACCCTTCTGCTGCTTGCAGTCCGGCGGCGGTGTGATGGGATGGTGGGCGAATGGGATCGCCGACGCCGCCGACGCGCTCGGCGCCGCGGCCAGCGCCGCGGCCACCGCGACCGCGCACCCGAGCAGGCCACGAGCCCCTCTCACCCCGGCCCGCGGGCGCACCCTGTCTCCTGCTCGAGCGTCTCGACTGAGCATCTCGGCTATCTCCTGACGTAGTGGGAACGCGGGCCGGTGGGCCGGTCGCCGCCGAGAGCGGCAACTCTGTACCCCGCATGTCACCGGCGTCTCCATCGTAGCGAACCCTGAAACCCCCATCCGAGCGTAAACGCGCCAGCCCCACCTTGCTCCCTGTGTGTGTTTTCACTATATGACCTATGCATATAGGTGTGATGCATATAGGTGTCCGCCCCCCTGTCATTGGGGTTACCGGGTGTGGCTGGCAGTGGCGTGGTACTGTGAGTCATCAGGGGAAGGCCAGTGGGTCTGCGCGCACGCCGTTTGCGTGTGCGCCTATACCGGTGGGCGGTGGGAGGAGGTGTGTTCGATGCTTGGACAGCAACGCTTAGGCGCGATGGGACGTGGGCGGCGGTCATCGGGCCGAGCGGCGGCCGTGGCGGGCGTGGGTGTGGCGGCGTTGGCGTTGGCTGCGCCGGCGGTCGCGGGCATCGGGCCCACGACGCGCGAGTCGCTGACCGGCGCCTCCGGTCAGCAGGCCAACGGTGCCAGCTTCGGCGCGTCGCTGTCGGCGGATGGGTCGCTTGTCGCTTTTCAGTCCGATGCCAGCGACCTCGTGCCCGGCGACACCAATAACTTCACGGACGTCTTCGTTCGCGACCGGACCAACGCCACGACCACGCGGGTGTCGGTGGCAAGCAACGGTGCCCAGGCCAACAACACCGGCATGTTCCCGGCGATCTCCGGCGATGGCCGCTACGTCGCGTTCAGCTCCGGAGCGACCAACCTCGATCCCGGCGCGACCAGCGGGAAGGGCGAAGTGTATGTCCGCGACCTCACGACGGGGAACACGAGCAGGGTGTCGAGGACCCCCACCGGTGGCGAGCCCGATGCCGGGGGCGGCGGCGGTCCGATCTCGATCTCGCGGGACGGTCGTTACGTGGCCTTCGTCTCAACCTCCACGAACCTGGTGTCGGGTGGTACACCGGGTCAAAGCGACGGCGTCCCCGACCGCGTCTTCGTCTATGACACCAAGGCTGACAAGACCGTGCTGGTGTCGGTCACGAGCGCCGGTGCTCCGGCGGATGGAGACCAACCGCGGATCTCCGCAGACGGTCGCTACGTGGCGTTCTCCGCAGTTAGAGCGCTCGTCCCGGGGGACACCAATATGACCACGGACGTCTACATCCGCGACCGCGACGCCGACGGCAACGGCATCTTCGACGAGGCGGGGGCAGGCAAGACGGCGACCACGCTGGTCTCGGTGGCGAGCGACGGGACCTCGGCGGGCAACGCCAACAGCACTGGATCACCGCTTGACGGCCCCTTGGCGCTGTCGGCCGACGGCCGCCAGGTCGCCTTCGCGTCCAACGCGTCAAACCTGGTCGCCGACGACACGAACTCCAAGACCGATGTGTTCGTGCGCGATCTGCGTGCCGGCAAGACCGCCAGGGTATCGGTGGCCAGCGACGGCAGCCAGGGCAACGACAGAAGCGGCGGCTTCGCCACGGGCTTGGCGCTCTCCGCCGACGGCCGGCGGGTCGCGTTTGCCTCCGACGCGTCGAACCTGGTCGCCGGCGACAGGAACTTCACGACCGACGTGTTCGTGCACGATCGCGACGCCGACGGCAACGGAACCTTCGACGAGGCGGGCGCTGGGAAGACGACGACCACGCTGGAGTCGGTGTCCAGCAACGGCACTCAGGGCGACGACGCCAGCGGGGGGGGGAGTGGAGCCTTTCCGGGAGTGTCGCTGACCGGGGACGGGACCGGGCTGGCGTTCGGATCGTTCGCGACCAACCTCGTGGCGGGTGACACCAACGCGGTCTCCGACGTGTTCTTTCGTCGCCTGGCGCCGCCCACGCAGTCGACGCTGACGGTGGTCAAGGCGGGCGCGGGGCAGGGGACGGTGACCAGCTCCCCGGCGGGGATCGACTGCGGCTCGAGCTGCGCGCACGCGTTTGACACAGGCACCCTCGTGAGGTTGACCGCCGCGCCCGCGGCGGGTTCGAGTTTCGCTGGCTTTACCGGCACCGGGTGCGCGGGGGCGGCCGCGACGTGCACGGCCACCGTCGATGAATCGCGCTCGGTGACCGCGACGTTCGCGGTGGCCCAGCCGGGCGGCGGTGGCAGCCCCCCGCCCGGGGGCGGTGGCAACCCCCCGCCCGGCGGCGGTGGCAACCCCCCGCCGGGCGGCGGTGGCAGCCCTCCGCCGGCGGGCGGTGGCAACCCTCCTCCCCCTCCTCCTCCTCCGGCGCCGCCGGCGGCGGCGGGGCTTGTGCCGGGGTTGGGTGTTGTGCGTGATACCTCGGCTCCGGTGGTCTCGGGCTTTGGGTTGACCAACGACCCGTTCGTGGTGGGTGGGAGCACGCCGACGTTCGGCCGCGCGGCTAAGAAGGCCAAGCGCCATAAGAAGGGCACGACGTTGCGCTACACGCTGTCTAAGGACGCGACGGTGAAGATCGTCATCAGCCAGGCCGGGTCGGGCCGTCGCCAGGGCAACCGGTGCGTCGCGCCGAAACGCAAGCTGCGCAACGCCCGCAGGTGCACGCGCATCATCACGAAGGGGACGTTGACGCGCACCAGCCACCAGGGCTCAAACCGCGTCGCGTTCTCCGGGCGCATCGGATCGCGCAAGCTCGCGCCGGGCCGCTACCAGGCCACCCTGACCGCCACCGACGCCGCGAAGAACACCTCCAAGCCCCAGACGATCGCGTTTACGATCGTCGGGCGGTGAGGATTATGACGCGATGAGCGGGGGCATCCGAGGGGGGCGGCTGTCGGGCGCGCTGGTGGTGCTTGTGCTGTTGGCGCTGGGCGTGCTTGGCGCGCCGGCCGCGGCGGCCGCGGCGGGCGCGCTTGACGATGGGTTTGGCGGCGGGGGCAAGGTGCTCACCGACGTGGGCCCCCGCGACAGCGCCTTCGGGGTGGCCGTCCAGAGCGATGGAAAGCTCGTCGTCGTGGGCGCGGACTCCGTCTTGCTGCGCTACAGCCCGGATGGGACCCTGGACGCGAGCTTTGGCAGCGGCGGCAAGGTGGCCGCGCTGATCCAGCCCAAGGACGTCGCCCTCCAAGCCGACGGCAAGATCGTGGTGTCGGGCATCGCACCGAACGGTGCGGACTTCGCCGTCGCCCGCTATAACCGGGACGGCACCCCGGACACGAGCTTTGGCGTCGGCGGCAAGGCGGTCACCCGCTTCCCTTTGCCGCCCGCCCCGCCGAGTAAGAGCAACTCCGAGCCCGGCCTCGATCAAAGAGGTCAACAAGCCTACGCCGAGGGCGTCGTCATCCAGCCGGACGGCAAGATCGTGGCGTCGGGGGAACAATATATCGCTAACGCCGACCCCGTCAGCCCTCCCGTCACCAGGAGGCTGGCACTGGCGCGCTACAACACGGACGGCAGCCCCGACACCACCTTCGGTGCCCGCGACGGCGAGACGACCACAACACTCGATAACGATAACTCCCGCGAGTCGACGTCTCGCGTCGCCTTGGATCCCGCCGACGGCGGGATCATGGTGGCGACGAAGCAGGCCCAGGCCGTTAATAACAACTCCGCATTCTATTTGGCTCGCTTCACCACTCTAGGCACCCCAGACCCCAGCTTCGGCGGCGGCTCGGTGACCACCAACATCCGCAAGTCCTCCTTGGATAACAGCCCCAGCAGCGACAGCGCCGAAGACCTCGCCATCCAGCCCGACGGCAAGATCGTGGCGGCCGGATGGTCCCGGGTGCGCGTGAGCGCGGGTAACTCGCCCAGTGATTTCTCCGTTGCGTTTGCCCTGGCGCGCTACACCCGGGCGGGTACCCTGGACACGAGCTTTGGCGATGGCGGCCGGCTCGTCACGAGCTTTGGCCCGCAAGACGCCTTGGGCCACGCGATCGCGATCCAGCCGGCCGACGGCGATATCGTGGTCGGCGGGCAAACCTTAGCCGGCACCTACCCCAACTATGTCGGTGACTTCGCGCTGGCGCGCTATAAGCCCGACGGGTCGCTTGATACCGGCTTTGGCAGCGGCGGCAAGATCCTCACCGACTTTGACCCTGGCCGCCGTGACAGCGCCTATGACATCGCGCTTCAAGGCGACGGCAAGATCGTGGCGGTGGGGGAGAGCTCAAGCCGCCCCATCACCGGCCAGCCGCCGGACCAGGGCAGCGCTGACTTCGCCCTGGCGCGCTACCGGATTGATTCACCGCCCAACCCAGGCGGGGGCGGCGGGACAGGCACAGGGACAGGCACAGGCACAGGCACAGGGACAGGCACAGGCACAGGGACAGGGACAGGGACAGGCACAGGGATGGGGACGGGGTCGAGCTCGAGTGGTCTACCCTCGAGCGGCACCACCAGCCCGCCCAACGGTACGCCTCATACGGTGACCCCGGTTGTCACGGGCTACGGGCTGACCAACAACCCGTTCGTGGTCGGCGGGTCCACCCCGACGTTCGGCGTCGCCGCGAAGAAGACGACGAAGCATAAGAAGGGGACGACCTTGCGCTACACGCTGTCTGAGGCCGCGACGGTGAGGATCGTGATCGCCCACCGGGTCTTGGGTCGGCGCGTGGGCAAGCGTTGCGTCGCCCCGACGCGCAAGCTGCGCCATGCCAGGCGCTGCGCGCGGATCTTCGTGCAGATGACGCTGACGCGCACCAGCCACCAGGGCTCAAACCGCGTCGCGTTCTCGGGGCGCATCGGGTCGCGCAAGCTCGTGCCCGGCCGCTATCAGGCCACCCTGACCGCCACCGACCCCGCGAAGAACGCCTCCAAGCCCCAGACGATCGCGTTTACGATCGTCCGGCGGTGAGGATCGGGATCGGGCCGGCACGAGCAGATCGACGCGGTCGCGCTCGCGGGCGGATCGGCATCGCGCTGCGCGCCGTCGCGCTGGTGGGAGCTGTCGCGCTGGTCCTCTGTGCCGGCGCGGCGGCCGAGCAGGGCTCCCAGCCCGGTTCGGCGGCGGCCGGGCAGCTCGACGCCGGGGCGTTTCACACGTGCGCGGTCCTCGGGGACGGCAACGTGCGCTGCTGGGGCTTTGGCGGCGAGGGCCGCCTGGGGTATGGCAACACCAACACGATCGGCGACGATGAGACCCCGGCATCGGTCAGACCGGTGGACCTCGGTACCGGGCGCACCGCCACGGCGATCACCGCCGGCGACGCCCACACCTGCGCGATCCTCGACGACGGGACCGTGCGCTGCTGGGGGTTTGGCGCCAGCGGCCGGCTGGGCTATGGCAACACCACCAATGTCGGGGACGCGCCGGCCAGCACCCCCGACAAGCTCGGGCCGGTGAACCTCGGCGGGGCCAAGGCCACGGCGATCACCGCCGGCAGCGCCCACACCTGCGCGATCCTCGAGGACGGGACGGTGCGCTGCTGGGGGTTTGGCGCCAGCGGCCAGCTGGGCTATGGCAACACCAGCAGCGTCGGTGACACCCCGGCGCGCACCCCCGACAAGGCCGGGGCGGTGAACCTCGCCGGGCACAAGGCCACAGCGATCGCCGCGGGCAGCCTTCACACCTGCGCGATCGTCGACGACGGCAGCCTGTGGTGCTGGGGGCTGAACGCCAATGGCCAGCTGGGCTATGGCAACACCACCAACGTGGGTGACACCCCCGCCAGCACTCCCGACAAGGTGGGGCCGGTGAACCTCGGTGGGGCCAAGGCCACAGCGATCACCGCCGGCAGCACCCACACGTGCGCGATCCTCGAGGATGGGACCGTGCGCTGCTGGGGGTTTGGCTTCTCCGGCCAGCTGGGCTATGGCAACACCAACAACGCCGGCGACACCCCGGCCAGCACCCCCGACAAGCTCGGGGCGGTCAACCTCGGCGGGCACAAGGCCACAGCGATTACCGCCGGCAGCTCCCACACCTGCGCTGTGCTCGACGACAGGACCGTGCGCTGCTGGGGCAACGGCATCGACGGCCGGCTGGGCTATGCCAACACGCGCAACCTCGGCAACACCCCGGCCACCACCCCCGACAAGCTGGGGCCGGTGGACCTGGGCACGGGCCAAACCGCCGCGGCGATCAGCGCCGGCGAGAACCCCACCTGCGCCCGCCTGGACCAAAACGCCGTGCGCTGCTGGGGCAACGCCGCCAACGGCGCGCTGGGCTACTGCAACACCAACAACATCGGCGACAGCCAGACGCCCGGCTCCGCCGGGCCGGTCAACCTACAGCCAGGCGACGGTGGCGCTGGCTGCCCCACCCCGGCTGCAATCAACCCCCCGGCCCCCTCGATCCCGGCCCCCTCGATCCCGGCCCCGCCCGTGAAGGGCCTGCCGACGACAAGCTCGGCGACGGGCCCCGCAGACGACGGAAGTCGAGCGCAAGCGTCCCGCGCGCGCCACCTGCGCGGCTGCCTCGCCGGCGTGACCAGCCACGCCAAGGGCCAGCGGCGCCTGGCGCGCCACGGGTCCGCGCGCAGGCGCGCAGCGGCCAACCACCACCTCAGCGCCCACGCCCGCAGCGGGCGCCGACGCTGCCTGCACCTCTACGCCCGCACACCAGGCCCCGTCAGAGACCTGCGAGCCCAGACCACCGGCACGACCCAGATCCAGCTCAGCTTCAACGCCCCCGGCACCGACGCAAACCACCCCCCGCCCGCCCGCAGCTACCTGGTCAAGCAGTCGCGCCACCCGATCCCCACCAACCGCGCCTTCGCCCGCGCCCAAACTCTGTGCCACGGAGCCTGCCGATTCACCATCGCCGCGATCGGCGACAAGATCACCCTCACCGTCACCGACCTGCGCCCCCACACCACCTACTACTACGCGATCGCCGCCCGCGACAACGTCTCCGCCAAACAGGGCCCACGCTCACAGACCGTGACGGCGAGGACCGGCTGACCGACGTACACAGGTTTGACCGATCTGATCCGACGTACGCGACTTCTCGACACCTCCCTCGCGGCGGTGCGGGGGTTGGGGACCGAGTTCTCCCAGCCCACCTCGGTAAAGCGCGCGCAGTCGGTGTAAAGACCGGTGCGCTCAGCGCAGCAGCGCCCCGAGCCCGGCCGCCAGACTGCACAGCGCCTTCCTTCAGAGCTCGCCCTCGATGCGGCATGCCCGCGGGGCAGCAGTTGATAAGCCGACCGGTTCGCGTGACCGTGAAGTCCGGGAAGCCCGCCCCGGCTGGCGCAACACCACTAGCCCAGGCCGAGCTGGCCCGGCGCCGGCTCGGTGCGCTCGCGCCGGTCCAGGAGCCCCATCACGCCGTCGCTCACCTCGGCCGGAGCCAGTCCGGTGACGTCGATGGCCTCGGCACCAGCCAGCTTGCGCAGCCAGGTGAGCTGACGCTTGGCCAGCAGCCGCGTCCGGCGCTTCAGCGCGCCGACGTCGCCGGCCAGCAGCTCGTCGAAGCCCAGGGCCTGGCGCGCGGTCTCCGACGCGCCGGCCCCGTGGGCCCGGCGCACCTCGTCTACCGCCCCGGCGGCGAGGATGGCGTCGACCCGCGCGTCGATGCGGCGATTGAGGGCGTCGCGCTCCATGGTCAGGGCGATGAGCAGGGTGGGATGCCTCGTGCGGGCGGTCCACAGCTGCGAGTCCTCCACCGGCGGGGGGGTCTCGCCCGAGGCGAGCAGCTCCAGCGCCCTGACCACACGACGATGATCGGCCGGATCGATCCGCGCCGCGGCAACCGGATCGCGCAAGGCCAGGCGGGCGTGAAGGGCGGCCGGACCGCCCGCGGCCAGCTCGCGCTCCAGCGCCTCGCGGATGCCAGCGGCGGGTGGCGGGCGCAGGTCGAGGTCGGCCAGGGCGGCGCGCAGGTACAGGCCTGTCCCCCCGACGACCAGCGGTCGTCGTCCGGCGCCGAGCAGGCCGTCGATCTCAGCGTGGGCGAGCTCGGCGTACTCCCCGACGCTGAAGCGTGCGTCGACCGGCAGGAAGCCGACGAGCCGGTGCTCGAGCCGCGCCCGCTCGGCCCGCGTTGCCGCGCCGGTCAGGCGCCCGAGGCCGGCGTAGACCTGCAGGGCGTCGGCGGACACGGCCGCCGGCCGCTCGCCCCGCTCCCGCAGGCGCTCGGCCAGGGCCAGGGCGACAGCGGTCTTGCCCACCGCGGTCGGCCCGAAGAGGGCGATCACCGTGCCGGCCACGCCGCGGAGTATCGCCCGGCGTGAGAAGCTGGGGTCGTGCAGCTCGCCGGCCGCAGCGTCCTGCTCACCGGAGCCACCGGGGGCATCGGTCACGCCATCGCCCGCCGCCTGGCCGCCGACGGCGCCCATCTCGTGCTCAGCGGTCGGCGCACCGAGGTGCTCGAGCCTCTCGCCGCCGAGCTCGGGGCCCGGGTGGTGGCTGCTGACCTGGCCGAGCTGGACGCGCCGCAGCGACTCATTGCCGCCGCCGGTGAGATTCACGCCCTGGTGGCCAACGCTGGGCTTCCGGCCAGCGGGCGACTCGAAGACTTCACCGCCGAGGAGGTGGACCGGGCTCTGGCCGTCAACCTGCGTGCCCCGATTCAGCTCGCGCGCCTGCTGGGCCCGCAGATGGCGGCGCGCGGAGACGGAGCGCTGGTCTTCGTGTCCTCCCTGGCCGGCAAGGCCGGGGTGCCGGGCGCGGCGCTCTACTCGGCCACGAAGTTCGGGCTGCGTGGCCTCGCCCTCTCGCTGCGCGAGGACCTACGCGACTCGGGTATCAACGTTTCCGCGGTCTTCCCCGGCTTCATCCGCGACGCCGGGATGTTCGCCGACGCCGACGTCAAGCTCCCACGGGGCGTGGGCACCAACGCACCAGACGATGTCGCCGCGGCGGTCGTCCGGGCGATCCAGAGCGGACCGGCCGAGATCGACGTAGCCCCGGTGGGGCTGCGGGTGGGAGCCGCGTTGGCCGGACTGGCGCCCGAGCTGGCGGCGAATCTGGCGCGGCGGATGGGTGGCCACGACGTCGGTCGAGAGCTGGGCGACGCGCAGCGTTCCAAGCGCTGAGGCTTATCCGGCACCCAAGCGCAAGCTCGACCGCGACAAGGTCTCCAGCTGCCCGCCCGAGCCGCTGGTCGGCGGTGACCAGCCGAGCGCCCCGCGCCTCGGCCAGGTAGAAGGGGTCGTAGGCCGAGCAGCGCTGAGCTCGGCCAGCTCGTCGACGCCCGAGGCATCCACCGCGATCACGCGGCGTCCTGCCCGCCTCGCTCCTGGCGTATCGCCTCCGCGGCCGACTCTCCCAGCTCGATGGTCGGGCGTCGGGCCAAGCGATCGAGCATCTCCGACATGGTCGGGCGTTGTTCCCAGATCGATCAGCTCGGCGAGCACGAGCTCCGAGAGCGAGACGCGCTCCTCGGCGGCGCGAACCGTGAGGGCGATGATGAACGTCGTCGGGAACGTTGCGGACCTGGATGCTGGCCAAGGCGAAGAGTTTAGGCATGCACTCTGCTTGCAGCACACCTACGCTGCTACAGAGACTCCCGGTTCCGAGGCGGCGTGCGGGTTGGAGCGTCGGGGCTGACCGGCCCTTCCCCGTCTTGCCCCTCTCGCGTGCCCGTGTCCTGCCGCCGGCCATTTGCCTGGCCGCGTGTTGCCGCAGCCTCCTCGGAGGTGACGGTGGCGATCGCCTCGAGGATCTGGTCGGCGAGCTGGGAGCCGTCGGCCCGCGACTCGGGGGTTGCCTGGATGCGCAGGACCACCTCGTCGGCGTCGATCGACTCCGCCGCGATGTGGGGTGCCGTGCGGGTGGCCACGGTGACCTTCTCGTCGAGCAGCGCCTGGAGATCGCTGGGTCCCACGTCGACGCGGACGCGGGCCAGCAGCTCGACGGCGTCGGGCTCACGCAGGGGGATGACAGCGGCATTGAGAACCTGGCTGTTGGGCAAGAGAACCGAGTTGTCGCCCGCGGCCAGGGTCGTGTAGAGAAGGCCCAGGCTCGAGACCACACCCTCTTGCTTGCCGCCGATCGCCCCGGCCTCGAAGCGAACGCGATCGCCCACGCGAAACGGCCGGGCGCTGATCAGGACGGTCCCGGCGATGAGGTTGCCGAGGGTCTGCTGGGCGGCCAGGCCGAGGATGA
>JAABUZ0100007148.1_pt1 | contig 13591 bp, 12 predicted proteins | sample 5562091 | NCBI WGS metagenome assembly JAABUZ01 (sample SAMN12813069, study PRJNA571459) | rock metagenome | isolation source: Antarctica rocks | place: Antarctica: Victoria Land, Linnaeus Terrace sud | collected 2015-12-21 | reverse complement strand
CTCTCCTTGGGCCTGGCGCCGATCGTCATCGACCTGGTGTTCCGCACCCTCCGAGAGGTGCGTGACGCCGGCACCGCGCTGCTCGTCATCGAGCAGCACGTCGGTCGTGCCCTCGAGCTGGCGGACCACGTCGTGCTGCTCAGCAAGGGCGAGGTCCGCCAGCAGGGGCCGGCAGACGAGATGGCTGAGGTCGCGAGCCAGCTACTGCCCATCAGTGACCCTCAGGGCCCACGCGGGCCCGCCAGCTGACAGGAGCGCCCACGTGGCACCGAGCGCAGCGACCCGCGCGGCACCGACGTGGGGGGAGGTGGCACCCGACGAGCTCGGCCGTATCCTGGTCGTCTCCCCTCATCTCGACGATGCAGCGATGGGGGCAGCGCACCTGATCGGGACCCATCACGAGGTCACCGTCGTCACGGTGTTCACCGGTCGCCCCCCCAGGTACCCCGACCCCCCGGCCGACTGGGATGCCCAGGCAGGGTTCGGCCCCGGGGACGACGTCATGGCCGCCCGCCGGGAGGAGGACCGCTCGGCCATGGCGCTGCTCGGGGCCACCCCTGTGTGGCTCGGCTTCGTCGAGGGCAAGTACCTCGCCGCCGGGCAGGAGGCGACCCCCGAGGAGGTGGCCGTCGCGCTGGGGGGGGCCATCGACAGCTACCGGCCGACGGCGGTGTTCGTCCCGATGGGTCTGGCCAACCCCGAGCACGTCGTCACCCACGCAGCGGCAGCCCTGGTCCGCGAGCGGCGCAGCCAGCTGTCGTGGTTCGCGTACACCGACGCCGGCTACATGCACCTCCCGGGCATGCTGGCGTGGCGCATCAGCTCGCTGTTCCGCTCTGGCCTGTGGCCCACGCCCGCCATGGTGCCGGTCGAGCCCGACGCCGCACGCAAGCGCAGGGCGGTGCAGAGCTACACCTCGCAGCTGGCCCCATTGACCAGCGAGCACGCCCTGCGGGACCGCCTCGACGCCAACGTGGGCGAGCAGTACTGGCGCCTGGCCCCACCTCCCCCAGGGTGGGAGCGCATGGCCGAGCACCCGGCGCCGTAGGCTGGGGGTCGACCAGGCTCTCCTCGGCTCCAAGGGCCTTGCCGGGCTGGCGGTCGTGGCGGTCGTGGCAGCGTTGGCTGCGGCGTCGAGCTCGCGCACCAGGAGCTCGACCACCACGACCTCCAGGGCCCCGCGCCATCCGCAGTGTAAGGAGCGGTGCGTCACGGAGCGGTGCGTCAGGGAGCTCCTCGTGAGGTGGCGCGGCGTCGAGTGCACCGGCGGCCCCCGCTCCCGGCGTGACCGACTCTGAGATCCACGTCGGAGGCTGAATTACGAGGACCTTCTCTGGCGAGGGCGAGACCGGCGTCCGTGCCCGACTCGAGCGGCAGAACGACGCGGGTGGCATCTTCGGGCGCTAGAACGTCCTCGACCCGGTGATCGACGAGGGCCAGGGCCACGGCCAGGACCTCGCCAGCCCCGAGACACCGGCGCAGCAGGACAAGGTGCTCGCCCTGCTGCCGGTGATGACCGCCGCCTTCGCCCGCGCCGACTACCTCAAGTCCCAGAAGGTGCCCTCCCTCGGGTGGTCCATCCACCCGGTGCGGTGCAACGAGCAGTACGGCCTCGGCCTCGGCTTCGCCGGTGCAGACTGCGACCCACGCGTGCCCGACAAGGCGGCGGACCTCGCCCCGCTTGACCAGAGGCTGTCTCAGACGGCACGGCAAAGGGCAAGGTCGTGGCATACGTCTCCGAGGACAACGACTCGGCCAAGAGCGCTGTCACCCACCTCAAGGCCAGCTGGGAGGCCGACGGCGCCAGGACCGTCCTGACCGACACGAGCGTCCCCACGCCTCCGGCGGTGGTGGGTGACTACACCCCCTTCGCCAGCCGGATCCCAAGGAGCAGCGGCGGAGCCGCCCCCGACATCGTCGTGCTCTCGGTCGGCGACAGCGCCGGCCTCAGCAAGAAGCTGAGCGACCTCGGCAACAAGGGTGTGGTCCAGGGCTTCAGCCTCTATGACCCGCCGTCTGGCGGCGTCCGCCAAGGACTTCGTGCCCGCCGTCCCGCTCGAGCCCTACGAGGCCGACACCCGGTGATCAAGGGAGCTGGTCGCCAATCTGAGGGCGCAGGGCCCGAAGGTGGCTGGCTGAGCCAGCCAGCAGCTGCAGATGTACTGGTCAGCCGACCTGTTCATCGCCATGCTGGGCAAGGTCGCGCGCAACCTCGGCCGGGCATCGTTCATGGCCGTCGCCAGCGGGGGGTCGACGGGGGGCGTCCACGGGAGGTGCTCCCCCGTGCAGCTCCCCGCCGACCACGCTGACGGAACCCCGTGCGAGGCCCTCGTCCATGGCATCGGCCCCGGGCTCGACGTCAAGATCCCCCTGACCTGCGCCCGCAGTGGTCCCCAACCCGCTCGAGAAGAGGTAGTCGCCACCGGCGGGCTCAGCTACGAGGTCGTCGGCATCAAGGCGGAGAAGTCGACCTGGCCCGTCTGGAGCGCCCCGAAGAACCCACCGTCGACGTAGAACGCCTCCCCGGTGACGTAGCTCGAGCGGGGGCTGTTGAGGAAGACGAGCGGCCACGCCTGCTCCTCCGGACTCGAGTAGCGGGCGAGGGGACCGAGCGCGGCCTTGATGAGGTCCTTACCGGCGCTGTCCTCGAAGTGCTGCATCATGGGGGTGGCCGTCGGCCCGGGGTTCGTGCAGTTGAGGCGGACCCCGTGGGCCATCAGCCTCCCTGCCTGTGACGCAACGAACGCGTTGATCACCCGCTTCGAGAAGGCGTAGGCGCTGGGGCCGATCTCCTCGACGTGCTCCTCGCACCAGGCCTTGCCCGCCGCGAACCCCTCCGTCCCGATGAGCTCCATCAGCGGCCCCTGGGACTGCTGCCAGCCGAGCCCCGCGTTGGAGGCCACGTAGGCGATCGCCGAGCCGTCGGCCATCTTCGGGACGACGCCCTCGATCAGGTGACGGGCCCCCACGAAGTTGACGACCATGACGTCGATCTCAGGGAACGGCGGCCCGGGTAGGCCTGCGCAGCTGAACAGGGCGTGCACCGGGCCGTCGATAGCCGCCGTCGCTGCCTCGATCGAGTCCTGCTCGCGCAGGTCGAGCTTGATGGTCCTCGCCACCGCCACCGAGGTTGGCCTGATGTCGAGCGCCGACACGTGGGCCCCGAGCTCGACGAGGATTGAGGCCGTCGCCTCGCCCATCCCCGATGCCGCCCCGGTGACCACGACGTTCTTGCCCCCATAGCCCAAGACGTCATCCATCTAGGTCTCCCTTGTCGTGTACCGGGTCGTGTGCCCAGACTACGCCGAGGCGGCCCGGCGCTCGTCAGGACCGGGCGGGCCGAACAGGATCGGAAGGTGCTCGATCGACCTGATGCCGGGCGTGTAGGTGAGCTCGGCTCCCGGCGCCAGCCGGTACTCCGGGATCCGGGTGTGGAACTCGCGCAGGGCGACGCGCAGCTCCAGGCGGGCCAGGTGCGAGCCCAGGCAGCGATGGACCCCGCCACCGAATGCCAGGTGTCGATTGGTCGCACGGGCCAGGTCGACGTCGTGGGCGTCCGGAAGGTCCGCCTCGTCGGTGTTGGCCGACCCGATCATCACGTACATGTGCTCGCCCCTTTGGACCGGGCATCCACCGATCTCTGCGTCCGTCGTGGCCACCCGGGCAACGGCGACCACCGGTGTCTCCCAGCGCAGCAGCTCCTCGACCGCCGCGGGCACGAGCGCAGGGTCCCCGGCCAGCCGACGACGATCATCGTCGTGCTGGGCGAGGTAGGCGAAGAAGCACTCCAGCGACGCGCTGACCGTGTCGAGACCGGCGATGAGGAACAAGAAGCAGATGTCGAGGATCTCGTGGCGGGACAGCCGCCCGCCGTCCACCTCGATGGACAACAAGCGGCTCAGCAGGTCGTCACGCGGCTGGCGGGCACGGTCGTCGAGGGTCTCGTCGAACCAGGCATAAATCTCCTGGGCTGTCCTGCGACGGATCACCTGCTCGGCCTCTGGCGTCACTGCCGTCGGGTCGAGGACCTGGGGCCTGATGATGCCGTCCTTGATCCGCAGGAACGTGGCCAGGTCCGAGGAGGGCAGGCCGAGAAGGGCGAGGAACACCTCCGACGGCAACGGGACGGTGAGCTGAGCGGCCAGGTCGCACCCCTCGTCATCGACGAAGCGGTCGACGAGGGAGTGGACGAGCGCCGCCACCTTGGGCTCGAGTGCAGCGACGTTGCGAGGTGCGAACAGCGGGTCGAGGATGCGTCGGTAGCGCGAGTGCCTTGGCGGGTCGATCTGCAACGGGATCAGCGGCCGCACGTTGCCGAGGTCGACGGCGGCCATGTCGGAGGAGAAGACCTCAGGGTGGCGGAACACCTCCTCGATGTCTGCGCGCCGGCTGATAACCACACCACCCCCCACCCGCAGGACGGGCGCAGCATCGCGCAGTGCCCGGTAGGTCATCTGCGGTGCGGCCGCAGCCTGCTGGTCCATCGCCGCCATCAGCGATGCCATATCGTCGTCGGCCACCCTTGGTCCTCCCCAGTCGCGCCAGGCATCTCCTTGCCTGCGCCCACCCAGGCTACCCGTCAACGAGGGCGGCCCTGTCGCCGCAGCCGCTCGCTCTTGCGGTGCGCCGAACCTGACGCGATCGTCACAGTACTGACTCGAGGCGCGAACGGCCGCCGCGGGTGAGGCTCGACGAACGAAAGGGACCACAGTGGCAGACGAGATGGTGGGTGCGATGGACGGGGTCAAGGTGTTGGAGGTCGCAGCGTGGACGTTCGTGCCCGCGGCGGGCGCTGTCCTCGCCGAGTGGGGTGCCGACGTCATCAAGGTCGAGCACCCAGCGGGCGGCGACCCCCAGCGGGCGCTCATCACCTCGGGCCTCGTGCCCGGTGGCGCCGATGGCGTCAACTACATGATCGAGCTGCCCAACCGGGGAAAGCGCTCGATCGGCCTCGACCTGGCGACCCAGGGTGGCCGGGACCTGCTCTACCGGTTGTCCCGGTCCTGCGACGTCTTCCTCACGAGCCTGCTCCCTGACGCCCGCCACAAGCTCCGAATCGATGTCCACGACATCCGCGCCCACAACCCCGACATCATCTACGTGCGGGGCTCGGGCCAGGGCGTGCGAGGTCCCGACGCCGGCAAGGGGGGCTACGACGGGGCGTCGTACTGGGCACGCGGTGGAGTGGCGGCCGCCCTGACACCGCCCGGCGACGAGTGGCCGATCGGGCAGCGGGCAGCGTTCGGGGACGTGATGGGAGGCCTGACCATTGCCGGTGGGATCGCCGCAGCGCTGTTCCGCCGTGAGCGCACCGGTGTGCCATCGGTGGTCGATGTGTCCCTGCTGGGCCTGGCACTGTGGAACCTCGGCCCCGACGTGACGGCGTCAAAGCTGTTCGAAGGGGCACAGGTACCGACCTTCGACCGTGACTCGGCGCCCAACCCGGCAGTCGGGGCGTACGAGACGTCCGACGGACGGTTCATCACGCTGATGCTGTTGCAGTCCGACCCTTTGTGGCCGGACCTGTGCGCGCACCTCGAGCGCCCCGACATGATCGACGACGAGCGTTTCAAGGACTCCGCCGCGCGTTTCGAGCACCGCAGGGAGTGCATCGCCGAGCTGCGCAAGGTGTTCGCCGCCCGTCCTTTCGCAGAGTGGCTCGAGCGGCTGAGGACGCTGAAAGGGGTCTGGGCCCCGTACCAGACGCCTCGGGAGGTCCACGACGACCCCCAGGTGGTGGCCAACGGCTACATCGCCACCCTGGCCGCAGGCAACGGCACGCAGTTCGGCATGCCCACCAACCCCGTGCAGTTCGACGAGACCCCTGCCCAGCCGACCGCAGCCCCCGAGCACGGTCAGCACACTGAGGAGGTCCTACTGGAGGCCGGCCTCAGCTGGGAGGACATCGATGCCTACAAGCGATCAGGCGCGGTCATGTGACACGCGGGCTGTCGCAGCGCCCATCGCGCCACGAGCCTCAGGTGGCACCGTGCTCTCCTGGCACACGGCCCGTGCGGAGCAGCTCGAGCGGCCTGGAATCGCAGAGCGCCTCGAGCTGGTCGATGTAGTGCCTCACGGAGTGGTGCACGAAGCGAGCCGCCACCACCGTGACCCCGATATCGCCAAGCAAGCCGATGACGTGAGCGGTCCGTCCGGGCTCGGCCGCGGGGTCGAGCGCCGTCGCCGGGCTGATCACCACATCGAAGCCGGCAGGAAGCTCCACTGCGGACAACAGCTCGGCCACCCTCGTCGTCGACAGCCCGAACGGCGCCCACCCATCGGCCAGCTCAACGGCCCGCCGCAGCGACCGCCGCGTGCGGCCTCCGACCCACACCGGCACGCGCGACTGGAGCGCGCATGGGTCGACGACGACACCGTCGAAGCGGTAGTGGTCCCCGGCGTAGCGAGGCAGGCGCTGTGACAGCGACGCCCGCAGCGCCCGCAGCGCATCGTCGGCCCGCTCACCTCGGCCATCGAACGGCACGCCGAGCAGGTCGAACTCCTCCGCCAAGGTTCCCACACCGACACCGAGGACCAGCCGTCCCCCGCTCACGGCGTCCAACGTCCCATAGCGCTTGGCGATCTCGAGCGGGTGGTGGTAGCCGAGCACCAGCACGTAGGTGGCGAAGCGGACCCGCTCGGTGCACGCGCAGAGGTACCCGAACGTCGCGAGCGGGTCCCAGTAGGTCCCGCCGCGCACCTTCGTGACCTCGACCGGCACGGCAATGTGCTCACTGCAGGTGAGGTGGTCGTAGCCGAGCCGGTCGGCCGCCCGGGCGATCTCCGCCACCTCAGCGATGCCGGCACCGGCCTCCCAGCGGGCATGGCCACCGGGTGTCTGGGTCAGTACCGGTGTGATGATCCCGAAGCGCACCTCGCCTCCTTCCTGCCCTCTCGAGCCGGCCCCAGGGGCGGGCCCGTTACCAGCGGGCCATGCCGCCGCGCCAGCGTGCCCGCTGATGGCGATGATGCCGACGCGCCGGTCAGCCGCTCCCTGCGAGACCGTAGCCGGCCCGAGCGAGATCTCGGTCACACGCCCTCGCACGCCCCGTGCGCTGGCGCGCGGCCACTGTCCCCTGCCGCCGGCTGGTGCTCGGAGTACCGTTCGGTCGTGCCCTACCCGCTCGGCGTCGTGGCCATCACCTTCGGGCCCGTGCCCCTCGTCGACTCAGCGCGGCGGGCGGCGGCGCTGGGCTTCGACCACATCGACATTGGCGACCGTGGCCGGGCGCCCGACGAAACCCTGCCAGCCATGGCGCTTCCTGTGGGCGACCGCATCTGCTCGCGCGGGTTCCGACGGGGTGAGACGAGCATGGCGCCGCCGCTGAGGTCGGGAGACTCGTTCGACGAGGCGGTAGCCACCCTGCGCCTTCACCCCGGTGCCCGGGTGGAGACCGTGCCGGGATCGGTGGCGGGCAGCGTCGAGCGGGCGCGGGCGCTGGTCGAGGCGGTCCCCGGCCTCCGTCTGACCGTGGACACGGGCCATGTCGCCACCTGGGGCGAGGACCCCATCGAACTGCTGGGCTGGGCCGCCCACGTCCAGCTCCGACAGGCGGCGCACGGACGGCCCCAGCTCCATCCCGATGAGGACGGCGACGTGGACTTCGACGCCGTCGTACGGGCCCTGCGTCGTGTCGGCTACGAGGGGCTGCTCAGTGTGGAGTACTTCGACCTGCCGTCCTACGGCTGGCCGCTCGCCGATCCCGTCGGTCATGCGGTGGCACTCGCACGCTGTGTCCGGCCACTGCTGGTGTCGTAGGGCCATAGCTGGCGCCACCGCTCGCCGGGCGGGCGCACGCCCTCATTTCCTGTTGCGCCGTGATCCTCCGAAGAGCCCGACGTGGAGTATCGATGCCATCGTGTCGAGCATGACCTGGTCATCGACGGGGACCACCTGTGTGACGGTATAGAAGGTCATCCGGTCCATCATCGAGACCATTGCCAGCGCCGCCGTCGCTGGGTCGCTCACTGGGGATGGGTCCACCTCGCTCATCCTCTTGGTCAGCGTGTTGGTGAAGGCGACCAGGCTCTCGGTCCCCGTGCGGCCGAGCCCCAGCTCATGGGCCTCTGTCTCGGTGAAGGCACGAAGGACCGGGTGGTAATGCCGGTACACGTCGTAGTACCGCTCCAGCCACTCGCGCAGCGCGTCGTACCCCGCTCGGGTCGGTCTGATCGACGGCAGAGAGGCGGAGACCGAGATCATCTCCGCGGTCACGTCGGTGAACAACGCCCGGAACAGGTCCTCCTTGCTCGAGAAGTACAGATAGAAGGTGCCATGGGACGCCTTGGCGGCACGCACGATGTCGTCGACACGCGCTGCGTGGTACCCGCGCTCGTCGAACACGAGCAGAGCCGCCTCGAGCAGCCTGTTCAACGTCCGCCGGCCCTGGGCGCGCAAGCGGCGTTCCCGGGCGGGCGCGCCACCGGTCGCCGCCAAGGACGCTGACGGCGCAGGCGGCAACGGTCGAGGCGTGGACCGACGAGGCAACGACGAGGCGTCGGTGCCAACCCATGGAGCAGCGATCGTCGAAGTGACGACCGGTGAGGTGCCTGAGGTCGCTGGCTCGCGCCCCTTGGTCGCCGGCTCGGGGACCCCTAAGCGCTTTGCCCGCCCCTTAGCCCCCGCGCCGGCCGGTGCCTCGGACACTCGTCCCTCGGTGTTGACGCGCCTGTCGGCGCCAGACTTGCTGGCCATGGCAGCAGGTTAGATGCTCCCCGACGCCGTGCTGCCCCGACGCTGTGCTGCCCGACTCGATGGACCGATCTGACGTGAGCGTCAGGGTGGGGGCCACCCGCCACCGGCGGCATATCCCACCGTTGCGCCGGTGATGGGCTCAGGTACCGGCCAGTCGAGCGACGACGGGGGCAAAGCCCTCCCAGCCGCTCTCCAGACTGATGTAGGAGAAGCCCCATTCCTCCCGGCGGCGCTGCAGCTCGTCCACCATGGAGTCGACGGTCCCCACGAGGCACATGGGGACGTGCAGTGCCTCCTTCGGCGTCAGTCCGAACACCGGCGCCATACCCTCGGCGATCGGGCGCGGGTCGTCCGTGACGAGGCAGAACCCGACGAGGACGTGCAGCTCGATCTCCTCGAAGCGGTCGCCTGCGGCGTCGGCCACCCACCGCAGCTTCTCAGTCGTACGGGCCGGGGTGGACGTGGGTGCGGTCTCAGCCCCCCCGAGGCCCTCGCGCAGGTCGGCGTTCACGCTGACGATGTCGGCCTCTCGCCCGGCGATCGACAAGACCCGCCTGGCCCCTCCACCGATGATGATCGGTGGGTGTGGGCGCTGGACGGGCCTGGGCCGGCCCTCGTGCTCGGTGATCGTGTAGTGCCTGCCGGAGAACGAGAACGGGCCTTCGCCGAGGAGGCCCTTCACGACGGCCAGGCCTTCCTCGAAGCGGTCCACCCGCACGCCCGGGCGGTCGTAGGCGATGCCGGACTCGTCGTAGTCGCTCTTCATCCACCCGGCCCCGAGACCGAGCTCGAGACGTCCGTCGGAGAGGAGGTCGAGCGTGGCCGCCTCCTTGGCCAGGACGAGCGGGTGCCTGTAGTCGTTGTCGAAGACGAACGTTGCGATGCGCAGCTCAGTCGTCGCATCTGCGGCGGCCATCAAGGCCGGGACCGGGGCGAGCTGGTCACCGAAGTGGTCGGACAGCCCGATCGAGGAGAAGCCGAGGTCCTCGACCTTGCGGGCGGTCGCCCCCCACTCCTTTGGGGACCTGGTGTTGCTCACCTGAGCAGAGAAACGGAACCGACGCTCATGGGCCATCGTGCGTCCTCCGCGTCAACACGGCCCAACTCGAGGCGCACCCGACGGCTGCCTCATGTCTTGGCACCACCGGGCGCCGGTCACGCGGTCATGGCGGTCGGGGACTTGAGCTAGCCCGATCGGGAACGTCGTTCCGAGCGTGCCGGTCATGTACCCCGGCCCGTCCGCAGTCGGCACGAACCAGCCGGTCGGGCACATGGTCAGCACCTCCCCGAAGCTGAACCCACACGCACGCCGGGCACCTTCACCCCGGCACCGAGCAGCGTCGAGTTCGACACGACCGCCCCGCCAGGGCACAGGCGCGCCCGGACGGGCGGCCAGAGCTCGGGGTGCATCACGAACGCCGACCATGCGGCGGGCAGGATGGGCAGGGCGTTGTGCAAGTCGTCACCCACGATGACGGCGGTCGGTCTTGCCGCCGCTCATCTGCGCGCCGTGGCGGGCTGAGAGCATGGCCTGGCGGCCTCATCGGTGGCGGCAGGGCACGGTTCCTGGCGCGCGGTGAATCTCCTGGGCGCCCGATGCCGGTCAGCAGCACCTCGATCTGCACTGGCCCTCCCGGGTGTCGGGACTGTCGCCGCCGCAGTCACCGATGACCACGTCAGCCATCGACGAGACATCACCGACACTACACCGGCGCTCGGTGAGCCGACGTGACGCGGGTGTCAGGTCGGCTGCGGGTGCGCCGGCGACACGAGCACAGGTGGCCCAACCGGTGGGCCCAGCCGACAGCGAGGCGCCTGGGGGACGTATGGTCCCCCATGCCCTCCTTCGACGCCCGGGTACGAGAGCTCGGCCTCACGCTGCACGGCCCCCACCCGCCTCACGAGCCGCTCGACGCCGTCGTGATCCACCGGGGCGTGGCGCGCACCTCCGGTCAGCTGCCCCGCATTGACGGGGCCCTCACCTGCGTTGGGACGTTGGGCGACGGGGTGAGCGTGGCCGAGGGGGCCCAGGCCGCCCGGGTCTGCGCCCTGAACGCGCTGTCCGCCCTCCGAGCGGCCCTGGGCTCGCTTGACCGGATCGAGCGCGTGCTGACAATGACCGGCTACGTGGCGTGCGTGGCGGGCTTCACGGAGCAGCCAGCGGTCGTCGACGGCGCCAGCGCCGTGGTCCACGAGGTCTTCGGCGATGCCGGTCGCCACACACGATCGGCGATCGGGGTGGCGGCGCTGCCCCGGGGAGGCGCCGTGGAGGTGGAGCTCACCGTAGCCGTGGCCGACGAGCCTGCGCACCCATAGCTGGCCTGCCCTAGGCCCGTCCCAACCACCAGTGTGCCGCCCCTGTCGGTCGATCGGCGAGCAGCGCCGTCGGCCACACGTCGTGGTCCCTGCCCCACGCCGCTGTCCGGCCGAGGCCGGGGAGCAGGAGGGCCAGTCCTGACGCTGATGCGCGAAGCGCTGATGCGCGAAAGCATGGGGAGCCCAGACCCACGATCGAGGCGGCTGCCGATGCGGGACTGTCGGCGCCAAGCGGGTGCTGGACTCACGGCACCGCTGTATGACGCGGTTGCGACGATGGACACGATCACGCTCATGCGCTCGGCCATGCGGAGCCTCCTGAAGCTGGTGGACGGCACCGATCTGGGACGCGAGCCGCTGGCCTCGCTGAGCAGCGGCGACGACTATGCCACCGACGCCAAGCCACAGATCGCCTGACCGCCGTCGAGGGACGCGACGCATGCCATCGCATCCCTGGCGCGGCTGTCGATCAGGCCCCCGTACGGCTACCAGCTCGCCGACGCCGGCCCGCAGCCCAACCCGGGTGAGGCCGCCGACGGCAAGCGGCTACATCACCGGGCCCTCGATCCGAAGACGGCGCCGATCGTCCGCCGCATTTTCGTCGCCTACGTCCACGAGGGCCTCGGGCTTTACGCCATCGCCGAGAGCCTCACCCGTGACGGCGCCCCCTCTTCCAGCGGCCACGATCGGGAGCGCAACCGCCGCCGGGCTGGAAGCCGAGGGGCCTGGGCCAAGCGCCGGATCACAGGCCCGCCGCCACACGCTGTCAGGGCTCGTTTCGTGCGGCCTATGCGGCCGGCGCATGCAACGCCAACCCAAACTATACTCACACTGCTACCGGTGCCGGTTCCCGAGCGAGTCGCAGCCACCGCCGAGATCGGCCATCCCAAGACGGTCTACGTCCAAGAGGGGCCGATCGTCGCCGCGCTGGACACCTGGCTCGCCCGGCCCTTCAACGCCGAGCACATCGACGAGACGTGCCGCATCCTCGCCGGGGGCGCCAGCGAGCCCGACGAGGCCTCCGTCGCCCAGCTCGACGCCGCCCGCCGCCAACTTGCCGATTGCGACGCCCCCCTCTCCGAGTACCGGGCCGCACTCGAAGCGCAGCGCCGACCCAGCCCGCCGTGGCGACCTGGACCAGGGAGGTCGAAGCCCAGCGGCGCACCGCCGAGTGCACGATCGCCGCCTGCATCAGCCGAACCACGGTCACGCCCCACCAGATCAGGGCCCACGCCGGCACAGCGAGGCAGATGATCCCCAAGCTGCCCCTCTGGCGACACCGACCTCGAAGCCGAGCTGTACCGGGCCCTCGGCGTCCGGGCGACCTACCTGCCCGACGCCCATGAAGTGGAACTCGTCGCGTGTGCGACAGAGCGTGTCGGAGGGCCGAGTGGACCTCCCTGCGACGCATCCGGCGTAGGCGCAGACGTTGCGGGACGGGCTGCGGGCGCCGGGCTACGTGGGGGCACAGATCAGGGGCGCCGATGGAGCAACTGTCCAGGCCGGTCCTTGACGCGGCCCTCGGCTTGACGCGGCCCTCGGCTTCGCAGCCCTCGACTCGGCCATATGGACGATCGACATCTTCGCCCCGGCCGTCAGCTGCCCGGGGCCGGCGGTACACAGCTACCGCGCAGCGTAGTCGAAAGCCACCTGGAGCAGGCTCGATCTCGAGCTCAGCAGCGGGCGCTGCTGGTCGCACCTGCTCGATCGTCCAGCCGTGGAGGAGGGCCCATGGGTGAGGCTCCGTGGATGGCTGTGCGACCTCCGTGAACCGAGCCGAGCCCTGGATCGCATCAGGCGAAGTGACTCACCACCGACTCTGCGAGCAGTCGCAGGGTCGCCTCCCCGGCGCGATCGTGGGTGAAGAGCACGAACATGGTGACACCGTCTGCCACCCGCCGGGCGATGGCCTCGATGACCATCTCGGGCGTGCCGATCAGGCCGCCCTCGGCCAGCCCAAAGCCCGGCGCGCCGAAACGGCGCTCGGCGATCGCCCTGGCCTTGGCGAGCCGGCGATCGTCCTCGGCGAGCACCAGCACCACCTCCTGGGACAGCCGCAGCGTCGCTGGGTCCCGGCCGATCCGGTCGCACTCCGCGTGCACCACGTCGAGCCTCCGGCGCCAGTCGCCAAGGGCGTAGGTGGGCACGTTCCACACGTCGGCGTAGCGGGCGACGAGCGGGAGGGTGAAGCGCTCCCCCGCTCCCCCGACATGGATCGGTGGGCCGCCGGGCTGCACGGGCGGGGGCAGGTTCGGCAGATCCTCCAACCGGAAGTACTGACCGCTGAAGCTGGTCGTGGTGTTGCGGAACATTGACTGCAGCACCTCGAGCGACTCGCCGAGCTGCTCGGAGCGCTCCCGCAGCGTGCCCCACGAGATCCCCGAGCGTCGGTGCTCGGGCTCATAGGAGCCACTCCCGAGACCCAGGTCGAGCCGGCCGCCGGACACGACGTCAAGGGTCGTGGCCATTCGCCCGAGCAGCGCCGGGTGGCGGAACGTGTTGCACAGCACGAGGTGGCCGACCCGCAGACGGGTCGTTTGGGCCAGCAGCGCCGTGGCAAGTGTCCAGCCCTCGAAGGCG
>JAABUZ0100007147.1_pt1 | contig 13591 bp, 16 predicted proteins | sample 5562091 | NCBI WGS metagenome assembly JAABUZ01 (sample SAMN12813069, study PRJNA571459) | rock metagenome | isolation source: Antarctica rocks | place: Antarctica: Victoria Land, Linnaeus Terrace sud | collected 2015-12-21 | reverse complement strand
TGCTGCCCTCGATGCCGTCCATCACCAACGTGGTGGTGATGGACGACGGCGTCGGCCCCGAGCCCGCCGAGCTGTCCGTCGACACCGCGCAGGTACATGACTACGAGGAGCTGCTGGCGCAGTGTGATCCGGTGGACTTCGCCATCACCGACGAGTACCAGGCCGCCGCGATGTGTTACACCAGCGGCACCACCGGCAACCCGAAAGGGGTGGTGTACTCACACCGGTCCACCTGGCTGCACTCCATGGCCGCCAACACCACCAGCGCACTGGGGGCGGGCGAGACCGACACCGTGCTGCCCATCGTGCCGATGTTCCACGCGAACGCGTGGGGGCTGGCCCAGGCCGCTCCGATGACCGGTGCCGGGCTCGTCTTCCCCGGCTCGGACATGTCGCCGGAGGCCCTGCTCAAGCTCATGGTGGAGGAGAAGGTCACCGTGGCGGCCGGTGTCCCCACGATCTGGACGGCGATGCGGCCGCTGCTGAAGGACGTGCAGCTGCCCGCTCTGCGCACGATCATCTGCGGGGGTTCTGCGGTGCCCCAGGCCCTTTCGGAGTACTACCGCACCACCGTGGGGGTGCCGATGCTGCAGGCATGGGGGATGACCGAAACGCATCCCCTGGCGACCGTCGCGCATGTGGCCGCACGAGACGCCGACGCCTCGGATACCGAGAAGGCCGAGCTTCGCGCCAGGCAGGGCACGCCGGTGCCGGGCATCGAGCTGCGCATCGTGGAGCCGGGTACCACGACGCCGCTGCCCTGGGACGACCAGGCGAGCGGCGAGCTGCAGGTACGCAGCCCCTGGGCGGGCGCCGACTACTACAAACCGGATGAGGGCGTGGAGTTGAGCACCGAGGACGGCTGGATGAAGACCGGGGACGTCGCCTGCATCGACCAGTTCGGCAACGTGCGTCTGGTCGACCGCACCAAGGACCTGGTGAAGTCCGGCGGCGAGTGGATCAGCTCCGTGGAGCTGGAGAACGAGATCATGGCGCACCCCGGTGTCGCCGAGGCCGCCGTGATCGGGGTGCCGCACCCGAAGTGGGACGAGCGGCCCATCGCCTGCGTGGTGCGGGCGGAGGGCGCCACGGTCAGCGCGGAGGAGCTGTTGGAGCACCTGCGCCCGCGGGTGGCCAAGTGGTGGCTGCCCGACGCGATCGAGTTCATCGACGAGATACCCAAGACGAGCGTCGGCAAGTTCTCCAAGAAGGACCTGCGCAGCAAGTTCACCGACTACGCGCTGCCCGGCTGACTCCCTCGCCCCCTACATCCGTTGCAGGCGGCTCTCCGTACAGGACGCGATCTGATCCACCACCACCCGCAGTCGGGCGGTGTCGTCGGCGGAGCGTCGCCAGTGGTCGGCGAAGATCGGGTCGAGGCCCGCCTCCCCCGCGGCCAGCAGCTTGGCGGCCACGGCGTGCACCTGCTCGCGCTGGCGTTGCTGTTCGGCCAGCCGCGCCGGGTCGGACATCACGTAACGCAACGCCATCGCCTTGAGCACCCCCACCTCCGCGGCTACCACCGGTGGCACCACGAGGTCGGCTCCGTAGCGACGCAGCCTGCCCTGCCCGGCGACCGCCCTGGTCCCGCTCACCGCGGCCGAGGCGAAGCGGCCCACCAGCTCACTGGTCAGCCGCTTGAGCGCCACCGAGGCGCTGAGCGTGCCGTCATAAGGACCGACGGACGCGACGACCGGCAGGGCCGCGAGCCCGCCCGCCGCCTCGACGAGCAAGCCGAGGTCGTGGACCCGCACATAGCGACGAGCCAGCTGTGCCAGGGCAACCTGCTCCTCGGCGACGCCCAGCGAGCGCAGGTCGATCCGTCCGGCGAGGATGCCGTCCTCCACGTCGTGCACCGAGTACGCGACGTCGTCGGCCCAGTCCATGACCTGCGCTTCGAGGCACTGGCGGTCTTCCGGCGCACCCACGCGCAGCCAGTCCAGGGCGGCCGCATCGTCGGCATAGGCGCCGAACTTCACCTGCCCATCGCGCCGACACCACGGGTATTTGGTGGCCGCGTCGAGAGCAGCCCTGGTGAGGTTGAGCCCGGCACTGCGCCCCTGCTCGTCGAGCACTTTCGGCTCCAGGCGGGTGAGGATGCGCAGGTTCTGGGCATTGCCCTCGAATCCGCCGCAGTCGGCTGCGACCTCGTTGAGTGCCTGTTCGCCGTTGTGACCGAACGGCGGGTGGCCGATGTCGTGGGCCAGTCCCGCGGCATCGACCAGGTCGGGATCGCAGCCGAGCTCGTTGGCGATGCCGCGGCCGATCTGCGCTACCTCGAGTGAGTGGGTGAGCCGGGTGCGCGGGGTGTCACCGTCGAGCGGTCCGACAACCTGCGTCTTGTCGGCCAGCCTGCGCAGCGCGGCGGAGTGCAGCACCCGGGCCCGGTCGCGGGCGAAGGGCGAGCGGTGCCCCGGCCCGGCCCCGGCCAGTGCGGCCGTCTTGGGTGCCTCGGGCACCCGCCGCGACAGGGCGTGCTCGTCGTAGCGCCGCGCAGCCGTGGGCACTAGTTCGATGCCCTGGATTTCGACGGCGCGGAGCGAGCGGTGGAGGTCTCGGAGAAGCTCGCCGGTTCACGGGTCAGCTGGTAGTACAGCAAGGCACCGGTCTCCCGGATGATGCCGTGCACCTGGCTCGCCCTGGTGATCACCGCCGGGCCCTGCCTGGTCGGCGAGGTGCGGGCGTCCAACCCCTGGTCGGCGGCCATGATCCTGGTGCGCAGCGAGTGCCAGGGATCGCTGACCAGCACCACGCTCTTCATTCCGTTGTTGTGCATTGCCTCGGCCACCGCCTTGATGCTGAACAACGTGTCGGAGCCTTCCTCAACGGCGAGGATGGCGCTGGCCGGAACCCCCTCGGCGATGAGGTAGTTGCGACCGGCCGCCGCCTCGGTGAACTCATCGCCAGGCTGCTTGCCGCCCACCGTGATCACCTTGGGCGCCACGCCCTGTTCGTACAGCGCCCGCGCCTGCTCGAGCCGGGCCGCGAACACCGACGACGGCGTTCCGTCGTACTGAGCTGCGCCGAGCACGAGCATGGCATCGGCGTGACCGCGGCTGTCGTCCCTGGCCACCTGCCACACCCGGAAGGCGGTGCCACCAATGAGCACCAGTGCCATCACCAGGGCGCCGAGGAGCAGGCGCAGAGTCCACCCCGCGGGGCCGGTGCGTCGCCGTCTCACCCCCCGATCCTGCCAGTCGTGGCGGTCAGCGCCGTGGGCACGCGGCCGTTGCGCCAGGCGATCACTTCTGCCACGACGGAGACGGCGGTCTCGGCGGGGTCGCGGGCGCCGAGGTCGAGGCCCACCGGTCCGTGTACCCGTTCGAGCTCGGCCTCGGTGGCGCCGGCGGCCAGCAGCCGCTTGCGACGAGCGCTCTGGGTGTGCCGCGAGCCCAGCGCCCCGGCAAACGCGGGCCCGCGCGCGCACCGCAACAGGGCGCCGTCGAAGGCCGGGTCGTGGTCCAGGATCACCACGGCGTCCGCCGAGGTCAGGGTGGCCACCGCTTGTTCGGTCTCCGCGACAGCGGTGGTGGTTCGTACCGCCCAGCCCAGCAGTGCGGCCTGGGCGGTGAGCGCCGCGCCCAGTGCGCCGGCGCCCACGATGAGCAGCCCGGTCGTCGGCACCCAGACGTCCACGGCCGCCTGCACTCCGCTCAGTTCGATGGTGGCGGTACAGGTGGCCCCGCGGCGCAGCAGCTCGCGGACCTCCGCCACGACGTGCCACGTCGACTCCTCATCCAGCTCGCTGACCACCCGCTCGGCGCCATGGCCCGCGGCGACCAGCGTTCCGCTCGGGCCGGAGGCCAGGGCAGCGGGAGCGCCATTGAGGAAGGCCTCGGCGAGCAGCTCGGCCTGCTCCCCGGGCAGGCGATGCGCCAGCATGGTCGCCGAACCGGCGCAGGCCAGCCCAGCATCCAGCGCCTCCGGCTCGGCGAGCCGGGTGTCGGCCGTGCGCGGTGCACCGGCGGTGAGGACCTGACGCGCCAGCTCGAGCGCCTGGGCGTCGGCCGCCCCGCCCAGCAGGGTGCCGTGCGTGCTCTGGCCGTCGGTCAGCAGCAGCTGGGCCGGTGGCGTCGCTCCGAAACCGTGCACATCGGCGAGCCGGACCGCGCAGATCGGCGCATCCACGAGCTGCCACTGGGTCATTACGGTGCCGAGGTCGGTCAGTTCAGCCATGCCGTCCATGGTGCCAGGGGCCGCGGGTCGCGCACTCGCCCAGGACGGGACGCGCTCAGAGCCAGCCGCGCTGTTCGGCGATGCGTACCGCGTCCGCGCTGGTCCGAGCACCGGTCTTGCCGATCGCCGCCGAAAGGTGATTGCGGACGGTGCCCTGCGAGAGGTGTACGAGCTTGGCCACCTCGGCCACGGTGCCCCCGCGCGCCGCGGCGCGCAGCACCTCCAGTTCGCGGGTGGTCAGGGGGCTACGGCCGCTGGCCAGCGATTCCGCGGCGAGCACCGGATCGACAACCCGCAGACCCGCATGCACCCGGCGCACGGCGTCCACCAGCTGTTCCGGCGGGGCATCCTTGACGACGAATCCCGCCGCGCCGGCCGCCATGGCGCGGACCAGGTAGCCCGGGCGGCCGAAGGTGGTGCACACGATCACCCGGCACCCCGGCACGATCGTGCGCAGCTGCTCCGCCGCGGTCAGGCCGTCCATACCGGGCATCTGCACGTCCAGCAGCGCCACATCGGGCCGAGTGGCGGCCGCCTGGGTCAGCGCCTCCTCCCCCGTACCGACCTCCGCAACCACCTCGATGTCGCGCTCCAGGCTCAGCAGAGCGGTCAGGGCCCCGCGAACAAGTGCCTGGTCGTCGGCGAGGAGTACCCGGATCATCGGATGCTCACCGCCGCACGGAGCCGGAAGCCGCCAGTGGGAAGGGTGCCGACCTGCAAGGTTCCGCCCAGGGGCACCAGCCGTTCGCGGATACCGACCAGTCCGGATCCGCCCGATATCGCAGCCGTACCACCAGTGCCGTCGTCGCACACCTCTACCCAGCTGGGTCCGAGCCGGATCTCGCACCTGCGCGCACCGCTGTGCCGGACCACATTGGTCACTGCCTCGCGCAGTACGTAGGCGAATACCTCGCGGTATTCGTCCCGCACGTCCTCCGTCGCCTGCGGCAGCACCGCCTCGATGCCCGCCGCGTTGAGCACGGTGTGCGCTCCGGCCAACTCGGCGGGCAACGACGCCTGGCGTTGGGCGGACACCGTGGCCCGGACATCGGCGAGCACCTGACGGGAGAGGCGCTCGACATCGGTGATCTCCGCAGCCGCGCGTGCGGCGTCCCCGCTCTCGGTCAGTCGCCGGGCCAGGGCGGATTTGACCGTAATAGTGGTGAGGCTGTGGCCGAGCACGTCGTGCAGGTCACGGGCCATCCGGTTGCGCTCGTCGGCAACGGCAAGCCGGGCCAGCTCCTCACGCGCTGCCTGCAACTCCCGAATAGCCCGGACGTTGCCCATCAAGGCAATCATCATCAGCGTGATCGAGCCGAAGACGATTATTTCCGTCCACTGTGGACCCAACTCGGACAGGCCGGTGTACAGGGCCATTCCGGCCATCGTGATCCACAGCACGAGGAATGCCCGGTTGGTGGGCAGCGCCGCCGCTCCAGAGAGCAACACGTACACCAGCACACCGATGGAGCCGGGGCCGAGCAGGCCGGTCAGCGTGACGCCGAGCGCCGCTAGGACCACCCACCAACGCAGGGACGGTGTCGGCCGGCGGCCACTGGGCCACACCATGATGTACACGAGGCAATACAGCCCTAGCAGCACAAGGACGCCGACGCGGTACGGCAACCCGTGCGAGGACTGCCACAGCCCGATCGCATCGGGCACCAGCCAGAGCAGGAATGCACCGCTGACCACTCGCCACAACGCGGGCCTGCGTACCCACGGCGAATCTCCCCCGCGATCATCGGTCCGGTGCCACGGCCGCGCGTGACCAGCGAGGGCGGCGACTGCCGCCCCGCCCCATCGTCTTCGCGACTGCTCCACATCGACCACGCTAACGGCCGCTCAGACGCGCTTGGTGTCGCGGCGGAACAACAATGTCGCGCCCACGATGAACACTGCCGCCCACACCACCACGTTGGCGATGGCCGACGGGGTGAAGCCGGTGCCGGTCAACGGCTCCCGAGCCAGCTCGGCGATGCCATAGGTGGGCATGAACTTGGTAATCGTGAGCATGACGCCACCGGTGATCGGGATGAACAGACCACCGGCGAAGGCGAGGAAGGCCAACGCCGGACCGAGGATCTGCATCACGTTCTCCGAGGGCAGCAGGTAGCCCATGAACACCCCGAACGCAGCGTCGCGGTGACCACCCGGCCGGCGGCCAGGTTGCGCACCTCTGCGGCCGAGCCATCGGCAACCACCCGTCCGTGGCTGATCAGGACGACCCGGTCGGCGTAGGCGTCGGCTTCCTCCAAGTAGTGCGTGGCGAACAGCACTGTGCGGCCGTCCCGCGCATCGGCCCGGATCGCGCTCCAGAAGTCCCGCCGTCCGTTGACGTCCATTCCGGTGGTCGGCTCGTCCAGCACCAGCAGGTCCGGATCGGGCAGCAGCGCCATGGCGAAGCGCAGCCGTTGCTGCTCACCACCCGAGCACTTGGCGACCCGGCGATCGGCGATCTCGGTGATCCCCGCGCGGTCCAGCACCTCATCGACGGCTCGGGTGTGTGCGAACAGGCTCCGGGTCATTTGCAAGGTCTCGACGACGGAGAGGTCCTTGAGCAAGCCGCCCGTCTGCATCACCGCGGAGATGCGTCCGGTGGAGATCGCCCGGTCCGGGTTGTCGCCGAAGATCGAGACGGCTCCCGAGCTGGGCTTGCCCAGGCCGAGCATCATGTCGATGGTGGTGGTCTTACCTGCCCCGTTGGGCCCGAGAAAGGCCACCACCTCACCGGGGTCGATGGTGAGGGTGATGCCGTCGACGGCCCGCACGGAGCCAAAGCTCTTGTGCACTTCGTCGAGCGCCACTGCCGGCGCAGTTGTTTGAGTCATGCCACCAGATTGCAATGCCGAAGCCGGGGGCGCCTCGCTCTGCAGTCACGATCGGACCCTGACAACTGTCACGGCCGCGCCATAGGATTCTCTGATGAATCCGCTTGCCGCACTGGCCCGCTACCTCGGTACCAAGCCGTGGTTGATGAAGATCGAGCCGCTGATCCCCTGGGTCGAACGCTTCCTCGCCTGGCTCACCCGGGGCCGGGTGAGCGTGCTGCGTATCGCCGGGTTACCGGGTCTGCGGCTGACGGTGCTCGGGCGTAAGAGCGGGCAGCCCCGCACCACTAATCTGTTGTGTGCCCCCTACGGCGACGGGTTCATCGTCAACGGCTCGAACTGGGGGCGGCCGAAGCATCCGGCGTGGACGGCAAACCTGGCAGCGGCTGACACCGCTGACGTGGTCTACCGCGGACGGACGCTGACGGTGCGGGTCAAGCAGGCAACCGGCGCCGACCGCGCCCGGCTGTGGCCGGTGCTCCTTGACGTGTGGCCGGGTTACCAGATGGAGCACGAGCTGTCCGGCCGCGAGTCGCGGGTATTCCTGCTGGAACCGTTGCCGGACAAACCCGGACACTGATCGGGTCGCGCGTCACGGTGGTGCACCCCGTGTTCCATCGCCGTCCCGCTCTCGTGCCCCGTTGCGTGGGCGCCCCAAGGGCGTAGCAGCTCCTCAACGTGATGGGTGTGGTTGGTCCTCGGAATCTGAGGGTCCACGTGCGCCGGGGCTGCCCAGGCGCAAGCCCCCGGGTATCCGGGTTGGCGCCTATCGCCGTTGCCCATCCGTTGCGCGACCCGTAGCATCGCCCAACACCGCGAGCGAGGCGGCAGGACGGTCCCGCCCCTCCCCGCAGGTTCTGTCCTGGCAACCGCTACCCGCCTCCGAACCACCCGGATCCTGGTGCACCGCCCAAATCAAGGCCAACATCCGCTTCCTCGACCCCGCCCCGTAGCGCGGTCCGCGCTCCTCGGACTGTTGGGACATTCCGTCACTATGTCCGTACAGTTGTCCGTACACGCAGGAGGTGGAGTGATGGCAGCAGCATCTGCTCGTCTTGAGTTCCGAGTTCGTCCGGACCGGAAGTTGCTGATCGAGCGGGCGGCCGAACTCATACACGAGCCGGTCAGCGAATTCGCTCGCGCCGCCGCGGAAGAGCGGGCCGACCGCATCATTCGTGAGCATGAGGCCACAACAGCGGTGCCATCGGAGTTCTTCGACGACCTGCTCGACGCACTCGACGCTCCTGCCAGCCCGAACGCCGCACTCAGCCGGGCGGCGCAGCGCGCCCGTGACATGGTCGTCCGCGACTGACGGATGGCCTTTCGCTCCGAGCGCCTCGACCCAGAACGACACGATGTCCGCGGCTTCACCTGCGGCGAGGTTTCCCTAGATAAGTGGCTGCGCGAGCAGGCCGTTCCCGCAACCGCTCGCCGGATTGCTCCCACCTGGGTCTGGGTCGACCAAGACGGCGCGGTGGTCGCCTACTACGCGCTGGCCGCCCATAAGGTCGCCCGCGAAGACGTTCCGACCAAGATCGGGCGAGGCGGGCCGACTGAAATTCCAGCCGTATTGCTTGCTCAACTCGCTCTTTCCGTGCCCCTACGCGGACAGGGGCTCGGAGAGGTGCTCATCGTCGATGCACTTGCACGGATCGTCGATGCAACGCAAACGGTAGCCGCACGGCTTGTCGTCGTCGACGCACTGCATGAGCGGGTCGCCCAGTTCTACGAGTCGCTTGGGTTCCGGCGCATTCCCGCCAGCCTGTTGCTCGTTCAGAAGCTCACCGACATCGAGGCCGCGCTGGTGGAGCCGAAATAGGCCCCGACGGCTGCTCGTCTCGGGGGGTCTGGCCGATCAGCAGCCGATGAGCCGACTGGCCAGGTAGCTCTCCACCTGGTCCAGAGATACCCGGTCCTGCGCCATCGAGTCCCGCTCCCGCACGGTGATGGCCTGATCCTCGAGGGTGTCGAAGTCGACGGTCAGGCAGAACGGCGTCCCGATCTCGTCCTGGCGGCGATAACGGCGACCGATGGCTCCGGCGTCGTCGAACTCCACGTTCCAGTGCTGGCGCAGCTGGGCGGCCAGCTCGCGCGCCTTGGGGGTGAGTTCCTCGTTGCGGCTCAGCGGCAGCACGGCGGCCTTCACCGGAGCGAGACGCCGGTCCAGCCGGAGCACCGTTCGCTTGTCCACCCCGCCCTTGGCGTTGGGCGCGGTGTCCTCGACGTAGGCGTCGAGCAGGAAGGCCATCATGGCCCGGCCCACGCCGGCCGCGGGCTCGATGACGTAGGGCGTGTAGCGGGTGCCGCTGGCCTGCTCGAAGTAGTCCAAGGCCGTGCCCGAGGCCTCGGAGTGGGTGCGGAGGTCGTAGTCGGTGCGGTTGGCCACACCTTCGAGCTCGCCCCACTCGCTGCCACCGAAGTGGAAGCGGTACTCGATGTCCACCGTGCGGGTCGAGTAGTGCGAGAGCTTGTCCTTGGGGTGCTCGAAGTGCCGCAGGTTGTCCGGGTTGATCCCGAGGCCGGTGTACCAGTCGGTGCGGCGGTCGATCCAGTACTGGTGCCACTCCTCGTCGGTGCCGGGCTCGACGAAGAATTCCATCTCCATCTGCTCGAACTCCCTGGTGCGGAAGATGAAGTTGCCAGGGGTGATCTCGTTGCGGAAGCTCTTGCCGATCTGGCCGATCCCGAACGGCGGCTTCCGGCGGGAGGACGTCAGCACGTTGGCGAAGTTGATGAAGATGCCCTGCGCCGTCTCGGGCCGCAGGTACGCCATCCCCTCCTCGTTCTCCACCGGGCCGAGGAAGGTCTTCAGCAGACCGGAAAACGCCTTGGGGTCGGTCCACTGGCCTCGAGTGCCACAGTTGCCGCAGACGATGTCGGCCATGCCGTTCTCCGGCATCCGGTGCTTCTTCTCCTCGTACTCCTCGAGCAGGTGGTCCTCGCGAAAGCGCTTGTGACAGTTCAGGCATTCCACCAGCGGGTCGGTGAAAGTCGCCACGTGACCGGAGGCCTCCCAGACCTGGCGCGGCAGGACCACCGAGGAGTCCAGACCCACCACGTCGTCGCGGCTGGTGACCACCGACCGCCACCACTGACGCTTGATGTTCTCCTTCAGCTCCACACCCAGCGGGCCGTAGTCCCACGCCGAGCGGGTACCGCCGTAGATCTCGCCGCACGGGTAGACGAAGCCACGGCGCTTGCAGAGGCTGACGACGGTGTCGAGCAGGGAGGACTTGGCGGCCACTGAGATGAGCTCCATACAGGTTGGGCGTGGGTACGAGTTGCCCCAGCCTATCCGGCGGCGGAAAGCCCGGATGCGCTCACGGCGGTGAGCCGGCGCGCAGGGATGCGGCACCACGCCTGCGCCATCCCTACGATGGGTAACCGAAGGGTTCACCCCACGACGTCGGAGGCATCTGTGACCATGGAGGCTGCCGCGGCGGTTCACGGTGGGCGCCGCGCGGCCGCTGCCCCGGCGCTGCCCAAGAGCATCCTCGACGCCGCGGGTGACCTGCTGCGGGCGCTGGCCGCCCCCGTCCGGATCGCGATCGTGCTGCAGCTGCGGGAGTCCGATCGGTGCGTGCACGAGCTCGTCGATGCGCTCGGCGTTTCCCAGCCGCTGATCAGCCAGCACCTGCGGGTGCTCAAGGCCGCGGGTGTGGTGCACGGCGACCGCAACGGACGGGAAGTGGTGTACCGCTTGGTGGATGAGCACCTGTCGCACATCGTCATCGACGCCGTGGCACACGCAGAGGAAGGGTGAGGCGAGATGGCTGATCCGCAACAGTCGGGTGTGCGGAGCAGACAACAACGCTCCACCCAACAACGGTCCACCAAACAACGCAGCGCGTTGTCCAAACTGCTCGACGCCACCGAGGAGTTCCGCTCCGCCCAGGACCTGCACGAGGAGCTGCGGCGCCGAGGCGAGGGTATCGGGCTGACGACGGTGTACCGCACGCTGCAGGCGTTGGCCGACAGCGGCTCTGTCGATGTGCTCCGGACGGACACCGGCGAGTCGGTCTACCGTCGGTGTTCGTCCGGCCACCACCATCACCTGGTGTGCCGGCACTGCGGGGCCACGGTGGAAGTGGAGGGACCGGCGGTGGAACGGTGGGCGCAGACGGTGGCCGCCGAGCACGGATTCACCGACGCCAGTCACACCGTCGAGGTGTTCGGCACCTGTCCGTCCTGCGCCAACTGATCCCGCGGATCAGGCCAGTGCGGTACGGAGCTCCGCGCGAGCATGGGAGGCCGCGGACAGCAGCAACAACAACAACGTTCCGAGGGCATCGTCGTCCAGGCCGGCGGCGGGAAACGCGTAGCGCAGGGTGACGTCGGCGCGCTCGCCGTCGTCGAGCAAACCGATCCCGCCGAACTGCACGCTGGAGCCCGCACGAGCCACCGCGGCGTCCAGCGTGGGCGTGCGGTCGAGGTCCCACAGCAGCACGCAGGTCACCGAGAGCACGACAAGCCCCTTGGCGAGCTGGGTGGACTGCACGGCGCACGGCATCTCGGCGTGCACGAAGGCCAGCGCACCACTGGGGTCGACGTGCACCTCGACGTAACGCTCCAGGGCAGCGTGTGCGGCAGCGAGCAACTCCTCGGCGGTCACTGCTGCCCACCCTGCGGCTCTTCGGCGACCCCGCCGAATCGACGATCCCGGGAGGCGTACTCCACACAGGCCGCCCACAGGTCGCGGCGGTCGAAGTCCGGGAACAGCGTGTGCTGGAACACCAACTCGGCGTAGGCCGACTGCCACAGCAGGAAGTTCGAGGTGCGCAGCTCGCCGGAGGGGCGAAGGAACAGGTCGACGTCGGGCATATCGGGCTCATCGAGGTAACGGGCCAGCATTCGCTCGTCCACCTTCTCCGGGTTGATCTTGCCCGCCGCGGCCAGCCTGGCGATTTCCCTTGCGGCGTCGGCAATCTCGGCCCGACCTCCGTAATTGACACACATCGTGAGGGTGAGGACGGTGTTGGCAGCAGTGAGTTCTTCGGCCGTCTCCAGCTCCCGGATCACGCTGCGCCACAGCCGTGGCCGGCGCCCGGCCCAGCGCACCCGCACACCCATCTCGTGCATCTCATCCCGTCGGCGACGGATGACATCGCGGTTGAACCCCATGAGAAAGCGCACCTCGTCGGGACTGCGCCGCCAGTTCTCGGTGGAGAAGGCGTACGCCGAAAGGTGTCGCACACCTAGTTCGATGCATCCGCACACCACGTCCATGAGCACCGCCTCGCCGCGCTCGTGGCCGGCGGTGCGCGGCAGGCCACGTTCCTGGGCCCAGCGACCGTTGCCGTCCATCACCAGAGCGACATGGCGCGGGATCAACTCCGGCTGCAGCCGCGGCGGGCGGGCGCCCGAAGGATGGGGGTCGGGCGGGCGGACCGGGCGATCAGCCGGGGAGTGGGGGCGTCGGCGAGGGAGCACGGTCCTCATCCTGCCGGACTTCCCGGTGTGCGCCCGCGGCGAGATGGGGACTGCCCCGCTCGATGAGCGGCAGGGTGCGCAGCTGGCGCTCGAGGTGCCACTGCAGATGGGCGGCGACCAAGCCGCTCGCCTGCCGCCGCACGGAGCCCGGCACCTCCTCGGTGGCCGACCACTCGCCGTGCAGCAACGCCTGCATGAGCTCGAATACCGCGGGCGCGGGCGTGGCCGCTCCCGCCGGGCGGCAGTGCACGCACACCGCGCCACCGGCGGCGACGTGAAACGCCCGGTGGGGGCCCGGCGCCGCACAGCGCGCACATTCCGACAGCGCCGGCTCCCACCCGGCGAACGCCATGGCGCGCAGCAGAAAAGCATCGAGCACCAGCTCGGGGGCCCGCTCGCCGGCGGCCAGCGCCCGCAGCGCTCCCACGGTCAGCAGGTGTAGCCGCAGCACCGGGGTGCGTTCCTCGCTGGCCAGACGCTCGGCGGTCTCCAGCACCGCGCACGCAGTGGTGTAGCGGCCGTAGTCGGCGACGAGGGTGCCGCTGAAGGCGTCGACGGTCTGCACCTGGGTGATGATGTCGAGGTTGCGGCCGGGGTAGAGCTGCACGTCGATGTGCTCGAAGGGCTCCAGCCGCGCCCCGAACTTCGACCGCGTGCGGCGCACGCCTTTGGCGACCCCCCGGACCACCCCGTGCTGGCGGGTGAGCAGGGTGACGATGCGGTCGGCCTCACCGAGCTTGTGCAGGCGGAGCACCACGGCGTGGTCGCGATAAAGCCTCACCCGCTCATCGTCGCACTTCTCCGGCCTACACGTGCAGGGCTTGAAAGGGTGCCCACGGCAGATTGCGGACGACGAACCACACCAGCACGACCGGCAGGGCCACCTTGGGCAACCAGCTGATGTGCTGCCAGGAACGCACCGGGCGCTCGCGGATCTTGCCGAGGACCCACGCGCCGTAGGCCCACACCATCATCGCCACCGCGACGATGGACAAGGCGTTGTAGTGCACCGCGGCCCCGAGGTCGCCGTGCAGCAGGGAGTAGACCATGCGCATGCCGCCGCAGCCGGGGCAGTCGATGCCCAGCAAGGCTTTGGTCGGGCACACCGGCAGGATTCCGCCCGGTGTGGTGGGATCGGCGAACCACAGGGTGAC